>VFQN01000630.1_pt1 | contig 64114 bp, 67 predicted proteins | sample 3512371 | NCBI WGS metagenome assembly VFQN01 (sample SAMN10412370, study PRJNA504923) | tailings metagenome | isolation source: Replicate 2 from Balatoc abandoned mine | place: Philippines: Itogon, Benguet | collected 2017-08-28 | reverse complement strand
CAATCTATACGGCCCCGTCAAATTCCACGTTTTAATTACGGCTAACCCCACGTTAACGCTGCCTGAATAGGGTTCCCGTTACCTTCGATAACCCCGTCGACCTGGCAGGCTTTAGCATCGCGTTATGGCAGCTGTTTTTGGCAATCTGGCTCAGGCGAGCGCACGCGTTCTTCCTCACGCTCGGGAGCGCCGTCGCTTCCAGCGTGTGAAGGTCAACCTGCTCGGCCGCTATATGCTGGCCGATCGGCGTGAATTCCCATGTCAGGTGGTGAACATGTCGCCGGGCGGAATGGCGGTATTCGCGCCGGCATTCCCGGCGATCGGCGAGCGTGTTATCGCATATATCGACCATATCGGCCGACTTGAGGGCGTGTGCACACGGATTTTCGACAACGGCTTCGCGACAACGATCGCAGCGACCGCACGCAAACGCGACAAGCTCGCCGCGCAATTGACCTGGCTCGCCAACCGTCACCTGCTGGCCTCACCTGAAGATCGACGCCACGGCCGTTTCGCACCTCGCAATCCGATGACGATGCTGGTCCTGCCGAATGGTACGCAAATCGGCTGCCGCCTGGTCGACGTGTCGCTGTCCGGTGCCGCGGTGGCAACCGATCAGCGCCCGCCGCTCGGGTCGCTGGTCACGATCGGACGGGTGCAGGGCCGCGTGGTGCGTCACCTTGAAGAAGGCTTCGCAATCGAGTTCACGCGGTTGCAGCATCCCGACTTCTTGGAAGAAAGCGTGACCGTCGGGTAAACGCCGCCAAGGCTCCGCAGCATTCGGATTGCACGCCATCACGGCGCGGCTTGATGCCTGCGCAAGAATCTTGCCTCGAGACCGCCAGCATTCTTAACGGCTCATGGCTGCCTCCGGACGCTCCATCGCTTGAAATCAGCCGCTTGTCCGGAAAAGCGGTGCGACTTAAGCAAAATCAGATCGATTCAATTTTAATCAAATTTGCCTCGAATAAGCTTTGCATTTGAGACGAGGTTTAGTCTCATTCGTCTCAAATGCACATGCCCGACTTAGCTGCAGAACAAAAACTTTGTGCGAAGTGTGACCCAACGATAAGGGAAGGGGTCACGCAGTGCAAAAAGTTCTGCGCAACTTACGCGAAAGCGTTCGGATTGGGGCGGCATTCTGTATCATAGCATTCGCTAGCGCGAGCGCTGCTTCTGCAGGGTCACGTCCGCTATTCGTGTCGCTCGGCGACACGTCGCGTCCTCCGATCGGATGGACCGAATTCTGCGTCGACAATCCACGCGAATGCAACACTGCTCCGTCAGCGCCGCGCGACGTGGTGCTGACGACCAAGGCGTGGAAAGACCTTGCGCGCATCAATAAGTGGGTCAACGACTCGATTAAGCCGATCACCGATCTCGACCAGTGGGGTGTCGTGGAGAAGTGGTCATATCCAGACACTGGTCGCGGCGATTGTGAAGATTATGTACTGCTGAAGCGGCATATGCTCATCAAAGCCGGCTGGCCGCGCGAGGCATTGCTGATCACGGTGGTACGCGAGCGCAATGGTGACGGCCACGCCGTGCTCACTGTCAAAACCGACAAAGGCGAGTTCATCCTCGACAACCAGCATCCCGACATTCTGCTCTGGTCAGACACAAACTATCGGTTCGTAAAGCGGCAATCCCAGCACGATCAAAACGTCTGGATTTCGCTCGGCGATCCGCGCCCTACCGTCTCGACGGCCACGTCACGCTAGTTGTGAAGGAAAGCTGACATACGGAATCGCGATCCCGGTCACGTCCCCACCCCTCCCCGTCCCCGACCGGGCTCGTGGCGGCCGGCGCTCCCCCCAAGCGCCGGCCGCACCCCTTTTTGACGGAGCGCTGTACCGGCGCCGGATATCTGGCGTTGAACAGGTTTTCGCCGCGCGGAAGGTCAACGCGCGGTCAGCTAAAGCTAACATGCGATCAGCGATCAGCGATCAGCGACGAACTCGACGCCGACGCGATACGCCGATTGCCACACCAGCCTGCAAGCGCGCCGGGCCGAGCCCGGCTCGATGTCGAGAGCGAATTCCTTTGGCAAAGCCGGCTGTCTCTGCGCAAACACCAGACAGGCGCCGCTGCTCGACATGTTTCGAATGGAGCATTCCAGTGCACGTGCCGATCCGACACTGATCGCAGCCGTATCGAAAACAATTCGTGCCCGTTCGGCCTTGCGCCGTTCGCTCATATCCACGCCTCACCTCGATAGCTCGCAAGGTAAGCGCGGCGCTCTAAATCGAAATAAATCGCAGTTCCAAAACAGACGACCCGGCGATCACCTTTTGTTAATCGTGATCCCTGCCCCGGCGAAGAGTCACCCGATCCGCTTCAGGCCTTTGGCATAGTCGCGAGAGCGGCGGACGTAGAGATCGGCGCCCGACCGGATCTGCGCCACGGCCTTCTCGTCGAGATTGCGGATCACGCGCGCCGGCGAACCCACGATCAGCGAGTTATCTGGAAAGGATTTGCCCTCGGTCACAAGCGCGCCAGCACCAACCAGCGAGTTAATACCGATTTTGGCGCCATTCAACACGATCGCCCCCATTCCAATCAGGCTGTTGTTGCCAATGGTACAGCCATGAAGCATGACCTTGTGCCCAATCACGCAGTCTTCACCGATCGTCAGCGGGTATCCCGGATCGGTATGCAGTGTCGCATTATCCTGGATCTGAGATCGGACGCCGAGTTCGATCCATTCATTGTCGCCGCGAAGCACCGCACCGAACCACACGCTGGCGTCGGTCTTGAGTCGGACCTTGCCGATCAGAGCTGCTGTCTCGGCGACCCAGTATCTGCCGTCGGCCGGAAATTCCGGGGCGTGTCCGTCGAGTTCGTAGATCGGCATGGGGCTACTTTCGGAAAGCTGCGAAGCGCTCAGACCATTCCGAGCGCAGCAACCGCTACCATAAAGAATTTTCCGGACAACAGGCTCCAGCATCCGGCGACCATGGTAGCAACCATCGCTGCGGCCAGATTGCGCAGCCCCGGCCGACGCAGAACAATTGTGTCGCGAACGATGATGAAGGGCGCGGCAAAGACTAGGAAGGGAACGTGCGCGGCAGCAACTGCCCCGGTCCCGTCACCGAAGATATTGAACGAGGCGGGGCGCGCAGTGAATAATTGATACGCGCTCGCAACAGCTCCGGCCATGGAGAATCCAAGCAGCAGAACACAAAATGAATGCAGCGCTTGCGTCGACACCACGTCCCGGCTCCCCACCGCCATCGTCGAACGACCATCTGGCAAAGCAGGCGAAGCGGCGCGAGTATTTAGTTAAAAAAGGGTAAACGGCGGTAAATTCTTATCGCGCGGCCTGCTGGGGCGGTGCGCCTATACTCGACATGATTCGCGAGAGGCACGCTGGAGGCGCCACATGGCGATGACGCAGACGCATCATGCGCCCTATCCAAAGACGCGGAAGCGCAAGCGTCACCGGCCTCGTGGCCTGTTGTGGCTTCCCATTGCGATTTTCGCAGCGGGCGTCACCGCAGCCGGCATCTGGGTCACCTATATCCTGTGGCCGCGCTGGCCTGGAACCGGCCTTTCAGTGGACGCCCCGACCCTTCCGATCACGGTCAACGGTGTCAATTTCAGCATCCCGCCGGCAGCGATCCGCAACAAGGTCCAGCGCAAAGCCGGCACCCAGGAGCGCGTCGACCTCGTCTTCCTCTGGCCGTCTCTGACTCCGCCCGATCCCGCCGCAAAGGCGAATCCCGCCTTATCGCCCCAGTCGGTGGACAGGGTATTTTTGACTGTTGCAGCACTCGGCAACACATTGCCGCCGGTGGAGCGGTTCAACACAATCTATCCCCGTTATCTGGAAGCCAATATCACGACGACGCCCGACGGCCTGACGCTCAGGCCATTTCGCGACGACTCCCCTTACAAGGGCGAAGATGTCATCTTCAGCGACCGCAACCCCGGGCGCTTCATGGTGCGCTGTACTCGCGATGGTGCGGCGGGCGCGACCATTGGGATGTGTCTGTACGAGCGTCGGGTTGATCAGGCCGACATCACCGCGCGCTTCCCCCGCGCATGGTTGTCCGATTGGCCCTCAGTGGCAGAGCGACTGGATTCGCTCATCACCAGGATCAGAGGTCCACATCGCTAGTGGGTTGAATGCCGGGCCAGGCGGTCAGCGAATCCGATCTGTCCCTACGGAACGAGCTTGTTCTCCAGCAGCCATTGCGACACGGTTTGACCGACGACGGCATTGCCCTCGCGAGAGAGATGCCCGTTGCCGGTAAAGGACTTGGCGCGCTGGTCCCAGTGATAAAGATACATCCGGCTCTCCGGTTCGGGATTGGCGGCGAACGCTGGAGCGAGGTCGAGGAAGGGTACTCCGTTTGCTTTCGCCGCTCGCTCAACGACATGCCCTGCAAGGGATGTCCCGCTGCCGAAGGCTTCCGAAGGCGGAATGAAGATCACGCCAAACGGGATTGCGTGTTGCTTCAGCAAGGTTGCGAGTTCGCCAAAGAGTGTCTCGTATCGCGACGCCATTGCTTCGAAGTCGTCCGACTTTTTGTCGGGAGCGGCCACTTGCCCTTCACCGCGCTGGATGTCCACTCCGGCATTCTTCCGCTCGATTGAATCGCGTGCGCGTTGAGCGAGAGCGACGAGGGCCGAGGAGCGCCCAAGCGTCTTGAGCGCGATCTGCACGCGCGAGAAGCCATCGTCCTTCGGACGCATCGGCGTGCTTTCGCGTCGCAGATCCAGAATGTCGTTTTCGTATGCTGCAAGAATAACGAGCTTGGGCGCGAAACGGACGCCCTTCTCTCTCATATAGGCAAGTTCGTCGGCGATCGAGTAACCCGAGATCCCGGCATTGAATACCTGGACCTTGTCAGCGTCGCCGTAATGGCGGCGCAGCGCCACTTCGGTCCAGAACGGCCACGTGTCGTCGTTCGCGAGATAGGGACCGAATGTCTGAGAGTCCCCGATCGCGAGAATGCGAAATGCCCGATCCGACGGCTCTTCGGTGTTGCGCAATCCCAAACTGTTGGTCTGCACATGATAGGGCCTGTGAAACCAGATGACCCAATGGCCGTCCTGCGACGGGACCAGATCGCCGGCGCCGGACGGTGAGTGATAATAGCGCGACTGACCGAGACGGTCCCCGCTGATGCCGTCGCGCGAGGCGAGTTGCCAGTCATAAATCCGAGCCACGAACTCCGCGCCGACCAGCGTCGCGACGGCGATCCCTGCGTAAACGGCGGCTGTCGAGAATTTCAACTTCACGTCTTCCTGATGAACCGGTTGGGGGGCGAGCAAACTGGTATATAGACGTCCCGCTCCTCGCCGGATACTAGGTATCGCAAGGGCACCCGGCACCCTGCCGCGCGGCCGCCCGGGAGGGATGCGAAAAAGTCATGTCAGGAGAGGCCCCTGTCAGTTATGGCCGCACGGTGACCATGGGGTCCGAGCGTTCGTTCGGCATCGTGTTCGCCTGCGTGTTCGCATTGATCGGATGTGTTCCGTGGCTGCTCGGCCATGGTTGGCGATTGTGGGCTCTCGCCATTGCCGCGATATTCCTTGCGGTGGCGCTGATCTATCCTCGTCTTCTGACCCCCCTGAACTATGTCTGGTTCAAGTTCGGGCTTGCCCTGCACCACATCGTCAACCCGATCATCATGGGTCTGATTTTCTTCGGTGCCGTTCTGCCGACCGGCCTGATGGTGCGGCTGTTTGGCAAGGACCTGCTGCGTCTTAAACGCGATCCGCAGGCCAAGAGCTACTGGATCGAGCGCGATCCTCCCGGCCCTGCTCCCGATTCGATGACCCGCCAATTTTAGGACCTGCCTCATGTCGTTCTTGGCCGAATTCTGGGAATTCATGCGCGCGCGCAAAAAATTCTGGCTGTTCCCGCTGGTGCTGCTGACGCTCGTCTTCGGCGGCCTCGTGGTTCTGACCAAGGGGTCTGCGATCGCTCCCTTCATCTACACCCTGTTTTAAAAGCAGCGGACGCGAGAATCCGGACGCGATGAATATTCTCGGTATCTCGGCCTTCTATCACGACAGCGCGGCCGCCCTTGTTCAGGACGGCCGTATCGTCGCGGCCGCGCAGGAGGAGCGCTTCACCCGCAAAAAGCACGACGCAGGTTTTCCGGCACATGCGATTGCATATTGTCTGAAAGAGGCGGCGCTGAAGGGGCCTGACGTTGATTTCGTCGTATTCTATGACAAGCCCTTCCTGAAGTTTGAGCGGCTTCTCGAGACCTATGTCGCGTTTGCACCGCGCGGCTTCGCCTCGTTTCGCAAGGCGATGCCGATCTGGGTCGGCGAGAAGCTGTTCCAGAAGGATATGCTGAAAAAGGCGCTGACGGATTTCGATGCCGAATTGGCCGATCCGAAGAAGCTCCTGTTCACAGAGCACCATTTCAGCCACGCCGCCTCGGCATTTTATCCGTCGCCTTATCGCGACGCAGTCGTGCTGACCATGGACGGCGTCGGCGAATGGGCGACGAGTTCGGTCGCGATCGGCCGTGACAGCGAGTTGCAGATTGCCAAGGAAATTCACTTTCCGCATTCGCTTGGTCTGCTCTATTCGGCGTTCACCTATTACACCGGGTTCAAGGTCAATTCCGGCGAATACAAGGTCATGGGTCTCGCACCCTATGGTGAGCCGAGATACGCGCAGACCATCCTGGACAAGCTGATTGATGTGAAGCCGGATGGCTCTTTCCGGCTCGATTTGTCGTACTTCGATTATTGCACCGGTCTGACGATGACCAACGGACATTTCGACAAGCTGTTCGGCGGACCGCCGCGTAAACCGGACGAACTGCTGACCCAGCATCACATGGATCTTGCCGCATCGGTTCAGGCGGTGACGGAGGACGTGGTGCTGCGCATGGCGCGGTCGCTTCGCACCGAAACCGGAATGCGCAACCTGTGCCTGGCCGGCGGCGTGGCGCTCAATTGCGTCGCCAACGGCAAGGTGCTGCGCGAAGGCATCTATGACGGAATCTGGATTCAACCGGCCGCGGGAGATGCCGGAGGTGCGCTCGGCGCGGCCCTCGCCGCGTATCACTTGCACCTGCGCAAGCCGCGCCAGGTCGACACCAATCCCGATGCGATGTCGGGGTCGTATCTCGGGCCGAGCTTCGCGCAGGACGATATCGAGCAGCGACTCGCAGCGGTCGGCGCGAAGTTCTCGGTGCTGACGCCGGATGCTTTGATCGACGAGACTGCCAAGGCGCTCGCGAACGAACAGGCGGTCGGGTGGTTTCAGGGGCGTATGGAATTCGGGCCTCGCGCGCTCGGTGGCCGTTCCATTCTGGGCGACCCTCGCTCGCCGACGATGCAGAAGGTGCTTAACCTCAAGGTCAAGTACCGCGAGAGCTTCCGGCCCTTCGCACCCTCGGTGCTGCGCGAAAATGTTTCGGATTGGTTCGAACTCGACGCCGATTCACCTTACATGCTGCTGGTGGCCCCGGTGAAGAAAACGCGCCAGCGTCAGATGACGGAGGCGGAGGACGCCTTGTTCGGAATCGACAAGCTGAACGTCGCGCGGTCCGACATCCCGGCGGTGACGCACGTCGATTATTCCGCGCGCGTGCAGACTGTGCATAAGCGGACCAACCCCGCCTACCATTCCCTAATCACGCGCTTCAATGAATTGACCGGCTGTCCGGTAGTGGTGAACACGAGCTTCAACGTGCGCGGCGAACCGATCGTCTGCACCCCCGAGGATGCATTCCGCTGTTTCATGGGCAGCGAAATCGAAGTTCTCGCGATCGGGAATTGTATCCTCCGGAAGGAGGATCAGGATCCCGCACTCAAGCTCGATTACAAGAACGCGTTTGAGCTGGACTGATCGCCTCGCCGAACCCACTTTCGATCCGGCGTTTGTTCACGGCGCGTGGGCGGAGGCCGAAGCGGGCCCCCGCGCGCATTGCTGATCTCGCAGGATCAGGCGCCGACCTCAAGGTTCGAGGTCGGTATCCAGAATCGACATGTTGAAGTTGTATGACTTGTCGCCGTCCTCGTCATCGAGGAACAGCACGCCGATGAATTCCTCGCCGATATAAACTTCGGCCGAGTCATCCTTCTTCGGACGCGGCACCACGCGAATCTTCGGGTTATCGAATAGACGCTTGAGATACGCGTCGAGCTTCTTGATTTCCTGGACGTCCACGATCGACCCCTTGGTGTAATGAGTTGGGCAGGACAGCGCTCGGCATCACGCCTGAACACAAGCCCCTGCCCGCACAGCAGGAAGGCTCCTTACGTCAGGCCATCGCCGGACGCAAAGCCGTAATTGGGAAAAATCTATTCAATTATTGACGTCGAACAGCATGTCCATGCGACGCGACGGTTCCGCGCAGCCCGCAGTGCCGACGACACGTGCCGGCACACCGGCAACTGTCACGTTGTTGGGCACCGGCTTGATGACGACCGAGCCCGAGGCGATCCGTGCGCAATGACCGACTTCGATGTTGCCAAGGATTTTCGCACCGGCCCCGATCAGCACCCCGCGGCGGATCTTCGGATGACGATCGCCATCTTCCTTGCCCGTGCCGCCGAGGGTCACGCCATGCAGCATCGACACATCGTCATCGATCACTGCGGTTTCGCCGACCACGAGGCCGGTGGCATGATCAAGGAAAATGCCACGGCCGATCTTTGCGGCCGGGTGAATATCGCATTGAAACACCGCCGAGGACCGGCTCTGCAGATACAGGGCGAAATCCTTGCGCCCCTTGCGATAGAGCCAGTGCGCCAGACGATGCGTCACGATGGCGTGGAAGCCTTTGTAGTAAAGGACCGGCTCAATGAAGCGGTCCGTCGCCGGATCGCGATCGATCGTTGCGACGATGTCCGCGCGAAAGGCGTCACCGATCGAGGGCTCGTCCTCCAGCGCATCGGCATACGCCTGCCGGATCATTTCGCCCGACACATCCTGATGGTCGAGACGCTCCGACGCACGGTGAACGACCGCAGCCTCGAGCGTGTCGTGATGCAGGATCGTTGAATAAATGAACGTTGCGAGCGCAGGCTCCGCGCGCACGATCGCGTCGGCCTCTTCGCGGACCTTTGCCCAGACCGGATCGACCTTGCCGACAGTCGTCGCCGGCTTGACCTGATAATGCGCCATTGGAACGCCTCGCTTCCGTTTCGAAGCTAAGACATAAAGGTTGAAATTGATCTCCGCCACCCTGCATTTTTGACAGAGTGGGCCTATGGTTTGCGCATGTTAGTAGAATAATTTTCTACGTCGCGAACCTATGTCCTTCGGATCGCTGACATTTCCTTACGATATCGGGGTCCCCTGCCCTGGCTTTGACCGGCTCAGGAAATCGATAACCGCGTTCGAGAAATGGTCGTTGGCGTCGCCGGCGACCATATGACGGGCTCCAGCGACGTCGACATATTCGGCGTGCGGCACCAGTTCGAGGAATTCCTTTGCGTGGGCTTCCTGGACCAGCTCGGATGAGCCACCACGTACCAACAACGCCGGAACCTTGATGTTGCGCGCAGCATCCAGCATCGAGGCTTCGAGTTTCTTGCGGTCGGGGTCGAAGCTTTTGCGCCCTTCCATGAAGCGCGGATCCCAATGCCAGCGCCAGCGGCCGTCGGGCCCGAGTCGAAGGTTTTTCTTCAAACCCTCGGTGCTTTTGGGGCGCGGCCTGTGCGGCAGATACTGCGCCACGGCGTCGGCCGCGTCTTCGATGGTCGCGAAGCCTTCCTCCGCATGAGCGCGCATGAAGCCCTGCACCTTGTCGACCCCCTCGTAATCGACACGCGGGGTGATATCGACCAGCACAAGTGACGAGATCACATGCTCGCCGGTGTCCCGGAAACTCTCGCCCTCCGCGAGCATTGACGCGACGCCCCCCATCGAAGCGCCGATCGCAACGGGTTTGCCGCCGTGCCTGCGCTTCAACTCGGACGCGAGCGCCCTCACGTCACTCGCAAAATTCGGAAACAGGTAAGCACCATCAGGCACCCATTCGGAATCTCCATGGCCGCGCTGATCGATTGCGTAGGTCGTGAAGCCGCGTCGCGCGAGTTCGGCAGCCGTCGACCGCCAAGCGTGCCGGGTCTGGCCACCACCATGCAGAAGCATGACGGCAGGGCCGGTGCCACCGAACACATCCCCGACCAGGCGATTGCCATTGGCGCCGGTGAACTCCGCTTTCGCTGGCGTGACGTGTTTTGTCATGTCTTGCTACTCGGCTCTTTCATCAAGGAAATGCAAAACGGCAGATTTGAATGACTTGTCGCCGACCGCGAGCATGTGATCACGCCCCGCAATATCGAACGCACGCGCATCACGCATGACAGCGGCAAGCTTGCCGGCGGGGCCGGCCACATCGTCTTTGGTTCCGACCGCGACCAGCGTCGGCACTGCAATCCCGGCAACCTGATCAACCGACATGACCTGGCGCGAACCTCGTATGCACGCCGCAAGCGCGCGCCGGTCCGACTTGGTCTGATCGGCAAACGCGCGAAAGGTGCGCGCCGTCGGATCGGTCACATCGGCAAGCGAAGGCGCTTCGAGTGCTTCGGCTATGCTTTCGGGCAGCCCGACCCCGTCGATCAGCTTGTAGCCAAGCCCGCCCAGAATTGCGGATCGCACACGATCGGGGTGTGCCGCCGCCAGGAAGGCCGTGATGCGAGCGCCCATCGAATAGCCGAACACGTCCGCCTGTTCGATCTGCAGATGGTCCAGCAGCGCGCGCGCGTCGTCGGCCATCTTCTCGGTGTGATAATCCGACGGATCGTACAGCTTGGTCGATTGCCCATGTCCCCGATTGTCGAGTGCGATGACGCGACGGCCGGCCCCTGTCAGCGTAGACACCCATCCGGGATAGACCCAGTTGACCTCGCGGTTCGAGGCGAAGCCGTGAATGAGCACGATGGGCGGCCCCTGCCCCTCATCGAGATAGGCGATCTCGACGGCGCCGTGATTGAAACCTGGCATGTGTCTGACTGTCGATCAGTTGAAAGCGGCCGGAACCTACCCCTGAGCCGGCGCGATTGCCAAGCGCCGCTGGCGCATAAGTTCCCGTTTCGCGCGGCGGATCTTCCCGCGCTGCAGACCTCGCCAGGTTGCGCGCTCAACCGCGCCCTTGGCTGTGGCGACGAAGCCGAACATCGTCAGCGCCGCCCACAATACCCACAGTGACAGGTCGAAGGCGGCGACAGTGAGCGCGATGGCGCCCCGGCCAAGGAACTTCAGGATGGCCCGCGTCCGGCTGCCCTCTTTTTCGGCGAGTTTGGCCACGCGGGCCATTTCGCGCGGCGAGTTCGAGATTTTCAGACCATCCAGCGCCGCTCGCGTGCCGGCCTTGGCCTGGACATCGCCGACATTGCGGGTGAGCCGGAACAGGTCGTCGGCTTTCTCGATCTTGACAGCTTCACGAACCGCACGTGCTGCGGCTGCGGGGTTGGTCGCGGAGGCACCGTCGATCGCCTTGCGGAGTGCTGGACCGTCAACCACCGATCGCAATGTCCGCGTGACCGACTCCGCCATGCGCGCCGAAATACGTCCGGTCTTGCGCGCTGCCTTAACGAGCGACAATCCCACGCGGGCGGGCGCGCCGGTGCCGAGCGATGCATAGGTGCCGGCGGTTATCGCGATGCCGACTGCCGAAAGTCCCAGGATCAGATGATCGACATCCTTTCCCTGCGCGTAGCGCGATCCCTCGCGAACAGCGTCGCGGATGTCACCGAATACGAACAGGTCGCCGAGCGCGGTCCCGGCAAGACTGACGATATCGTCGGGTTCTCCGATGATCAGGCCGCGAGTGAAATTCTCTGCGGTCTTGAGCGCGCCGGCAGCCTTCTCGACCGCGGCGTCGACCTTCGCAGTCAGTTCCGGTGCTACGGGTACATTCCGGTCGCGCGCAAGATCGACGAAGCTTTTCGCCAGTTCGGCATCGTTGGCGGCCAGAGCGGCCTCGATCTCCCGGGCAGCCGCTTCACTGTTGAAACTTCGCACGAGCTTGCGGTCGGCCAGTGCGACCGGGTCGTCCTGAACGAGCAGCAGCCATCCGGATTCGATCGCCCGCGGCAACAGTGCAACCGCCGCAACGGCGAAAAGCCCGGTTACGATGACGAGAAGACGCATGCGCAGGGACGCAGCGCGCATCGGTCCGACCGGAGGCTTAGGGATATGCATCCAAATGGCTCTCGTGGCCGTTCCGGCCCAGTGCAGAATGTCGCCGCGATTTGGGACTTTTCAAGGTGTCCCGATCGGAAACGCGGTAATGCTGTTGTGGTTTCCGCAGCCTTTGGCGGTGGGTTAACGCTGGCATTGATTAAGTCGGCCCGGCGGGTATTGTGCCCTGCGAAAGCGTCGCAAAATCTCCCGCAGATTCGAAGGGTTAGCCGGTCATGGCCGATCAAGCTGTTCCGCATTTCCAGAACGATGCCGGTGTCCCCGTGATCGAGGTCGGCGCCAGGGAATTCATGTGCATCGGCGCGCGGCCGCCCTTCGACCATCCGCACGTATTCTGCGACATGGGCGCCGATAACGAGATCATCTGCGAATATTGCTCGACGCTGTACCGGTACAACCCGGCTCTCGGCGCAAACGAATCCCGCCCCGCCGATTGCGCCTGGTCTGACCCCAAGGCCGCGTAGACCCCGGTGCTGCCGACCGCAACGTCCTCGCGCACGATCCTGATCGCGGGCGCGGGAATAGGCGGACTGACAGCAGCGCTGGCGCTGGCGCGCCTCGGGTACCGTGTCGTTGTCATCGAGCAGGCCACGGCCCTGAGCGACGTCGGCGCGGGCATCCAGTTGTCCCCCAACGCGACGCGCATTCTTCAAGATCTCGGTCTCGCCGAGCGGCTCGCCCCAACCGCCGTGGTGCCGGAAGGCCTGTCGATCCGTGCCGCCCGGACCGGATCCGAGATCGCGTTTATGCCGATCGGCCGGGCGATGGAGTTCCGCTACGGCGCGCCCTATTGGGCGCTGCATCGCGGCGACCTGCAGACAGCGCTTGCCTCGGCGGTGTCCGAGGAACCCGATATCGATTTGAAGCTCGGCACCCGCTTCGAAGATCTCGCGGTACATGCGCACGGCATTACCGCACAATTGCGCGACGCGCGCGGCCTGATCACCGAAGAGCGCGTGCCGTCCCTGATCGGAGCCGACGGTGTGTGGTCTACGACCCGCGCCCAACTCGGCGACAAATCGAAACCGGTTTACCGCGACCGGACCGCGTGGCGTGCACTCGTGCCGGCCTCTTCCATATCCGCAGAACTGCGGCGCCCCGTGACACGGCTTTGGCTCGGACGCAACGCGCACCTCGTGCATTATCCGGTGCGCGGCGGGAGCATGATCAATATCGTCGCAATCGTTGCGGACCGCTGGAATTCGCCCGGCTGGTCCACGCCGGGAACACGGGACGAATTGTTGCGCCACTTCACCCGCAATCGCTGGGCAAAGGACGCGCGGGACCTGGTCGAGACACCCGACGCCTGGATGAAATGGGCGTTGTGCGACCGCGACGAAATACGCTTCCCGGATCAAGCCCCGGCGACGCTGATCGGCGATGCGGCGCATCCGATGCTGCCGTTCCTTGCGCAAGGCGCTGCGATGGCGATCGAGGACGCGGCCGTCCTCGCACGGTGCCTGGGTGCACCGGGATCGGACCCGGAACCTGGAATGCGCCGTTACGAGGCGATCCGCCGTGCGCGAGTCCGCCGCGTGCAGCAGGAGGCGCGCGCCAACAGCCGCACCTATCACATGCACGGCGCTGCCGCACTCGCCCGCAACCTCGCGATGCACCTGATGGGAGGCGAGCGGCTTCGCGCCCGCTACGACTGGCTTTATGATTGGCGGCCGGACTGATCCGGCGATGACCTCATAGCCGGGGATCGCCCATGTTCGAGACAACCATCGCGGGCAGCCTGCCCAAACCGTCATGGCTCGCCGAACCCGAGAAGCTTTGGGCGAACTGGCGTCTCTCGGGCGAAGCCCTCGACGAAGGCAAGCGTGACGCAACGATTCTTGCGGTAAAGCTGCAGGAGGATTTCGGCATCGACATTGTCTGCGATGGCGAGCAGGCGCGGCAACATTTCGTGCACGGATTCCTCGAACGGGTCGAGGGCATCGACTTCGCAAACAAGGTCGAGATGGGAATCCGCAACGACCGCTACAAGGCGATGGTACCGGTCGTAACCGCGCCGCTTCGGCTCACTGACCGCGTACACGGAATGGAAGCAAGGGCTGCAAGGGCCCACACCAAACGAAAGCTGAAATTCACCCTCCCGGGCCCGATGACCATCGCCGATACGATTGCCGATCGCCATTACGGCGACCGCGTGAAGATGGCATTCGCCTTCGCCGATTGCCTCAACGCGGAAGCGCGTGCGCTCGAGGCGGACGGCGTCGACGTGATCCAGTTCGACGAGCCCGCCTTCAACGTCTTCATGCGTGAGGTCACAGACTGGGGCATTGAGGCGCTGCATCGCGCCATCGAAGGATTATCCTGCAAGACCGCGGTGCATATCTGTTACGGTTACGGCATCAAGGCCAACATCGACTGGAAAAGCACGCTCGGAACGGAATGGCGCCAGTACGAAGAGATATTCCCTGCGCTTGCGGCAAGTCGCGTCGATCAGGTGTCGGTGGAATGCCGCAATTCGAACGTGCCGCTGTCGCTGCTATCCTTGCTGCAGGGAAAGGATGTTCTGGTCGGCGCGATCGATGTCGCGACCTACGCAATCGAGACACCGGAAGATGTCGCGTCCACGCTTGAAGCCGCCATGCAATACGTCCCGAAAGAGCGCATCATCGCCTGCACCAATTGCGGCATGGCGCCGATGAACCGCGGGATCGCGGAGGCGAAGCTGAAGGCGCTTGGCGACGGCGCGAGACTGGCGCGGCAGCGGTTTGGCTAAGCGCTGACCCGACCTGCAAGATTCAGCTTCAACGGTCCGCGCGACCAAGCACCTCCATCAGTTCAGCGATCTTCTTGCGCTGGTCAGCGCGATTGCCCGACGCTATCGCGCCCTCAACGCAGTGGGCTACGTGGTCGCGCAAAACCTCTTCCTCGACGCGCCGCAAAGCCGCGCGCACAGCGGAAATCTGCGTAACGACATCGATGCAATAGCGGTCCTGCTCGACCATTCGGGCAAGCCCGCGCACCTGCCCTTCGATCCGCTGCAACCTTTTTGTGACCTTGGCCTTGGTTTCCGTATGCATGGACGATATATACCCCTACGGGGTATGGGTTACAAGAGACGATTCTGAAAGAGACGATCATGGCCAGCGATGGACACGCCCGCGAGCACCACGCCTGTTGTCACGGCGAAAAGAGCGGCCACGATCCCCACGGGGCGGCGGCCGAGATGGCCCGCGATCCTGTCTGCGGAATGACGGTCGATCCTCGCACGGCAAAGCACCGCCACGACCATCTCGGCCATACTTGGTATTTCTGCTCCGCTGGCTGCCGCACGAAATTCGCCGCCGACCCGGACAAGTATCTTTCACCGCAAGATCGCGAGGCCGAGCCGGTGCCGGAAGGCACCACCTACACCTGCCCAATGCATCCGGAGATCCGTCAGGTCGGACCAGGCTCCTGCCCGATCTGCGGTATGGCGCTCGAACCAGAACTTTTCACCGCCGACACCGGCCCCAATCCCGAACTGGCCGACATGACACGTCGCTTCTGGATCGGGCTTGCTTTCGCGGCCCCGGTCTTTGCTCTGGAGATGGGGTCGCACCTGATTGGCGGCCACGGGCTGATACCTCAGCCCTGGTCGAACATCATTCAATTTGCATTGGCTAGTCCCGTCGTGCTGTGGGCCGGATGGCCATTCTTCGAACGCGGCTGGCAGTCGCTGGTCACGCGCAACCTGAACATGTTCACGCTGATCTCGATCGGCACTGGCGTGGCCTGGCTCTACAGCGTGATCGCCACGTTCGCACCGTCGCTATTCCCGCCGGCGTTCCGCGGACATGACGGGTCGGTTGCGGTCTATTTCGAATCTGCGGCCGTCATCACGGTGCTGGTCCTGCTCGGTCAGGTTCTGGAATTGCGTGCGCGCGAGGCGACGTCCGGCGCCATCAAGGCGCTGCTCGATCTTGCGCCTAAGTCCGCGCGCCGCGTCGACAACGAAGGCAACGAGCATGACATTCCGATCGATGACATCGTCGTTGGCGACCGTCTGCGTGTCCGTCCGGGCGAGAAAGTGCCGGTCGACGGCGAGGTGATCGAGGGTCGCTCGACGATCGATGAATCCATGGTGACCGGCGAATCGATGCCGGTATCCAAGGGCATAGGCGCTCCGGTCATCGCTGGCACCATCAACCGCAGCGGTTCTTTCGTATTCCGTGCCGAGCGGGTCGGGCGCGACACGCTGCTGTCCCAGATCGTGCAGATGGTCGCGCAGGCACAGCGCTCACGTGCGCCGATCCAGCGACTTGCCGATCAAGTATCCGGATGGTTCGTACCTGCTGTGATCGCCGCAGCGCTGATTGCCTTCGCGGCATGGTCAGTATTCGGACCGGAGCCGCGTGTGGCCTATGGCCTTGTCGCCGCGGTGTCGGTGCTGATCATCGCGTGCCCGTGCGCGCTCGGACTTGCCACCCCGATGTCGATCATGGTCGGCGTCGGCCGTGGCGCGCAAGCCGGTATGCTGATCAAGAATGCCGAAGCATTGGAGCGCATGGAGAAGGTCGATACGCTTGTGATCGACAAGACCGGCACCCTGACCGAGGGCCGGCCTGCCCTGACCGCGATCGTGGCAGCCCAAAATTTTGACGAGAGCGAAGTCTTGCGCCTTGCCGCAAGCGTGGAAGCGGCGAGCGAACACCCGATCGCGCTCGCCATCGTCGCAGCAGCGAAGGAGCGCGATCTCCAAGTTGCGGCTGTCCAGGACTTCGATTCACCCACCGGAAAGGGCGTCACCGGCTCGGTCGACGGAAAGCGCATAGCCATCGGCCAGGGCAAATTCTTCGCTGAGTTGTCGATCGACACGAGCAGTTTTCAGGCGGACGCCGATCGATTGCGCGAAAGCGGAGCCACCGTCGTATTCGTTTCGGTTGACGGGCAGATCGCGGGTCTGCTTGCCATCGCCGATCCGATCAAGACCGAAACCCGAGCGGCACTCGAAGCCCTCCGAGCCGACCATATCCGGGTCGTCATGCTGACCGGTGACAACCGAACCACTGCGCTTGCTGTCGCCAACAGGCTGGGGATCGCGGACGTGGAGGCCGAAGTTCTCCCGGACGGCAAGGCCACGGTGATCGAAAGGCTGCGCGCGGCCGGCCGCGTTGTCGCGATGGCTGGCGACGGCGTCAATGACGCTCCGGCGCTCGCCGCAGCCGATGTCGGCATCGCGATGGGAACGGGTACCGACGTCGCGATCGAAAGCGCGGGGATAACGCTGCTCAGGGGCGACCTCACCGGCATCGTGCGGGCGCGACGGCTATCTGAAGCGGTAATGGGGAATATCCGGCAGAACCTGTTTTTTGCGTTTGTTTATAATGCAGCCGGCGTGCCGATCGCCGCCGGGCTGCTGTACCCGGCTTTCGGGCTGCTTCTCTCGCCGATCATCGCCGCCGCGGCGATGGCGCTGTCTTCGGTCAGCGTCATCGGCAACGCATTGCGGCTGCGGCGGGTAAGTCTTTAACGCCTCGCCTTAGAACACCGCGAGATATTTTAACAAGGACAGGACGCCGATGATAATGACGATGATCCGGACGATTTGCTTCGCGCGGCCGTCGATCGGGAGCATGTTGACGAGGTAAAGAACGAGAATAACAACCAAAAACGTGATCAGGATACTGATCAGGGCGCCCATGGGCAGGTCCTTTCAATCATTCGACTAGGTCATGCGACCTGCCACGCATAATAGCGTCATGTGCAAATAGTTCCATGGTGGAACACGCGCTATCGGACCGCGCGATCGCTGACAGTCCGATATTTCAACACACATTTGCGGTCTGCGGCGGTCATTTCCAATTCACGCAAATCGCCTTTCACCGCATTGTATTCCGATTGATAGGCGAGCGCGACCGCGACCTCTCCGCCGGTGCCCTGCCGGGCTCGCTCCATCAGATCCGTCAGTTCCTTTTCGCGCTTTGTGAATTCGCGACCTTTTTCGTCGAGCAAGGCGCAGTCATACAACCGGAATTTGCCGGGCTTGGTTGCGGCTGCCTCGAATTCGGCTCCGGCACAGCCGGCAAGGCCGAGGGCAAGGGTGAGGATCAAGACGCGCAGACGAACCGAAGCGGGCATGGCGGTCTGGTTACCGGTCAATTCTGGCGAAAACCCGATACGGTCGATACTTCCATCGGGCTGGTCCTAACCCAGTGTTATTTCGAATAAACGTTTTATTCAATCGGCTAGTTGCGGAGCACGTCGCGTGATCGAACCGTGGCTCAAGCACTTGAATCACGACGCGACACGGGCCCAACAGATCGCGAATGTTGAGCGATATTTCGGGGACTTGCACGTTGCGGCCATTAACCAGCACACGCGATGTTACTTGAACGGAAGCGCGCCGGAGATATCTCGATTGCATCACTCATGCATCCAGGTGAATAGGCATGTCCGCCTTGAAACACGCCGTTCGTGCGATATTGCCGAACTCGATCCTGCAGCCGCTCCAAAGGTTCCGGTATCGAGGTCAGCGGTCGCAATATGACGGGCTGTCCACCAAGGACGTATTCACGAAGATTTATGAAGACAATGCGTGGGGCAGCTCGGACCAGGTGGCGCCAGGAATGTACTCCGGCACGGGCTCTGATGATGAGCAGCTTGTCGCGCCCTATGTACGTGCGGTGCGCGAAGCCCTCGCGGCGTTTCCGCGTAAGCCTAACGTGGTGGATTTGGGGTGCGGAAATTTCCAGATAGGCGCCCAACTGCGGGATGCCTGCGGGGATTATGTTGCGTGCGACATCGTCGAGCCGGTGATTATCGCCAACAAGCAGACCTACGCTCATCTTGATGTGGATTTTCGCGTCCTGGACCTCGTGAAGGACGAGCTTCCGGCTGCCGACGTTGTTTTCATCCGGCAAGTCCTGCAACACCTGTCGAACGAGGACATTGCGAACGCGTTGCCGCGCCTTGCATCCAGATACCGATACTTGATTCTCACCGAACACTTGCCCAAGGGCAGCGCGTTTGTGCCGAATCTCGACAAGCGCACCGGGCCGGACGTTCGCTTAGGCTTTAACAGCGGCGTCGTTTTGACGAGCCCGCCTTTCAACTTCGAGGTAAAGTCAACAAAGAGACTTTGCGAAGTCGAAGAAAACGGCGGCATCATCGCGAGCGTTCTGTATCAGTTGCACTGACGACGATGTTGCTGGCGTCGACCAAACAAAAGATGGCGTAAGCGCCGCCGTTGCAATCCGCTATGATCCTCTTGCGATCCTGGATGTCGGCAGCATGCGTCCCCAAGACACGATCATTCCGCGTGACTTCCGTGCTCGGGGATGCCGTGCGAGTACTGCGCCTAACTCGCGAACGTTCCAGAATCGTGACGCTGCGCGAGGTCCCATGAGGCGACCAGTTCGTCATACCGGACCCCGTATGGGTCGCAAGGCATGGCGTTGGAACTTGCGTGTCGCGTGTCCGTCCGCCTCACCGGGCTGATGGTCGTCACGGAAGAAGCGGTCGACCTTCGTCGGTCTGGCTCTTTCAGATTTCAGATCTGGTGCGGGCGGCCGGACTCGAACCGGCACGGGGATTCCCCAACGGATTTTCTTACCAGCTACGGCTTTCGCCGCCGCCGATTAGCATTCGGCGTTTGTGGTCTGGACTATCCCTTCACCTTAGCTGAGCGCCTTAGGTGCTGCCCGTCTAGTCTCTACACCTTCCCCTAGGGGGCTTGGCTCGGGATTGCCAGTGAAGGTTTCCCCGACTTTGAGCAGTTCTACGTCGCCAGTTTCCCGGCGCGCACTCAATCGCTTAAGTCCGTTGCGTCTACCATTTCGCCACGCCCGCGCATGGTCCTTATAACCCTTACCGGAATCCTCGCCAAGTAATCCCGAAAACAGGGCGTATCCGAACGAGTGTGATGTTCGGTGGTCATCAGCTTGGCTTTGTCGCGCCTCGGCAGCGCCGCAAGCGTTCACCCGCCTTCGCGGATCGGCGGCACGAAGGCAAGGCCGGTGTCCCAGGGAAAGAATATCCAGGTATCCTGCGACACCTCGGTGATGAAAGTATCAACCAGTGGCCGGCCCATGGGTTTTGCATAGACCGTAGCGAAATGGGCTTTCGGGATCAGCTCGCGCACGACGCGCGCGGTCTTTCCGGTGTCGACGAGATCGTCCACGATCAGAACGCCCTGCCCGCTCGCATGCGCGCCGGCTGTGACGGCATCGGCAATGCCCTTGAGGACGCGCAGTTCACCCTGCCGGCCGACCCCGGACCCACTGTAGCTTTCGACACACACCGTTTCGATCATCCGCACATTCAGTTCGCGCGCCACGATGGCCGCCGGCACGAGGCCGCCGCGCGTCACGCAGACAATGGCACTGAACGGTCCGGCCGCGGCCAGCCGCCAGGCGAGCGCCCGCGCGTCGCGGTGGAATTGATCCCACGACACCGGAAAATGCTTCGGCGCACCCGGACTTGTCTCGGCCATCATCATGCTCGCTCCCCCGGCAAGGCTTCCCGCAGCAAGGCTCTCGCCATGCATTGCCGGCCGCATAGTGCCAACGCTGCGAGATGCCGATCCACAGAAAAATTACCGACAATGCGCGGACAAAAGCTCGGGTCCGGCGCGAAATGCAGGCCGAAAGCATGTCCGCTCAGCGCGGAAAAACCCGACCCGAGGGGGATCACCCTGCCGCCTTGAGCTTCTCTTTGACGGCGCGCAGCATCTCCTCGACACCGGCTTTTGCCGCGGCAAGCTTGCCCGGGTCGCGCGAGCGGACCACGATATTCGTGTTGGGGCCGGCCTTGTCGTCGAAAAACGGATAGCTGCCGAAGCTGGCGTCCGGATGCGCCTTGGCCAGTTCGCCAAGCTCGGTACCGATATCGCCTTCCCGCGCATCGGCGCGAATCGATTCGGACAGCATCTGCCGCCCGGTCCTGAGCTTCGGCCCCACCTCGTCGAGCATCGCCTGCATGATACTCGGGACGCCCGCCATGACTATCACGTTGCCGATCCAAAACCCTGGCGCGAGCGACACCTTGTTCGTGACGAGATCGGCGCCCTGCGGAATCCGCGTCATCCGCATCCGCGCTTCGTTCAGGTCGGGCCCCTTGAACCGCTGCTGCAGAAGCGCGACGGCGCGCGGGTCGTAATCGATTGGCACGCCGAACGCCTTGGCGACACTGTCAGCCGTAATGTCGTCATGGGTCGGGCCGATCCCGCCGGTGGTGAACACGTAGGTGTAGCGGTGCCGCAGGGCATTAAGGGCGGTAACGATGTCGTCCTCGACGTCGGCAACCACGCGCACCTCGCGCAGGTCGACACCGATCGCCGTGAGGTATTCGGCAATGTAGCCGATATTCTTGTCCTTCGTGCGTCCGGACAGGATTTCGTCACCGATCACCAAGATGCCGGCGGTGACCACCCCGTCTTCGTGTGCTGCGTCGCTCATCCGCGCAATCTCCTCTTCGCTTTGGTAGCCCGCCGCGAGATGACTGAAAAGGTGTCACCTTCGAGCCCGCCCGCTCATTCGCTGGGCAAAAGACGTGTATGATTCCCTCTTCCACTATTGCGGAACTGGCGCGAAGCTTGCAGCGTTGGCCGACGCTGGGAGGGCTCTCCGGGATATGCCTGTTGCGTTCGACGAAATGAATGGTGTGGACGGTCAGGTCCGGCCCGCCTACTCGCAAATGGCATCCTGGCTCTCGGAAGTGCGCCCGGACGTCCTGGATTTCAGGCGGCGCGAAGCCGAAGTGCTCTTCCGCCGGATCGGCATCACCTTCGCGGTCTACGGGGAGGCGGATTCCACCGAGCGGCTGATTCCGTTCGATGTCATCCCGCGAATCCTGTCGGGCACCGAATGGCAAACCCTCCGCCGCGGCCTGGAGCAGCGGGTCAAGGCTATCAACGCCTACATCAAGGACGTCTACGGCAAGCGCGAATGTCTCCGCGCCGGCATTGTCCCCGAAGACCTCGTTTTCCAGAACCCGGTTTTCCGACCGGAGATGAATGGCCAGCGAGTCCCGCACGACATCTATGTGCATATCGCCGGCATCGACATCGTCAGGGTCGACGCCGATACCTTTTATGTCCTCGAGGACAACGCCAGAACGCCATCCGGGGTCTCCTATATGCTGGAGAACCGGGAGATCATGCTCCGGCTGTTTCCCGAGTTGTTTTCGCGCCACCGCGTGGCGCCGGTCGATAATTACCCGGACGAATTGCTGGCCACCCTGCAATCGGTCGCGCCAATAGGCTCGCCGGCTGATCCGACCGTCGTGATCCTGACGCCCGGCATCTACAACTCGGCCTATTACGAGCATTCGTTCCTTGCCGACAAGCTCGGCGTCGAACTGGTCGAAGGACGCGATCTCTTCGTCAAGGGCGAAGTCGTGTACATGCGCACCACGCAAGGGCCGAAGCGCGTGGATGTGATCTATCGCCGGATCGACGACGACTTCCTCGATCCCCTGGCCTTCCGCCCGGACTCCGCACTCGGCGTCCCCGGCCTGATGGCTGCTTACCAGGCCGGTAACGTCACTCTGGCTAACGCCGTGGGAACGGGAATTGCCGATGACAAGGCCGTCTACAGCTACATGCCCGATATCGTGAAGTTCTTTCTCGGCGAAGAACCAATCCTGAAGAACGTGCCGACCTGGCGCTGTCGCGAGGAAGAGCATCTGTCTTACGTGCTCGACAATATCGAGGAGCTCGTGGTCAAGGAGGTTCACGGGTCCGGCGGATACGGGATGCTGATCGGGCCCTCGGCAGACAAGGCCAGCATCGCGGCGTTTCGTTCCAAGCTGAAGGCACACCCGAAGAACTTCATTGCGCAGCCAACCCTGGCACTGTCGACCTGTCCGACCTGCGTGGAATCCGGCGTGGCGCCGCGGCATGTCGATCTGCGGCCGTTCGTATTGACTGGCCGGGACAAGATCAGGATCGTACCTGGCGGCCTCACCCGCGTTGCAATGAAGGCCGGGTCGCTCGTGGTCAATTCCAGTCAGGGCGGCGGGACCAAGGACACCTGGGTGCTGGACGGCTGATGCTTTCGAGAACCGCTGACAATCTTTACTGGCTCGCGCGCTATGTCGAACGCGCCGAATATCTCGCGCGCATTCTAGAAGCGACTCAGCGCCTGACGTCGTTGCCGATTGCCTATATCGGCGAGAGCAACGAATGGGAATCGGCGCTGCAAACTGCAGGCTGCGCACATTCGTTCTTCGAGACCTACGATGAGGCGAACGAGGAAAACGTAACCGCCTTCCTCGCATTTTCGACAGAAAACCCTTCGTCCATCCGTTCCTGCTTCGAGGTCGCGCGCACCAACGCGCGGGCTGTCCGCACCGCGCTCACGATGGAAATGTGGGATGCAATCAACGGCACCTGGCTGGAACTGAAGCGTTACGGCAACGGCCCGACATCGCGTGAGGAATTGTCGCGCTTCCTGCGCTGGGTGCAGGAATCGTCACTTCGTTTCGACGGCTCTGCGTACCGCACGATGCTGCGCAACGATGCGTACTGGTTTTCGCGTCTGGGCCTTTACCAGGAGCGCGCCGACAACACCGCCCGCATCCTCGACGTCAAGTATCACATGCTTTTGCCCGCACACGAGCATGTCGGAGGACCGCTCGACTACTTCCAGTGGGCGGCAATCCTGCGGTCGGTCTCCGCACTGACGTCCTACCACTGGGTGTACCGGGAGAATGTCAAACCGTGGCTGGTCGCAGATCTTCTCATCCTGAAAGACGAAATGCCGCGCTCGATGGCAAGTTGCTACGAGAATCTCGTACGCTACCTTGACGCGATCGCCGTCGCCTATGGCCGTCAGGGCCCCGCACAGCGGCTTGCACGCGGCGTGCGGACGCGCCTGCAGAATGCCAAGATGGAGGACATTTTCCAGAACGGGCTGCATGAATTCATCCAGGAATTCATCGCCGACAACAATCGCATCGGCGCCACGATCACACAGCAATATCTGGCCTGATCCTCAGCGCACTTCGCAATCTTCATCCCCGGAATGTGAGCATGACAATTCTCAACCCAAGAACGTTCTTAGCGAACGCGCTGGCCGTTATCCTGCTGCTCGGAGGCATCTGCCTGGCCCAGGCCCAGACATACCCTTCGAGACCGATAACGCTGATCATTCCTCAGGCCCCGGGCGGCGGCTCCGATACGATCGGACGCTACATCGCGGAGAAGCTGAAGGACCGGCTGGGACAGCCTATCGTGGCCGAGAACCGGCCGGGTGCTGCCGGCATGCTCGGCGCGGCGGCGGTCAAGCGCGCGCCTGCAGACGGCTACACGTTGCTGCTCGGAGCGATCGATACGATCGTCACACCGCTCGTGAGCCGCAATCCACCGATCGACGGAGTGAAGGACTTCGCGCCTGTCACCCAGCTTGCGACCTCCCATAACGTCTGGCTGGTCGGTCCGGGCTTCCAGGGCAACTCGTTGCAGGATCTGGTGGCCGCCGCCAAAGCCAATCCCGGCAAGATCGATTACGCCTCATCCGGGTTCGGAAGCATGCAGCACCTGGGCGGCGCGATGCTGAGCACCCAGGCCGGTATCGAGCTCAGCCACATTCCTTACAAGGGTGGCCCGCCGGCTTTCGCTGACGTGATCGGCGGCCGGGTGCCCGTAATGGTCTCCGGCTTTCAGGGCGCGCTGCCGCAGATCAAGGCTGGCAAAGTCCGCGGCCTTGCCGTCACTGGCAAGCAGCGTTCGCCCGCATTGCCCGAGTTGCCGACCGTTTCCGAGGCGCTCGGTTTGCCGAACTACGAAGCCCTGAACTGGCAGGGCCTTTTTTTCCCCGCAGGCACACCGCAACCGATCGTGGATCGCATAGCAAGCGAAGTGAAAAAGCTCATCGCTGAACCCGAGACTCGAGACTGGCTCGTTGCCAACGGCTACGAACCGTCGGGCAACACCCCCGCCGAGTTCACAGCACTCATTGCTGCCGATTACAAACGATGGTCTGAAATCATAAAAGCCGCCAACATCAGCGCGGACTGAACGAACGGCGAAGGCGACCACTCAGGGAGACAAAGATGCCCATAGAACGAGGCAATCCGCCCGGCATGAAGAACGTGCGGGCGACAGTCTATAATCATTTCGTGCGCGTCGATCATCCGAAGTCGCTCGTCTTCATTTCCGGGCAGGTCTCCCGGGACAATGACGGCAATCAGGTTGGCACCGGAAGTATGCTGGAGCAGACGCGCCAGTGCATCCGCAACATCGAGAAGAGCCTGACGGCGGCCGGTGCCACCCTCTCCGATATCGTCTGGACCACGGTTTACACGACCGACATGCGGGAATTCAGACAGATCGTTACGGCGCGCGAAGAGTTCTTCAAGGACAACCTGCCGACCAGCACGATGGTGGAAGTTGCCCATCTTGCCGATCCGGGCCTGCTCGTCGAGATCCAGGTCATCGCAGCGCTCTGAGGCGTCCATCCCGGCAACCGGCACGGGCTCCCAGCAGCCGGGCGGGCCTCCTGTCTCCACCGCACATAGCGATGGGGACAAGATTCTGAGAGACGGCGCAGGCCAGCCACGTCAACGTTCAAGGCGCTTGCGTTTGCGGCGCGTAGACGCCAGCATTCCGCTCCGCATGCGTATACGGATTTGGCACGACACGACCTACACCTATTCCTGGCCGGTGACCGGGGTGATACAGACTCTCCGTCTGACCCCGCGCAACACCCAGGGCCAGTACGTTATCGGCTGGCGTATCGACGTATCCGCCGATTGCCCCTTGAGCTATCACGTCGACGCTTTCGGCAACGTGACACACACGTTGAGCGCCGACGGCCCGCTCAACGAGCTCGTGGTCCACGTCGAGGGCGAAGCTGAAATTGAGGACACCAACGGCGTGGTCAAGGGGACGCTGGAGCCGTTCCCGCCGTCGCTTTTCCTGCGCGAAACGCCGCTGACACAGGCCAGCGAGGACATCATGGCCTTCGCGCGCGACGTCACCGGCCGCGTGGCGCAAGAGCCGCTTCCGATGCTGCACGCATTGCTGGATCACTTGCCGCAAATCATCGCCTTCGATACCGACCCAACCCACGTCCACACCACAGCGGCCGAGGCCTTCGCGCTCAAGCGCGGCGTCTGCCAGGACATCAGCCACATCTTCATTGCGTCGGCACGCGGTCTTGGCATTCCGGCGCGCTATGTGTCGGGATATTTTCACCGCGCCGACGGGATGAACGAGCAGCAGGCGGGGCATGCCTGGGCGGAAGCCTTTGTCGAGGGGCTCGGCTGGGTCGGCTTCGACGCCACCAACGGCATGTGCCCGACCGAAGCCTATTTGCGCGTCGCGGTCGGCCTCGACTATCTGAGCGCCGCACCGGTCCGCGGCTCGCGCATCGGCGGTGATGGCGAAGGCCTCGACGTCCGGATACGGGTCGAACATGGCCGCATGCAGCGGCAGGAATAAACATCCCCAAGCGACCGTTTCGGCCGCTGGCAGACCCGGCTGGTCCAGCGGACCACTTGCCCCGGCGGCAAAGCTGCGGGATGGAGTAATGCGCCGGTCGCGAAACGCGGCCACCATACGAAAGCTGGGAATGCCATGACCTATTGCTGCGGAATTCTGGTTCGCGAGGGGCTCGTCATGATCGCGGATACGCGGACCAATGCCGGGCTGGACAACGTCTCGACCTTCCGCAAGCTGCATGTCTTCAAGCAGCCGGGTGAGCGCATCATGGCGATCGCGTCGTCCGGTAACCTGTCGATGAGCCAGTCGGTGGTCTCGACCATGATCGAAGGGATCGAGAACAAGGAAACCGGCGAGCGCGAAACGCTGATGAATGCCCCGACCATGTTTCAGGCGGCCCAAAGGATCGGGAGGGTCGTACGCGAGATTCACGAGGAGGAGTCCGCCGCACTGGCGGCAGCCGATGTGAAATTCGACGTGTCGTTCCTGTTCGGCGGTCAAATCAAGGGCGAGCGCATGCGCCTGTTCATGATCTACTCGGCCGGCAATTTCATCGAATGCACCACCGACACGCCCTATCTGCAGATCGGCGAGCACAAATACGGCAAGCCCGTGCTCGACCGCGCCATCACCTATGGCGTCGACCTCTACGATGCACTGAAAATCGGCCTGATCTCGATGGACTCGACCATGCGGTCAAATCTCGGCGTGGGCATGCCGATTGACGTGCTGGTGGCGCGCCGCGACGCATGCGATGCGGAATTGTCTTACCGCATCGAGCCAGGCGAACCCTATTTCCACGATCTGCGCGAGCGCTGGTCAGCAGCCTTGAGAGCCGCCCATATGGCCATACCGCGCCCGCCCTATGCCGGGACGTCGTAACCGCGCACCGAATTAACGGCCCCAAACCTCTTCGCTGATCGCCACGACCTCGCGCATTTTCGCCCATTGCTGGTCTTCGCTGAGCTCGTTGCCCTCCTCTGTCGAGGCGAAGCCGCATTGTGGCGACAGACAGAATTGCTCGATCGGCGCAAACTTCGCGGCCTCGTCAATCCGGCGCTTGATCTCGTCGCGGCTCTCGAGCGCGCCGGTTTTCGAGGTAATGAGCCCCAGCACCACCTGCTTGTTGCCCTTCGGCAAAAATCGCAGTGGCTCGAAGCCGCCTGCGCGTTCGCTGTCATATTCCAGGAAATAGCCGTCATAGTTGCAGCGGCCGAGCAGCGTTTCCGCGACCGGCTCGTAGCCGCCTTCCGACACCCACGTGGAGCGGAAATTGCCGCGGCAGATGTGAGTGGTGATCACCATGTCGGCCGGCTTCGCCTGAAGGGCGATGTTGATCATGTCGGCGTATTTTTCCTGCAGGCCGTCGGTGTCGTCACCACGCTGCTTGGCCTTTTCGCGCTCGGCCGGCGAGCAGAGATAGGCGAAGGCGGTGTCGTCGAATTGCAGGTAGCGGCACCCGGCGTCGTAAAATGCCCGCACGGCCTTGCCATAGGCAGCGCCGGCATCGGCGAAGAACTGATCCATCTCGGGATAAACCGACGTGCTGATCGCGCGGCGGCCGCCGCGAAAATGTAGCACGGTGGGCGCCGGGATCGTCATTTTCGGCATGACCTTGGCGGTCGCCTTCAGAAATCGGAAATGATCGAGAAAGGGATGATCCGCCGGAAAATCGACCTTGCCCGTAATCTTCAGAGTCTGGGCCTTGGTCTGCACCCCCGCAAACTGGATGCCCTGTTCCGCCTCGACGAGATCGACGCCATCGAGCAGACCCAGAAAATCGAAATGCCACCACTCGCGTCTGAACTCGCCGTCAGTTGCAAGCTTGAGACCGCACGCTTCCTGCTGGCGGACGAGCCTTTCGATCTCGATGTCTTCGGTCGCCTTGAGTTGTTCGGCAGTGATGTCCCCGGCCTTGTATTTCGCCCGCGCCGCCTTCAGCGGGCCACTGCGAAGAAAGCTCCCGACATGATCGGCGCGGAAGGGCGGGTTGGTTCTGATCATATGGCGGCTCTACACTCAAACGGGATATTGCCCACGCAAGATCGTGGGCAATATCCCGTTCACAGGTGCGCTGCAATAAGCCGGCGACGCTCGGCGACATGCAAAACAGGGATAGCTCGCCATTCAACCAAGACGTGCATTTCAACAAGCATTAACCAGCGAGCGTTAAATCTGCAGGGTTACTGGATCGGTCGGATTGGCGCGTATCTGCGCAAGCGATTGGCAATTATTGTCCCATAGCTTTCGCCGACAAATCAGGTGGTTAAGGACGTTTACGGTGGTCGAGACAAATGGGCAGGCGGCTGAAAAAGGCGCGCAAGCCAGCTGGGATCGTGCCCGGCTTAGCATTGTCATACCCATCAGCGTAATCGTCGCGGTTGCGATCCTTTGCATTGTGGTGGCCGTCTTCACATCCGCGCGCCGTGCGGATGAAGTCGCTCTCGACCATGAGAAGCGTTTGCTGTCACGCGCGATTGCAAATCATGGCGAGCAGCTGTTGCGCGAACTGGACAGCGTCAGTGGCAACGACGAAGCGGCGCGACGCATTCACGATCAATTCGATCGAGAATGGGTCCACTACCGTCTGGGGCTATGGCTGAAGCACTATTTCGACCATGACTTTGTTTTCGTCACCGATGGGTCGGACACCCTCACCTACGCCCTTCTGGGCCGCAACAGCGTCGAGCCGCGCTGGTTTAATTCCATCGTCCCCGAACTTGCCCCGACAAGTGACTACATCCGAGGCCGCGTCGGAGCATATCCGAAGGCCGCGGTACTGATCTCCGAACCACGCCGAAACTCCGAGACCGGGCAACCAAAACGCGTTGCGACGATACAGCGCTTTCTCGGACGGCCCGCGACGGTCGCCGCGGTTTTGGTGCCGCCGTCGGAAAATGGCGCAGTCGAAGTGAAGCGCGAAAACATGCCGCTGGTCCTGGCCGTCAAATTCATCGACGAGGACTTGCTCGCCGAAATCTCCGGCCGCCTGCAGCTCAACGGCCTCCGGGTGACGGAAAAGGCTTTGGCTCCGCCCGGTGAATACAGACAAGACCTTGCAGACAATGACGGGCATACAGTCATGAGTCTCACCTGGTTGCCGAAGCGGCCGGGCTCGGAAATTGTGACCAATGTGATCCCGTTTATCGCTGTGGCGTTTGCGGGCTTCGCTTTGCTGGCCACATTGATCCACGGTTACATGCGGCGCACAGCCGCGACGCTGGCGCAGAGCGAGCAGCGGCTGCGTCACTTGGCTTTGCACGATCCGCTTTGCGGATTGCCGAACCGCAATTACTTCGGCGAAAGACTCGAAGGCGTCATCAGGGGCGTACACAACGGTTCGCCGGCGGCTGCGGTCCTCTATATCGACCTCGACCATTTCAAGGACGTTAATGACACCCTCGGTCATCCCGTCGGCGACGAGTTGATCCGCAGCGTCACCGCCCGACTTTCGAGCCTGCTGCGCACCGAGGATCTGGTGAGCCGTCTCGGCGGCGACGAGTTCGCGGTCATCGTCACCGGAGACCCCAAACCGGCCGCTCTGCAGCAGATGTCGGATCGAATCATTTCAACGATCTGCGCACCCTATCTCATCAACGGACACAACATCCTGATCGGTGCGAGTATCGGGATAGCCGTCATCGATCGGGCTTCGGCGGGAGACGCAGCGGACGCGATGCGCTTCGCCGACATGGCGCTTTATCGCGCCAAGAACGAAGGTCGTAACCGCGCCTGCATCTATGATGCCGCCATGGACGCCGACCTTATGGAGCGCAAGGCGCTTGAGCGCGATCTACGGCAGGCGATCAACACGGAACAACTGCGCCTGCTCTACCAGCCCATCGTCAATGGCAGCGGGGACAAGATTCTCGCAGTAGAAGCCTTGGCGCGCTGGTGCCATCCGACGCGTGGCGACATCGAGCCATCGCGCTTTATCCCGATCGCGGAGCATTCCGGCCTGATCATCGAACTCGGCGAATGGGTTCTGCGGCGGGCGTGCTCCGAGGCAAAGGCATGGCCCGGCCTCGCGGTATCCGTCAACGTTTCGCCGCTGCAATTCCGCAGGCCGGATTTCGTCGAAACGGTCGAACGCGTCCTGGCGCAGACCGGATTCGATGCCAGATGCCTCGAACTGGAACTCACCGAAAGCACCTTGCTGGGTAACGTGGAGAGCGCCGAGGTCGCGATGCGTCGCCTGAAGGTGCTCGGTTGCCGTCTTGCACTCGACGATTTTGGTACCGGCTATTCATCGCTCGCTTACTTGCGACGCTTCCCGTTCGACAAACTGAAGATCGACAAGAGTTTCGTTCGCGCGATCGAACGATCGCCTGACGCGGCCGCAATTGTCCATGCCATCGTGAGCCTCGGCCGCGGACTGGGCATGCAGGTCACTGCGGAAGGCGTCGAAACCGCCGAGCAGCAGTTGTTCTTGCGCGCGGCGGGCGTGCATTCGATGCAGGGCTATCGGTTTGGCCGTCCCGGCTCGCCCAACCTGATTTCCACGCGGCTGGCGATTCCGGGTGAGCACCGCAGCATTGCGCGCGAAGCCGCTGCACTCGCGGGCTGAGGCCCGCCGCGCTATTCCGTCACAGCCATTGCGGACAAGCGCCTAATCCGTAGGATGGCCGCCGTTCGGCCTCAAGCGATCAGAAACAGGAGTGACGGGATGGCGGCCAAGGTTGCGTTGGTGACGGGAGCAGGCTCGGGTATCGGGCGCGCATCTGCGATCGCCCTGATGAAGGACGGCTTCGACATGGCCCTGGCCGGCCGCCGCAAGGAGCCCCTCGACGAGGTGGCCAAGGAGGGACAAGCGCTTGGCCGGAAAACCCTGGTTGTGCCGACCGACGTGTCCGACCCGGCGCAGATCAGGGCCCTGTTCGCGAAGGTGAAGGAAACCTTCGGGCGCCTCGACCTTCTGTTCAACAATGCGGGGATCGGTGCACCGCCGGTGCCACTCGAGGATCTTGCGCTCGATAAATGGCTGTCGGTTGTCGCGACCAACCTCACGGGTCCCTTCGTCTGCACGCAGGAAGCGATCAAGATCATGAAGGAGCAGACTCCGCGGGGCGGCCGCATCATCAACAACGGATCGATTTCAGCGCACACGCCGCGTCCGCTCACCGTCGCTTACACAGCCACGAAGCACGCAGTCACCGGTCTCACCAAGTCGACCGCTCTTGACGGCCGCGCCTACGATATCGCGTGCGGGCAGATCGATATCGGCAACGCGGTTTCGCCGCTCACCGAGCGCATGACGCAAGGAATGATGCAGCCGGACGGCTCCGTCCGCGCCGAAGACCGCATGGCGGTCGAAGACGTCGGCCGTGCCATCTCGTATATGGCAAGCCTGTCGCTTGAATCGAACGTGCTGTTCATGACGGTCAAGGCGACCAAGATGCCGTTCGAGGGCCGCGGCTGAGCCGCCATCGCGAGGCGAAGGCACCGGGGCAATCGGCCTTGCCCCGGTTGGATTGCATCGCGCGCTGGGATGATCACGGCCGCTTGACTGCAGTATTCACCCAGCCGTGGAACCGTATTTGCGTTGCGGCATTACCGCATAACACATTCCGCATCCAGATCGGAGCGGCACGATGTCCGCATTCGCAATACGCCCTCCCATCCATCTGCGCGACGGTTTATCCGTCGCTTCGTCATCCCAAGCTGCGGATGTGGTTCGCGGCCACGCCACAGCGTATTGCAGCTTGGTTGCGTCCGATCTGTGCCGGCGTCTCGAAGCAATCGAGACCAGCGACGAAGCTCAGCGGCTTGGGCTTGAATTTCGGGCATGGGCGGCCCGCGAAGGACTTCTGCTGAAACGGCCGCAGGCTATTGGCGTTCGACCTTTGCGTCATCAATGACTTTCCGCCATTTGGCAATCTCGGCTGCGACCCAGGCTCGCATCTCTTGCGGCGTCGATCCTTTGACCTCATTTCCGATATTCTCGAGCTTGTCACGAACCTGCGGCTGCTGCAGCGCATAGAGGATGTCCGAATTGAGCGTCTTCACGATCGGCTCCGGCACCCCCTTGGTGGTTGCTACGCCCATCCAGGACCGCACATCGTAACCCTTCACCGTGTCCGCCGCGGCTGGAATGCCTGGAAGACTCGGCCATGCCGAGGGGCTCGTGACAGCAAGACCGCGGACAGTGCCAGCCGCAAGCTGAGGCCGCGTGACCGTCAGCGTATCGATCATGATGTCGATGCGTCCGCCGAGCAGATCGGTGACCGGCGCCTGCCCGCCGCGATACGGGACGTGAACCAGCTCGATGCCCGCGAGCGAGGCAAGCAGCTCTCCGGCAAGATGTTGCGTTGAGCCGACCCCGACCGATGAATACGTGATGGTCTTGGGTTTTGCCTTCGCTTCCGCCACGAGATCGGCGAGCGTCTGGAAGCGGTGATCCTTGCGGACCGAAATCACGAATGGAAAATAGATCAGCGTCGACAGCATCTGCAGGTCGTCGACCGGATCGAACGGTAATGCCTTGTAGAGGGCGCCGGACACCGCGTGCCCACCGGTGAGCACGATCAGGTTGTAACCATCAGGGGCTGCCTTGGCGACACGATCGGTTGCAAGGTTGCCCCCCGCGCCGACACGCGGTTCGACAACCACCTGCTGGCCGAGCCGTTCAGCCAGCACGGGCGCGATGATCCGCGCAACGGTATCGGAATTCCCGCCGGCCCCGAATCCATGTGACAGCGTGATCGGACGGGACGGATACTTGTCCTGGGCTTCGGCGCTGAATGGTACGGAAAGCACCGCGACGCACGCGGCGATGGCAGCCAGACGCATTTATCATCCTCCCGATTTTTTTTGATCTGAGCATTGCCGGTGCGCGTTGTGAAGCCGCTTGAACGCATAGCTCTTAGCCGTGACAATAAGCATACGGCGGGGGCCAAACCGGAATGCTTGTCCTGCAATCGTTGCTCGGCTCTGTCGCCATTCCGGCGCTGGCCTTCTTGCTGAGTGAAAATCATCGCGCGGTGTCGTGGCGACGCGTCCTCGCAGCCATGGCGCTGACGGCAATACTCGCAGCGCTCCTCCTAAAAATTCCTGCCCTGCAGGCCGGCTTCGTCGCGGCCAATCGCGCGGTTGACTCCATCGCCGCGGCGACCCGGGCGGGCACGGCATTCGTGTTCGGCTATCTCGGCGGCGGTCCCCTGCCCTTCGAGCCCCGGTTTCCCGGCAGCGAGTTCATCCTGGCCTTTCAGGCACTCCCGCTGGTCCTGGTCATGAGCGTGCTGACCACGCTGCTGTTCTATTGGCGCATCCTGCCGCCGATCGTGCGCGGCTTCTCATGGGCGCTGGAGCGGACCCTTGGCGTCGGCGGCGCGGTCGGGCTTTCGACTGCCGCGAACATCTTCGTCGGCATGGTGGAAGCACCTCTGTTCATCCGTCCGTATCTCGATCGGCTCACCCGCGCGGAATTGTTCATCGTCATGACTGGCGGCATGGCCGGGATCGCCGGCACTGTGCTGGTTGTCTACGCCACGATCCTGCGGCCGCTCGTCCCCGAGATCGCCGGCCATCTTCTGATTGCTTCGGTTCTTGGAGCGCCGGCGGCAATCCTGATCAGTGAGCTGATGGTGCCGGAGACCAAGGACGACGCCACAGCCGGCGAATACGCGGACCCGCCGCCGGTCGCGTCATCGACCATGGACGCCATCGCGATCGGCACGGGTCAGGGGCTGAACCTGCTGTTGAACATCATCGCGATGCTGACCGTCCTGGTCGCGCTCGTGCATCTCGGCAATGCGATCCTGTCTGTCCTGCCCGACATTGCCGGCGCTCCTGTCACGCTGCAGAGGATGCTGGGACTCGTCATGGCGCCGGTCTGCTGGCTCATGGGATTGCCATGGAGCGAAGCGCTGCGGGGCGGTGAATTGATGGGCATCAAGACTGTCCTCAACGAATTCATCGCCTATGTCGAACTGTCGAAGCTTCCCCCCGACGCGCTCAGCGATCGTTCGCGCGTGATCATGATCTACGCGATGTGCGGCTTCGCCAATTTTGGTTCGCTCGGCATCATGATTGCAGGCCTCACCGTCATGGCCCCGGAGCGCCGCGACGAGATCGTGGCGCTTGGTCCAAAAACAATCGTCTCGGGGACGCTCGCGACCTGCACGATCGGTGCGCTCGTTGGTGTTCTGAGCTAGCGCAGAACCTTCTCCGCGACGCCCGGCGGTGCCGCAGATCAGCGCCCGCCCTGGCTGGCTGCCGACCGCTGCGAGAGCAGGAATACGACGAAGGCGGACGCGAAGAACGCCATCGCCAGAAATCCGATCAGGCGATATTGCGCGTGCTGATAGAGGATGCCCGCGGCACCCGAACCCAGCGCCTGCCCGACGTAAAGCACCGATGTGTTCAGCGCGATGGTCGCGCTCGCCAGCAACGGCGCCGCAGTCACCAGCCGCGCCTGCTGCATCGTATTTCCCGCTGTGATGCCAAGACCGAGAATGAACACGCCGGCCGCCATCAGCGCGAGTACACCGGTGCCGAGCGCAAAAGTCAGTGCACCCGTCATCATCACGACAATAAAGACTCCGAGCGTGCGATTGACTCCGGCGAATTGCACGATGCGTGTCGCGGCCAGATTTCCGATCAGCCCGGCCGCACCGAGCAGCGAGAACAGAAGGCCCGCGGCAGCCGGCCCTCCGCCCGCGACCTCCTGCACCAAGGCAGCCATGTAGATGGTGATCGAAAACTGCCCTGACATCTGGAATAACGTGATCAGCAGGATCAGCAACAGCGCGCGGCTCTTGGCGATGTACACGAAACTCTGCGAAGACAGAGGATGCCCTTTCAATCCGCCCGGCAGCGACGCCGCGTTGAGAACGGCGCTTATGGCTGCCAGTGCACCGATCAGGACATAGGTCTCGCGCCATCCGAAATGGTTAGCGCTCAACGCAATGAGCGGCAGTCCGACCGCTATCGCCAACGACCACCCAAGGAATATGAATGCCAGCGCTGCCGGCCGCTCGCGTTCGGAGACGATCAGCGCCATCGTGCTCGCGGCCTGCGGCGTGTAGATCGCAACGAAGGCCAGCATCGCCAGACGCAGGATCAGAAGCGCGGCATAGCTTTCGGTGGCCGCGGACGCCAGGTGTCCCGCGGCGATGATCGCAAGAGTTCCGCTTAATAGCAGACGGCGACCGATCCGCGTCGTCAGCCACGATACGATGGGCGAGCCGATGCACAGAATGACCGCGCCATAGGTCACGAGCAGCCCGACGTCGCGTACCGTCACGCCAAGTCCAGCCGACAGCTCGGTCAACATCCCGGCAGGTAGGAGAACGGCCAAACCTGTAATGAAATTGCCGCTGAGCAATGCGAGGCGGGCGAACAGATGAGTCATGCTTCCGGCGCGACTGGTATGGGGCGCGGACGCTAGAGCAAATAGACAGCGCTGGCTATGTGATCAGCGCGAGGCGGGTACGCGTGACGCGCACCTTTGATTCCACGCCACAGGCCGATGAAACGGACGTCAGTTCGATGCACGTCAGCAACGGGTAACGGCCCACGCGTCATCTGGCATCGGCGATTACCTGCCATTCTTCCGGAGCATCGGCGTCGGTTGCGCGCTGTCGGTCTAAGCCCCCGGGACAAGCATCGCGAGCGCGGACGACCGTATCGGGCGCGCGCCCGCCATGTCCTTCGTCGCCCTCTTTATCCCAACAGGCCGGCGCGTCAGTTAAGCCGGAAAACCCCGTCGACAGAGCGTATCTCCGATGGGCGGATCAGACGCGAATGCGCGACCGTGACCGTATGCAGAACGCCCTCGATTGATTTCTGCCAGAATTGAAGGAACTGGTTCAGCTCCGGAAAGTGCGGGCAAAGGTCGTAGTTCTGCCAGACATAGGTCTGGAGCAACCAGGGGTGATCCGGCCGCCGATAGAGGATTTCCGCGGTGGTCAGACCGTATCCGTCCACCTGCTTTCTGAAGTCTTCCGATGGCAAGTTTGGTGTTGGCATGTCAGTCCTCGGGAAAGCGATTCTCGCCTGCAGCGAGACGATTAGATTTCAACCTGGTTCCGGGCCTGACAAGCCTAAAATTTGAATTTTGTTCCTAAAATCAAGGCGTTAGCAGCATGTCCGATAGACTGCTGACAACGCCCGGCGCCGTTTTTGCGCGGCGGCCACCACGCCTGCTAGCAGTCACCCTTGACGAGTGCCAATTTTTTGCGTCAAACCCCTTGCGCGCGGGCCGACCGGCCCTAGATCGCCGGTAACCGGGACGTGTTCCCGGCTCCCGCCTCAAAATTTCGCGTCTATGAACTATGGAGGATACCCATGAAGTTCCGCCCGCTTCACGACCGCGTTGTCGTCAAGCGCATTGAGTCCGATGAAAAAACCGCTGGCGGCATCATCATTCCGGACACCGCCAAGGAGAAGCCGCAGCAGGGCGAAGTTGTCGCTGTCGGCCCCGGCGGCCGCGACGAGAGCGGCAAGCTGATCCCGATCGACGTCAAGCAGGGTGACACGGTGCTTTTCGGCAAGTGGTCCGGCACCGAGGTCAAGATTGACGGCGTCGAGTACCTGATCATGAAAGAGAGCGACATCATGGGCGTGATGGAAGACACCGTCGCGCGCAAGAAGGCCGCCTGATCTAACAATCAATAATCAGAGGAAGATCAACAATGGCTGCAAAAGAGGTAAAATTCTCTGTTGACGCGCGCGACAAGATGTTGCGCGGCGTCGACGTTCTCGCAAACGCGGTGAAGGTGACGCTCGGTCCGAAGGGCCGCAACGTCGTTCTCGACAAGTCGTTCGGTGCTCCGCGTATCACCAAAGACGGCGTGACGGTCGCGAAGGAAATCGAACTCGAGGACAAGTTCGAGAATATGGGCGCCCAGATGGTGCGCGAAGTCGCCTCGAAGTCGTCCGACTTTGCCGGTGACGGCACCACCACCGCCACCGTTCTCGCCCAGGCCATCGTGAAGGAAGGCGCCAAGTCGGTCGCCGCCGGCATGAACCCGATGGACCTGAAGCGCGGTATCGACCTTGCAGTCGATGCGGTCGTCGAGCACCTCAAGGCGAACTCCAAGAAAGTCACCTCGAACGACGAAATCGCCCAGGTCGGCACCATCTCCGCCAACGGCGACAAGGAGATCGGTGACTATCTCGCGAAAGCGATGGCCAAGGTCGGCAACGAAGGCGTGATCACGGTCGAAGAAGCCAAGTCGCTTGAGACCGAACTCGACATCGTCGAGGGCATGCAGTTCGATCGCGGCTACATCTCCCCCTACTTCATCACCAACGCCGACAAGATGCGCACCGAATTCGACGATGCGTATATCCTCGTCTACGAGAAGAAGCTGTCGGGCCTGCAGGAATTGCTGCCGCTGCTCGAAGCCGTGGTTCAGACCTCTAAGCCCCTCGTCATCATTGCCGAAGAAGTCGAAGGCGAAGCGCTCGCGACCCTCGTGGTCAACAAGCTGCGCGGCGGCCTGAAGGTCGCGGCGGTGAAGGCTCCGGGCTTCGGCGATCGCCGCAAGGCCATGCTGCAGGACATTTCGATCCTGACCGGCGGCCAGGCGATCTCGGAAGATCTCGGCATCAAGCTGGAAAACGTCACGCTCAACATGCTCGGTCGCGCGAAGAAGGTGCTGATCGACAAGGAAAACACCACGATCGTGAACGGCGCCGGCAAGAAGGCCGACATCGACGCGCGCGTGGCGCAGATCAAGGCGCAGATCGAGGAGACCACCTCGGACTACGACCGCGAGAAGCTCCAGGAGCGTCTGGCCAAGCTCGCTGGCGGCGTCGCGGTGATCCGCGTCGGCGGCGCGACCGAAGTCGAGGTTAAGGAGCGCAAGGATCGCGTTGACGATGCCATGCACGCCACCCGCGCTGCGGTCGAGGAAGGCATCCTGCCGGGCGGCGGCGTCGCCCTGCTCCGTGCCACCGAGGCCCTGAAAAAGGTCCGCACCCAGAACGACGACCAGAAGACCGGCGTCGAGATCGTGCGCAAGGCCCTGCAGGCTCCGGCCCGTCAGATCGCCATGAACGCAGGCGAAGACGGCTCCGTGATCGTCGGCAAGGTGCTCGAGAAGGATCAGTATTCCTTCGGCTTCGACGCGCAGAATGCCGAGTATGGCAACATGCTCTCGAAGGGCATCATCGACCCGACCAAGGTCGTGCGTGCTGCGATCCAGAATGCAGCTTCGGTTGCAGGCCTGCTGATCACCACCGAAGCCATGGTTGCGGAACTGCCGAAGAAGAACAGCGGCGGCGCCGGCGGCATGCCGGGGGGTGGCATGGGCGGCATGGGCGGCATGGACTTCTAAGTCCGTCCAGCTCAGAACAACGAAAGCGAAGGGGCCGCGCAAGCGGCCCCTTTTGCTTTTGGCAAAACGGATCGGTTTCCCACAGACCGCGCACCGCAATTTAAGGTAATTGTTTACAAAAACACACGCATAACGTGTAATGCCCCGCGTCTGATGATGGGGGCAACAATGATCATCGCAAGTTTCCAAGACGCCTACGACCTCACCTACATGGTCGTAAGAAGAACGATCAAAGACGTACTCAAGGTACCGGAAAGGGAAATCGACCTTTCGAAGAAATTCAACGAGATCGCACCGAGGCCGGTCTACCTCGGTCTTTGCGATGTCATTGAAGAGGATCTGAGTGAAGTCTCAGGCCGCAAAGTCAAAATGACTGGCAAATTTCGCCGCGAGCACGAAAAAAGACCAGCACTCGCTTTTATCTACGATCTTGCGAAGATCGTTGACGATGGAGAAGTCAGCGCCGTCGCGGACATGGCGCGCGCTTCCGCGGCTGAAGCAAAACGATCTGCAGCGGAGGACTGATCATGCGTCAGTTCCTCCTATCTTTCTTTTTTTTCTCTATCGGATTTTCGACTTTTAGCCAGGCAATGGATTTGTCGCGAGACAAGCTTTGCGCCGGCGGCAGAATCGACCGCGAAATCCTGATGGACGAACTCTTCGAGAAAATTCCGCTTCTCAAGATCAATGCGGTCATAACGTCCGAAACGATGCAGGAAATGCTTCTGAATCCGGGCAAATACTGCAAGTCGCCCCAATGCATCGAGAAGTATTTTGAAAGTCTTTACAATGCCTATGGGCAATTAAAAAACTTCTGGGATCGGCATGGCGGTAGTCCGTCATCCCCTCAAACTCTTCGGGAGTTTCTCCAAGGAAAGCGCGAGCCGCAAGGATTTTGCATTCAGTCTGCGAGCGCGGCACCCACAATTCCAGCGCCGAAACTTCCATCGTTCGCCGAAAATATCCGGATAAGAAAGAAAGCCGACGATCTTTCTGTCGACCAGAAGGACAAGGAGGGCCGCTTCAAGCCACTTGAGCGGGCGACGGTGAACGCTAGCCGCGATTACATAAAGGCCGTCGATGCCTACGATATCAACGGCGTCGTCGGCTACAAAATTACTGTTGACTTGGAACGTAGCTGGTTTGAGCTAATACCCTACCTCTCGTACACACGACAACACACCGCTCGCAAGAAGGTCGGCGACAATAACGAGGTCGAGGATTTCGGAGGTGGCTTGATCGCAAGCTTTTCACCCTTCGTTCTAGGCCGTTATCATAGCCTCGACTTATATCCGCAGGTGATCCACTCGACTCGGACAGAGGCGACAATACTGTCGGGGAATGCGACATTCACTCCCAATCTCTTCGATTTCGGCTTAGGCAGGCCACTGCCCATACCGGGGCTTGATTGGCTAAACTATTCGATCACTGCCAAGCTCAAGGCGAGCTACGCAAACCTGCTGGAGCCCGGTGATGGAACAGTACTTCGCGAGGCCACGGATCATTTCAGATACGGTCCCAGCCTGTCGTACTGGATCGGGATCACACAAGGTAGCCTCAAGGGAATGAGCCTAACTCTCACCTATGACTATCTGGATCTGGTGAAGGGGCCCCCGACTCTCAGTCATATTGCACAATTCACAGCCACGGCTGCGTTCGCATTTCCAGACCAGGAATTCTGGAGCCTTAATCTCACTTATGTGGATGGCCGCGATCTAAATACATTTGAGAAGCAGCGAATGATAACCTTGGGCGTTGGTCTCAAATATTGACGGCTTACCAAAAGAAAAAAGGGGCTTTCATTCGTCGTGTCGCTGGTGTGCCCCGTCGTAGCGACCGCGCGATCGCGGCGCCCGACAGCACGGCCGAAGATCACCGTGACAGAAGAAATATACGTCTGGCGCGGCTACGATTTTCCTGAAGGGCTATCCGCGCGCCGAGCGCGACCGCTATTGCGCGACCGGCGGGCGGGGCGCGCCGTATCGACGCGTATCCAACGCTTCGGCGGACCCCGATTCTATGCCGGCAGGGAAAATGGCGGAAGCTTCGGGGCGTGCTGCACCTTGACTCCCCCGATCGGCCTCACGGGGAATTGCGAAAGGTGGCTCCTCGTTTCCGTTCCTGCCGCATTGCGGGAGTGGCCAGGCGCCGCTTGACCTTGCCCCGCGCTCGTTCAAGCTTCCGCGTCATGAAGAGCCGATTCAACATTCTCACCCCTCCCCATCTCCCCACCGAGCGCTTCACCGACGCCAAGGCCGCGGTCGCACAGCTCGAGCACATCTACCGCCGCAACACCGCATTTCTGCGCGAGCAATTCGAAGCCTTCGCGGCCGGCGCGCCGCTTGATGCGCGTGTGCGCGCGACCTATCCCTTCGTGCGGATCACGACCGACACTTATGCTCGTGTCGATTCCCGGCTGTCCTACGGCTTTGTGGCAGGACCGGGCACACACGAGACCAGCGTCACCCGCCCCGACCTGTTCCGCGATTATTTCACCGAGCAGATCGAACTTCTGATCGCAAACCACCGAGTCCCGGTCGAGATCGGGGAATCGCATGAGCCGATCCCGATCCATTTCGCCTACACTTCGGACATCGGCATCGCCGCAAGTCTGGTGACAGGCGGAATTCAGGCCGCCGGCCGACCGCTGCGCGACCGGTTCGACGTACCGGATCTCGCGACCATGGATGACTCCATCGCCGATGGCACGCTTCATCTGCCGCCGGGCGCGCCCGCGCCGCTTGCGATGTTCCGGGCCGCGCGCGTCGATTATTCGCTGCACCGGCTTTTGCATTACACCGGCACCGACCCCGACCATTTCCAGAATTTCGTGATCTTCACGAACTATCAGTTCTACATCGACGCATTCGTTCGGACATGCCGCGAACGGGTCGCCGCGGGCGATGCGGCCTACGAAGCTTTCGTCGAGCCTGGCAATGTGGTGACGCGCAAGGGCGGCCCCGCGGCGCAGCCCTCACCCGGACGACTGCCGCAGATGCCGGCCTATCATCTCGTCGCGCCGAGAAGCCGCGGCATCACCATGATCAATATCGGCACCGGGCCATCGAATGCGCGTAACATCACCGACCACGTCGCAGTGCTGCGCCCGCATGCATGGCTGATGCTCGGGCATTGCGCCGGGCTGCGCAACACGCAGAAGCTCGGCGACTATGTGCTGGCGCACGGCTATGTCCGCGAGGATCACGTGCTGGACGAAGAGCTGCCGCTCTGGGTGCCGATACCGGCGCTTGCCGAAATCCAGATAGCGCTTGAACAGGCGCTCGCCGAAGTCACCGGGCTTTCTGGTTACGAGCTCAAGCGAGTCATGCGAACCGGAACCGTGGCCAGCGTCGATAATCGCAACTGGGAGCTCGGCAACCATGCCGCCGTCATCCACCGGCTATCGCTGTCGCGGGCGGTCGGGCTCGACATGGAATCGGCTGCGATCGCCGCAAACGGCTTCCGGTTCCGCGTACCCTACGGCACCCTGCTCTGCGTGTCGGACAAGCCGCTGCATGGCGAGATCAAGCTCGCCGGCATGGCCGCGGAATTCTATCGCCAGCGTGTCAGTCAGCATCTCGAGATCGGACTTCGTGCGATCGAAAAGCTGAAATCGCAGGAATGGGAGCGGCTGCATTCCCGCAAGCTGAGGAGCTTCGCCGAGGTCGCGTTCCAGTAATCGAGCCGGTTGCGCGTTTCTCGCAGTCTATTTTTTCGGTCGAAACACGAGTGCCGGCTCGGTATCAGGCGGCAGGCTCGCTGACCATTCATCGAGAAGATCACGCTGGCGGCTTCGCGCACGCCGCAGGAACGGGAGGTCCTCCGCCGGCACTGTTATGCCAAGTCTCGCCAGCACCGCCTGTGTATCGTCGTCGGTCGTCATGGATCGCCATTGAGCAGGGGGAATGCAGCGAGGCCTGCGCCTCGCCGCATGAGCGTCTTGTGGGCCGGATATTCTGCCGCGTCAGTTGATCTTGATCTGCGCCTTCTCGACCACGTCGCGCAACTTGATCAGGTCATCGGCCAGTTTCTTGCCATGCGCTTCACGGCTGCGCTGCTCCGGGGGAAACAGATCGGTGCCCATATCGACAAGCTTCTTCTGAACCGAAGGGTCGTCGAGTGCAACGCGCAGCGCCGCGTTGAGGGTATCGAGGATCGGCGCGGGTGTGCCTTTGGGTGCGTAGAGACCATGCCACACCTCGACGTCGACTTGCGGTAGTCCCAGTTCCGCGGTCGTGGGGATTTCCGGAAAGCGCGCGTTGCGTTTCGGCGACGTGATCGCGTAGGCCTTGACGGTCTTCGACGTCATTTGCGGGAACGCATTCGTCGTCTGGTCGCACAGGATGTCGACATGGCCGGCAATGACGTCCTGAAGAGCCAGGCTCGTGCTCTTATACGGCACCAGGTTCGGCTTGATCCCGAGCGTCTGGGACAGCATCACGGCACACAGATGCGAACCAGTGCCCGGCCCGGCATTGGCGAAGGCGATCTTGTTGCCGTCTTTCTTGAGGTTGGCGATCAGCTCCTGCGCGTCCTTTGCCGGATAGACAGGGCGAGCCGCAAACACATACGGGCCGGTGTTGATCAGGCCGATCGTATCGAACGCCGTCCCGGTATCATAGGACAGATTCTTGTACAGCGCGGCAGAGAGCGCGATGGTGGTATGGATCATCAGGGTGTAGCCATCGGGTTCGGCACGCGCCAGCCGGGCCGCCGCGATCGTGCCGCCGGCACCGGGGACATTTTCCACCAGGATCGGCTGCCCGAGCTTGGCAGACATCTTTTCTCCGATCAGACGGGCGACCGTATCGGTCGCGCTTCCCGCCGGAAACGGCGCGATCATGCTGATGGGACGCGTCGGATACGACTGCGCTTTGGCACCTTGGGCAGTCAAGAGGACACCCGCGACGAGCGCCAGCCCGAGGCCGACCTTGTTTTGCAAGCTACGTTTCAATTCAGCATTCCTTTCTTTGTGACGGTCACGCCGTTCTCCGAACGCTTCAAACGCTCGGATGCTGGGCGACGAACCAATCGTGGATCCGGTCACCGGTCCAGAACGAGACGCCTGGTTGCCGGGCAAAGAAGTCGAGCATTTCCTCGAAATAACGGATGCGATGAGCCGCACCGGACACGTAGGGATGAACGCCAAAGGCCATAACGCGCACCGACTGCTCGCTCTCGGCATAGAGGCGATCGAAGGCATCGCGCGCGCGCCTCAGCATGGCATCGGATTCATGCTGACCGCTTACCATGATCGTGATGTCGTTGATCTCGACCGTATAAGGGATCGACACAAGCGGACGACTTTTTGTCTTCACCCAGAACGGCTGATCGTCCAGAATCCAGTCACCGAACCAGTCGAAGCCGGCGTCGGCGACATAATCCAATGTGTCGAAGGTCTGCGTCCTCCCCGGCCCGAGCCATCCGCGCGGCCGGTGACCAAGAAAGCTCTCCAGCCGGTCCAGTGACTGCCGGATCATCGCCGGCTGATCTTCGACCTTGTGGATCGACATCTGAACATAGCAATGCGCCATGAACTCCCACTGCGCATCGCGCGCAGCGGAAGCGACGTCGGGACAGGTATCGCAGACCTTGGCGTTGATCGAGAGCGTCGGTTTGATGTTTCGCTTCTCGAAAGCGTCCAGTAGCCGCCAGAATCCCACCCGCATTCCGTATTCGTGCCAGGTCCAGTTCGGCATGTCGGGTACCGCGCCGGTCACGCCTCCGGGCGGCGGCGAGGCATGGCGCGGCATCGGCCGCTCGATTTCCCATTCCTCGATATTCACGACGGGCCAGATGACGAGGCGCGTGCCGTCGGCCGTCTTGAGCGGTGGCCTGCGAAACGGCGATGAATAGTCGAAACGTTCGCGTGGATGCATCGGCGCTTTGGGAGCCTTCTAGCTAGGTTGATTGTCGCGTGGATTGCGCGGTCGCAAGGGCAGCATCGAGATCAGGACGGCGCAGATGCCACTCGGTGGCTGCTTCGTAAGCCTGCGCGACACGATACATCGTCGATTCCGCAAAAGCCGGTGACACGACCTGCAAGCCGATCGGTAGTCCCGATTGCGAAAATCCCATGGGAATGGAGATCGCGGGCGTGCCAGTCAGATTGAACGGTGTGCGCGCCTGCCGGTCATAGGTGCGATCGATTTCGGCCTCATCGTCGATCGCACACGGCAATTCATGGCTTGAGACGCACAACGCCGCATCCACGGTGGCAATCGTGTCGGCGAATGCACGCGACAGCTGGGTGCGCATCTGCTGCCCGCGCACATAATCGGCTGCTGTGAGGAACGCGCCGGGCAAAAGCCGGGTGCGGCCGCGCTGGCCGTAATCGCCGATGCGGGTCTTCAGCCAATGCTCATGGACGGCATACGCTTCCGCCTGCAGGATCAGGCGGCCGCATCCGACATAGCTGTCGAGCGGCGGCAGCTTGAGCGGCACGAGCTCCGCTCCGAGACCTGCAAACACGCGAAGACAGGCATCGAACGCCGCACGGATCTCCCCGCTGGCAGCGGCGCCAAACTCTTCCAGAATTCCAAGCCGAAGGCCTTTGACGCCCTTTCGCAGATCGGATTGCAGATCGGCCGCCGGATGCGACACGCTGCTGGGGTCGTCGGGATCGCATCCGATCAGCGCCTCCAGCACGATGGCATTGTCGGCATTCGCGCGCGTCAATACGCCGACATGGTCGAGCGAGAAGGACAGCGGGAACGCACCCGCGCGGCTGATGGCACCATAGGTCGGCTTGACGCCGACGACACCGCAGGCGGTTGCCGGATTGCGAACCGAGCCACCGGTATCCGTTCCCAGTGCAACAGGCGCAAAGCCGGCCGCCACCGCAACACCCGATCCACTCGATGACCCTCCGGGGTGGCACCCGATATTCCACGGATTGCGGGCGGGCGGCCATGGCAGATCGAAAGACGGCCCGCCGGTCGCGAACTCGTGCAGCGCCGTCTTCCCGATCACGACAGCACCGGCCTCGCGCAGACGCCGCACGACGAATCCGTCGCGCGCAGCGACGTGATCCATTCGCACGCGCGAATGCGCCGACGTGCGCTGCCCTGCGACATCGAAAATGTCCTTGAGCGCTACCGGGATGCCGTGCAGCATCCCGCGCCACTGCCCCTGCCCGATCTCGCGTTCTGCAGCTTGCGCCGCCGCCAGTGCCCCATCCCGATCCACGGTGATGAACGCGCTGAGGGCGCCGTCGTAACGATCGATGCGCGACAGAAACGCCGACAGATACTCGACCGGCGACAAGGCGCGCGTCCGCATCAGTTCAGACGCCGCAGTCAACGGCAACTCGGTCAGGTCTTCCGTAGCCAACAGAGCAAGGTCCCCCGCAGCGAAGAGCGGCAGGCCGATTATTCCTATTCAGAATGCTGTGTCAATTATCATTCCAAATAAGAAATGTCCCGTCGAGCTAACCCCTGCTCCTGTCGAGCCGCGTCACGTTCGGCGAGACCGTCCCGGCGGCTTTCAGCCGCTCGATAAGCGCTTCAGCATAATCCGACAGCGGGCGGGCACGATTGCGCACCACGCCAACGATCTCGGTGGGCAGGAAGCGATCGAGGCTGACGATCCCCAACGGAATGCGCGCCTCCGTGGAGGCCGCGCCGCGCAAGCCTACTGCAAGGCCAAGACCGAGCTCCACATATCGCTCCAGCAGATCCATGCTGTCGAGCTCAACGGCGATATCGTACCCGACGCCAAGGCGCCGGAACTCATTCTCGAGCAAGGCGCGAGTTTGCGTCTGAAAGCGCGGGAGGATCAGGGGATATTGCGCGACCTCCTTCAGCGAACGCGGCGGGCGCGACACGAACGGATGATCCTTCGGCGTGATCAGAATGCGTTCGGACGGAAACAACGGCATGAAGTCGAAGCGTCGCGGACCTGCCATGTCCGGCGCGATCGCGAAGTCGACACTGCCCGACTGGACCAGTTCGAAGGCTTCCTCCTTGGTTCCGGACCGTATCCGCACGCGAGCCGACGGATGCGCCGCGCGCAGATCGCGAACCACTTCGGGAAGTACATATCCTATGAACCCATGCGGAACGGCGATGGTCACCGGCGGACTGACGGACAGCGGTGCGCTGATGCTGAGGCTCTCAAGTCCTTCCACCAGCGGCTCAGCCATGCGGAAAAGATTGCTGCCCGCGGCGGTCAATTGGAACGGACGGGTGTCGCGCATGAAAAGGTCGCGACCGATCTCCGCCTCCAGGCGCTTGATGTGCTTGGTGACTGCAGGCTGCCCAAGGCCAAGCGCCTCCGAAGCGCGTGAAAAGCTGCCGAGCTTCGCCACCATGCAGAAGCTTCTGAGTTCTTTGATCTCCAAAAGACACTCCCGAAATCACCTCGCGGCATCTATGAGCCGCCTTTGACACGGAGACAAGCGCAGCGCGGGCGGACAAGCCTTTCGGGATTTACCGTTCCGCGCCGAAGCCCGCGCTTCGGGCACCCTGCCGCACATGGGGTGAATCGCTCACGCGCGCTCCGGCCAGGCGGGCGCTTGCGGACGAGGCCGCGGAGGGCTTTGATGAGGCTCGCTGCTTTCGCTCCGCCTTTCGTCGCTCCTACCCTCGCGGCAGCCGCCAAATCTTTTCAACCACGGGAGATCAGCATGTCCGACATCAAGCTCGCCCCAGGAATCACGCCGGCCGGAACGAGTCAGGCGCCAGCCGTTTGGAATATTCTCGGCCACACCTATTATGAGAAGTCGAATTGCGCGACGTCCTTCTCGTTCGAGACTCTCGACCCGCCCGGCACCTTCGTTCCACCGCACATCCATCCGACCCAGGATGAATTCATCTACATGCTTGAGGGAACGTTCGATCTGTATCTCGATGGACAATGGGTGAAGGCCTCAGCGGGCGACCTCGTGAAGATGCCGATGGGTCTGCCGCACGGCTACTATAACAAGACCGACAAGCCGACCCGCGCGCTGTTCTGGGTATCACCGTCACGCAAGCTCAAGGAGTTGTTCGAATTGCTGCACAATCTGACCGACCCCGAAGAAGTCGTGCGGCTGTCCGCGGCTCACGAGGTCGACTTTCTGCCGCCAGGCAGCGTTCCGGGCGCGTAAGCGCCGCCCCGTCGCGATATGGAGCGAATACTCGCTAGATCCGGATGGGCACGCTGCCCTGCAGGCAACCTACACATCCGGCAAAGATTATTCGACAGGTATAAAATCTGAGAAGCTGGTCGGAGAGCTGGTCGTGAAATACTAGGGGCCAGATGGCCATCCGCCCTGCCGTGGCGCCCGGGCAGATGCACGAACGGGCGGGCCCGCGCACGCGAAGGCTTAAACCGCCGCCGCCTCACAGAAAAAAGCCCGGCATCCGCCGGGCTTTCATTCCCGTCATCTGCGCGCTGCGATCAGCGCAGTGTCATGCTGGCGACACCAAGCGCGAGATTGACGCCAACCTGGCCTTGCAGCGACAGCGGCTGCAGGGAGATCGTTCGGTTCGAACCGCCGACCAGCACATTGGCGCCGCCGCCAAGGCCAAGCGAAGCATCGCCGCTCGCACCGACATAAGTACCGGCCAGCGTACGCGGCGGAAGCTTTGACGTGCGTGCAAATACGCCCCAGATCATCCGGCCGCCGCCGGTGACGCCCAGGTCGATGCCGATCCGGCTGATATGTCCGGTGTAATATTCAGGACGGCGGCCACCGCTCGGATTGAACGTGCAGCGAATCTGTTGCCTCGAACCGATGATGAGACCGACGGTGGGAGCGAGATTGCAGGACAGGCCTCCGGCCCGGACGCGGCTCTGAGCCTCGGCTGAACCCGCGGCGAAGGTCAGGGACAGAGCGGCAGCGATGGCGGTGACAATGGAAAGACGCATGATGATCCCCGGCTTGATCTGTATTCTGGCCTTAAGCCACGTTCGCGCCTGCGACACAATATGGTTTTGTCTCCGATCGGTGCAGGTAGCATGATCGGGGAGATCCAAGGGAGCGCAAATGCCGTCAAAACAAGGGCGTATCTATACCGGAATTGGAGGCTGGACCTATGCGCCCTGGCGCGGCGAGTTCTACCCTAAGGGTCTGCCACACGCCCAGGAGTTGCGATACGCCGCGAGCCATCTGACCTCGATCGAGATCAACGGCACGTTTTATAGAACGCAGAGCCCTGCCAGCTATCGCAAATGGGCCTCGGAGGTGCCGGACGGATTCGTGTTCTCGTTGAAGGGTCCACGCTTTGCGGTTAATCGCAGCGTGCTGGCGGAAGCTGGTGACTCGATCAAACGGTTCCTCAATTCCGGTGTGAGTGAACTCGGCGATCGCCTCGGTCCCCTCCTCTGGCAATTCGCGCCGACCAAGAAATATGACGAGGCGGATTTCGGCCGTTTCCTTGAATTGCTGCCCGACACCTTCGATGGCCGGCCCCTTCGCCATGTGGTCGAGGTGCGACACGACAGTTTCCGCGTTCCGGACTTTGTTCGGCTGCTGCGGCGTTTCGGAATAGCCGCCTGCTACTCCGAACACGCGACCTATCCGGCAATCCCCGACGTCACGGCAGATTTCGTTTATGCGCGCCTGCAGAAAGGCGAAGACACTATCAAGACGGGTTACCAGCCGAAGGCACTCGACGCGTGGGCCAGCCGCGCCAAACAATGGGCGGGCGGTAGCGCGCCGGACGACCTCGCCCTGGTCGATCCGACCGCCCACCCGAAAAAGCAGCCTCGCGATGTGTTCGTCTACTTCATTCACGAAGGCAAGGTTCGGGCGCCCGCTGCGGCGATGGCGCTGATTGAACGGCTGGGCGTGGGAGTTGATCGCAAGGGTGCCGAGCGGCGATAGTGCGTGCCGGGAGCCGGCATTCGCAGCCGGCCTGGAGCACGCTATGGAAATTCCGCTGATTGCCCAAGCCGCGGCGACCGCAGGCATCGTTCTGACTGTGGTTCAGTACTGGATGAAAACCATGATCCCCCTCCGGGTCGTGGGCATTGTCACCAATGTGCTGTTTTTGATCTATGCCGGGATTTCCGGCATCTGGCCGACGATCGTGCTGAACTGCATCGTGCTGCCGCTGAACCTCTATCGCGTCCACGAGATGCGTCAGTTGATCCGGCGCACCCAGCGTGCCGCCCGCTCCGATCTCGATATGACCTGGCTGCAGCCATTCATGACGCGGCGCAAGACCAAAAAAGGTCAGATCATCTTTCGCAAGGGCGATATCGCTGAGGCAATGTATCTGGTTATCGGCGGTCGCTTCCAGTTACAGGAAATCGGGATCATGCTGGAGCCCGGAGCAGTCGTGGGAGAGCTCGGCCTGCTATCGCCGGACGGCGTCAGAACTGCGACGCTGATATCGATCGACGACGGTGAGGTGCTATCGCTCGCCTACGAGAAGTTCGAGGAACTCTATTATCAGAATCCGGAATTCGGACTTGGCTTCCTGAAGCTCACCAGCAAGCGGCTTTTCGAGAACATCGCGCGGCTCGAAGCCGAGCTCGCCACGCGCCCGCCAAGGATCGTGCCGCAGCCCTCACCGATGACCAAGCATTGATCGGAGATACACGCGAAAAATAAAAAGCCACGAAATGAAGCAAGTGCGCTTACATCCGGCGTCACCCGCGACATTCGTGGCTCGCAACCGACGGAGCTTTCGCGTCAACGTCGATTTCGGGCATATGGGAGTTGCGTCGCACAAGCGCAAGGGATTGCGTGAATTCGCGTTCCGCGCTCGGGAGACCGCCTGATGGCAGCTCTGCCAACGCTTTTCGCCATCTGTTACGAACAATCGCGCCCCGATGCGGTTACGTCAGCCCTGAAAAGTGCGGGCATACAGCTTCTCGTCGACACCCGGGCTGTGGCGGCTAAACCCGGTTTCTCCAAGAAAGCGCCGCTGCCCGCAATAATGGTCAGCCGACGCTGACAGAAACCATTGCAAGGGGGACACTGACATGAGCTTCGCAGACCTGTACGACCACTTCGTAGGGCTTCGAGCCACAGAATGGCTCGGCTATGCCGCGGCCGCGTTCGTGTTTGCGACATTCTCGGTCAAGACGATGGTGCCGCTGCGAGCGATTGCGGTCGTCAGCAACATCCTGTTCCTCACATACGGCTATCTGCATCCAGCCTACCCGGTCTTCGTACTGCATCTGGCGTTGCTGCCGCTGAACATCTGGCGCCTGCGACAGATGCTGTCGCTCGTGCGCGAAACCAAGGCCGCTCAAGACGATGACCTGGACATGAACTGGATCAGGCCCTTCACCAAGACACGCGAGATGTCGCCTGGAGAGGTGCTGTTTCGCAAGGGAGAAGCAGCCAACGAAATCATCTTCATCATGTCGGGCAGCCTGCGCATTCCAGAACTCGGCGTCGAGGTGCCGCCCGGCGAGGTGATCGGTGAACTTGGCATGCTGTCACCCGAGAAGGTTCGCACGCAGTCCGCGATCTGCGTTGATGGCGGGCAGATCCTGGTCATCACATACGATCAGGTTCGCCAGCTTTTTTTCCAGAATCCGAAGTTCGGCTATTACTTCATGCAGCTCAGCGCGCGCCGGCTGTTCGAAAACACCAAGCGCCTTCAAGCTGAGGTCGAACGATTGCGCACCGGTAGCGTGGACAAATTATACCCTGCGGAGCCATGACTTCCGCGCGAGCAGAGCGGTTCATCGGGCTGTCATAAAACTGCAATCAATGCGTCATATGCCGATCATGCCCATCACTTGTACCGTCCTGGCATGAATAATCTGAGTTTTCTCGACGCGGTTGGCTATTTCAACGCGGCACTCGGCGTAGCGATGCTCGCCATGCATACGATGATCCCGTTGCGTGTCACCGGTATCGCGCACAATCTGGTTTCGATCGTGTTCGGATTTTTCAACGGCGTCTACCCGATGCTGGTGCAGCATTCGATTCTGTTGCCGGTGAACGTTCTGCGCCTTGTCCAGATGCGCCGTCTCATCAAGGAGGTGCAATCGGCAAGCGCAGGCAGTCACTCGATGGACTGGATCAAGCCGTTTACCCACCAGCGCCGCCTCACCAAGGGACAGACGCTGTTTTCGAAGGGCGAAAAAGCCGACGCCATGTATTTCGTCGTGTCGGGAAAATTGAGTTTGATGGAAGCGCAGATTGTGCTCGGGGCCGGCGCCGTTGTCGGTGAACTCGGCTTCATCTCACCTGATCAAACCAGGACCCAGACGGTGGAATGTCTCGAGGACACGACGGTCTTGATGATCAGCTACGACAAGGTCGAAGAGCTTTATTTCCAGAACCCCGAATTCGGCTTCTACTTCTTGCGCCTGGCCACTGCGCGGCTGTTCGACAACATCCGGCGCATGGAGCAGGTCGTGCTGGACCGTGATCGCGAAATTGCAAGATTGCGCAAGCTGGTCGCCGTGAAGCCGGACGTGTGAGCCTACTCCGCCGGAACGGCCTGGGGTTTGCGTTGCTCAGCTCCAGCTACCATCGCCGCGAGCCCGAGCGTCGCAAGAAAGAACATCATGCACACTCCGGCCGTGAACAGCAGCACGAGGTCGAATCCGCCGCGTTGATGCAGGAAGGCAATCGCCGCCACCGCGATACCGGCCGTGATGAATACAAGGAAATACCGCACGGCATAGATGCGGCCACGCCAGGCATCGGCCGTATAGCGCGCCAGCACGATGTCGTTCACCGTCACCTGCCCATAGACACCCGCCATGGCGAGTGCGAGCGCGACGAAGAGCATCGGGCCGGTCGCCACCACCGACCACGCCGCACCCGTAAACAGGATCAGGGTCACAAACACGAACAAGACGTGCGGCGCGAACCACTCGACGAGGCGTCCGACCGCAAGCTGGGCAAGCCCGCCCACCACAAACACGGCTGTTGCGATGCTGCCGACGGCAACCAGCGAAATTCCGTGCCCTGCACGTTCGTCGATAACCTTGGGCAGCGCAACCGTGATGACGTTGAAAGCAAGTCCGGCGCCCAGCGCGATGATGATGAACAATCCGAACACCACAAAGGTGGCGGTGCGACCAAGCCGCACATCGGGATTGGTCTTGCGCGCTCGTTTGCCGGCGATGTCTTCCTTCTCGGCCCATAGATAGACGATACCGGACACGATGCAGACGGCGGCTGGAACGAAGAACGCCATGCGCCAGCCGAACCAGCTGGCGATCAGCGCGGTGATGCCGGCGGCGAGCGCGACACCCATATTTCCGCACACTCCGTTAAAGGCGAGCGTTCGCCCGCGCGCCTTGGACGCCTCGATCAGCATGGACATGCCGACCGGATGATAGATTGCTGCGAACATTCCAAGCGCGCCCAGCGCGATCGCAAGCATGATGAGGTTGGGCGCCAATCCGGCCGCGAATAACGACGCGCCGCAGCCAAACCAAAACAGGGCCATCATGTTGCGGCGGCTCCAGTGATCACCCAGCCAGCCGGCCGGTAGCGAAAACACGCCAAACGAAATGAAGGCTGCTGTCGAGAGCCCGATCAACTCGGCGTACGTGCGCGCGTAGACCGCTTCGAGTCCGATCACCACGGTCGGGTAGATCAGCAGCACATAATGGTCCATCGCATGCGCCCAGTTCAGAAAACCGATGGTCCGGCGGGTGCTGCGGCTGTGGGGCTCGAGGGCGGGAGACGTTTCGCTCATGGCTGGTCCGGCAACGGAATCTACACCGCCATCATTACGCTTGCCCGATGGCGATGTTAGGCCGATTATCGTCGAGATCAGGCCAATGACGGTTCCCTATGCGCCCGGAATACCGCAATAACCGCGACGACGCGCCCCGCCCGGTGGCGGCTATGGCCGCGACTTTCTCGGATGGTGAGCGTATCCCGCTGCATCTTCACAAGCGTGGCCAGCTGATCCACGCGATCCACGGCACCATGAAAGTCTCGTCCGCGGAGACGGCCTGGATCGTCCCGCCGGCATTGGCTTTATGGATGCCGCCCGCCCTGCCCCACGGCATGGTCATGCGCGGCCAACTGGCGATGCGCACGATCTACATCGATGCCGCTGCCTGCCGGACTTTGCCGCAGGCCCCGATGCTGGTCGAAATCGGCGGGCTGATGCGGGAATTGATCCTCGCCGCACTGGAAGAGCCCCTCGACTACGATGAGGCGGGCCGCGGTGGCATCATCGCCAATCTCATCCTCGCAGAGCTTGCCCGCATGCAGGAGCGCAAGATGCAAGTGCCGATGCCGCGCGATCCGCGCGCGACCCGCGTGGCGCAGGCTTTGCTCGAACAGCCGGACGCGGACGGCGACCTTGATGCGTGGGCGGAGCGTGCCGGCGCGAGCCGCAGAACTTTGGCACGTCTGTTTCGTTCGGAGACCGGCTTCAGCTTCAACGAGTGGCGCTCCCGCCTGCGCGCCATCGACGGACTTGCGCGCTTATCGTCCGGCGAACCGGTCGGCAGTGTTGCGTCGGCGGTTGGATACGCCAGCCCTAGCGCGTTTTCGGCCATGGTTCGTCGCAATTTCGGTGAGCCGCCACGCCGCATGATGCAGCGCTAGCAAAACAACCGTTGCAACCTGAAATTGGTACGAATAGCATAATACCGGGGGCTTAGGCAGGGTCGCTGCCGGCCTGCTTCGGTGGGTTTAGCGTTCATGTTCAGCGTGCGTGGCGTGGTCGAGCGGCTTGCCGCCGCCGCGATGCTCGTAGTGTTGGGCGACGGGATCGCGCGGGCCGATGGGTTTGCGCGCAGCGATGACACATTCCTGTATTTCGCCGGTACCGATCTCTGGAACCATGGCAGCTTCTCGTATGGCGGCGTGTTGTGGGCGCCGGAGGGTCTGGATCGGGAAGGCTTCACCTTCAAGGCGCTGATCGGCTCTGGCGCTTACCAATATGTGTCGGGAGCACTCGGCGGCGCTACGGTGATCGGCAGCCAGGTCACGGCCTTCGCGCTTGCGGGACGTCGGTTTGTGAGCGGCAAGACCTATGTGACCGTCCTCGGCGGCATCGATATCCAATATCACACGACTACGCCTTACGATCCCGGCAGCGACCTGAACGGGACTCATGTCGGCGCTCGAGCCGCGGTCGAGTTCTGGAACGAGCCCGATGCAAACACAATGCTTGCCGGCGATGCGACGATCTCTTCGATCGGTCCAAGCTATGCGGCGCGCATCGCATTGGGATGGCGCATTGCCGATGCGTTCTATCTCGGGCCGGAAGTTGCGGGCTTCGCCAACCGCGACACCTATCAACAACTACGCGCCGGCTTACACATCACCGGCCTGCGTTACGCTTGGATCGAATGGTCGGCGGCCGCCGGTTGGGCGGCGGACTCCGATGACCGCGAAGGCTTTTACGCCCGAGTCGGCATGCACGTACGGCGGTGACTAATCCAGCGTCCGCCGGAACCGCAGCACCGCGATCGTCATTGCAATCAGCATGAGGACGAACAAGGCGATTGCATCATAATGCAGGTCGTCGAGCGTTGCGCCCTTCAACATGATTGCGCGCACGATGCGGATGTAATGCGTCAGCGGCAAGGCCTCGCCGATCCATTGCGCCCAGAGCGGCATGCCGGCAAACGGAAACATGAATCCTGAAAGCAGGATGTTCGGCAGAAAGAACATCATCGACATCTGCACGGCCTGCAACTGGTTCTGCGCGACCGTGGAGAATGTGTAGCCGATCGAAAGATTGGCCGCGATAAAAAGCGTCGAGAGCCAGGCCAGCAGATAGAGACTGCCGAGGACCGGAACGTGAAACAGCGTCACGCCGGTGCCGATGATTAGCGCGGCCTGGATGAATCCGACCACGATATAGGGGATGATCTTGCCGAGCATGATCTCGAGCGGCGTAATCGGCATTGCCAACAGCGCTTCCATCGTGCCGCGCTCGATCTCGCGCGTCACCGACAGCGCAGTGAAAATCAGCATCGTCATGGTCAGGATCGTGCCGACAAGGCCGGGCACAATATTGAGCGCTGTTTCGGCAGCGGGATTGTAGCGCGCGTGCGTGCGGAACTCGAACAATGGCTGACCTGACTCAGGAAGCCCGCGATCGTTCTGTAACGCGGTCCGGACCAGCTGGCCGAGCGCTCCCAACGCGGAGCCTGCAGCCACAGGATCGGTTGCATCCGCCGCGACCAAAAGAGCTGGCCGCTCGCCACGGCGGATTGCACGTTCGAAGCCTCGCGGAATCTCGACGCCGAACAGCACTACCCCCGATGCGATCAGACGATCGAACTCCGCTTCATCCTCGACCTGATGCGTGACCTTGAAATACCGCGTGTTCTGCAGCGCCTTGAGGACCGAGCGGCCGAGGTCGCTGTTCTCCTGCAACAGCACGGCTGTCGGCAGATCGCGCGGGGTTGTGTTGATTGCGTATCCGAACAGGACGAGTTGCATCAGCGGGATCATCACGATCATCGCGAACGACACCCGGTCGCGGCGCAGCTGTATGAATTCCTTGATCAGCATTGCCCCGGTGCGCCGCCAGAAGGCAGTCCACCGCGAAACACTGGCGCCCGCCGGCCCGGTCGACGGCATCTTGGCCGGACTGCTGCGCGGCGCTGGAGTGGATGATTGCGCGCTCATTGGAAATTATCCCTGGCGCGGCTCATCAGGTCGATGAAGACGTCCTCCAGTGTCGGCTCGGACGGCTTCCATGTCAGGTCTGGCCGGTCGCGATAAGGCTTGATCGCCGCCTCCAGCGCGGCGGCGTCGCGGCCCGAGACATGCAGGCTGTTGCCGAACGGCGCAACCATGTCGATCCCGGGTTTGGCCTGCAATTCGTGCAGCAGCGCGTTGATGTCGGTGCCGCTGACATCGTACGTCGTCAGACCGGCCTGCCGGACGACCTCCTCAACGGTCCCATGCGTCAGCAGATCGCCATAGGCGATATATGCGATCTCATGGCAGCGTTCGGCCTCGTCCATGTAATGCGTCGAGACCAACACGGTGAGCCCCTCCGCAGCCAACGCATGGATCTCGTCCCAGAATTCACGTCGCGCTTTCGGATCGACGCCGGCGGTCGGCTCGTCAAGCAACAGAAGCTGTGGTGACGGCAAAGTGCAGGCGCCAAGCGCGAGCCGCTGCTTCCAGCCGCCCGACAATTCGCCTGCGAGTTGCTCCTCGCGCCCTTTCAGGCCGAGCCGCGCGATCATGTCGCGCGCAGCTTTTTCCGGACTCTTCATGAGATGGAGCCGCGCAACAAATTCCAGGTTCTCGCGTACCGAAAGGTCCTGATACAGGCTGAAGCGCTGGGTCATGTAGCCCACCCGCAGCTTGATCTGATCGGCTTGCGTACGGATGTTATACCCGAGGCACGTACCGTCGCCCTTGTCGGGTGTCAGCAGCCCGGTGAGCATGCGGATGGTCGTCGTCTTGCCCGAACCGTTGGGCCCGAGGAAGCCGTAGATCGTGCCTTTCCGCACCTGCATCGACAGATCGCGAACGACGACGCGGCTGCCGAACGACTTCGTCAGCCCGTGCACGTCGATGGCAATGTCCGGATTGGCGGCCATATGTTTGTCCGCGCTCACTTCGGCCCGGGCTTCGACTCGGGCTTTATGTCAGTCTTCGCGGCGGGCGTCGGCTCCGGATGGGGCTTCGGCGTCACAGTAACATCGACCGGCTGGCCAACGCGCAGCGCGCTCGGGTCGCTCGGCAATGCCTCGATGAGGTAAAGCAGCTTGTGACGCTCCTGCTGCGAGTAAATGACCGGCGGCGTATACTCAGCATATTGCGAAATGAAGCTGATCTTGCCGGTCATACCGGGTGGGCAACCGTCGCAGCCGAACTTGATCGGGTCGTCGATGGCAAGGCGCGCGACCATCAATTCGGGGACATAGAAGCGCACCTTGAGATTGCCGGGCGGCAGGATCGACACAATGGGGCGGCTCGCCGGCACGGTTTCGCCGGCGCGATAATAGACCTGCTGCACAAGTCCCGTGACCGGGCTCAGGAGACGACGCCGCGCAAGCCGCGTCTGCGCGGCCGCAAGGCGCGCCTGTGCCTCGCGATAGAGCGCCTGGGTCACGTCAAAATCCTTCTGCGTACCGGCCTTGCTCTGAAGAAGTTGCTGGGCGCGCTCGAAAGCCTGCTTTGTGTTCGCGAGCGTCGCCTGCGCCACTCCGAGGTCGGCCTGCTGCAGGTCTTCATCCAGCACGAACAGGAGTTGCCCCGTCTTCACCGCATCGCCCTGCCGCACCAGCATCTGTTCGATGCGGCCCTGCTCGTCGGGGCTGACAAAGATGAAGTCACCCTCGATCCAGCCCTGGAAGACGTTGTTGTCGCTGTTGCTGCACGCCGAAACGAGCAGGCACAGTCCGGCGCAGGCCGCTGCAAACCATCGCGTCGTCATGCGCCGCCTCCGTCGCGGTCGAAAAGAATGTCGAGATGCGCGTCCAGCATGGCGCGCACATCCAACGGCGCGTGTTTCTGAAACAGGCTGTTCCAGACAATCGCTACAAGTACAGGCGCCGCAAGTAATTGCGGAAACGCAACGATACCGCGATGCCGCACCTCACCCCGATCAAGCGCACGCTGCAGAATCTGCTGAAGGGCCGCGAAGACGCGGCTCAACACCTCGCGGTAATAGAAATCCGCAATCGCCGGAAACCGCGAACCTTCCGCGAGGATGAGCCGGATGATGTCCTTGCGGCGCGATCCGATGACCTCCCGCTCAGCGATATCGACAAGACGGTCGGCCAATACTTCGAACGGAATTTCAGTGACGGCGAGCGCCTCGAACTGTCCTATCAACGGCGTGAGGATCGATCGGACAAGCTCCTGAAACAAAGTCTCCTTGTCGGCGAAATGCAGATAGATCGTCCCTTTCGCGACGCCGGCACGCTTGGCAACGTCGTCGAGCCGCGCGGCTGCAAAACCCTGCGCGGAAAACTCTTCGAGCGCCGCATTGAGGATAGCTTCGCGTTTGGCAGCGCTGCGCACCGCACGCGCCCCGCGCGGCTTTTCCGACGTCGGCTCGTGTGCCTTGGCTTCAGACTCTGACCGCGCCGGTGCCTCCAGCCTGTCGGGACGCTTCGGTGTTCCAGCGCGCATTTCATTCGCCTATTATGACTGACCAGTCAGTCATAATAGCGCTTCAAGGATTGCGCAAGTGGGACAACTCTCCCTTAGAAAAATTAAACGAATAATGTTATATATCAGTATCTTGCTGTCATTTTTTAATGTCATTGCGAAAGTTCGCGAGACTTTCGCCACGTTTTAAATGTTCGGGCGATCTCAGCCGCGCTCGAGTTCCGCCTTCACCGCGACGAGCGCTTCAGGAGTGTCGACATCGACCAATGCCGCTGTGCCAGTCATCGGCACTTCGGCGACAGCCTCGCTGTATTTCCCGATCAGGTGGCGTGCGCCCATGTCACCCGACAGCGCGATCAATTCCGGGAAGAAACGCCGCGACCACAGCACCGGATTGCCGCGCTTGCCATCGATCACCGGCACCGCAATCAGGGCCCCCTTTTCGGCATCATAGGCCGAAATCAGTCGGTCGATGAGCGCCGCGTCAACCTGGGGCATATCGGCAAGCATCACCACCGCGCCATCGATATCCGCTGGCAAAGCGGCAAGCCCGGCGCGCAGCGAGGTCGACAGACCGTCCGCAAAATCCGGGTTATCGGCGAATTGAAGCGGCAGGTCGCGCAGAGCATCTGCGACGGTCTCGCTTTGGTGGCCGGTTACGACGACGACCGGCCGCGCCTGCGAAGCGAGCGCTGCTTCCGCTGCGATCCGTGCGAGCGGCTTGCCGGTCACATGGGCCAGCAGCTTGTTCGGCCCGCCCATACGTGTCGAGCGCCCTGCGGCGAGAATGACGGCGGCGAAGCGCCCGGTCGCGCGCGGCAGCGGCTCCTCGCGGGGCTGCGGACGCGTGACGATCTCCATCAGCAGGCCGCCGACGCCCATGCCGGTGATATCGGCGCGCGTGACGGGCAGTCCGGCAAGCAGCCGCATGAGCACCCAATCGAAGCCGTTCTCCTTCGGTGAGCGCGCACAACCCGGCGCACCAAGGACAGGCCGCCCATGCGCCTGCCCGATCAGCATCAGGTTGCCCGGATCGACCGGCATGCCGAAATGCTCGATGGTGCCGCCGACCGCCTCGATCGCGGACGGAATGACGTCGCGCCGGTCGGCGATCGCCGAGGCGCCGAAGATGATAATCAGCTCCGCGCCCTCGTTCTCGACCTCACGGATCGCGTCGGCGAGCGCTGTCTGATCGTGCGTGACACGCCGTTCGGAAACGATGCGGGCGCCGGCCGGCGCGAGGCGGTCATCGGTTATCTTCAAGGTCTTCTCGATGACCTTGGGCGACAGACCTGGCAGCATCGTCGAGACCACGCCGACCTTCCTGATCCTGTAGGGCGCGACGCGGACCAGCGGCTTCCCGTCATGCGCCGTCTTCATCGCGGTAATGAAGATATCGCCCGCGACGGCGAACGGGATGATCTTCACCGTCGCCAGCATCTCACCCTCAACCACCGGCTTGTAGGCCGGCAGCGTCGCTATTGTGACCGCTTCGTCGATCCGGTTCATCGCATCGATCCGCTCGCGATCCACGACCAAAATGCCGGCCTTTTCCGCGAACAGATTGCAGCGTCCGGTGAACGCCTTGTCGGTGCGTACCCCCTCGCCCAGGGCTGCGTCCGCGATGGCTGCGGCAGCGTCGTCCTCAGAGACATCGCCTGTATCAAGCCGCGCGATAACGATCTCGGCAATCCCGGCGGCCTTGGCCGCAGCGACATGCGACGGCTCGATCATCGTGCCCTTCTTGAGGACGAACGATCCCTCGCGGATGGTATGCACCGCGGTGCCACCGAGCGCGTCATCAGGCGTGACCGGACCGAACTTCACGCTGTCTTCTCCGGCGATTGCCGCAGCCGTGCGGTCACTTCGGCCATGATGGACACTGCGATCTCGGGCGGAGACACCGCACCGATGTCGAGACCGATCGGCGCATGGATACGCCCTATCTCGTTCTCGCTGATCCCCTGCGCCTTGAGCCGCTCGATCCTCCGCGCATGCGTTTTCCGCGAGCCCAGAGCACCGATGTAGAAACAGTCCTTGGACAACGCATGCAGCAGCGCCGGGTCGTCGATCTTTGGATCGTGCGTCAGCGCAACGAACGCGGTGTATTTGTCCACGTTGAGCGCGGGAAGCGCCTCGTCAGGCCATTGCGCGATCACCGTCACATCAGGAAAGCGCTCCTGCGTGGCAAAGGCAGTACGCGGATCGACGATGGTTACGTCATAGCCCAGAAGTTTCGCGATCGGCGCAAGCGCCTGGCTGATATGCACCGCGCCGGTGATCACGAGCTTGGCGGGAGGCACGTAGACCGTCAGGAAAACCTTGCCGTCCGGCGTTTCCTCCATGCCGCTCTTGCCGCTGCGAAGATGCTTCTCGATGAACTCCTTGAGAGGATCGCCTGCGACGTCCACGCCCTTCACCAGGCGTTGCGCGCCGCTATCGATCTCCGTGACGATGACCGCCGCGCGCCGGTGGGCGCGTTCGGTGTTGAGGGCCGTGAGGATGGAGAGTTTCATGACTGGGCCTCCGCGGACTCGGTGCGATCCCCTCCCCCCTTGCGGGGGAGGGTCAGGGAGGGGGGTGCCGCTTGCGCGAGTGCCTCTGCGATCACCTGCATCACACCGTCCAAATTCGCATTGACGTCGTTATTCCAGAATCTGATCACGCGAAAGTTCTGACTGCGTAACCACGCATCACGCGCAGCATCGCTTCCTGTACTGTGCTGCCCACCGTCGACTTCGACAATCAACCTCGCCTGCAAACAAACGAAATCGGCGATGTAGCGCCCGATCGGCATCTGCCGTCGAAACGACGCACCATTGAATCGATGCGCTCGCAACCGATACCAAAGCTTGCTTTCCGCATCCGTCATGTTGTTGCGGAGCGCGCGGGCATTTGTTCGTCTCGGCTTCGGCACGATGCGATGCGGCATCTAAACTACTCTCACCCCCCTCCCGACCGCCTTTGGCGGTCGACCTCCCCCGCAAGGGGGGAGGTGAACGGAATTCGTGGCGACGTTAATCCACCTTCTCCACATAGACGCGGATGGTGCCACCACAGGACAAACCGACTTTCCAAGCGGTCTCGTCGGCGACGCCGAATTCCAGTGTCTTGGCCTTGCCGCTGCCGATCACGTCGAGCGCTTCGGTCACCACCGCGCCCTCGACGCAGCCGCCCGACACCGAGCCGAGGAAATTGCCCTCCTCGTCGATGACGAGATTGGAGCCGACAGGACGGGGCGCCGAGCCCCAGGTTTCGACCACGGTGGCAAGCGCGACGCCCTTGCCGGCATTCCGCCAGTCCTCCGCTGCCTTGAGAATGTCTTCGTCCGTCGCGAGCGATTGTTGAGTCATTTGGGAATCCTCTGCGGCCTGCTTTTGAATCTCTTTTGGAGCATCAGCCTGTCCCAGCCCGCCTGACGTGGCCGGACTGATGTTTTACGCGACCTTGTTCAACCAATACTTCGCTTCCGCCTTGCCGTCGCCGTCAGCCGACAGCGCCCGGCACAGATCCTTCATCGCATTGAGATTGTGAATCGGACGCAGTTCGTCAACATGCGGCAGCATTGTGCGGATGCCACTGGCCTTCGCCTCGAAGCCCTCGAATCTTAACAGAGGATTGAGCCAGATCAGCCTGCGGCAGGATCGATGGAGCCGGTCCATTTCGAAGCCGAGCTGGCTTCCCGGCTCGCGCTCCAGTCCGTCGGTAATCAGCAGCACCACAGCACCCTGCCCCAGCACGCGCCGGCTCCATTGCCGGTTGAACAGGGCCAGCGACGGAGCAATACGGGTGCCACCCGACCAGTCCAGTACGCCGCCCGAACAGGCCGCGAGCGCCTCGTCGGGATCCTTCTGCTTCAGCGCGCGGGTGACGTTGGTCAGCCTTGTGCCGAACAGGAAGGTCGAGACGCGCTTGCGGTTGTCCGTCACCGCATGCAGGAAGTGCAGGAACAGTCGCGTGTACTGGCTCATCGAACCGGAGATATCGAGCAGCGCCACGATCGGCGGCTGCCGCGTCTTCGGGCCGAGGTATTTCAGATCGATCACCGCCCCGCCCGCCTTCATGCTGGACCGCAGCGTGCGGCGCAGATCGATCATGTGACCGTGGCGCGATGGCGTGAGGCGACGGGTCTTCACCTCGTCGAGCGGCAGGACGAGCTTCGCGATCGCTTGCTTCGCCTCCGCGATCTCGGCGGCCGACATTTGCGCGAAGTCCTTCTTCTCCAGCACCTCGCGATCGGACACGGTCAGCCGCGCATCAAGCTCGACCTCCTTCTTCTTGTCCTCCTGCGGCTTCTGCTGGCTCTTGAACATCGCGTCGAGCACGCGCTTGGCGGCCGGCGGCGGAGGCGCATTCTCCTTCTGCGGCACCATCTGCGGCAGCATCATCGCCATCAGCTGGTCGAAATAGGCGCGCTTGCGGAAGAAAATCTGAAACGCCTGATCGAACAGGATGGTGTGCTCATGGCGCTTCACGAAAACCGCATGCAGCGTCCAGTAGAAATCCGCGCGGGTCGTTATGCCGGCAACGCGCACCGCTTCAAGGGCATCCATCACCGACCCGGGGCCTACCGGAATCCCAGCCGTACGCAGCGCGCGCGCGAAATAGACAATGTTCTCCGCGAGCCGCCCGGAAGTCTCTGCGCCTTTATGGACATCGAGCATTTCGTATTGCGAGCGCTGCCCGCCCCTATTCCGCGGCCTTCATCTGCGCGCGGACGTCATCCAGCAATTCCTTCACCTTGGTGCCGTCGAGGCGCGCGATGTCGTCCTGATACTTGAGCAGCACGCCGAGCGTGTCGGACACCGTCGCCGGATCGAGCACCACGACGTCCAGCTCCGACAACGCGGTCGCGAAATCCAGCGTCTCGGCAACGCCGGGCGCCTTGAACAACTCCATCTTGCGCAGTCGCTGCACGAAATGAACGATCTCGGCCGACAGCTTTTCGGCGATGCCGGGCACCTTGGTGCGCACGATCGAAAGCTCGCGCTCGGCATCCGGATAACCGACCCAGTGGTAGAGACAGCGGCGCTTGAGGGCGTCGTGGATTTCGCGGGTGCGGTTCGAGGTGATGATCACGATGGGAGGATGCGGCGCCTTCACGGTGCCGAGTTCGGGGATCGTGACCTGGTAATCGGCCAGCACCTCCAGCAGGAACGCCTCGAAGGCCTCGTCGGTGCGGTCGAGTTCGTCGATCAGCAGCACGGGTGCGCCGGCAGTGTCGGGCTCGAGCGCCTGCAGAAGCGGCCTCTTGATCAGAAAGCGTTCGGAGAAAACGTCGTCCTCCAGCCGGCCGCGGTCGGCATTCCCCTCGGCCTCGCCGAGCCGGATCGCGATCATCTGCGCGGCATAAT
>VFQN01000629.1_pt1 | contig 64120 bp, 98 predicted proteins | sample 3512371 | NCBI WGS metagenome assembly VFQN01 (sample SAMN10412370, study PRJNA504923) | tailings metagenome | isolation source: Replicate 2 from Balatoc abandoned mine | place: Philippines: Itogon, Benguet | collected 2017-08-28 | reverse complement strand
CTTCCCGGATCTGGGCGGGGTTGCGCTCGCCGTGTGCGGTACCGGGTTGCGCCGGAGGCGGGTCCTGGGGAATGATCAGCTCCAGCTCCTCCAGAGTGGGCGCCGGCTCTTCTGCTGCTGCCGCCGACCCGCGGGACACCCGGCGGCGCGCCCGCACCCTCCGATTTGCCTCTTCCTTTCATATCATCTAAATTGGAACTTCAACATTTTCGATTACGATTACGGTGGTTTCGCTATCAGCCGCTATAGAACCGCCGTGTTGTCTAGAAGTTGCAACCAAGCGAGGCACCTTGATGCAAGCACAGAGGAGTATTTCGCGCTCCGCATGAATGGCTAGAATGCTATCACGATGGCGGTACCGTAAGAGCACCGGCCAGCCTGAGCTGCTTCCCGGGGGACAAGGCGTGGCTGCCACCGCCGACCTGGTACGACACTGTATGCGTAGTACGCAGCTTGTAGCTTGCACCCCCAACCTTGGATCATGAACCACTGAACAGCCCCCACCCGTGGCCGACTCGATGTAGGTGGTCAGCGGCGGGATGCCCATGAGCGCGCCGACCCACGTGGCCGTGCCGTCCACGCAGAAGGCGGCGGTCATGCGCGGGAAGGTGTTGCTGACGGGGTCGATGAAGCCCGGCACGCGCTTGTTGATGTAGTTGGCCATGGAGTAGAAGGTGCCGGTGGCGTCCAGCAGGTCCAGGTACAGGAAGGAGAAGAGCGCGGCCCACAGCTCCGCGGTGCCGAACCTGGAAGGGCCAGGAAAGGGGAACAGGGATGGATGGCGCCGGGCGGGGCGGCAATCGGTTCGGCAGAAGGTAGCCGTGCGAGTTAGTTAAGACTCAGCCTGGCAAGCGGGTGTGTGCGTAAAGAGGCTCCCCGGATGCCCTGCTACGGGCCTTGCCACGGCCCTCTCCACTTTCGCTTGTCTGCTGGACAAGCCACGGCACGGGAACGCGCTGCACGGCACCCACGCGCTGAAGTCCATCTCGAGGTCCGTCTTGGAGGTGTTGGGCCGCTGCACCACCTTCCTGAAGTAGTCCAGCCGCGCCTGGCCGCCTGCGGACACGCGGTGGAGCACGGCACGTGTCAGGACTGTTACGACCATGCGGGCAGTCGCCCTTCAGGGCTTGTCGCCTAGGCGTCCCGGCGTGTATTGCGTCTCATTAAAACTGGTGGACTTACCGCGAGCAGACCGCACAAAACGACAACCCATAAGGTTTGAGCCTCCAAACAAACATAAAATGAGACTAAGCAGGGTAGCGCCTACGCGCCATGCCGGGAAGATGGCCCAACGGCCCACGTAAGTGCATCAGTGCCTACCGGCAGTGCAACCTCATGTAGCATAACCGCCGGAGGCACGAAGGCCGTTCATGCGCTCTGCAAATCATTAGGGGACCCGTTGGCGGGTGTGGGCTAGCCGGCACCTCGGCCGCGCACCTGGGATCTGGCTGCTTGCGCCCAGGTAGGACGCCTCGTGGTCGGGGATCCAGGAGATGAAGGTCACGAACAGGATGGCGCTGGAGGCAGGTAATCCCCAGGGGAGTGGAAGGGTCACAGGCAGGTCCTGAGCAGCTAGATGAACGAAAGTACTGCAACAGGCATGCGTGTGCCACGCCTGTGTCCACGGTAGCTCGCCAGCTGATGTCGTCCTCCACATGCAACGCACCCATGGGGTAACCGCAGAGCGGCAAACCCATGGGGTGTGCAGCCGCATGCGGGGTCGACAGTGCTCCCGTCGTGCTTTGACGATGCAAGCCACACATGTGCCACCTTCGGTCAAGCCAAGAAGTCACCAGACCCCATCCTGCCCCACACGCCCCGCGCCACCCTTGCCCGCCTTCCCACCCACATCATGATGGCCCCCCTGAACCCTCGGGCCATGAGCAGCACCATCAGCACGCCGCCCATGATGCCCAGCCACATGCTGGCGCTGCGCATCTTCATCTGGTTGACTGCAGTTAGCAAAACGGGGACAGATGAGCACATCAACGCTCAGGGGACAATGCAGATGCTCGTACGGCAGTAGGGGTGAGTTGGTACATGCTGTACCGTCAGCCCTAGAGCAGCTGCGCCTTGCGCCGCTGTGCATGTTTGGTACAGGTGTCCACCTCTGTGTCTTGATTTTAGACGCCAGCGTGTGCATGCGCATCTTGGGGCCATGCGCAGCAGTTTACTATGCGTCGCGCCGGCCGGGAGGTGGCCTACTGCCACGACTGCCACGTGCCGACTCACCGCATGCGTAGTTTGGCGATGCGGGCCCCACGTCCGGGTTGGCCAGGTTGTCAGCGCTGCAGATGGTGGACGTGTCCTTGATGGTGTACATGGGCGCGCGGTCCTCGATGCGGCAGCCGCCCAGGGTGACCAGCGTGGCGGGCTCGAACGACACGATGCCGATGCCGTTGGCGGTCTGGGGGCGGTGGGGCGGGGGCCTATCTCATTGGCTGCACGTGCGTAGGGTTACCAGTCAGGGTGCAGACATGGCATCCACCTCTGCATCGCTGTTCCCTGGGCAGTACGTTTCTGAATGCAGCTGATAGGCTGTTGCTGCTATGCATCGCACAGAACCGGGAGACCCGCCAGCCGTCTGTAGAACCCAGCACACATGCGTGGAACCCCGCCCGCGCCGGGGGTTACGTACTCACAACCTTGCGCGGCCGTCATCTCCTTTGCGAACTGTACCTGCAATCCAATGAAGGCGAGGAACAGGCCGATGCCTCCGGACGTTGCCAGCATGATGCACTTGGGCACGCAGCGGATGGCCTGGCCGCGGACGCCGCTGATGGTGAGCGCGATGAAGATCCAACCCTGCGGAGGGCGGCAGCAGCAGCATCCAGCCGGGGGGGATAGGCAGACGCCATGGCCGTTCAGCACAGCAGTGTGTTATGTTGGCTAATAGAGTGCTAATAGGGTGCTCCGAGACACGTGATTCGGGAAGGGGGCCACCAATGTAAGGCACACAGCAGCGGCAAATACCGGTGACGGTACTACATACGGTTTGCGTAATACGCTGCAAGGGCAGTCCGTGGCCCTTGCAGATGACTTGGTGGGTGTTCGGCAGCAGCGACAAGCAGTACAAGCACGGCAGAACGCTACACTGCACGGCGCAGCGCCCAGCTGTGCCCAGCAGCCACGTGCCACGTGCCACGTGCAGCTGTGCCCACACGGCAGGCAGTGTAGCGTGCAGGGCGGGCGGGGCCGCGGGGCTCACCTCGATGAAGCACGCCGCGATCGCCTGCTGGTACGTCAGCTGCGGGGCAAGGAGCGGTAAGGGAGACCACATGGGTATTAGGGCCCCTTCCTCGCGCAGGGTGGGCTCTATGAAGCATACAGCGCGCCAAGGAGCGCCCTGGCCGTGTACGGCACGTGGCACCTGGTGACACCAGCAGCTCGCACCACCCACCCCATCCAAAGCACCGCAGGCCCCGGGTGCTACATAGGCGCCACAGCCCCACACCGTGGACACACCATGCCCGTTCCGAAGAAGCCCACGATGGTGTAGGTGAAGAAGGCGTTGATGCCCATGCCGGGGGCGATGGCGAAGGGCAGGTTGCCCCACACGCCCATCAGCATGCAGCCAACGAACGACGCCACGGCGGTGGCAGTCACCATGGAGCGCTTGGACTCAGCCTGCAGGGGCATGGGGCGCGTACGGCACTCTCTGTACCGGTGCGGCATGAGTGCGGCGTGTGCGACCTTGAGCAGCCAACTCAAACGGTGGCGATGCCGTAGCACCAGGGGCTAGGGGCCGGGTGAGTAGCCGCTGACGCGATACCGGTAGTGAGAAGCCGCTGTGAAGCTGGTGCCGCGCAGTGGGGTTGAGTTGCTGTTTGCACGCACTGCTCACGCAGGCACCAGGCCAGCGCTCCCCTGGTGCACCTGCGGGTCCCACCACCTTCCCGCTGTGTGCAGCGCGGCAGACAAGTGTGCAGCTACAAGCAGCGACGTTCCACTCACCACGCACGCCATGTAGCCGGGGTCGAAGACGCCGTTGCTGCCAAACATACAGCCCGGCTGCCCCTTGCGGTTGGTGCAGTCGTTGACGGTGCAGGGGCCGCCCGTGTCCGCCACAATGGCGCCGTTGACTGCCAAGATGTAGGCCTGCGAGGGCGTACAGGTGTGCGAACCTTAAAACGCGCGTGCACAGTCATATGAACGCTAACGACTCCTACCAAAAGTGGCAATCCAGGCACGCACAGGCTATGCGTGGATGACAGCGCCTTCTGCTGGCGGCTGAACAGCTCGTGCGCTAATCGACTGAGGGTTGAGGAACTCGGGCTGTGCATGTTCTTGAGGCAGCAAGCCTTCCCGTACAGGTATGGACCGGTACAGCAACACATGACAGTGACGAATGGGGCTCATACAGACCCAGGCTGTACGGGATAGTTGCTTGTGGCACAAATAAAAGTCCACAACACATGGCAACAGCGGTGCGGTGAATATTGGGGCCTGGCCCTGTCCCGGTACACCTCCAAGGACAGCCGCCGCGTCTTGGCTGCGGTTCCGTGCAGGGGTGCACACGCACCATCGTGAGGAAGGTGACCTGCGGCGCAGAGAAGGGCACACGTGCTGTTTGCTCTCGGGCAGCAGGACATGGCTGGGCTTTGCAGCACGCCCCGGCCCTGGCAGTGAGGGTGGCGCACACCAACGCGCATGCCTGGTTAGACGTACCGTGCCAGCGCGCAGCTCCGTAGTCAATGTTGTATAGCGTTCCTTAACTTGGAAGTAGCGACCCAACTGGATAGCAAGGACGGAGTATGTGCCGGTCAGCGCTGAGCCGTATGCAATTGATGACCGCGAGCACAGGCAAACACCGACGACAAATGCACAGGACAGGCGTCTGCACGAAAAGTCTTTGGATCATACCACGCATCAGCAGATGCTCAAAGCTTCGCGGGTGTGCGGACGGGCAGCGACCACGGCGTGGAACGGTTGGATTCAGGTGACGTGTCAAGCGGTGTCATGTGTTGTAGCTGTGCGCACATGGGCACAGCCTCAACTGCTTGTATAGGATCACCAATAGGCACAGTGCGCATGGCCCGAGGCAATGCGCGCTTCGTGGTTCCCGGGAGGGCATCCTCCCGTTCCCGCCGCAAGACAAGGGTTCTCGGGTGGGGAAGCCCGTCCCGAGTTGCCCCGATACAATGTCTGATTGTCGAGAGAGGAAACGCATGACAGAGTGCATGCACGCAATTGGTGTCCGCCCGCCCACGAGGCCCCACGGGTGTTCGTTGCTCCTTGCTTTCTGGCATGAAGGCGGCTGGGTACTCGCTGAAGGCTTACCGCCGAATTTTCGAAGGTGTGGTTGAGCTTGTCCAGGACGCCGACGCTCTTCCTCGCCTCCTCTGCGAACGCGCTTTGCGGGGGCGTGCTTTCTGGATCCGCCATTGTGCTGATAGCCCTATGACGTATATTAAAAAGGATGTATTCAGTAACTTGTTGCTAGGAGTAGCTGGGAACTGGCAGCCTGAGCACTGGGGTTTGGGCGGTGAATTTCCCAGCACCAACCGTCGTCACGATGCAAGAGACGTCACGCAGGGCTTGCACACAGCAATAAAATCTTAAAACACCTACTTCTGTACATTATTGTGTGTTGTGGTCACGACTCAGACCTTGTTGCAGGACCCTTGACTAACTAGCGTGCTTGTGTCACCTCACGTGTCACCTCCCTCGTAATAGTGTCGTTCATGACCACACGCATGTTTTCCCAACCCTGGCATAGTATGTTGATTCACATGCGGCGCAAAATGGAGGTGTAAGTGATACATGGTCAGCTTAACGGAACGCTCGCGAACGGCCGCAAGGGACACCCAGGCTACCACGGCAGTACCGGTACATGACCGTGTGCAACCAGGCACCCAGGCACCCTAGGTGCAACCGACCAAGCGCACAACCCTGCGCTGCCATCGGCACACCAGCCAAACAGAAGGTGCGCGTTAAGCTGGTCTTGTAACCGTCCGTGCCACAGACCAGGATACCTGTCGGCATCACTGGCACCATCCGCACAAGCACAAGCACGCCTGCAGCGGCCGCCACGACACCCACACACCGCCAGCCCCAACGCGCCCTGTGCACCTGACATGTGCGCTTCATTGCCGTTGACTCTTGTCCCATGTATACACGAGTCCAGCTGTGATGCACGTACGACAGCTGCCACGGCATATGGCACACCGCACTGTGCGACTGACACCTGTGCGTGCCAGCCTCTGCTGTTTTCCGCCAGGTGATGGGCAAAGCAGTGCAGCACTGCGCGGCGGTGGCCGCGTTGCGTGCGCAGCTGCACCACCGCACCGACTGCCAGCAGCTGCCGCGCGCCACTGTCACCGTGCGGTGGTGACCGAGTGGCGCATTGCCGCCGCCCATCGTCACCGCCAAGACGACAACCTCCGCAGCATGTTGCCCTCGGGGCAATTCTGGCACGCACGGCCACGATGCGACGGGCATGCATACCGGTAGGCACACGCGCAAAACCGCATTCGTTGCCTGCCTAAAACAGACCACGACACGTGGAATTACCCTTTCCCATTCCAGGCTCAGGTGCTCTCCTCAGGCATACGCATGACCAGCATGCGTCCTTGTAACAATCGTGCATGCATGCATGGAGCCGAAGACGGACATGTCCACCCCTCCTCCAAGACCAGGTTCCGTTCTACAACGTCACGGCTTTGGTCCTAGACTGGTACATATCCTTGCTTTGGTGCATGCGACGCGCCAGGCCCAAGTCGCCATCTATGTAAATTGCAGCACCGAGCGCATGCACTGCAGCCGCACGTCGTTAGCGCACCAGAACACGACAGCACTCACTATTTCGTGAGCACGTACACGTAGGCTGTGTCCATGTCGAACGGCTCCGCGGGGGCGCTCCACTCGCTGCCGGGCCCCTGCGGCGGCACCAGCTGGCCGTACTCCTGCAGCTGCTCCGGGTCGGGCAGGCTGGTGCTGCCACACAGCTCCAGCGGGCAGCACCGCACGCGCAGCACCTGGCGGCCAAGGGGCAGGGCAGTGCGTGCAAGGTTGTCAGGCAGGTGGCGGCCGACAGCAGCATGAGTACTTTGAAGACGGCTGTCCACAGGCAGCTGATGCACACAAGTCGCCTTGCGGGAAGTTGTACCGATATGGCATGGCGCATGTTGTGACGTGCAGGTGGAGGCGAGGGTTAAGCCCGAACGGCAGCATAAAGCTAAGCCCAGTGATTTTGGGCAGGCATGGTTTCTTGGTCACGTCATAGTACTGGTACACGAAGGTGCATCATGACCGGCCTGGAGCTTACAGGGTTGAGCCCCGTCGGGGGTTGTGTGTGTTAGCCAGTGCCCACCTTGACGTCATGGAAGTGGCAGGTGTTGAGGAACAGGTCTAGGCGGTCGCAGGGCGGCGAGTGGGACACAGAGACCCACACGCCAGGTGTGCTCAGCGCGCCCCACACGTGCCGTACGGCGGCCCGGGCGGCGTCGATGCCATCGTCCGGGGCCGTCAGCAGGCAGTCGATGACGCCCTGGTGGGGGCGGTTGCGATTGCAGCAGGCAGCGTGGGCATATGATATGAGCGGCAGCAAGGCAGCCCTTCCATCAGGGGCCGCCGGTGCCTTGATGCACGACAACGCACGTGCTCGCTGACATTACATGTCCTCAAACCGCTCCGCGCACACTTTCGGTACGCACCACGTCACAGGGCGACCCAGTGGTCTGGCGACTGTTCCCAAGGAGCGGCTGGGCACTCCCTTGCCTCTCCAACATGTCCCTAAGCCTACCTGACACTTTACGCTCTTTCCGTATCTTTGAAACCCCCGGCAACCCCTGCCCCCACACGCCCCCGCACCTTGTCCAGCGCCAGGCCGTACTGCGTCGGCGGCCCGCCCTGCCCCAGCTGCTCGGGCCACGGGTCCTGCGCCCGCCGCTGCAGCACCACCAGGCCGCCACGGGGCGCACGAGCGCAGCGCCGCTCCAGCGCCTCCACCGCAGCGGGCGCCGGCTCCACCACCGTCACGTTGTTGTAACCGCTGTTGTGTGGCGTGTGGAGTGGGAGGGGAACGGGACAGGGCTGGCGTGTGCGCAGGAGAGCGAGGGTTGGTACAGGCGTTGAGGAAGCGAGGAGCTAAATACTGTGGAGGTCCTGCATCAGCACGTCCGGCAGAAAGCGGTATGTGTATGCATGCCTGGGCAACCACTAAGTGGAGACGGCAGGTTGCCGGCGGATAGGAGAGGGGCGGGCGGACCCACACGCCGTGCCCCAGACCGACCTGTCGTAAATATCTTCCGGGAAGGTGCTGAGGCCCGTGCCCAGCAGCAGCACTGCAGGCCGCGGCCTGGCCTCCTCCAGCTCCCTCAGCTTGCTGAGTACCAGGGGGCGTAGTGTCTCGTACTGGCAGAGCCTACCGGGTGGACCGGGGCAGGGGTAGGTCGGGTCGTGCCTGAGTCCCGGAGCCCGACGGTTGGACTTCTTGGTATGGATTTACCAGATGCCTACGCGCATGCTTGTCAACGCACCAGTCTACATGTTGGGGTTTCTCGCTGTATCGTTGAGACCAATAGGCGACGTCGTTCAGTGTCGAAAGCGGGTTAGGGTCGGTGGACATGAAAGAGTGGCACAGTCGTCATATGCATATGTGACTAGGTATAAGAAGACATATTGCGTTGAAGGCGACCAGTGCACAGCAGTTTCTCCGATAGTTGATGCAGAGGGCGCGTTGATGGACTGCATCGGTGGCGCACGAACCGAAGCCCTGTCGGCAAAATGCCCACCGTCTCTGACTGCATAGTACAGTGCTCTTCAACAAGGCGTTGAAGCACTTGTCAACGGACAGCTGCCTTTGTCGGTACTGCGCGTGGCCTTTTTTCAGCGTGCAGCAAAACGTGCACCGCCCCTGGCGAAACCCGAGCCTCCAAGCAGCCCTTCTGTCATTTTGAGCATCCGAGTTGGCCGCTTACACTGAAAGCGCTGGGCTCCGCCGCCGTGTGTGCTGACTCGCGACGTAACAGACACATCAGCTGAGGTAAAACACGCACGGGCCCTGTGAGAGCGTGTTATCCTTGGAATGCTGTTTCATTTCGCCCATGTTGACCGTACCTTGCAGGTGAAACACCCTGGGTTGCCGTCCCTCCCTTGTGACCGTTCCAAGCCGACATGGGCGAGGGAGGCGAGAAGAAGGGTCACCCCCACGTCAGCCCAGCCATCAAGGGCTTTGCCGGCTCCATCGGCGGTGTAGCGGAAGCATGCTGCCTACAACCCATGGATGTCATCAAAACCCGCCTGCAGCTCGACAAGGTCGGGAAGTACACAGGCATTATGCAGTGCGGCCGCACCATCGCCAACGAGGAGGGCGTGGCTGCCCTGTGGAAGGGCCTCACGCCGTTCGCCACCCACCTAACGCTCAAGTACGCCCTACGCATGGGGTCAAACAGCGTGTACCAATCCATGCTGCGGGATGAGCAGGTGGGAGGGCGCGGATAAGGCGTGGGGACAGTGGTAGGGTTTGCGGGGGGCCCGGGCCTTGGGTCCCAGCTGGGGCAGCTTAATCAGCACATGGGCTTTTCCCACGGAGCCTTGCATTTTGGTCAGTCTAAATCGGAGCCTTGCATGTCAGACCTGAAGGGCGTGACACCACGGCACGGATTCCTATCAGTGCGTGCATGCACATTCTGGTACCTGTGCCGGTACCTGTGCCTGTTCTTCCCTAACGGCGGGTGTCGTTGCACAGCCTTGCATGCGGCTGCCCGAGTGTCGGTAATACTAACGCACGGCTACATACATAGGCGCCTTACGTGCGCCGCTTCGCGCCCCTGGGTTGATGCGTCGTTCAGCCTGTTTACCAGCCCTCTCCTGGGACGTTGTGCCGAGGGCGATCACCCACCAACGAGTCGTGCAGGGCACAGGCAGCCGACCCCGAAATTACCTCGCCGCAGCTCATCCTCCTTTCAGCTGCGCGCAGGCCTTATTACACCTAGTGGCCACCCCACGCCGCACAGCACTGGCACAGAGCAGCCAGTAGCTACTCGGCGATGGATGTGAACCCTTACACACCGCGAACCTGCTCCATACAGTTTAGCCCCAACACTCTGGCAACGGTGACAGAAACCATGCACGCAAGGGAAGGGCATCTCAGCCGCCCACACGCGTCTTGCCGTTTCTCCGTATTGCGGCTCAGTGTGATCACTGCCCGTTCCTCCACCCCACCTCCCCTGCCCGCCGGTGCCCCTGCAGGGCAAGCTGTCGGACGGTCGGCGCATGGCCGCCGGCTTCCTGGCGGGCATCACGGAGGCGCTCATCATCGTGACCCCCTTTGAGGTGGTCAAGATCCGGCTGCAGCAGCAGAAGGGTCTGGCCAAGGAGGCGCTCAAGTACAAGGGCCCCATCCACTGCGCCGGCACGGTGCTGCGGGAGGAGGGCCTCCGCGGCATGTGGTCGGGCGCCACGCCCACCATCATGCGCAACGGCACCAACCAGATGTGCCTGTTCTGGGCCAAGAACAACGTGGACAAGATGCTGTGGGACAAGCACGAGGGCGACGGGAGGATCCTGTCCCCCACGCAGAGCATGACGTCGGGCTTCCTGGCGGCGGTGCTGGGCCCCGTGGCCACCGGCCCCTTTGACGTGGCTAAGACACGGCTCATGGCGCAGAGCAAGTCTTCGGGCGGGATCAAGTACAAGGGCTTTTTCGACGCCCTGGTTCGGATCCCGGCGGAGGAGGGCGTCATGGCGATGTGGAAGGGGCTGCTGCCGCGCCTGCTGCGCATCCCGCCCGGCCAGGCCATCGTGTGGGCCGTGAGCGACCAGATCACAGGCTACTTTGAGCGCCAGGCGCTGCTCAAGGCAGGGCACCTGGAGGCGTGAGGGCAGCGGCGGATGCGCTTGGTAGCGGCAGTGCTTGCAAATGCGGAGGTCATGCTGGTGCTGGTGTTTTAAGGTGTGGCCGCCTGCACAGTGCGGGCGTTGCTGGGTACGTGTAGCACACTTGGCGGCGTGAGCTGGGCGACGCGCTCGTCAGCGGGTTGGTGGTGATGCAGCTTGCGTACGGTACTTGTTAGGAGGGCTCGACCATGCCAGCTGGCCGGCTGGGGCGCGGTAATCCGCCGGCCAGCGTAGGATGAACGCAAGCCTCTCTGCAGTTAGCACAAGTCGTCGCGTTGGCTTGGCCATCCATTGACTTGATGGCGTTTTGGCCCATGTTCATGTGGGTACGGAAGCTCGGACTTGGGCGTGAGCACTTGGGCCTTTCGTTGGAGCAGACATGGGCGTCATGTTGCAGGGAAGTGCAGAGGGGGAGCTTGCTTTGGGTCAGAGGGTTCAAGAGACATGCATCAAGCAGGAGAGAGTGCCGCAGTGTCACACGTACGGCGAATGGGCTTGAGAGCTGGAGGCAATGCACAAAAGGCGGGCGCTTGGCGAGAGAGCTTGTGTTGAAGTGCGGTGCTGAAGTGCGGTGCTGAAAACTGGGTGTGCTGTTGAGTTGTGCATCTGGGGCACTGAAGTCCCTGGTCTGCTTGTTAAGGTGTGGACGACGGGCGCTCAAGGTGTTGCCAGCGCAGATGGTGTACCGGTATCTTATGTGGCGCATGCGCCTTGGTGCAGCAATGGGCCTACAACTTTGTTGCCACGCAACAGTCTGCTTGGGCACGGCACAACGTGGGTGGTGCCTGGCGCACGGGCACTACCTTGATGACTAGGAGCCATTGTAGGTCTGAGTTGAACTAGCGTTACCAAAGCGTTACGGTACGTGGTGATTGAGCGCTGTATGTAACATGTGTGTTGCTAGGCTAGCGGAGCTGGGCAACCAAGGGGCAAGCCATCCTTAACACACGTGCTTGTCCGCTCCGTGGGATGGTTGTGGAGCCGTAGGGTTAGTGCTGATGGCGGCTGTCTTTGTGGAGCTTGAGGCAACAGGTGGAATGCATCTAGGCGTATAGTACACGCCACCTGATTATCTTTACTATGTGCACTCTGCCGTGGCCTGGCCGTGGCATTGCTTGGCAATGGAGTGTGACCTGGGGAAAGGCATCGTAAGACTGTGGGTGCGCGAAAAACAGTAAGGTCGAGGACGCAGGGGGTGAGAGCCGAGAGTGGCGGCGCGCATTCCGCTGCCTGCGCTTTGCTGTGAGGCAACACGTGGTGGCCGCATGACTGTTCCGCGTGTAAGGAAATGACGCAGGCAGAATCATTTGCCAGAGACAGCTGCAGGTCGTACTGGCCTGACTTACAACCACCCTGTGGGCGCCATCCTGACCAGGGGAGGGGGTACCCGTGCAAGGCAGTAGAGTAAGACACGACCAGACTGCTTCGGGAAGGGGGGACCCCAGGTACGGTTGACTCGGTTGACCGATACGGTACGTTGGGCATGTGGGAGGTAATGCTTTTGGATTGTCACACTGCACATGACATGGCGCTCACACTCTCTGTGTCTGACCTGCCAGCTGGCTGCTGAGTATTTAGGCTGGCGCGGGGCGTGCGCATGCGGTTGACATGTGGTTGGTGCGTTGGAGGTGGTTGCCGAAAGTGGTGTTGGAGACTAACGCCACCTGCTTAACTGCCTAGTACATTGCAACAACACCTTTGAGCGCCAAGACCTCCATGCCGTTTGCGCACTTGCGGCTTGCAGACCACGTACCTCTCTCCCCACAAGCCACTCAGCAAAAACCCGCCAACACAAACCCTTTGTCGCCTCACAACATACTCACCGCAACCTAGATAGCTTGTAAACAGCTATTGACTGCCGGGTGAAAAGGTCGCCGGCGTGGCTCATGGACGATTGACGCGCTGGCGTAGGCGGCATGTCAGCAGTTGGTCTTCAATTTCGGACATTGAGGATTGCAAGCCAATGGCCCTGCAGCAGCATGCAGCGGGTGGCGTAGTTGGCGCCCCAAAGTGGTTCAGTCGTTGTGCGGGCGACTGGTGCGGGGCCGAGCGGGTCTGATGGGTTAAATGACAAGTTGCGAAGTGTACGCCGGCGACTGGGGTTGCCCACAGACCAGCCGTCTGGGGCGGACGCAGGTGACATGGGCGCAGCAAGCGGCGACTGGGTTTCAACGAACGTGTCACAGGGCTGGTATGAGGACTGGGATCCCTCTACTCGCTATACCACTCCGCAAGTCGAGCGGATGGCAGACGCGGGTGCGACAAGGTTCAGGAAAGAGACGCGGAATCAGGGGCCACGTGACAAGTGGATTACCCCGCTTCTGGACCTGGACGCTGTGCGGGAGGGCTTGGACCCTGATCAGGAGCGCTCGGAGCAGCTACTCATGGGGGAGGCTCTGGCGAACAAGGAGGAGTCACAGCTCGCCGTTCGCTACCTCGCGCGCCTAATCGGCATACCACTCGTCACTGGGTTTATGATAAGCAGAGCGCTAGCCGACCCCATCCTGAACTTCAGCTTACGCAACAACCCGGATGCGTTCGAGCTGTCGGACCTGCAGAAGGTGGAGGGCGCACAGGCGGTGCACCTTGAGGAGACCCGCCTGCGCCTGGACATGGCCATCGGCCGTGCTCCCCCCATGACGGAGCTGCAGATGTTTGAGCACCTGGCAGAGTACGCAGCGGAGGTGCAGGAGGAGGAGCGCCACCACAACGAAACCATCTTGCTCAATGTAGTGTCGGACTCGGTGTCCCTCATCACCTTCCTGGGCATCGTCAGCCAGCCCACCCGCGGGCGCACCGCGCTGGTCAACACCTTCACGCGCCTGTTCTACGGCCTGAGCGATATCGCAAAGGCCGTCATGATCATCCTCATCGCGGACACGCTGCTGGGGTACCACTCGGAGGAGGGGTGGCACGGCCTCATCGAGCTGGTGCTGGGGCACTACGGCCTGGAGCCGTCGGAGGAGGGCGTGGTCATTTTCGTGGGCGTTGTGCCAGTTATTATTGACGTGTTCTTCAAGTACTGGATCTTCATCGGGCTGAACCGCATCTCACCAGGGGCGGTGGTCACCATCAAGCAGGTGGACCGGCACTGAGGTTGTGGGGCGCTGGGCCGGGAGCTAGGGCACGGGGAGGCTGTGGGGTGGGCTAGGTAGGGTACTGCCGCGCGAGGAGAGCGCATCGAAGGTAGGGCATGGGCAGGACATGATCATGCCTGTGGGCATTAGGCACTGTGGGGACTGCGGGTAGCGAGCCTTGGGTGGCGTGTGTGAGGAGAGCGACTGAGTGTGCGTGTGTTCGAATGCACGAGAGCGGACCATTAGAGTGGAGCGCCAGTCATCAGGTGTTATTCCACCGGTGAGCTTGTAGCAGACAGGTGTTCGTTGAAGCTGCTGGCAGCATGCCAGTGAGGAGGCGCGGCTTTTACTTATTCCGGTCTTAAATGCCAGTGGGGTCAGGGTGTTGGCGTCGTACGGCTCGGGGCTTACGCCTACCTGTTGTGTGGCGCTTGAACAGGACAGGTGCACGGCATGTTACTGTTTGTGGTCCGGACTCTTCTTTTGGCGGGTGTCACGCAATGGACGTACATGATTGCCGCATACCAGTAGTGGGCCGCATGTGGTGCTGTCGTACAGTGGCTGTTGTACGTGGTTGTACTGCAGAACTATTTATTTATGGCACAGCCACTGGCACAATCGTGTAACGCTAGCCTGGGCGCTAGCAGCGTGCCCGTGCGGAGCGTGCACTTGCATCAGGATGGGACTGAGGCTCAGTGCTGCGGTACAACTGCCCTGTCGTGTAAGGAGGAGCGACTAGGATAAGGTGCTGCTGGACCGCCTGGGATTGGCAACGAAGACCGCACACGTGCATGGAGCGGCAGCTGTTGCCAGCGCACACATATGCATGCATATCACTGTTGGGCTGCTGGCATGGTGATTTGGTACCACAGGCGGGGCTTCATGCTGCAGTTACATGTGCGGGGTATTGAAGGTTGCTCATACCCAAGATCCAGGCAGGTTCCAAACGGCAGTTGCAGCCGGCTCAGCAGATGGAAAGAGTCTTGGCTCGCACTCGGCGATGCCTTACATTCATGCAGTGCTCGCGTTTCCCCGAGGGTCCCGCACACACACCGCATGGCTGCCGGAGGTTGTGAGTGCAGCTTTCCGTAAGCAGCATGCAAGCATGCAGGGAACTTCCACTAAGGGGCCACTGCTAGCCACGGTCCCGTGCTCAGCAGTTAGTACATGGGCGGCAGGGGGCAGCAGCAGGGGAGACGGCAGTGCGCGGTGGCCAAGGCAGAGAGCGGTTATGGCGGCGTACCCACCAACCCCCACACGGGGGCGGAGGGTCCTGAGCCCAATGCCACACGAGTGCCTGCGAGACAGATAGGGGCCGCAACGTTGCCTAAGTGGCCAACGGCTAAACCCCGACAAGGGCTTTCTCATGGATACGGACTCGGGTGAACGTCCAAGCCGGAAAGGGCTGAGCATGGTTCAGCACCAAGTCAGTGGCAACCGCCATGCGATGGCGCTCAGCGCATCAAAGATACCTGTGCATCGCCCTAGCCAATATACATGCCCGCAATGCACAGGGTATATGTACTGCTGCAACTGCACCTCCGCCGACTCTACCTGCGCAACAGTTGGCACCAGTAGGCCAGTGACACGCACACCTGCCGCGTCCTGTGTGCATACCGGTATCACAACTACCGGTAACGCAACCAGCGCCAAGCAGCCCGCAACGCGCTGTCAGCAACAGACACACCTTACGCGCAGACCGTCATTGCACACCTCCTGCCGTCTCACGAGCTCCCTACTTCACGCACGGGTTCCAGCTGCAGCTCAGGCGCCGCGCTTCCGCGCGCAGCCTTGCACCCTCTGCCTGCGCACTCTCCCGCATGCACGGCACACGGCCTGGCGCACGGTGTCCGCCGCCAGCAGGGCGGGCTTGCCCAGATGCCGGGGCCCTTGCCTCCTTGATCATGACACCTGCAGCACAAGACACAGGCCGGACAGCGGTGTAAAGCACAACGCACGTCATATGGAGTCCTGGGGCTGTGGGCCGGCAGGGCAGTACCGGCACGCGTCATGGCACGCCGCTGCTTGCCCTAGCCGCGTGCCCCCAGCGGCCAGAAGAGCAAAAAAAATGCACGGTCCCGCACGGTCCCCACAGATCCTGCTCACCGTTGTGCTGGCATGTGTTCAAACCCACCTCACGCATAATTGCAGACTGTGCATGCTGTGTGTCCCGTACCTCACTTCACCACAAGGCTGTGTACATGGCCCCAGCACAGCCGCCTTGTCCCGCACGTATGCCCCAGCTGCAGGTGGAGCTTCAGGACTCACCGAGCATCTCGGGCACGTCAGCACGAACTTGCACGCTGTCTTCAGCGCTCCCTGGATGTCCGGATGGCCGGAGCCACTTTGCACTCCCAGGATACGTCCAGCATGACTGGCGTCTGAGCCATCCTCTGCTGGCACTCCGCGCTCTGCTGCCCCTCAACCTCTTTCAGGCTGTTAACGGCAACGGGAGCTGCCCAGCCACCCTGAACCTACACCGCCAGTGCGTCCGCCACCATCTGTGCTTGCTCGCTCAGCACCCGCACAGGCCCCTGCCCATGTCGCTGCAGCCGACTGCCCAAAAGCGGCAGCAGCTGCGTCCACCGCAGCCGCCTCCCCGGGGGCTGCTGGCCTGCTGCCCCCGCAGCTCCCTCCCCTACCGGGTCGGAGCCAGCGCGAGTGCCTTCTGCAGGATTTGCAGGGGCGGCGGCGGGGGCGGCTGCCGCTGCTGCTGCCGCTGCGGCTGCAGGCGCCCGAGCCGCCATATCCCAGCAGCGGCGGTCCACGCGCACTTCACCTGCCTGTTGCAACATCCATGCTACCGCAGCCATGCAGCGCTTCACGCACGTACACCATGCCCGCATCCAGACTCCCGCCTTGCTCCAGCTTCTCGCGCTGGGCCCGGAAGCGCCCCCAGCCCACTGCGGACAAACCTTTCCGCGATGATGTCCGCCTGCCTGTCGTACACGCGGCCGACGGTGTGCAGCATGGTCTCCCCGAACGACGCCTTCACCGGCCGGCCGGCCTCCTCGCGCATGGCGGCCTGCAGAGGCGGGACACACGTGCACAGAGTTCAGGCGGGAAAAGTGGACTGTAGGAGCAGGCGCGTGCTAAGACACACAGCCCGCTGGGTTCGGCAACACGCTTGTACCGCTGGTACCCCATCACTGCCAGATGCCAGCAGTGCCTTGTTGTACACAAATAGAGCAGCATGCATGGCAGTAGCGAGGTGGCCCTGGCCGCCCTTTGTGTGCCATCCCTTCCCACCTCGAACCCCGCCTCATCGCCCTCCGTGTACCGCCTGAGCATGGCCTTGGGGTACGCGGACGCCCTGCTCGCGGGACATCTGGGCGCTGTCAGGTTTGCCTTAAAGCGTGGGTACGGGGCCACCAACAGTGGGAGGGCCACCAGCAGGGGCACAGTTGCCACGTGTCGTCGCCCCACCCACCGACGTACGGCTGTGAGCCTGTGACCCACTGGTCCGTCACGTGCACGTGTGTCGAAGGGGCCGGGGACGGCAAGGGTCTCGTCCCAGGAGGCGAGCAGAAAGAGAGGCGGAAAGCATGCAGTACGTCTGCGGGGTGATATCGTCTTGACTGAGTAAGCGTTTAGCGCTTAGCGGTGCACTGGAACCGGCGGCTCTGAGGTTCTGGAGTATTGTCCGCAGTGCTGGGCTAGCGGGCCGCCTTGGGTGCGACGGGCAGTGTGAGAGACGAGGCGTCACCATCCAGTGTCCTGCATTCTGTCGAAACCCGGTTACAACGTCGGGGAGCACCAGGTGAACGTTGGCTTGTTTCGACACCTGCACCTCATGACCCAAGCATGGGAGCAAGCGCAGGCCATATCCCTGTCACAAGTTGGTATCCTACTCCCGCGCCCGCCGCTCCTGACGCGGCCCAGCACTAGTACTAAGGAGCTGTCCCCTGGAATGTCCTCACCGAGTTTCCTCACGCACCCTCACGCACCCAGCACTCCTTAACCAGATCGCGGTTTGTGCCGAATGGCCAACCTGCAGGAAGCCAAACCCTAGTCACAGAACCAGCGGTACCCCACCGCACGGCTCGCCGCTAGTTCGCTGCAAAAACGGCCCGCCTCTCCTCTACGACAGCCTGACTCATCACGATCATAAGATACTCTCTCACTACAATACCGATAGCGTGCAACGCTGCGCAGTACGTACGCGCTTAGCACACCAGCAGGACCATGTAAGTCGCCTCTCCACGCTTGCCACGAGAGCGTTCGCCTTCCATCGCCTCCTTCCCATCCCGCGCCCCCTGCTTCAGTCATCGCTGTCCTGCTCCGCGCCGTCCGCCCCGCCCTCCTGCTGCGCGCGCTTCTCCACCACCCGCATCATGGCCTCCTCCATCTGCTTGCGCGCGTCCTGGCCCGACGACTCGGGGGCCTTGGCCTCCATGAAGATGGCGCCTGCGGGCATGGCGCCACGCGCAATGGTTGGATGGAAATTGGAGGCGTTGGGGCAGCAGCTTGCACACCGTTTGCAAGTACACATCTTTGCGCCAGTACGCCTGCTTGTTGATTGTCAGCCGCGCCTACAGTACCGTCCATCGCTGCTGCGCATCCCTGACCGCACCCAACACGTTGTACCCTACAGGCCGCATCCCCGAACCCAACGCAGCTGCTTTGGTCTTCCGCCGCAGCACAGTCTCCTCGCATCCAACAGGCCATGTAGCGGAACCAGCGACAACGCTTTGGTTCATGCTGTCTCACCGAGCCTCAGTTGCGGCACTCACCGAGCATCTTGAGCGCCTGCGCGCGCGCCTGCAGCACGGGCTTGGGCACGCCCTCCTCCGTCAGCACGAACTTGCACACCTTCTTCAGCGTGCCCTGGATGTCCAGCACGTTGGCGGCCCACATGGCCTCCAGCATCAGCGGCAGCGCAGCCTCCTCCAGCTTCTGCCGCTCCATCAGCTGCTCAATGCTGGGACCAGCTGCTTTCGCTGAGGCCCCAGCCCCAGCACCCGCACCAGCGCCCGCATCCGCGCCCGCTGGCGCGGGCCCCGCTCCGGGCCCTGCCCCTGCCGCTGCAGCCGGCTGCGTGGACGAGGCAGCAGCGGCGTCCTCCCCAGCCGCGCCGCCTGGGGCTGGTGCCCCTGCGGCGCCCTCCCCTGCGGGGCCGGTGCCCGCGGGAGTGCCTGCCGCCGGGGTCGTCGAGGCGGCCGCTGCCGCCGCCACCGCTGCTGCCGCCGCCTTGCGGTCCTGCTCCTTCTGCCATGCCTCGATCTTCTGCTGCGCTGCGTAGACCTTGATGGCGGCGCTGGCGGCCTGGAACTGTGACCTGTACAGGAGCAGGAGGAACCACGTCGAGGAAACAACGCTCAGTAACTTAATTCTGCCCACGTGTCGTGCGTACGTTTGTAGCAGTTGCGGAATAACAAACAGGTGGTTGCGTGGGTTTGTCTGCCGTCGCATGCGGTAGCAGCGGCGAATCCGCGGGCTCCTTCGGCATACTGCTGACTCCCAGCGGCCAGCAGGTGGCATTACTTCGACCCACACATGCGCACACGGCTGCTGCACGCACGACGGGCCCGGCAGCAGCTCACTTCATGTTCTCGCCCTTGGCCCTGAACAGCGCCAGGGTGCCACCGAAGAAGCCCCCCGCGATGATGTCCGCCTGCATGTCGTACACGCGGCCGATGGTGTGCAGCATGGTCTCCCCGAACGACGCCTTCACGAGCCGGCCAGCCTCCTCGCGCATGGCGGCCTGCGGAGGCGGGACACACGTGTACAGAGTTGGGAGCACAAGCGGTCCAACGGGTTGTAGGCGCAGGCGCGCGCTAGATAGCCCGCTTGGTTTAGGCTACCCGCTCGAATTGCTGCCAATTCATCATTGCCAGGATGCCCCGATGTATGCAGAGCAGCGTAGCAGGAGAGAGGTGGCCAGGGCCACCCTTTGTGTGCCATCCCTTCCCACCTCGAACCCCGCCTCATCGCCCTCCGTGTACCGCCTGAGCATGGCCTTGAGGTTGACGCACAGCCTGGACACGCGGACGCCCTGCTCGCGGGCCATCTCGGTGTTATTGAGCTCGCCGCCGTTCCTGGGGTGCAGCCGGGCAAGGGCAGCTCCAAGCATTACCACCTGCTAATCCGTTCATGGCACCGCTCGCCACACCTCACGTTGCGTTTCATCAGTCGTGTCACTGGGGTCGTCGACTGGAAGGCAGCGTGCAGTGCAGCCAGGCCACCCTCAACACGTGTTGTCAGGCCCACTCCCGCCCTGCCATGCTCTGCCGTCGCCCCGCACCTTGCGGCCGCCGTGATGAGCAGCTCGCCCACCAGGTGCTCGAACTGGTCGCTGCCGAACAGCATCGCGAAGAAGGAGCCGCCCTCCATGAAGTTGACGTCCAGGCCCTCCGTGCCGTGCGCATCGTACCGCTCGCGCAGCTGCGCGTTGCCCAGTACCTGGGGGTGGAAGAGTGGGAATGAGGGTTGGCGTTAAACGGGATGTTGCCCAACCACAGCACCCACATGGGAGTCTTGCTGTCCTGCTGCTGAGCTGGCCGGGCAGAACACCGACTGTGTTGGCGTGGACGGGGGTGCAAGGGCTTCCCGTCCATGCTCGTGTGCTCCGGGACTTCGCAGCCGCCTCTCGCCCGCGGGTTGACGACCAGGCCGCAAACGGGGGAGCGCATCACTGGTACCGACTGCAGCCCCGTGCAGCCGCTCCCAGGCCCACCTGGTAGGCCTCCCCTAGCTTCTGGAACTTCTGGTGCGCCGTCTCGTCGCCCGGGTTCTTGTCTGGGTGCCACTTGCGGGCCAGCAGGTAATACTGCTTCTTGATCTGGTCGGGCGTGGCGTCGCGGGGCACCTGCGCGGCAAGGCCATGGTATGGGAAGGCAAGCTGCCTCAAGCGAGGGGTCCTGTGCATCAGGTAGCAGCCATCCGGCGTAATGTGTACCTGCTTGGATGCCTGGACCTGCAGGATATCTGCATCTAGCTTGTAGCAGCAAGGGCTGCGACAGTGCGTCGCTAGCACGGGCCCGACAATTGTTGTACTGCACGGCACCGCGCACACTGCTGACAGCAGCATCTCTGCACACACTGCTGACGCGGAGCACGGATAGCGGCGGGACAAGGGGCACCGCCACGGGGCACCGCTGTGGGGCACCGCACCTGCAAAAGTTCATAATAGTCGTCCCCACTGGTGGGCCGCCGAAAGCCAGCGCCCCTGCCCTTGCCGTTCGCTCCCCCGGCGCCCCCAGGAGGTTCCAAGGACATTAGCGCATCCTTCTCGATCCACTCGCGGCGGTCCTGCAAGCAGTAGGCCGTACCAGGGTTGGAACAGCAGTCGCTGTGCTGTGATGATGGAGTGGGCAGGGCGACACTGATCACCGCGCGCAGCGTGATGGCGGACTTCGGGGCCTGCACGCCTTCTGTTACCTGTTCCAGGCGCGAGCTGGTGTACCGTGTGCACCTGCTGTGTGCGGCCTGCTATTGATGCAACAGCATCTCAACGCCAAGGTTGAAAGACGGCCAACGCCATGGATTGCCGTACCCGTACGTGCGACCTGGGTATTACACATCCACACATGCAGCAGTAGCATCTGCGGTGCTGGAATGGCAGGCTTGCAGCCAGGCCGTGTATGTGAAGGCCGTTGGGTTGCTCGCAAACCAAACCGAACACCCAGCCTGGTCGCTCACCTCATCCCACAACTTGCCCTGCGTGGCCTGAGAAATGGCCTCCGGTGTGTTGATGATGCCCCGAACCACTTGCACAGCGCCCACGCTGACGCCAGTCACAGGCAGGACCACCGCACCCACAATGCCTGAACACAATGGGGTGAAATCCCTTAGGCAGTATCTCATACGCTACCATCTCATGCCCTACTTGTGCACTGCAAGACGCGCGCCTGGTGCAGGGGAGTGGTGCCATGGGCCTGTGACCAGGTCTCTGCAAGCCTGACGTGTCCCACCAAAGAGCTGAGGCAGCATACACCATAAGCACCGCCTACGCAGGGCTGCAAGTGCCATCCAAAAAGTGCACGTTGGGGGTACGCACCAGAGGCCAGGCCCTTGGCAAAGCCTGTAACTCCGCCTTGCTGGGCACCAATTATAGGGGCCGCAACAAGACCAGCTGCACCTCCGACAACTCCCTTGACCAAGCTTTTGGCTCCGCTGGCAAGGCCCGCCCGTGCATCGCGTGGTTTACGCAAAGAGAACACATCGTTGAAGTCCACCTTGGGCTCGTCGCCTGCTGCGTCCTCCTTCTGTGCCTCCATGGGTCGACTACTCCCGGCAACGGGGCAAGCTTGTCGTCCCTAGGCACGCCTTTCTAACACTCTAAGGAGCAGTAGGGTTGCGTTGGCAGAGGCCTGGTCTTGTTTGATCGTGGCCTAGTAGAGAGTCAGTAGAACAAGTCACACCCGGAAGCAAGGTGGCAGGTGGAGCGTGGAACCGATGCTGCTCAGTATTAGGGAACATCAGAGCACAAAGAGTTTTCGTTGTGCAGTCATGCGCACGTCCTCATGTATTCACCGTATGTTGCGCACACTCCCTGATGTGAGGGTGTTGCTGCGACTGCCGTTGCGTTCGCAATTGTTACCACAGGCAATAAGTCTATTTTGTTGTGTAGTGCTTTTCTGACTTCTAGTACCAGACATACCCCTAGGCCCTACTAGGCCCTACTAGCCCCAGCCATGTTCACTGTCTTTTAAACTTCACCTTGTCACGTAGAGCTGGGCACGATGGATGACTCTGAGGCGGTGCAAGTAAGGTTTAGGCATACAGCGGGCGACTTGGGCCCATTTCAATTCTCTGAGTCGGCCAGCGTCCAGAGCCTTAAGGACCGCGTCTTCGCGGAGTGGCCAAAAGGTACGCAGCGGTCTTCATGGGCTCATAGCACACCTATCAGGCGACACTCTGGTGCTCAACTCGGCCACACGATGCAGACGGCCTATGGTCAAAGGAGCCTCCACAGCAAGCGGGAGACGTGCGGCTGATTCTCTCCGGAAAGTTCTTGGACAGCTCCAAAGTCCTCAAAGGTAAGTATGTGTCTCCAGGGGGGCAAGGTCACTTAGTGATGGCCATCGGCTGACAAAAGTACCCACACCCCCAGATTACAAGAAGGACATGGGTGAAGTCAAAGCAGACACAATCGTGACCATGCTCGTGCACGTCCGGCCACAGCCAGCCCCATCTAAGCAGCCAGGTGGGTTGAAGGGGCATACGCTGGGGTGGGGGCAAACCTAGCACAGGTGGTGCCGGGGGCCGCCTGCATCCTCGCCATCGTCCCCGCATCGTCTTTTATGGACCCGGACTCTATCTTCATATACACTGACGATATTGGTCCTCAGCACTTTGTGACCGGAGGGCGTCAGTGCTTATTGCACCTAACCGCTTTGGCGGGCACGCCGCCCACTTCAGCTGTACAGGCACGCCGCATTCTCCTGCGGCATTATCCCACCTGGCCCTGTCGGCCAGCGCGTCGCATGGTGACGGGCCGGAAAGCTGCACGCCTTGGTCACTCCGTGTAACTCCGTGCCTAAAGCAGGGACGCAAGCACCCCAGAAGCTGGAGAACAAGCAGGGAGGCGGCGGTTGTGGGTGTACTATCTGCTGAGGAGCAAGCACCAGCTGCCTGGCAGCCACCTGCCAGCAACAGAGGGCTGGCGCAGGCCAGCTTGGTGTGCGATATCGCGCCACACCCGCAGCAGGATGCATATTGCCGCGAGCCCTAATGGCGATCGGCCACTGAATTGTCTGGATGGCGGGTGAGGGACACGCCGGCGGTCTTGCCGTGTGATGGAACATGGAAGTCAACGCCAGGAGGATGCCGCTGCGCAGGATAAGGGATGTCGGGGTGAACACGAGGGATCAAATGCATGGCGAGCTAGCTGCGTCGCGGGGACACAACTGCTGCCACGTTGTTTGTTGGTTTGCCTGCATGCTTGCATTAGCAGACTATTGCGGCGCATTAGGTAGGATATGGTAGAACGGCGCACATCACACGTACACAAGGGCTGGTTATGGGGCTGCGTGTCGGGTATGCTGTTGCATGTATGCCTGCGGATGCACATGGGACAGGGATGTGCAACTTGTGGGTGCACCAGTTGTGGTGAGGCACAAGTTTTGAGTGTAAACGCAAGCAGAGTATACCTATGACCTAGTGCACGTGTCATTACGCGTATTGCGACGTTGGAGGTAGTGGTGTTGATGGCTCTGCGTCGAGAAAAGTCCTCTGTGTGGCGGATTAGAGGAGGTGAAGTACTGGGTAGCTGCCGAGGGCCAAAGAGAGACCGCGTGTGCAGGGGAGGTCTCTTTGGTGGCCACACCGTCTTGGATTTGCTTGTTGATGCTATGGAGCGGGACAAACCCTTTTTCGCATGCCCCCAACCCCCTCGCCGGGGATGGCTGTGATCGCGCTGCGTGTTCAACTTCCATGAGATGGTAGGTTATCCACCAGGCTCATTAGGGTCTCCACATTCGGCTCGTTCCTACCTTTTGCTTGAAGAAGCCTGCTGTTCAATTGTACGTCATTTTTAGCCGATAAGACGCGTCGGTAGAACTTGTCAGCAGGCAGAAACTCTACCGGCAAGACGAATGATTGCAGCCAAGAATTTGGTGCTCAAAAGCAATGTCAGGTTTCCAGCTGCCGCTAGGTAAGGAGAAGGGTTGCCGCCCACAATCACCCCTGCAGGCAAACCCCAACTTGCTGCTAGACTCACGACCACTACACGCCAATAATCAGGGCACAACCAAATGTCGTCCTAGTGCGATCGCCCCTATCGGCACGGCATCGACTGCTGTGCAAGTCGTCGGAGGGCTCGCGCGCCAACAGCGAGGTGTGTGCGCGCACGGCGTCGCCATGTGCTATTGAACGACGACACAGCCCGTTTGTTGATCAAAGTGATTCTTTTGTATAGGTCATCGTTACGGACTCGTCGGCCAGCAGCAACGGAGCTTCCGCGCATAATGTGCAGCGCGAGCCTGCGCCCGCGCCCGCGCAGACTCCAGCTGCGGAGCAGCAGCCAGCGGCTTCTGGGCCTGTGGTAGGTTAACTACTGGTTTAGGATCCGGGGGAAAATCTACGATAACACTCAAGTGCGACCCTGACTGCACCTCTCACGGTGACCCTCGCGAGCGCTAGCACGACGAGTAGCCGACAGGGCGCAGCATCAACTGCCTTCCTAGAACCCACACATACGCAGCCGCCTTAAGCACACCCGCCATTCCTGTAGCATGGCTGCAAGGCAGCAGGATTGTCCCCGTGAGATGCTATGACAAGGGGCACACGTGCTGCTTGGTGCCGCCTCCCCAACCGTAGCGCTTTGGCTTGAGCGGCCACCACTCTTGGACTAGCAGGCCGCATTGGGGCGTGCAATTCTTTGTTGCAAGTTGAATGTATGCTGCCGGTCGTCTTCCTTTTTGGTGATGTACGCTCGCACGTCAACCTGCAAGCAGCGCTCGTGCACGCGAGTGAGTAGCCTGTACTTCGAGTTGTTCCTTACCCTTCGGCACACGGTGCTCCGCCCCTCAGTGCGTTGTGCGTCCGGGCATCAAGCTACAGCCAGCAGCCATCGCCATCGGGTTAGGCCTGGCGCTTCGATTCCTGGTGCCGATTCCCGGGGGGATAACAGAACAGGTGAGGGGTTTGCGGTGGGGTCTGGGGGTGGGGGCTGAGGGCGTGCGACCAAGTCATAACAGCTCGTCCAAACAACGGGCTGCTCTTTGGCGCCAAATTGGATACCAAATTGCACCCCACGCGGGCGGCGATACTGCCTGGGCCCCTGCACCATGGGGCTGCAAGGGATGCGGATGAGCAGCCCTGCCTGAGCTGCTCCGCATGTACCAGGGCTGGCTGGTCTGGGGCTGGCCTTGTTTGTATCGCGGTAACGTGCCCTGAATCCCGACACGTAGTTGCTGCACCACTATACTGTGTCGGGGAGGACCGAGAGCGGAGCTGCTCTGATGGATGGCGGGATGCACACTTGCCCCAGCCGGACCCATGCAACCGCACAACCCTTGCGGGCTTGCCCACGCCCGCCGGGCCGAGAAACGCACTCCCCTCACGACTACCCCTCACTGCCGCGCAACTGGCCCGCACTTACAGGTCCGTGCTGCTTGCTAGCTAAATTTTGCATTGGCAAACCTCTCCGCGCAACATGCTCTCCGCTGCGTCAGCCCCCATCTCGAGGCCCCGCCCCGCCCCCCGCTGCCGTGCCCCCCAGGCGTGGAGCCTGCTGTCCATCTTCGTGTCCACCATCCTGGGCCTGGTGCTGGACCCGCTGCCGGTGGGCGCCTGGGCCTTCATCGCAGTCACGGTGGCGGTGGCCACCAAGACGCTCACCTTCGCGGAGGCGTTCGCCGCCACCAACAACGAAATCATCTGGCTGATCGTGGTGTCCTTCTTCTTCGCCAAGGTGGGTTGTGGGGTGGGGGCTGTGGGCGAGTACTGTCTGGGAGTGGTGCCAACGGCTGGAAGTCACTACGACGGCGCTACCAGCAAGGACGTCCGGCGTACCGGTAGCGTACAAATCATGGCATCTTCTCTCCAACGCGTGTCGGGTAAGGGGTGGCAGCCTCGCGAAGACGCACGGCACCCAAGGAAAGGGGCCCGCAAGTTGACTGTACTGCACCTGCATGCACCCCGGGTGGCCTAGAGCCGTTGCTTTGCTTTTGCCACGTGCGAGCACGCTGCCTTAGTTGGCAACAATTGGCTGCAGGTACTGACAATGTGCACGTGATGTGACGCCCGGCCGGCATATGGGCGGCATGCCGTAAGCCGCAGCCGCAGCATGAAGCCGCGGACGTTCCGCTGCTCTGCACGCTTACCCATGCGGAGCGGCCACACAGCAACACAGTCGGGTATTAAACGCCACCTTTCGTTCGTGCTGATCATGCACCCCCTACCACACCGTTGCCACCACCAGGGCTTTGAGAAGACGGGCCTAGGCGAGCGCATTGCCACGCTGTTCGTGCGCGCCCTGGGCAAGAGCACGCTGGGCCTGTCCATCGGGCTCAACGTGGCCGAGGCGCTGATGGCGCCCGCCATGCCCTCCACCTCGGCGCGTGCCGGCGGCATCTTCGTGCCCATCATCAAGTCCCTGGCCAACTCGGCGGGCAGCGAGCCGGGTGGGTAGCGGCGGGGCGTCGACGTCTCGCCCTGGTCAACGACAGTGCTCCGTCAGTGTTCCGGGATGGCTAAGTAGCTGGCATGGCTAGCCGATTGAGGGGGTTGAGTGCCGGTATCCGCATGGACGGTATGCCTTGCTGTCAGCTGCGTGAGGGGAGACCAACTGGTAGAGCCACGGGGGCCAGTTGGGTGGTTGACGGCATGGGTTAACGGCCCGTACATCACAAGGTGCGGAGCGTGCCCCAGCTGCTACCCGCCCTAGGGCCGTAGGGGAACAGGAGGGAGCGGTAATAGCGTCCCAGGGGTACAGAAGCCGGGCTGGCGGATGGCCTTTGGGTGCTGGTGTGCATGTTAGACCTCTGAGAACCAAAGAAAGTGCAAATAGCCAGGTGACCCATACTCGGGCGCCTCGGGGTTGTGCTGGGCGCGTGGCGTGGGTGCCCGGTTGCGGCTCGCGGGCTTGGCGCGGCCACGGGTGTCCGGAGTCGGCACCTGAGCGTCACGTTGCTACCGCGCCCCATTGCGCATGCTTGGCATTGCAGCACCTCATGCACCGCTTCCCATTCACCGCATATTCCGCGGTAATCTGTTCCTAATCCACTATGCCCCTGCCTGCCCACACGTTTCTTGTCCTGGCCCCCGCCCTCGCAGCGGACGACAGCCGCAAGAAGATGGGCAGCTTCCTCATCCAGTCGCAGTTCCAGACGGGCATCCACTCCACCTCGTTCTTCCTGACCGCCAGCGCACAGAACCTGCTGTGCCTCAAGCTGGCGGGCGAGCTGGGCGCCGTGGTGCCCAACCAGTTCGCGAACTGGGCCCTGGGCGCGTTCGTGCCGGCGTTAGTGGGTGGGTAATGATGAGGGAGCGCTGGGGTGGAGGGGCCAGGTCAGTACGGGAAGGCCGGCAGAGTGCGCGTGCGGTGGAAGGGCGGCGAGGGCAAAGGCGCGCGAAGCCGGGCAGCCGAGCGCGGGCGGGCGAGTTTGGGAGTCACAGGCACTTGAGGATGCCTGGGCAACAGGCAAGGCAGCAGCACTGGGTGCGGATGGTCGCCGTAGTCCAACTGTGCCTGGAGTAGGCAGGAAGAGGCCTTCAGGCCTAGCGGCGCAGAGGCATCGCCGACAGGCTCCAGGTGGTCACGCAGGCTTTCATCGACCGGTTTTGAATTAAGAACTACCGTAGTCCAGCTGCTTAAGCACTGCGTTGGCTCACGTCTCTGGATTCATCCTACCGCCCACGTCTTACCCGCCGCCCCCGCCCAAGCAGGCATGATCGTCACCCCGCTGCTGCTGTACAAGCTCATGCCCCCGGGCATCAAGGAGACGCCCGACGCGCCCGCCGCCGCCGCCAAGCGGCTGGAGGCCATGGGACCCATGGGTCGCGACGAGACCATCATGGCCGTCGTCATGGGCGCCGCGCTGGTCATGTGGATGTTCGGGGAGACGCTGGGCATCAGCCCCGTGCTGGCCGCCATGCTGGGCCTGTGCGGCCTGCTGTGCACGGGGGTGCTCACGTGGCGGGAGTGCCTGTCGTACACGCCGGCGTGGGACACGCTGTGCTGGTTCGCGGTGCTGATCGGCATGAGCGGGCAGCTGAACAGCATGGTGCGTCGGGGCGTCGGCGGGCGGGTGTGCAGAGGAGGGCACAGGGAGGGGCCAGGTGCACATGCCCTGGGGCCTCGCACGCTGAGGCTGGAAGGCTGATACTTGACGAGGCAGCGCGAAGTTGTACGGCAAGGCGGCGACCTGTATAGGGCGGTACAGCAAAACGGCAGGGGCACGGGGTGGTGGGGGTGGTGCCAAACCAGTTGCGGTGCTGGTTAGGGTGAGCGAGCTGCTCCCTCCGGCGCTTGCTAACCGTCTGCCGCGGCATGACCGCTTCCCGTTTATGCAGGGCGTCATCCGCGTGTTTGCGGACGCCATGGGCGGCGCGCTGACGTCGCTCAACATGGGCTGGATGCCCATCTTCGGGCTGCTGCACGTGGCCTTCTTCGTCATCCACTACATGTTCGCCAGCCAGACGGCGCACGTGGGCGCGCTGTACAGCGCCTTCTGCGCCATGATGCTCGCGTCGGGTGAGGCAGCGGGGAGGGTGGGGGGAAGAGGGCCCGAACGAAAGGGCACAGTGGCAACGAGGGGCTAGGGAGGGGAGTCCGCGGGAGGCAGGGTGTGTGAGTATCAAGAGTGCTCACGTCCGGTGCGGCAAGGGGACAGGGGCGAGAGGATTGCGTGATAGGAGCAGGCCCAGTGGCGAGAACTTAGCCAAGGCCCGGCAGGTGGTCAGGTCGGGGACCCAGGGGCTCTGCAGGGTGCAGTGCTGGGCGATGTGCGACCGAGGCATACGGCTGCGGAGTTCGTGAGGCATACGTCAGTGGCTAGGGCTGCATGAAGGAATTTCTGTACTATTGTCGGCCATCAAAGCTAGGCACAAGGCACGTTGTCTTCCGCCGTGTGCAACTGCTGGCCTTGACAGCTCTAAATCGTGTGAAGTATAGATAGCCTTTTGGCGTGACGACCTGCACTGTGTGCCCCCCATGCCCACCTTACTTGGTCCGTCGCCAACCCCTCGTTCCCCGCCCGTGCCCCCGCCTTCCCCGCCCCCAGGCGTGCCGCCCATCCTGGCGGCCATGTCCCTGGCCTACTCCATCAACCTGTTCGGCTCCATCACGCACTACGCCTCGGGCCAGGCGGCAGTGTTCTACGGCTCGGGCTACATGCGCCTCAACGAGGTGTTCTCCATGGGCGCGGTGTGCGGCTTCGGGGGCCTGGCCATCTGGGGCCTGTTCGGCATGCCCGTGTGGAAGCTGCTGGGCTGGTGGTAAGGGCCTGACGAGGTGCGAGGTTGAGGTGTTCGGGGGGCAGGTGATATTGATGGCGCCTCGGGGTAGTGACGTCGGTCGGTGAAGTGGGCCGCTGTGACTGTGTGGGCGCTTGGTGGCCCGCTCCGAGGGCACTGCTGCGTGCCTCGGCAGTGCGCGTGCATGTGTGTACGGTGGAGTAACACGCGCCATGGCGTGCGTTTGCGGTGTGGGTGCGTACGGGTGCGGAACAGACCACGGGTGACAGAGAAGAACCACGGAGTGTATACCACAAGATATGTGTACTAGGTTTGCGTGTCGTCGTCGAAACTTGCAGGTTGGTTTGTCACACCCGTCGTGGCAAGCGATCTAGTCTGGATGTGTAGTATGGAGGCAGGGGCCCCAGAGCTCGGGGTAGGAGTTCTCTCGTGGGGCAGGTGTGGGTGACACCGAATGGGGAGGGTGCGGGGACAGGGCATGTACGTAGCTCAGGGGCTAATGCAGGGGAGTCGGGTCATGCTTGACGTTGCCGGACCTGGCAGCTACATTAGCTGCGTACTGTTACTCCATGCATACCAACGGACAGGGTAGCTAGGTCAGCTAAGTGCCTGATGTGTTGGAGGTGCAGTGCCTGATGTTTTCTTCTTGCTGCTGGGTGTGGTAGCAACTGACAGTGGACCAGTCTCAGGCCCTCCCGTGGGCAACGCATGGGTCAGGGAAGTGCCAAAGTTGGCGTGGTACAGGGGAGTTTACTCCCGGGGCGTGTGGTTGGTGATGTCCCCTTTCGGCTGTGAGGGCTCACGCAGAATAAGGCGCAAGGATTGGCTAGGATTGGCTAGGCAGTCAGGTGCACGCACACAATCTGCCAGGTTGCAAGTTTGCGCCAGGATAGCTACGTCGCCACTGTCAGGTCCGAAATGCATACCGGTGGGGGCAACGTGGCGCAGGCTGCCTAGCTACGGCTGGCTAGGGTGAGGGCGTGTGTGTCCTGACTCCTTTGCTGTAGTTGCGTAGGGTGTCCCTCCTGGTGCTGTGTGGTTGGTGTGTCATGGTTCGCAGCTTTGCACCGCATGGACCTGTGCATCCGGCCACGTGCCGCTCGGCGCCCATGCTTGGAACAGTTATGTGTTTGTGGTTCCGCACAGCGCCTCGGCACTTGTAACGCCGTCGGTCAGTCCACGCAAAGCGCGCATGCTGGCATGGTACCAGTGGATAAGTTCGGTGTTGAGCCATACTCCGTTACTGGCTTCTGGTGAATGGCGTGCCTCAGCAGGCCGGAACAGGAGGGTGGCCCCTGCAGGTACCGGTATACTCAACACATGCGCCAGTGGCTTCTACCACCACCACCATGACCGACGGTGAATTGTGCCGCTTCCCATGCAAGCACCATCAAGGCTTCGTGTATGCCAGAATGCCACCCCCATCAGGGTTTCGTTTCCAGGTCAGTAACAGGTGCAATAGCCTGGCGGAATGTACAAACCTGGCTTGCCACCCCATGCGAACGCGCACTTGCAGGCCACCCTAACTCCCAGAACAGGCCACACAGCAAGGCGGGACATGCTGTCATGCAGCATCCCTGCTTACGGTACCCACAGAGCTGGCCTGAAAGACGCGATACGCGAGCAGTGCCAACCACGTCAAGCACTAGGGTGCTGCCCCATGTCCTTACGCATGCACAATAATAACCAGCTCCTCAATAACACACACGCGGAAGTGCTTGACCTTCGGAATGTGGATTGGCACCCAGGGTTCCACATTCGGAGCCCAGCTTCATGTTTATAAACACATCCTTGATCATACAGACCTACCCGCAAAAAATAGGTCTCCGATACCCCCATAACCCTTCTCCTGAACAAAAATACAGGACCACGCGTCATTCTGGCAGTGGCGATGACGGCCGCATGCATGTGCACATGATCGTGCAGCTAACGCAGCGCCACCACGCCAATGTCAGGCCGTACGTCAACACCCCGCCGGCGCCCTGAAACAGGACACATCAGGCCACTACAAGCTGTACAATAAGCCACGGCCTCCTGCTTCCCTGCGCTTCACGCAGACCCTGCCGCTTTGGCCACCATGTGCAGGAAATACCTGACAGCCCCGGTGTGGTTCCACGGCCGTGACTAGGCCTTGGCAGGAGCGGCTCTCCTTGCTGTGGGAGGGCTGTCACGTTACCCTCTCGGGATCGTGGGTGTGGTACGATCGTGTCGTACCCCCGACCGGAAGGGGTCCCCCTGTAAACAACCAAACAGAATAAGCTTGCTGCGTCGTTCCTGGGTGTAACGAAGTGTTGTACGCATGGTTGTGTCTGACAGGTCGGGGTACTATGGAAGGTTGAGCGCAGGCTGAGCGGTTGCCATTGGACCTGCTTGAGCCTGCTGCTCGAGCGTCTAGCCCAGCAAGTCGGCCCACCGTTACATACACGAATGACGACTGCCTGAAGCTTGCACCAGGACATCAGCTAATGACGCGTGTCTGATAGGGAGGGACAGGTAACGCTCAGCGACGCGTTCGAAAGTACGGGACTGGCAGGACTACCGCTGCATACAGTAAAAAGCGGGGCGGAGCCAACTGAGCAGCAGGGGCGCTGGGCAGGGGCGCTGGGCTAATCCCAGCTCGTTGCACCTGGTTGCACACTCCAACAAGCTTCGCACTGGCCAGCACTGGCTCATACTAGGGTGCAAGGCTTACAGCTGCACCAAAAGCCTCAAAAGGCTGTTCGCTGGTGTTTGCTGAAACCCTTTGGGAGGTGCGTGTAGCCGCGTAGTGGCATCGGCGCTGCGCGTTCACACGTGGTCCCGAGGCCATGCGCGCGCGTGCTATGGTTGCGCCAGCCCGGTGGGCGCAAGGACACGACGTACCACCTCTCCAGCATTTCGAGTTCCGGCTGAACATACCACCAAAGCTAGTGCGCAACGGGCGTGGCAGTCCTGCAGGGAAGAGCAGGTGTGACCTGTGCCACATTGGTATGTCAGCCTGGTCCTGGCCAGAGGGTATCACAGAGCCGCGCTGGGCGCCCATTTTTTCGGGGCCCCGGGCGCCCATTGAGCCCTATTGTTAATCTACACTGAGCGCTTCTTGCACTTGGGGCTCATCTGGGCTGACGGGGGAGGGGTCGGGAGGCTCATCTGGGCTGGGCGGGCAGCTGTCATCTGGACTGGGCGGGAAGTTCGGTACCGGTCATCTGGAAACACTCGCCCCAGTCATTTGAGCTGGGGCCGCCGGCCCCACCAGCTTGGTGGACCGACCAAACACTGTGTAAGAACTTTGATAGAGGATTTAATTACGCAGTATCGGCAAGGTGTGCGGCAGGGGAGGTCCCCTACATCACCCGCATGCCCGTGCGTCACTGCAGCAACGCGTGCCGGCAGTCGCACATTACGATACGTGTATTGCAAAGTATTATGAGCTCTAAACAGGCATGGCAGAGTACCTCCCTGTTACGTCCAAACTCCAAGGATGCTCGTTGGCTGGGTGCACCGTGGTGCACCCAGCCAATTCATGCCCTGCTGCCAGTGCGGCTATCTGCATCACTACATACAGGATGAGATCCCAGTCTCGAGCTCATTACTTCCGTGTCGCACGTCTCCGCGCGCATTCTCAACGTGACCGGCCGAGGCCGTGGGCACGACCGTTCGTCGCTATAATCGTGTTCACAAGGCTTTCCATTTCCATACAAGGTTGTTAGCTACCTGGGCCTATGGCGTTCTGTGTGGCTGTCGATTGGCCAGGGTGCACCGCGGTGCACCTGGTGTCGGCACACGCGCAAGGGCCAAGGCGCTGTTATACAGCATCTGTATGCACAACTCTATTCCACCAGCGCGAGTGAAGGCCGAGGCATGCGTTCGATATGTCTTGGCGCGCTCCATTGTCGGCAGGTGCCGGCGCAGGGCACGTCTCCGTGCCCAGTGCACGTGTGCCCAGTGCTCGTGTGCGTGAGCGCGTGTAATAAGGGTTGACATATACACGATATAACCTATAGGAGATACACTTTTGGTGCTTGCACCGGCCTCAACTAGGCTGGCGATAGCGGGGTTTATCGGTCATCTGAGCTGGGGCCGGGGGCCCCATAGGGGTCATCTGGGCTGACTGGGGCTGTCGCGTGTCGGTACCGGTCATCTGGACTGAGGCCCCCGACCAGCCTGCGCTCATCTCCGCTGAGCCCAAGCGACGCATATGCTCAATCCAAATGAACACTTCTTCTCAATTTGCGCCCGGCCCCGAAAGTGCCGGCCTGGCCATATGATACCCTCTGTCCTGGCCTTTGCCGGCCGTCGGCCACGTGCGTCACGCACAAGGGTCCAAGCTGAGCCTGATGCCGCATGTGAGTACCTCCGGATGAGTGTATCTACTTGCTCACTTTGGCGTGTCGCTTGCCTTGTCGCTCAGCATGGGTTCGCGTAGTGCCCCGGAACCGTTCAGCCCCGGTTGTTCTGTCCCGTTCTCCGTGGCTGGCCTTCCACGCCTAGGCTGCAGCATTTAGGCAAAGCATACAAGCCTTTTCCTTATACTGTTGGGAGGCTGACGTTGACAGGTGACCCACATTCACTTTCGAGCTCCAACTAAACTCCCATCCGCCTCCAGCGCGAATGCTTGTCCGCCTACCTGCTGCAAACCCACTGTAGTCCTTTGTAAGCACCGCCTTTAAGAGAGTGAAAACAAGGCTTACCTTGACCTTTGGCTTTTGAATTCCGATCGTCTTTCGTTTTATTGGGCCAGGGTGTCGTGAGCGCAGCCCACTAACTTCCTTGGTCACGCATGCCAGATCGGTTGTAAATGGTCTAAGCAGTGGTCCAGTGGCTCAGCACGTTGAAGACATCGTTTCCCGCGGAGCTGGAGGAGCGCCATTTTCGCTTCTTAGGGCCCGCTGGCCAACAAGGAACAAGAAAGTGCGCCTGTCTATAAGGCTGTAGTGTCAGCGACAGATACAAGCAACGCGAACAGTCGGGCATCTTGCGCTGGAGGAACTGAGCCGCCGATAAGCGCATGCGCGGCCGGCCACAATGTGGAACAATCGTGGACAAACACGGCTTGAAATCTCTGAGCCGGGTGAGGCAGGGATGATGGCTTGGGTTGCGCCATGCGTGGCGCCAACATTCCATGTCGGTCCTCGTGTCTGTTGCTGCCGCTGACAGCCCTGCAACTTGCTCTTTCGACACTGATGCATTGCAGGCACAAGCACCAGCGGCAGGTACTCGGAGCGAATGATTGATCACCTGCCGCAGTACCCGTGCGCAAAGCTCAAGCTAGACCAGTTCTTCCTGCAATGGCTGTCGGAACATCAGGACGTGGTGGGTCTTCCGGGCTCAGCCAGCAGGGCAAGCTAGTGTACGTACGCTGTGCCCATCGGCGTTGGGGCCCCTGCCACCACCACAACCAAGCTGCAAAAGCGGCGGAATGGTCGGGGGTGGCCCCCGCGGGCAGCGAAGAGCAGCTGATCAGTGCCACGTCGCTGGCGCCCATGGCACCAACGCCTCCGCCAGCCAATTGCTGCATACAGCTACTGTGTTTGAGGACAGCTCGTGTGGCATGTCTCCTGAGAGGTTCCCGTGGTGTCGGCAACTCCTGACCTTGCCGGCATCCTGCGCGCCTCTTCCTGCCTACCGCTGAGCGTGTGTCCGCTCCTGCTCCCCCGCCCTGCACCTGTAACTAGGTCAATGGATTGGTGGAGGACATACAATGCGGGCGGCCGGTGCACGTGCCCGCCATGCCTGCCGGGCCCACGCCCTTGTCGCCGTCCACAGCCCACATGATATTCTCATCGACGGTGGGTTAACTTGCAGCCGCCGCTTAACACGCATGCGCGGTTTCCCTCGCTGCGTACAGGTCATTGATCTGAGTATAACCTGAGAGTTTAGTAGTGCCACAATAGCTTGCAAAGGTTCGGGTTTGATAGTTTGCCACCAGGAGGGGTTCTAGGCGTCCCTGAGGAACCTTGGGCGGCTGGCGGTGTCTGCCTGCGCCGTGGACACGGGCTGGCGCAACGGTTTCGGGCACTTGCATGGTATGGGGATTCTGGTACCCTAATTGCGTGTGCAGGCTGTCCCCTCGCGCTCTCAGGCGCACTGCGCGCAGCTTAGAAAGAAGCAGCGGAACACATGCTTCCGGTGCTACCCGTGTTGCACGGCGGGCCTTTCCGTTGTCATCTGATTTTTTGCATGCCTAAAAAGTCTTAATTTCTGAAATTCAGTAGCAGGCTGCGAGTGAAGACAGCGGGGATGCCTGCAGACGCCTCCTGCCATACTAACGACGCGTCCCTGGCACCTCCGCCCCCTCGCAGCCGCCGCTCTCTCCCTCAAAGACCCGGTCGCCAGGCACGCCCTTGTCCCCGGCACGGAGATCAGCCTCCAATCTTGGCAGCACACCCAAGCGGGTAGGTGCCTCGGTAACTGTGCCCTGAGAATATTGATGTTTCATGTCTGCACTACGTTGTTTTGACAAGGCAGGCTGCCTCTATATTTCGCCATATGCCGCGTGCCACGATGCTGCTCTCACCGCCACCCACTAGTGACGTGCTGCTTCGGCACCATGCGGTTGTCCTGCCTTGCAGGGCCCGCTCGCATCCATCCCCAGGTTCTACTTTCCGCAGCACTCAGGGCCGCTCGGGGGCCTCGCTGCACCCAGCCTTTCAGCGGCGGACCAGGCCACCCGGGATTTCCTGCAGCGGATAGACTCGCACTACGAGGCTGGGGCGGCGAGCGGCGGGGCGTGGGGGGCGGGGAACGCGGGCGGCGCTGCGGGGCAGGGCCTGGGGCAGAAGGCGTTCGTCAAGATGATGCAGGAGGTGAGGGCTGGCGGCGGTGGCAGGACCGGGGCCTGGGATGGCACATAAGTCTGGCGTCGGGGAGTGGTTGACGACGAAGGGCGTGGCTTGGGGTAGACGCTGGCACGCTTACTTCAAGGCGCAGCCCGGATATGAGACAGGGGTCTACATGGACTGGGTTGGTGCTTCAGAGGGGTCAGCAGCGCTGCACGTGGCTTGCCGCCACTCCGCCACCTTCGAACGCCGCGACACTCTGGAACAAACCTTGAAGCGCCAACTTATAAATCACTTTTCGCTATCGACCGAATGCTGAGGAATTACTGCGCCACCTGCTGACAGGTGTGCGAGCTGCCCAGCATGGTGGCGCACGTGCTGTTCAAGCGGCTGTGCACGGGCGGCGCGCCGGCGCAGGGCGGCGGGGCGGGAGGCCAGGGCGCCGTGACGGGCGTCATCCGGGCGGGGTCGGGCGCGGAGGACGAGGGCCACGTGTCGCGTGAGACGCTGGTCAAGTTCTGGACTAGCCGTGCACTCGTGACGGCACAGCCACCCAAGCGCGCCTTTGAGTGCTTACGGCCGGACGGGCGAGACGTGAGTTGCCGCGGAGGGTGGGAGGAAGAGGGCGGGAACAGGAGGGCGCCACCGTGATATTACTGGCATCAATGGAAAGAGTCGGACACTGACACTGACACTGTCAGGAGCAGCTGAGCGGTCAGGACGCTGCAGGAGCTGAGCGTCGCGACCCCTTGCAGCTTGATCCATGCAACGCTGAAGCCAAGCCAGCGCCGATCCGCATGTTCCTCGCTGACCTGTCACGCGCACGCCCTGTTGCGGCCCTTTGTCCTCCGCCCACCCGAACACCTGCCCAATCTCTTCCTGCCTCTGGCTCTGCCCCCTTACTGCGACGCGCCTGGCCCCTGCCCACGCCATTGCTCAATTTTTCTCTCCCTTACGAGCCGGCCCTGTCACCGCCCCGCCGCCTGAACCCGGACCCTTGCTCCATCATTGCCCCCAGCACCTCATGTTCGACGACTTGTGGCCGCTGATGGAGGCTGTGCTGCGGCATCACCCCGGCCTGGAGTTCCTGGCGGACACGGCGGAGTTCCAGCGCAAGTACGCAGAGACCGTCATCCACCGCATGTTCTACGCGCTCAACAAGTGGGTCTGGTGCTGGCCTGTGGGGTAGTGGGGATGGGGGGCGTTGGGTGTGCGCAGGGCGTGGGGCCGGGGTGGCAAGGGAGCGGCGGCCAGCGAGGGAGGAAGGGCGGGGTACGGGGTTGGGCTGTTGGAGTACATGCTGGTATGAGCGAAAGCGAAAGGAAGGGAAAATAAGCAGGAGCGCGTGGGCATCCTGTCCACTTGTGGGCGGGAGGGCATTGGGCGTGCACGCTTCAATCACTGTAAGCCAGTGCGAGGGGCCCCTGCGACGCCCTGCCATGCGACCGACGAGCGCTGCCTTTGCGCTCGCTGCTATACCGGTATGCACAGCCCAACCCAATCCAGCCCGGCCCAGCCCAGCCGAACACAACACAACACAACCCACGCTCGTTGGTTGCTCGTCTACAGCGCCTTGTGTCTGGCTGTGTGCTTGAGCCACCACGCCTGTCGTGCAGGTCCGGCAGCGGGCGGCTGTCGTTCCGGGAGTTCCGCGGCGGTGGGGAGCTCATGGACGCGCTGTACGCCCTGGACAGGGAGGACGACATCAACAAGGTGGGGGGCGGGGGGGATGGGCGGATGGACAGCTGCAAGGTACGAAGGGGTGTAGGAGTCAGGCGGGTGCGGGACCTGTGCAGTGAGGCAAGAAGGGCGAAGCGGCAATGAAGTCTGGGATGGGTGTGTGCATGTAAGGTGCAGCTTTACATTGGGGACAGGCAGGATGCTTTGTATCATGAGGAGTTGGACGTGTAGTGGTTCGTGACAGCACGTGAATGCGCAGGTAGCGGTGGGGTGTGTGCACGGCGGCGTTGGCATAACTTGGAGCGGCGGTGTGTACGAAGGATGGGGGTATTGGACTGGGATTGGGAGCTCGCTCATACAGGTCCGGGTGCGGCTCGCAGTGTTACTCGCCGACGGGCGTCTAGGAAGGCATTTTCCTTGTGCCAGGTACGTGTCAGCACCCGTTGGGACCCCGCCGCTGCCGTGCAGGTGCTCAAGTTCTTCTCGTACGAGCACTTCTACGTCATCTACTGCAAGTTCTGGGAGCTGGACCAGGACCACGACTTCCTGCTGGACAAGAACGACTTGGCGCACTACTCCAACTGCGCGCTCAGCTACGTCATCGTGGACAGGATATTCGAGGAGGTGGGTGGGACGGGGGCCTGGGGAGGGCCTCGCGGCAGGCACACTGGTCTTGCTGGCATCGTGAGGCACCATTGGGCGGGAGTTGTGAAGAAGTGGGTGGCTAATGCTGTGAGGCTCAGGAAGTGCAACAAGAGATGACTGCGATGGCCGTCCGCTCATGTGATGCAAAGGCTGCCGCCCTGGCCGCGTACGGCAGCCATGAGGCCACTTTCAACTGCACACATACCCCGTTCCTCGCCGCTTTGCCGCTCTGCGGTGATCCCCCTACTCACCGTCCTTTACCTCACACCGCCTCACCGCTCTTGTTGTGCAGGCCCCCCGCAAGTTCAAGAGCGGGACACCCGGGAAGATGTGCTACGAGGACTTCGTGTGGTTCATCTTGAGCGAGGAGGACAAAACCACGGACACGGCCCTGGGCTACTGGTTCAGGTGCGACCAGTACTGGGTCTTCGGCACCTTGCCCGCTGGGTCCAGGGGAGGGGTGGTGGTCTCCCCTGGCTGGGTCCAGCCTCGCAATCTCAGCGGCCCGATGGCGCAACGCCCACGCTGACTCAACCAGGTGTCCGCATGCCCTGCCAAGCTGGACCAGCACTTGTTGGTGTGCCTGCACCAGCTTGCCAAAGACGCCAGTGCGCCTGCGACACATCAGCATGACCCGCATGCCCTTGCACGCGACAACACGTGCACGCCCCAGCATTGACCTGGCCAACTTGCCGCCCTCAATGCAAAACGTCATGCCGCGCGTGCGATGTGCCCCCAGGTGCGTGGACCTGGACGGCGACGGCGTGATCCGGCCGCGCGAGATGCTGCACTTCTACGAGGAGCAGCTCAAGCGGCTGGAGGGCTGGAACCAGGAGCCGGTGCAGTTCGAGGACCTGCTGTGCCAGCTGCATGACATGCTCAACCCGGCGGTGGAGGGCGCGTACACGCTCAGGTGGGGCAAGATGCATGGGTCTTGGACGTGGCGCCCCATCATACCGGTATGCTTGGCCGGCCCCAAGTAACTCTTGCACTGAGAGCGGCACGGCTTTGTTTTTGATGGGTTGAAATGTGAACTTATTGTATAGCAGGCTTGCCACGTGCATCAGGGTGTATCGCGTGACGTGTGTGCTGTGCTCCTGCCTATCAGCCTTGACACCCGTCAAGACTTGTCGTACTTGCCCACATGCATCATTCCATGGTTTGTCGCCACAGTAGCGTAGCGGTGGCAGGCCTGTCCTGTCGGCCGGCACTCGTCGTCCATTGACAGCATCTGGGGCTGCTGTGTTGGCTGCCGCACAGGGACCTGAAGCGCACCAAGCCGCAGTCAGGGCTACTGTTCTCGGCGCTCTTCTCCCTGCACAAGTTCGTGGGCTTCGAGAACCGCGACCCGTTCGCGCAGCGCGCTGAGGCGGCGGAATACTCGGGGCTCTCGGACTGGGACAAGTTTGCGAAGCTCGAGTACTTCCGGTGGGTGCCAGGGGTGAAACAGTACAGGTGTCTTGATGGTCCTTTGGCACTTACTCCACGGACTCCGAAAAGAAGCAATATGAGACGGGTACAGCATAAGCCCGAGGCCATTGCACTGCGCCCCCTGCACTACGGTATTGTGCAGGCCCCCCGCACTGTCCTCGCTACTTGAGTCAACAACCAGGGACCAGCATGTAATCACAAAGTTTTGAGACAGTGCCAGCTGCGTTTTCCCTGCCTGCCCCAGCATCCTGACGGGTAGCGTCGTGCGCACGCAGGCTGGCCAGCGAGGACGACCAGGACCAGGGCGGCGGGACCATGGACACGGATGAGACCATGTGACACATGGCGGCCGCGCCAAGTGTTTGCATGTTAGCCATGCCGGTGTGCCGCACACCGGCGTAAGTTCGTGGGCAGGCTGGTGAAGGGCAGCAACGAACCAGCCGCCTGCCCTTATATAGGAGTTGGAGGCGCGTCGTGACGTGACGGCGATTGGCGGATGCAAGCGGGTGCGAGGGACTGCCTGCACCCCGTATGCCGGCAGTGCAGTGTGGTGCGATGGTGGCACCTTATCGGTACGTTCCGGTAGTCGGGTCAACGTTCCTCAGCGGTGCGAGGGTGGGCTTATCAAACTGTGCATACTGGGCACGGTGGGCAGGTGTGCAGGGGCCCTCGATAGGCGGGACCACCGTCCCGTTACCGTACGTAGCAGCGCAGCCAACAGGAAGTGGTGGGACAGGGTGGCATACGAGCGAGTGTTGCAGTGACGCGCCTGGTGCGGCGTCCGAGGTGCGTGCGAGATAGAGGAGTGTCCACCTACTCTTGGAGTTGGGCTCTACGGACTTGGTGCATGTATGACTGGCCAAGCACGCGATCTTAAGGCGTCCATGTGAACTTATAACCTCAGTCTCAGCCGAGAGACCTGTTTTGTGACACGTACGGTTTCTGGCAGCGTCTGGCAGCTTTCCTGGTTCCCTACCACTTACAGAAAGCCGTCACCTCTGCTTTATATGCACAGCAGCGTTGTAGTTAAACTGCAATGTTGTAAATCACTTGGTCGGTCCTGCCAGGATGCACGAAAGGAGGCCACCACGGCAGCTCCATTGGCCGTCTGCACCAGGGTTTTGCACGCACGTCGGCACGTGGGCGTCCCACCGCCCGCAACGTTCGACCTTGTCCTTTGAAACGGCCGGATAGCGTGCCCCATTTTCCTGTGAGCTGAACGAACAGGGCGAAACTGGTATGCCTCCTCTTGGTACCTCCTCCGGCAAACAACTAGGGCGAGGCTGGTGTGCACGTGAGGGTGGCAGTGACATGCATAACACACACTTTGGTAATCAAGAAGCACCCCACACGTGGCAGATGCTATCTCTAGGCAAGCTGGCGTGCTGGCCTCAGAATGCACAGTTTGTGAACTGTTTGTGAAGTGCTACTTCCCATGTCGACCACGTCAGATTCATGCCCCGTGGCATTACAGTCATTATATTGACCTTTGTTATACTCAGTGAATCAAGGAGGGATTGTTCGCTACACTGCTTCGGGAAGTTGAACACGACCCGCGCCGTATAGGCAGCAGCGTTCCTTCATATTGCATGCGGTGCACCAGCGGCAAACTCCTGTTCAACCTGCGCACACCGCCAACTTAACTACTCCATAACCATGAATCCACTAGGCTTTCTCTGGGCCAAAGTTAAGGCCCATGAAAAGTTGCACGTAGCTTGGTGCGTGACCGGTATTGTGGGCTGCCTCCTCCTCTATGGAGTGCTTCAGGTGTGAACCGAAACGTCTATGAGCAGTTCAGGCCGTGCCAGTCGGAGTCGTCCTTCAAATGGCCAGGTTGGCCTCCCGCTCGCAGGAGCGTATCATGACTCTGCCTTTCGGGCCAGAGGGAGCCGGCGAGGTGTTCAAGTACTCGCTGTTCCTCGTGCTGTGCAATCGCCTTACTACCTGCGCCGTGGCTGTTGTCATGCTGCTGGTAAGTTGCTCGACGAGGGAAGAAGCGACTGCCGTTTCCGCCAGCTGGCTGATCCAAACGCTTTCATTGCAGTATGATGGCAAGTACTCTGAGATCAAGCCCGTCGCGCCTATCTACACCTACTTCCTGGTGTCCATCTCCAATGTGATCGCAACTACCTGCCAGTATGAGGCGCTCAAGTATGTATCGTTCCCAGTCCAGACCCTCGGAAAGTGCGCCAAGATGTTCCCCGTCATGGTATGGGGTATCCTGATCATGCGGAAGAAGTACAAGGTCATGGACTGGGTGCTGGCCGCCCTAATCACTGGGGGGTGCACCGTTTTCCTGCTCACGGGCGAGGTCAAGTCCAAGGTGTCCGAGAGCCTCTGGCACTCCAGCGTCTACGGCCTGGCGCTCATGCTTGGATATCTGGGCTTCGACGGCTTTACGTCCACGTTCCAGGATAAGCTGTTCAAGGGTTACAACATGACCACCTACAACCAAATGCTGTACACCACTGCATGCTCGGCTATCATCAGCGTCTTCGGTAAGGGGACTTCGAGCACATACGTGGCCTTATGTCGTGCTCTTTGCAGAGCACTTCCAGACCGTTCCACGTGTCCAGCATGTGCTAGTGTGACCGTAGTGGCCTGCCACGTGCCAACTGTACGTGTGTGTGCGGTACATACCGGTACTCAGCTGACTTACTCCGGACGAATATCCAATTGACCCTGGCGTGATGCAATAGTGTATCCTTCGTGTCGTTATCAAACAAATGAGTCTATGATCATGCTGTCCTGCACAGGTCTCTTCAGCTCTGGGCAGCTGCCCCTGGCATTCTCCTTCGTCAGCCGCCACCCTGATGCCCTCAGCAGCATGGTGCTCCTCTCGCTGGCAGCCACGATCGGCGCCCTCTTTATCTCCTATACCATCAAGACGTTTGGCGCCTTGGTGTTCGCAACCATCATGACGACTCGTCAGTTCCTGTCCATCCTGCTGTCTTGCATCCTTTTTGCCCATCCGCTCAGCCTGGGCCAGTGGTGAGTTTACATGATATCCGTTTCAGACTGGCCAGAATTCTTGTCTGAGTTGTGGTGTGTGCTTGGCGGGGTGCTTGGAAGGCACAGTGCTTTGTGAAGTAATAACAAAAACCCAACACTGACACGTACGTGCTATTCCGCGTTGTGCAGGTTTGGCACCAGTATGGTGTTCGGCACCCTCTACTACCAGGGCTTCGCCAAGAAGGACAAGCACTCGGGGAGTGCCAAGGGGGCTGAGGGGCCAAAGGATGCCGAGAGCGGTATCCCTGAGGACGAGAAGGCAGCCCTCCTCACAAAAGGAGACGACAAATGACTGTCAGTCCTGAGATCACGGACGCGCGGATGAACGTACATGTGTCGCATTAGTGGTCATCTGAACTGGACGCGGATAGGGCTCTAGGTTTAAACTGAGGACTTCTTGCAGAGGAACGCACTAGCTGCACCCACGGATGTTGCGCGGGTGTTAGGCTGCATTGCACGCTGCCGCCCCATCATGCCATGCACATATGGTTGGTGGCAAGCTGCTGGCAGTCACTTTCTTACACACCAGCGTGCGACCTTCTGACCATAGATTTCTCTTTCAGAAGGGCATGCTGTCATAGGCACATGTGTGCACAACTGGTGGGATGTTCGCGTCACATTTTGACAGGATTGGCAAGATGCCAGGGCGTCGTTCCAAACCAACTTAGAAACGTTGACGTGTGACCAGGGGAAGCCCTGCATGCCCTGCCTGCTACGGGCAATCACTTGCGTAAAGCGACACGCACACACTAAGCCCTAAAATGGGCACGCACGTTCGACCATGTCCAAACATTGAATACATCAATGCACTGTAACTTGCGCTGGTCAACCTGCGCATGCAAGAAGAATGTGCTTGAGATCCTAGACACCCTTGATGCCCCTGACTGCGGCCATAGCCGCCAGCACACGCGATGCCTTCCGAGCTCGGAGCAAGAGGCCTGAAAGCCGTTCCAGCACGGATGGTGCGTCTAAGCACATCTGTTTGCCCTCGTTGTCATCCAGCGCGTAGAAGTACCCTGCCCGCGGGCCATCAAAGGGACAAACACAGCAGCATGGCGGCGGTCGGCACGAAGTTCAGGCAAAATTGTCATGGAGTCTGTGACACGTGGGCATGTTTAGCAACTCAGGTCGTCAGGACCTTGGGGCAGGTCAGGACAAGGCCGTCCCCGTCCAACCCAATGCCACTTGCCTGCCAGGGCGTAGGACAACCTCTGAACCCTCCGTTCCACTGGGTAATGCGGGTTGGCGTACACGTCGAGGCCCTCCGACGCAGCATGGTGGTGGGGCTGGGCGACGCCGTTGTGCGCCAAGATCGGCCCCGCCGCCGCAGCCCCACCAAACGAAACCGCTGCATCTGCACCGCCTTGTCCTCCTAGTCCCTCACGCCCACTCCCTGTGCTGCCCGCTGCTGCATTCCCGCTAGCCCCAGGCGCAGGTCTTCCTGACACTGAAGGCCTGGATGCTGTCTGCTCAGGCGGTCGCAGCTGCAGGAGGCCGAGAGGCAGACCAAGCTTCTGGCCGCGCACGCGAGCGTGCAGCCCCGCCAGGGTGTCCAGTTCCCGCCACACCAATGACTCCAGGTGCAGCAGGTCATGCACTGTATCCCCTCTCAGAGCGGCCCGAAGTTCAGCCTTCAGCGCACTTGCGGCCCCGTCGTCGTCCTCCTCCGTGGAGCCGTCGCCAACACTGCCCTGGCCACCTGCTTGACCCTCCTGCTGCTGGTCGCTGTGCCCCCGTCCCGGCCCGCCTGTAACACGGTCGTTGCTGCTGGTGCTGGAAGTGGCCGTGTTGATGCCGGCATTGTGCGCTCCCTGCACCCCTTGCCCTCCCGCAACCCCGCCGTCGCCGTGCGCAGCCGGGCTCGCCTCTCCCGCACACGGCCGCCACGGCCCAGCAGCAACAAGGTGCGCAGCATGCGCCCCACCTGCCTGCAGCACATCCTCCGCCGCCCTGCTCATGGCTTGTGCTGCGGCTGCCTCTGCCTCCCTCCCGCGTGCCTGCAGGTCCCACATGCCCACAACTGGTCCATCGGGCAAGGGCAGGATACTGAGCACGCCGTGGTCGATCAGGTCCGTGGCAAGGGCCCGCGTGTGGGCCGCGTCGTGCCCCTCCACGGGACAGCTGTCCAGCCATGCCGAGCCACGGGCCGTGGCCAGCTCGTACTCCTGCCACACCCACGTGGCGGCCGTGGCGGCCTCGTGGGCAACTAGAGGAGCTGCACGCAGCGCTGCCTCGGTGCTGATGTCGCTGCTGGGGGACTCCAAGCGGCCGGCAGTGGGCATGGCGAGACCCGCGTGCTGCGTGCGCGAGGATGCTGGTGCAGCAGTGGCCGATGAGGCCGGCGGGTGATCGGGGTGCTGGGTTTGCGCAGGGAGCCGCTCTGCAGCTGCCAGCGTTGCGTGGAGGGCGGCTGCGTGGTGCACCTCCAGCAGCTCCTGCTCGTGCAGCAGCGCCACACGGGCGCGAGAGTAGGGCGTCTCCTGCAGGCACTCGAGCACCTGCAGGATCCATTGCGTTCGGTTGGTGAGGCGCAGGGTCAGGCCCGCCGCGCACAACCCAAACACTCCGGACTACAGACAGGGGAGGCCGCCTGACAAGAGGCACGGAGACGGGCGCGGCGCGCTGCGAACACGATGTGCAGTACAGGAAACCAGTAGGTATGCGCCCGCATTGCCCACCTTGATGCGAGCCACTGCAGTTGCCAGTACGAGGAGCTTCCCGTCCATCAACCTGACCGCGCGTGACACCTCCATGAGCACACCAACGGTGGGTGCGCGGGAGCCTGGTGCCGCCAGGGCCCACTCCGAGGCCCCCAGGCTGCGAGAGCCACCGGGCAGGTATACGTGGCCAAAACGCCATGGGCCTGGGCCAGACGCGAACAGCCGATCAAACATGTGGACCTGCAGACAAAGGGTAAGGAGTACCAGTTGTGTCACGCATGCCCCAGTGGCTAGCTAGTTTGCAACAACCATGCTTAGCCCTCACGTAGTGGGGGGCGACCACGTGCAGCAGCGCTTGGCTCCCTGGGCTGACAACGCCCGTTGCTGCTCGCCACAGAGGGAGGTCCTGCAGCGCTTGGCTGCACGCTTTCGCTCTGTCACAAGGCGGGGGCAAAGCCCCATCGCCAGTGGTGGGGTTGCCACCCTGGGTGTTGCGCTCGCTCGCATAGAATGCACGAGATAGGAGCTTAGCTTGTGCTCTTAGGTCATTGTGTTCTACAGGCTCTGGCGATCCCCCAACAGCACAGGGCCGTGTAAGAGGACAGGGACGGCCTCTGGTTGCGCCTCGCAACACCCCTGTTGATCCAGAGGGCCGACAGTGACTACAATGCAAAGCTTGCCAGCTTTTATTGTATGTAATCATGAACAAACCGTGTTAGCATCAAGGCCAGACCAATGAGCAATGTGTCGTGCACGGAAAGCCTTGCGATAAGCAAAGATAAATCGATTTGCATCCGGTTGGTTTTCGACAACACGCCGGCTCGGACCCATCACCCATCACCCATGCAATTGCGAACGGGGACCCATGGCGGTGCATCTTGTATAACGCACTCTGCCAACACGCACCATACAAGCATAAATAAGTAAGATAATATCTATGTTGATGGTATCCGTACCAACCGTGCTTTGCCATTAACGTTTTGAACTAATAGTCCCCAGGCGAGGGAGGTCTACAGACACTTGTGCTGCTCCTTGCCAGCAGGGCCTCGTGCAGCAGTAGATCTACAAATAGGAGAAACTATCAGGCAAAGGCGCACCTCAAAGGCGTGGTTCAGAGGCGGGAGTTGAGGAGGTGGCTGCTACTGGAAGCCGAAGCCTCCAAAGCCTTCAAGGCTAGATTGAGGTAACAACAAGTGCTTCGCAAACCGTGCACTGGGCAGCGCTAGCTGGTTTGTCTGGTGATGTGTCTTCTTCCATGGCGCGTCATGCGTCCATGTCCGCCCGACTCCTCAGCGACATAGGCCACTTGGTCCTGTGCCTGCAGTAGCCAGCTGCCTAGCTAGACGGTCACTTTGGGGCCAAAGTGCTTCTTGTGCGCCAAAGGATTGGACCTAAACCAGGCGCCCGCCACTGCGTTCGCGCGTGCTGCTGAGTACCTTGTTCTTCTGCCACCTCACAGGATGGCCAAGACACACAAAGGACGAGTTGTAAACTGCTCAGTAAGTGGGTTTTTTTGCACTAAGGTATACGCTTTGCATACGCTTACCATACCGCGGCGGCACATGGCTCGCTGAAAAAGCTTAGCACAACTTCAACACGTCCACTTGGTCGTCTTGTTCTTACACGGGCACTCCTTTTCTCTGTGCAGAAACTCGATGCCCTGGCTAGCCTGGCCGAAATCATCACCGAGAGCGAGGACACAGGCCAGCCTGTACCCCAACCCCCCAACCGTGAGGGACTACGAAGAAGCACCAGGCGGCACAAGCCAGTAAGTGCAGCTTGGAGCGCTGTTGCGACGGAAACCTTTTGCCTTCAGCTATATGTTGTCCTTTACCGCCTGTAACCTTACGCCCGCCATTGTATATCCCTCGGCTTTACCCCTTCAGTCAAGAGCAGCCCTTGAATGCCAAGAGTCGCCCGACCTGAAAAGGTAAGCGTCTGCGTACGCAAGCCTAGCTGCAGACGACGGTGTGCCGTTTCGAGTTGCGTCTTGGTTCTGGGCCAGCTCATGTCACCTCCACTCGCTCTCAAATGCAGGCTGGTTGACGCGAAGCAGCAGCTGCAGCAGCTGGCAGTCAAACGGGGTGCTCTTTTAAAAAGGATGCAGTCTGAAGAACTGCTGCCTCAGAGTCCTGAGGTGGAAGCTCCCACCCGGAGCATGCTGCAGCCTGAGAACTCGCCGGGGCAGGCAATCCCGGCAATTCCTTCCGCCCTGCACCCCAACGAGCTCTCTTGCACGGAAGCGATAACCCCAGAGCAGGTGCAGCAGCCCTCCACCGTTCACCCCCACTTCGACTCCAAGGACTCCCGGCCAACCAAGCGTCGCGCCATATCGGCAGGCGTGCAGCAACAAGACACAGCCTTCAACACCAGTGCAGCGCTAAACCAACTCGAAGTGGCCCCGCACGCCACCCTAGTCTTCGGCACAGCTGCAGTCTTCGCACTTACGAACCCCGTCGTGGTGTCCACGGCCGCGGTTGACAAGCCCTCAACCACATCGGGCCCCACATCGGCCATCCCTTCCATGCTGTCTGGTCAGGACCACACCACAGACGTCCCCTGCTCGGCAGCTGCTCTGGCCTCAGCCTCATGGAGGAAGCAGGAGGGCCTGGGTCCCTCTGGCCACGCTTCTGGCAGCTGCAGGGACGGCGACGGCGAGATGCACAGCCCAGAAACACGCGAACAGCCCACAGACCAGGCCGGGGACAGCGCGGAGGCTGTGCCCAGCGATCCGGAGCTGTGCATCGCGCTGTTGGCTCGGCCCGTGGCGGGTCGGGATGACCTGCTGTTCCGCCTGCGCGTCGCTCAGTCGCTGCTGGCCCAGCGGGACAGCCTCAGCCCGGATCAGGTGCAGGCGGTGGTGCAGCGGCTGGCGGAGCTGTGCAGCTCGGCGTCTGCGGTGCAGCTCGCGGGGCTGGCGCCGGGCGCCGCGGCTGCCTCCGCGTCGGGCCACAGGGGCTCAGAGGGCGGGGAGGTGGGCCACAGCCTGGAGCAGGAGGGCGGCGCGCCGGGCGGGCACGTGGAGGAGGGTCAGCATGGCAACCACGTATGCGTCAACGGGTTGCCACGTGGCGTAGTGTCGGTGCATAGCAGTAGCAGCCTGCAGGGCGAGGAGCACGCGGGGGCGGGGGCGGGGAAGGAGAGGGCGTGGCTGGGGGTTGCGGAGGGGCGGGCCGCGTTGCAGGCGTTGCGGCGTGGCAGTCACGACGGTGCGGGGGCCCACAGCCACGGGGGCAGCACCAGCAGCAGTCGTACCGCAGCTGGGCGGCACGGGGCAGGGGACCAGGGCCTGGGGAGCGCCGTGTGCAGCACTGCTGGGGCAGCAGGCGACGGTGCATGGCACCCTGTGCCACTGGTGCGCGGGCGGCCGCTGGCGTCAGGGTGTGGCGCGGAGCAGCAGCCCTCTTGCCCCATCGCGCAGGGTCTGCCCCTTCCGCTTCGCCGCAGCAACTTGCAGTACACCTCCTCCCTGGAGCACAACAACGGGATGGGGTGCCAGTCGGCTGGCATGGGCGCCGGGGATCATGAGCTGTACGCGGACAAGGGTATGGGGGAGGAGCAGGAGCAGGAGGCTGCCCAGCAGCCGTCAGAGTCCATGTACGACGGCGCTGGCCCCGATGACGCGCACCACAATGAGGCTGAGCGGGCCGCCGCCGACCGCCACGGCAGCGGGCCCCACCGCCCGGAGTCAGCAGACAGCGACGACGAGGCTGTCGACGTTGCAGGGGTGCGTGTCCCGTCGCGGGCCGCCTTCCCCGGCAAGCTCGCTGCCCCGCTGTGCCCCTTGGGTGCACGGATGGTGCCGCTGAAGCGACACGCCGGCAGCGCCGGCGGCTGCCCTCCGCCAGTGGCGTACATGGTCCCAAGGGCATCTGGTGGCGGCATGCAGGTGGCGTACGCGGCTCCCCCTGGGCTTCATGCGGACGCCCCCAGGGTGCCTGTGGCTCCTGGGCGGCTGCCAGTGCGGATGGTGCCGCGGGCGGAGGCCGAGGGGTGTGAGCTCGGGCCCGGGCAGGGTCTTGCGGGCCAGGGGCTGCGGAGGCAGCACCACACCCTGCCCGCACGGCGGGTCGTGGTGGCGCGCGGGCCTGGGGCCTTGGTGTTGGGGGAGGGGCCGGTGTGGCAGGACGCAAGGGTGGCGGCGGGGATTGAGATGGTTGCGGGAGGGGACGCGGAGGAGGGCGGGGCTGAGGGAAGCAAGGGTGGGCGGGTGGTGTTGCACGATGGCCGGGTGGTGCGGCCGATGGCGCCGGGGGACATGCGGCAGCCGGTGCAGCTGCTGCGCCCCCTGCCTGGAGCGCGGATGGTGCGGCCGGCCAGCGCGATACGGCATGAAGGGCAGCTGGGAGCTGTCGTGATGGCACCTGCGGACCACTGGCGCCTGCAGCAGCAGCAGCTCCACGGCCTGCAGTGCAGGGCAGGGGCACTGGTACATGTGCCGCCCCACCTGCGGCCGGCAGACAGGGTGATGCCGACCCTGAACCTAGACCTGGGCCTGCACGAGCAGATGCAGCCGCGCACGGTCGATGTGTTCCGCTCCGTGACCGCAGCTGGTACTCCTTACAGCGGCGGTGACAGGAGCAGCATGGGTGGGCAGGGCGTGCACGTTGCAGGGGCTGCAGGGCAGGCCGGGGGCATGCTGGGGGAGGAGGTGGCTGAGGTGCAGCGGCAGCTGCAGCTGCAGGGGCTGAGGGCTCTGGGCCTCAGCGGGGCCAGGCTGCCCGTCACGGTGCGGTCAGCGCTGCTGCTCGCCAACTTGGCGGCGCCCCAGTAGGGTGCGTCCTGCCGTCTGTGAACGGCTGTCCACTGGTGGAGGAGGGCATGCGCTGGGACCGTTCTTGTCCCACCTTTGCGCCACAACCATTCGCGCATGCCTGTGTAAGGACAAAATAACTACTACTGACCGTGATAGTCCTTTAACCCTCTGTCATGATTGACGACGGAGTGATAGCGATTCTAGTTGCATTTCATCTAAGCGCTGTCAGCATCGCAGCACGTGTTGGTAGGGGCAACAGAGTGTGAGGGCTGTTGCGTGCGACACGGGCGTGTGTCTAGCGGCATTGTAGGACCCTAACGCGGACCACTAGCAACCGTTGCTTGCGAAGGGGGGCACTGCTGACGCGGCATGCTGGACAACCAGCCAAAAGAACTGTGCGTGTGCGTGTGGGTTGTCTTGCGGTCATGTGCAGACCGCTGCTATGTACGTTAGGAGGCTGTGCGGACACAGCGGTTTTGTGATGTCTGGGAAGCGGCTAGGGCACGAGTCGGTAGTACTCAAGGGGCGGCAACTCGACTGGCGGCACGTTATGTAGTGTATTGGTGGTGTGAGGTGCCTGGCATGTTGCAGCCCATACCACGTGGGGTGAGGCGCGTGCGGACTGAATCCAGTGTGGTAACCTGGTGCTCTTCGGACCTTGTGTGCACAAAGCGGCATCGTGTCTTTGCGTGGGTGTGGGTATTGATCATGCCTGCACTGATCCGAAGACGCAGAACTTGTGCTGGGAGCGGCGTGAGCGGTCAGTGAGTGTTCCGTTTTAGCGTGTGTGTATATGACACATTGTCAGGTCGCTACAAGTCGCAGGATGAATGCATGTATGCTATCCTGCACGCGTGCTTTGCCGAGTTTGGCTCGATATCAAGTGGTGTCGTTCAACTGTACGGTGCGTGCATCAGCTGTGACGCAAGTAGTCCATATGACAGTGCCTGCTGGGTTTCGTTCACTTGCCTGCTGGATTCTAAAGGCTTCTGAGGCTGCGTTCGCACGGTTCTCTCGTAACGTCGTGCAAGGCGCAGTTACCAATGTGTAATTTGCACATGACGCTGAATGACTTGCCAGGCACGAGTGCAATTTTGGGGCAGAGCCCTAGGGCCAGTCACGACACTCAGCATAGCTCCATGTCACCGTGGCAAGCGGCCACATAGCTACAGAAACCACGGAAGAGCGCAGCACCATTTGTAACACCCCGATGGTGTGCAGGCCTGCACCCCTACTACCATGCAAAGGGATGAGCGTAGGGGGGGCAGGTAAGTGGGTCATTGTGGGCAGCGCTGCCGCTTCCGAGTCCACTGCAGTTCCGTGTCGCCACCAGACCAGTAGCCACCAACCATGGAGCCAACACCCAACCTGGTCCTGCCTCACCGCCACACCACAGCACCCACAGTCTAGCAAGCAGCCGCCACCGAAGCTTTGGTATCTCTGCTAAAGCCAAGCAGTAGACAGGCCTCAGCCGCTGCCCTGCACCTTGCCATCCGTTAGGCCACATCAGCTGCCACCGGCGGCAGCGTGCTATCCCCTACATGTTCACACGCTTGCACATATGCTGGCTCCCGATACGTGTCCCACAGACCTGGTGCGTGAACATACTAGTGAGCACGTGCTAACCGGACGCCGAGGAGCGTTGCGGAAAGCATCCAGAGCCAGGCTGCACCCGACGAACCAGTGCGCGTGCCTCATCGCACGACGCAGGAGGCAGAAGGTGTCGGCACTGACCCGAGGGAGCACCGCCGCCAGTGCAGCGGTGTGCCACAGCAAGCCAGCGCGCGCCTCCTGGCAGCGGAAGGCCAACAGCCAAGAAGCTTGTAACTGCCCAGTGTGCTCCGGGGTGGCGCGGGTGTCATGCTGTTGACATCTGGCACACGTCTGCCAGCTGCGTCCTGCCCTACCCCACGGTGGCTCCAGCAGAGGATTAGGCCGCACAGTGTAGGCACGTGCTTAGAGCGATGGTGGTGGTGGTGGCAGAGGCGGTTGGTGGTAGTGGTGGAGGGATTGTGCGTGACACGCCGGTTCGCGCTCATGGCACTGGACTGCCCCCGCTGCGCAGACACCACCCGCTCCTCCGCACACCAGCGCCAGCACCCGAGCTGCGCTGCTACACCTGCCCCTCCGGCACGCATAAAGCTGTCGATTGCTGGTTGCTTCTGGTAGCTGCTGACAGCCGCAAGGATGTCAGCAGCGCCGTTGCACGACTCCTCCACGCGCTCCACCCGTACGGCCTGGTCCAGGGCCCCCGGTAGCTCGCCGCTCGCGCGCAGTGCCGTTGCAAGCGGGCTGACGGCAGTGCCAGCTATGGGGCGCAGCCGCACGACCTCTGCTTGCCCTGCCGCTGGAGCCGAAGCCGGACATGCCAACTACTACGCCGGCATGGCTTGGATTTAGACTGACCAAAATGCAGTGCCCTGTGCCGCTGGCGTTGCTCCACAACCAGGGCAAAGCCAGGCGCTGCAAGCGGTGTGCAGCTCCTCTCGGCCTAGAACGCCAGCGCGCGCAGGAACTCCGCCGCCACCGCCCGGCCCCTCGAGTTGACGGCCAGCTTGAGGGAGGAGATCTCCGAGTCAAGCTCCTCGATGAAGGCAACCTGGCGGGCAGGGGTTAGTGCGATGGCGCTCCGTTGGCAGCTGACAGTCGCGCACAGTGCCAGAGTGATAGCGCCTGCTACCGTATTCTGGCACATCCACATCCACAGGAAGGCCGTCAAAAAGCCACGGACGCGGCGCCAGTCTACAGCCCCATTTCTATAGTGTCGAAGGACTACCTAGGAATAGCGCTGGCACCCAAATGTCAAGCACAGCCCTGCGGCACTGAGCGGGCACGTGGGCAGGTGGGCCGCCCCCTTGCCATGCACTATCAATCTCTCCCCTAACCCCCGATCCCGACCCCATCTTCCCTTCCTCCCCAAGAACTGCAGCCGTCAGCACAGCTGCCTGCCATACGCGCCATACGGAAAAACAATGCGTGCCGCTCACCGTGAAGTCCAACAGCCGCTGCCTGCCGTACTTGAGCAGGTGCGTGTCGGTGATCAGGAAGGACACGTCGTACCCCTCCAGGGGCGCGCGCCGCAGTATGTCAAGCAGCTCAGCGCGCTGCATGAGGAAGCGCAGGTACATCTTGGCCAGCTCCTCCTGTGGGCGGGAGCGGGGGGGGTGGCCGTGGGTTGATCATGCGTTTGTTCGGGTGCCTGGCACGTTCCGGAGACGCATTCTGCATGCCAGCATGCGTGGTAATTCCGCATGCGGTATGGTGCAAGGCTGCAACCATGCCCTAGCCCAGCTACCCGCCCAGCACGGGGCGGGGCTGCCGGTGCTGCGGTGCAGTCTGCCTGGCGCTTTGCCAGCTGCTCGGCTGTGGCCCTGGGCTGCCCTCCCGAGCTGAGCGACGGTACGTGTGCAGATGACCTGCCCATACCCCTTGGAACCCCAATTCCCAGCAGCACGCACCTCCAGCAGGTCGGCTTGGCCCACACGAAGGCTGACACGGACCGAATTGATAGAGGGCTCGATAAGACACCCCTCCCGCTCGCTCCTGTTGACCGTGACCGGTGGGAGCAACAGCTCCGGATTGTCGCGACTCTCCACTTCTGGCTTGTTGTGTCGCTCTATATTCTGGCATGGAAACGGCTGAATGCAAAGGGCGCGGTTCAGCTCTGTGCGAATTTGGTTCGTGTAAGGCCGCAACGACAGAGCCATGATGACGACTAGTGTGGTGAGTGCCCTTGATAGCGGGCTTGTACGCACTTGAGGAGTCCGCGTCGTTTCGGCGAACTTGGCGCGCAAAGCACCGTTGTCGGGTACCGTTGGCGGAACCAAAATGGAAGGCCTTTTGAATGGCCTTTTGGAATAAACATGGTGGATCCTTTCCTGGCACTGCGTAGGCACCAAGCAACATGGCGAAACAAAAACCCAAGGCAAAGGCCGCAAAGGCCAGGGCCATGCTGGGCGCTCAGCTCAAGGCCCAGCCCAAAAAGCCAAACCCTTTCGAGCTGAAGGGCAGCAAGGGCCATTTCGATACCATGGGCAGGCGTGTCAGCGGGAAGAAGCAGAACGTCATTAAGGCTCGGCAGGAGGCTGTCAACCGGGTAGGCGGCGGCCGGCGATGTTTCGTCCATGTCGGCGACGCTCAGCGGGAGCGCTGCTGGCATCTTAGCGCTTGCCCCGTGTCCTGACGAGCAGGCTTGGTGGCGGTGGTGCAGAGGAAGAAGACGCTGCTCGTTGAGTACAAGCAGCTGCGGAAGGCCAACACGTTTGTCGACCGACGCTTCGGCGGTGAGGGACTGGCCTGACGGTTCCGCAGTTCGGCACACTTCTAACGGAACTGTAGCTGCGAGCGAGGGTGTTATGGTTCGCGGCGTGCATGGCCTCTTGCTGTCGCTATGCACGTGTGCCGCCAGCTGCGAGCGACCTGGGAGGTCCCACGCGCGCCACACATGTCCTGCCTACGCCTTCCTTGTCCTTCCGCTTAGACCAAGAACCAAATTCCTACTGTGAGCGTGTATTGACTGGCAACGCGTCGTCCTGTGCTGTGCAGAGGGCGATCCAGAGCTGACGGAGGAGGACAAGGGCCTCGCTCGGCTGCGTGCCCAGCGCATGAAGGATGAGCGGCAGAAGAAGAAACGTGAGCCGTGGGCTAAGCGAGCCCCTGTGGGGCGAAGGGACACGCGCAGCTTGGCCTCTCCACTCGTGAGCGGCCGCATAAGCTGATGCGTGACCGTTCGGAACGCCTTCCACGCCACGCGACCGCGCGGATTCGGGAGGCATGATCTGCGCCCCGCCGCGTTGGCCGCCTGGGCCCCACCACCACCCGGCATCTTGACGATTTGTGCACCTATTGTGCTGTGCCGCTTCGGTCCATCCCGCAGGTGGCTCCAAGTTCACGCTCAGCGAGGGCGACGGCGGCGCGGGCGAGGGCGAGGCGCTAACGCTGACCCACATGGGCCGCGCGCTCAGCAGCCTTGACGACCTCACAGACGTGAGTGCGTGGCGGTGTGGACAGCGTACGAGATGTGCCGCAACACTGCCGCAATGCAGCCCTGTGTACTGTGCGCGACGCTTCGTAGGGCGGTGGGTAGGCGCACCTTGACGCCCGCATGCATGGCGGGACCCCATGCCTTGGGGGACGGGCAGCTGCCCTTCGAAAAATCCCTAAAAAAAACCTAAAAAACCTGCGACCCGCCACATCCGTGGTGACCTGTTTTTGCCCGCCTGCTTGCCTGACTGCTGCCCCCCTTTCCGCATTAACACACCTGCCGCCACCAACACTCATTCTGCACCCGCAGCGGCCGGACTTGGACGACCTGGATGAGGACATGCTGGAGGAGCTGGTGGCGCAGTACAACTTTGGGGGCGGGGAGGAGGGCGGGGAGGGCGGCGAGGGCGAGGGCGGCGTGGCAGCGCGGGGGCCGGACGGCAAGCCCAAGACGCGGAAGCAGGTGGGCCCAGTGCTGGTGTCTGCCGGGGCAACTGTGGTGGAGGGCGGTGGGGAGAGGTTGGCAGGGACGTGGGGAGGCAGCTGAGCCGCATGGAGCGGTGCTGCTGACACGTGTGGGGCCATGGGCGTGGGCGTGGGGCGGCCAGCGAGCTGCGCGGGTGGATGCGTCCTGCATGCATGCGCGGTCAGCGTGTGGGGCCGTTGTCATGGGGCTGCACCCATGCACCGCTGGTAGGGCACCATCACCGCCTCGACGCCGCGCCAGTACCACCGCCGTGCCGCTGTACCGGTGGGAGCGATGGCAGCGCCGCACCTCGTCCCATTGCCTCTCCGGTCCCCACGCTCCCCTTGACGGTCCGCATCCCCGCTTTATGCCCTACTCCACTCATGTCCTCCCACGCACAGGTGATGGAGGAGATCATCGCCAAGAGCCGCATGTACCGCGCGCTCAAGGCGCAGCAGCGGGAGGAGGACGAGGCGGCGCTGGAGGCCCTCAACACGCAGTTCAAGGAGCTGGTGCGCAGCGCGGCGCTCAGCAAGCTGGTCAAGCCGCCGGGCGAGGGCAAGTGAGTGCAGGGCGGGGAGGGGGCAGGGAGCGGCGTCCTGTCATGGACCAGGCAGGAGTGGGGCTCGGGGGTATTAGTGCACGTGAACGAAGCAAGTGCGGTTGAGGCTTTGGGAGCATGAATGAATGGCGGAGAAAAAGCTGTCGGCAGCATAACTTCTTGGACATGCACACGTGCGCACGGGGCCGTACTCGAACGTTCGTTATGTGCTCCCCACGGCAGGGGCGTCAAGGTGAAGGCGGACAACCCCGACGACGCGGCCTACGACGCGGCCGCCCGCGAGCTGGCCTTCGAGGCCAAGGTGGGCGTGGCGGGGCTAGCAGGGGTGTACGGAACCTGTTGGCCGGAGGGGTGGAAACGAGCAGGGAGGAGGCCGAAGGGCGCAACAGTGCTACCGCTCGTCAGCCCTTTCGTTGCGTGCAGGCGTTGCACGCTGGTACCGCAAGGGTACCGTTGGCATCATCCTGGTGCGCACTGTAATACAACTTGCACTGCACAGGCCTGACGCTGTCGTCTGCCCCTTCCGTCTGTGGCTTTCAGGGCGCTGCCACGGAGCGCACGCTCACTGCCGAGGAGCTGGTGGAGCGGGAGCGGCAGCGGCTGGAGAAGCTGGAGAAGGAGCGGCTTCGGCGCATGCGGGGCGGGGCGGGCGACAGCGAGGAGGAGGACGACGAGGGGGAGGAGGACGAGGAGGGCGGGGAGGGGAGGGCCGACCGCAAGCGGCGGCGCAGCGAGCCGTCAGGTGAGGGGCTGCTGAGAGGGATGGGGCAGGGGGAGGCCGTGTGGCAGGGGCGGTGGGGCAACGTGGTGGTGTTGCGGGCTGGGAGTATCGGATGTTGCGGATATGGTGGCGGGTGGATAGCAGCGGTCGCGCTGCCGGTGGTGGGGATGCGAGGTAAATGCGGCGGGAGTGTGGGGAGTGTGCATGTGAGTTGGCGGGTAAGTTCCTGACCAGCACCCACAGTGGCGCAGCTGTCGTGTGGTCATACGGTACTACAAACGACGCCCGGTGCGCACAAAGACCACTTTGCGCTCAGCGTAGCTGGTGGATTTACCGTGCATCCGTTGTACACTCCATTGCCCACATGGCTACCTGCAGGCGATGCCCTGGGCGACGACTACGACTCGGAGCCCGGCAGCAGCGATGGGGAGGGGGACGAGGGGGAGGAGGAGGTCGGGGAGGAGGGCGGGGCGGCGGGGCTGTCGGAGCTGGACAAGCGGCGCATGCGGGCAGCCGCCGGCAACCACCCCCTGCAGGTCAGTGGCTGAACGCAGTTGACCTTGTCGTCTCTTTTTCACGGCGGCCATAATATTTTGTTCTTTGGCCTTATGCTGCACTTTGGCGTGGACTGGCTTGTGTGGGCTAGCCCGGTGGCGCCGTCTGCGACCCTGGACCGTGAGCCGCCTTGCCTGACCGGGGCTATGGCTGCCGTACGTTGCATGGCTGGCCACAGGAGAAGCTTCGTGAGGTGGCGGCAGCGCTGGCGGCCAAGCATGGCGTGGCTGCGCCCAAGAACCCGTACCTGGACGAGGACGAGGACAGCGATGGGGATGAGGACGAGGAGGGGGAGGGGGAGAGCGGGGACGAAGGGGAGGATGAGGAAGGGGAGGGCGAGAGCGACGATGAGGGGGCGGTCAGCGGGGGCGAGGGCGAGAGCGGGGACGAGGGCGAGGAGGAGGAGGAGGACGAGGAGGAGGAGGAGAAGGAGGAGGGGAGCGACGGCGCTGCAGACGCAAGCGAAGGTGCGTTGGGCGGCGCTTGGGGATGCCGGGAGCGGTGTGCAGTGGTGGGGGCTACGGGATGACCCCTGCAGGGATATGATATGTTGGCACGTGAGCCGGGACTGCCATTTGCAGTCCTCCGATGCCGTTGGTGCCGACCCACCTGCGGATCCACCCGCCCGAGCCTGCGTCCCTTATCGGCTCCCTTGTGAGCGCCATGTGGCACCAACCTCGCTATTCGCTGAGGCTTATTCGTGCGGGACCCCGTGCCACTGGCATTCTGCCGCACTGCCCCACAGCGCCCGAGCACCCCACCAAGGCCGCCAAAGCTCGAGCCCGGGCGGAGGCAGCGGCAGCAGCAGCGGCTTCGGACAAGGGCGAGCAGCAGCAGGGCAAGGGCAGTAAGGACCAGGCGCCCGCCGCCATGGAGGGCCCGCAGGACCTGCCGTACACGATCCCGCTGCCTGCGTCGTACAACGAGTTTGCGGGCCTGGTTTCGGGGCGCCCCGCGTCCGACCTGCACGCTGCCATCACGCGGATCCGTGTGTTCAACGCTGTGGCCCTGGCAACGGAGAACAAGCGCAAGATGCAGGTGGGTTTTGTGAACCTTCGGTCTTGGGGAGCCGCTCAGGGTGAAGCATCCCTTTCACCTGTGTAACGGTAGCATCAACCAGCGTGGTCTGCACCTGTGTGCTTGTTTTGCAACACGTCTGTCCGGCGGAAGCGCCAAGCACCTAGTGCATGGCCTGGGGTGGTGAACAGACACCGATCTGTTGCCTTCCTATTGAGCCCGCTTGGGCCCTGATGCAACAATATACACACAGGATTGCTGACCAGAGCTTCGCCCCTGCCTGCACCCCGCACGCGCATTTGCACTTTGCCGTGGGTGATTGATTGCCCTGGATTGATGAACAGTATATCTGTTGCCTTCCTATTGAGCCCGGCGCGGCCCTGATGCTAGTTCTACACGAGATTCCTGACCAGAGGCTGCACCACATATGCACGTTGCACCCACGCGCAGCACAAGCAAGGTTTCCCATTGAACCCTTTGCGCCCCAAGTATATGATAACAGCGGCCCTCCGCTGGCCAGCCACACATGTACCGGTACGCCGGTAGCCATGCACGCACAGCCCCCATCGCAGTGACCACGAACAGACACCGATCTGTTGCCTTCCTGTTTAGCCCGCACGGGCCCTGATGCATGAATATTCACACAGGATTGCTGACCGAGACCCGCGAGCCCGCATGCAGGTGCGCAGGGCGCGCATGCCACTTCATCTGCCCTCCGCTTTCCCTGGCTCATGCCGGCCCTGTCAAAGGCAACGACTTGCTATCCAGACTATACCCTGCCACCTCGCACCTGCCTCATAACCCGCCAACCCCTCCCCTCCTTGCCTCGGCCACCCCCAGGAGTTCTTCGGCATGCTGGTGCAGCACTTTGCGCTGGTGGCCGGCGAGCGACCCGTGCCCGCGCCCTGCCTGGACGTGCTGACACGTGCCCTGGTGGAGCTGGCGCCGGAGGTGCCGTACTACGCCGCCACCGTGGCACGTGCCCGCATCGCGCGCATGGCTGACCAGCTGACGGCGGCTCTGGCTGGCCTTGGGGGCGTTACGGCACGTGTCGCTGCCGACGCGGCGGGCACGCTGTCGGCGGCAGTGTCTGGCGCAAAGGTTACGACGTCGGGGTCGGCGGCGGCGGCGGCGGCGGAGCGGGACAAAGGGAAGGGCAAGGGGAAAGGGAAGGGGAAGGGCAAGGAGGAGCAGCAGCCGCAGCCGCAGCCGGTTGTAGCGGTGGCGCCGGGGGCGTCCCCGTGGCCGGGCGCACGGGCGGTGCTGCAGCTGAAGCTGTTCACCCTGCTGTTCCCCACCAGCGACAGGAGGCACCCGGTGCTCACACCGGCGGCGCTGCTCGTGGGTGAGTGACTGGGGCGGGTCTGGGATGCGGCGACAAGTCCTGAACTGGAGCTCCCTTTGTCGTGCATCTGGGGCGCAGGGATGGGTTGGGGATTTCAGGCTTCTGCCTGGGGCTGGGTGCAATTAGGGGGCGTTGGAGAGTGTGTTTAGGAGTGGGCTGCAGCTGGGAAACTAAGTCACAAAGGCGAGCGGGTGGCTTACCCAGCTGCCTTGGCAGCCTGTTTGTTAAGCCACATGCGAGCGGTCAGAAGGGCCAGTGTTGATGTTTTCACATGGCATACCTGACCGCTCACTTGCACAACAGCCATGCGCGGACGGCGAAGGGCGGGTGTTGCAAGCTTTGGGGTGATGAACAGACACCGATCTGTTGCCTTCCTATTGAGCCCGCTTGGGCCCTGATGCAACAGTATTCACACATTGCTGACCAGAGCTATGTCAAGTAGCGCCCCGCCCGTGCACTGCATGCAAGCATTCACCCCCATATGTGCTTCGCACCACTCTGGGTTGATGAACAGTATATCTGTTGCCTTCCTATTGAGCCCTCTCGGGCCCTGATGCTTCGTTCTACACGAGATTCCTGACCAGAGTGCACCCCATGCCGGCCTCCCGGTCTGCCGTACCCAAGCCGCGTGCCACCGTCACCTGACGCCACCGCCCGCCTCCGTGCCATTCATTCCACGCTGCAGGGAAGTACCTGAACCAATGCGTGGTCAACAACCCCCACGAGGCAGCACTAGGGCTGTACCTGTGCGGCCTGCAGCTGCACATGGCCGCCCCAGCCCGCCGCACCACACCCGAAGCACTGGCCTTCCTACGCGACTGCCTCTCCTCCTACCTGCCGCCCAGCGACTCCAAGCAGCAGCAGTCAGACCCGGACGCATTCGTGCGCTTCCCGCCGGGGCTCCTAGCCCTCAGCGGCAAGCAGGCTGCGGCTGCCGCACCGCCGCTGGAGCTGTACGGCGTGCTGTCCGTGCAGCCCAGCGACCCGTGGGTCAGCAGCGACGAGTTCAAGCTGGGGCTGCTGCGCGTGGGGCTGTGCTGCGTGCGGCGGGCGGCGGAGATGGCGCAGCAGGGGCAAGCGGGAGGGGTGGGCAACGGAGGCGGCGGCGGGGGTGACGGGGAGGGCGGCGGAGGCGTGGCGGTGTACTATGACCAACTGTTCCAGCCGCTGGTGGCGGCGGTGACGGCGCTGAAGGTGGTGAAGCAGCTGCCGGCGGACCTCAAGGATCTCAGGTGGGCTCGTGTGCGGGAGCGACCTGTAAACTTGGTGGTACGTTGCCTGGCAGGGAGGGCGTGCGTCGCACGCCGCAATGGTGCGCACGCTGATCATGAGTGCGTGGGGCAGAGTTAGTCGCTTGAGAACGTACTGAACTAGGTTGATGGACAGACACAGATCTGTTGCCTTCCTCTTGAGCCCACAAGGGCCCCAGTGCAACATAATTCACACAGGATTGCTGGCCTGACCTACCGTAGTAGCCGACCAACATACGCCGGCGTGCACTAAGCGTCACCATATCCGCACACTCGACGTGCCGCCTACTGGGTTGATGAACAGTATATCTGTTGCCTTCCTATTGAGCCCTAAGGGCCTTGATGTTTGTTCTACACGAGATTCCTGACCAGAGGCTGCACCACATTGCATTACCCCTACAACATGCCACCCTGCTCTGTCAGCCACCCCTCAAATCATACCCGCCCCGTGCCCCTGCCTCCCATCTGGCCCTACCACGCCACTGGAACCAGCTATGCGATCCGCGACCCCGGACCCGCACCCAACACATGCGTCTTAACTACATCCACAAGGTCGTCCCGTAGGCCCTCGTCTACACGTAAGCGCCACCAGAATAACTAACAACCTACGTTGCCGTTCTCGCACCCTAACACACCCACCAGGTCCTCAGTGCTCAAGCAGCTGTCGGACGGCTGCGCCGCCTGCGTGGCCTCACGCCGGCCGCTGGTGGCCCCGGGCCGCGCGCGTGCCGCCGCGGGCGTGCCGGCGCCCGGCTCTCAGCGGGAGTTCAACCCGCGCTTCGAGGAGGAGTACGTGTCGGGGCGCGACTACGACCCCGACCGGGAGCGGGTGGAGGCGCGGCGGCTCAAGCGCGCGCTCGCCAAGGAGCGGAGAGGTGGGTGGCCGTGGGCGGTTTGGCAGGCCTGGAAGCGTGCCGAAAATGGGTTGTGGTTGTGCGTGTATGGGGAACTGTGCGTCAAGGTCCGGGAGGTGGCTTAGTTTTCTGGTGTGCAAGATCTACTTGTGAGGGACTGGAAGAGGAGGGCGCATGTGTGTGGAAGGACGCTGACGGCGCTGGATGCGAGGTCCGGAGTGATGAACAGTATATCTGTTGCCTTCCTAGTGAGCCCTTGCGGGCCCTGATGCTTCGTTCTACACGAGATTCCTGACCGGAACTCGCACGCAGCGCTGTGCTTGCGCGTCAGGGGGGCAGAGCTTACGTGGCTCCTCATCAAGTGCTGCATGCTCGCGGCGGCTCTCACCAACTGGGTTGATGAACAGTATATCTGTTGCCTTCCTAGTGAGCCCGCTCGGGCCCTGATGCTTCGTTCTACACGAGATTCCTGACCAGCAAGGAGAGAGCCCTCTCGCGCCACGACGCACTGGCCCCGCACTGGCCCCATAATCGCACCTCACCTGCACTCAACCCACGCGACCCTGCCCGGCACCCTAGACTCCCACCTGCACACCACCACCCCTGTTACACCCCACCCCATCAACCCGCAACACTTCCTCCCTAGGCGCCATTCGCGAGGTGCACCACGAACCCACCTTGTAAGACCCTTAACCCACACCGTACGTACCACCAGCGACGCGTTGTCATGTTGATGCACCCCACGCCCTGTCACCCAGGCGCCATCCGCGAGCTGCGCCGCGACGCCACGTTCATGGCTGATCAGCGCGACAGGGAGCGGTCGGCGGTGGACGCGGAGCGCATGGCCAGCGAGCGGGCCTTCTACGCGGAGCTGCAGCGCCAGGAGGCGGACATGAAGAGCGGAGGGCAGGGCGGCATGAACCCGCACCTCAAGAAGAAGAAGAAAAAATAGGACGGTTGCGGACGTGGTGGTGGTGGTGCAGGGATTGCCTGCGATGTTGTGCTTCTTGTCTCATAATTGTTTCGTCTTGCTGCTGCATGTGTAAGGATATGTTTGCATAGTCAGGATGGAAGACGTCGGCCGGGTGGTGGCTGGTTTAGGCTTTGGTTTCGGGGCCTACCCGTTCATGGGGACGACGCGCTTGTCGTGTGGTTGGAGGTTCGTCACCCAGCCGGAAGGGTGGAGTGCGGTGTGCTGCTGGAGTCGGAAAGGCCGGTGCACTGGCAGCAGGTGCAGCCATGCGGCACGCTGCCGGAGTTGAGGTACAAGACTAGGCGGAAGCACGCCTATGAGAAGTGATGAGCATTGTCGTGGCGTCCCCGAGTGTACGGCGGTGATGGGGCGGCGGTGATGGGCGGTGGTACGGCGTTCTGTGCTGCATGGCAGCATACATCAGCTTTGCAGGCTTGCTGCAGATACTTGCAGGTTGCGGTGAGACAGCCCGCTAGTGCAGCGGCAAGGCTTTAGGTGGAGGAGTTTGACCTTGGCATCTGAGAGCGCCAGGCGAGTCCCTTGGCGACCCGTGGGCAGGGTTTTTTTTTTTTTTTTTTTTTTTTTCGTGGGAAGGTTACAGGGGCTAGGAATTTGGTGCTTGGCAAGCACTTGTGGGCGGATATGAACGCTCCACTGACCACCACGACC
>VFQN01000628.1_pt1 | contig 64425 bp, 110 predicted proteins | sample 3512371 | NCBI WGS metagenome assembly VFQN01 (sample SAMN10412370, study PRJNA504923) | tailings metagenome | isolation source: Replicate 2 from Balatoc abandoned mine | place: Philippines: Itogon, Benguet | collected 2017-08-28 | reverse complement strand
CAGGGGCTTGGTAGCCGCGCGCGTTTGCGGCCTGCTGCTAGGCCCAGAAGGAGACAGCTTGTTTCGCTACCATCTTAACAATTGAGTCATGCTTGGACATCCTGCAACGACCCATGCATGGCAAGCCGCAACCGCAACCGCAACCAGAGTGTTCAGGATCTGCCCGCACACTGTACATAGGGTAGTTAACAAAATAAGGGCCTTTACTTGACCTTTCATTAAACCTTTGGTCCTGCCCGAGCGGACTGCGCTCGCAACCAGAGGACAGAGAAGCCTGCTCCTGCCACCTGCGACAATTGGAAATGCTGCCCACTCGCTCTCTACAGTCTGCTCGGTACGAGTCATGATAAGCAAATTGGCTGCAGCGCGCTTAGCTTTGACGAGGCTTGGTGCTCACAAATCGACGACCCAAAACATGGATTGCAGGCTATGTAGGTCTGGCCGCGTTGCCAGTCCGCTTGGTGCCCGTCATGTCAGGGTACCCGCAGTGATGGTGAGCGCGCAAGACGCTTGCGGTACCCATGCAATTCAGGCGTTTTGCAGCAAGCACTGTCGCTAAGATCTTCGCTTCCATTGTTATGCAGGGTGTTCATGTGAGGAAGGTTCTTGCACAGGCGGCCACCGCGACCGCGGAGCAAGTCGAGGCCAAGCCTGGTGAGCATGGGGCGGCCGGTCGGTGCTTGCCAGCTGTGGTCCAGTAAAGTTCAAAGTCTGGAAACACGTCTGGACGCTTCATACTTGCAGCAGGATCCTTTGACTTCAACTCCTACATGACCGAGCGCGCAAAGCTTGTCAACAAGGCCATGGACGAGGCTGTGCCGCAAAAGTACCCCGATACTCTGTACGAGAGCATGCGGTACGTCCCACCGGCTGGTTGCACCATGAATTGCCAGTGGGGGCCTCGAAGGCAGCGAAAAATCCTGGTTGCAGCTCAACCGCTGAGTCCGTTGCTCGGTTGGATCTAACGGTCGCAGGTACTCCCTGCTTGCTGGTGGCAAGCGCGTGCGGCCGGCGCTGTGCCTGGCTGCATGCGAGATGGTGGGAGGTAAGCTACTTCTAAAGCACGTGATTTGCCTGAGGGGTTGCACAGCTGTGTGCACTTGGACTCGGTCAGCCGGACCTGAAGTTCACGGCGCACTGTGCTGTAAGTCTTTCCTCCCGGTCTCACACCGCCAAACGAGATCATGTACATGGCCGTCTTTCAGCATGTGCAGCGCTGAATATTCCATAGCGCGTTGCTGTGGTCTCTTCCCTCCTCCACTACCTGCCAACTGCTCATCCAACCGGCGCCCCCACGGTTGCACTCGCGCAGGCGATATCCAGGCTGCGATGCCCGCCGCATGCGCCATGGAGATGGTGCACACCATGAGCCTTATCCACGACGACCTGCCCTCCATGGACAACGACGACTTCCGGCGAGGCCGCCCCACCAACCACAAGGTGTACGGCGAGGACATTGCCATCCTGTCGGGCGATGCGCTACTGACCTACTCCTTTGAGCACATTGCCCGCGCCACCAAGGGCGTCAGCGCCGACCGCGTCCTGCGGGTGGGTAGGGGGAGAGGGTCCACTGGGTCTGGGCACCGTGGGTTAGAATGCCAAAGCAGGTGCAACAACATGCAGTGCGGTTGCTATGGGAACGCCTTCGGACTGACTCCTGGCTTGTGGGACGGCTGACATTCAACTGCCGTCGCTCAGGACAGCCTAGCAGGTTTCCCTGCAGGCGTAGGGCGCCCCCATGCAAACCTATTTGCCGATACCTGCCACCGACGCACGTATGCACCCGCCCGCCACCACCAGGTTATCATGGAGCTGGGCCGGGCTGTGGGCGCTGAGGGCCTGGTGGCGGGGCAGGTGGTGGACATCCAGAGTGAGGACAAGGAGGTTGGCCTGGACGTGCTCAAGGTGGGGCCGGCAGCGAGCGCCATGGGCAGGGCCAGGGCTCGTTTGGAGCTGCAGCTGTGTTGTTGTGCTGTTGACGGCAAGTGTTGCGGGGCATCGGTGAGGTGGCAGGTTCCGAAGGCCATAGGGTGAGCGTCAGGCTCTCGTTGGCAAGGTCATGATGACAAGAGCGCTAGGTTGTTCCGTACGCGCCGGGAAGGCAGGAGGCGCTGTACGGGTGCACGCAGCGAGAATGGCTCGCACGTGTCGATAACACGTTGAAATGATTACGCAACCTGCACTCCTCCGGCAGTACATCCACATCCACAAGACGGCCGCGCTGCTGGAGGCGTCGGTGGTGTGCGGCGCAATCCTGGGCGGGGCGGATGACACGACCGTGGAGAAGCTGCGCAAGTACGCTATCAACATCGGCCTGGCGTTCCAGGTACGGCCGGCTGGGCATGCAGGGTATCTCGATCGGGTCGGGCAGGAAGGGTACTAGGGTACCTGTGAAGGGCAGGGAGGGTAGACTTGAATCATCCAGCGCTGCTGTCCAGGCAACCGGTGTTGGACGGGGCAATCGTACATGCTGTATTCTACATCACATGTCTGGACAAGCCGGCATGGGCCACAGCCCCGAGCGAACGAGCGCAGGTTGTGGTGGCGAGGGCCTGGGTGTAGCAGGCGTTGGCTGCGAGCGGAATTGCATACTGGCGGCCATGGACGTGGCGATGGCTTCAGCAGGCACATGGAGCAGGACGAAGAGCAGCAGTTATTGCAGCAGCAGCACTGTTGCAGCAGCAGCAACAGCGGCAGCGGCAGCAGCCGCAGAAGCAGAAGCAGAAGCAGCGGCTCACCCTTGCAGCAGTCGCACTTGTTACTGGGGCAGCAAGGCGGTCTCGTGAACCATGTCCAGCACCCACAAGAGCCGTTGCCGGGACCACACCGGCAGGCCGTCCTAGGTTTGCCGCACAAAGCGAAGGCGTCGCTTGCCGTAGCTTTGCAGGTGTCAGTCTTGGCAGGTTCGGGTCTTTCAGCCGCGTGCGCTTCGGCGAAGGGACTCCCGCCCACGCCGTTTTATACGGCAACACACCAGAGTTTACTGTTGGACTCAACCACCCCGTACGGGACTGCGTGCAGGTCATTGACGACATTCTCGACGTGACTGCCACGACGGAGCAGCTGGGTAAGACCGCTGCCAAGGACCTCGCGGTCAACAAGACCACCTACCCCAAGCTGCTGGGCCTGGAGAAGTCCCGCCAGGTGGCTGACGACCTGATCAACGAGGCCATTGCGCAGCTGGAGGGCTTTGACCGGGCCAAGGCCGCGCCCCTGGTGGCCCTGGCCAAGTACATCGGCTACCGGCAGAACTAAGCATGTGCATCGCGGCACAGTGGGGTTTGCACTGACTTGCTGACATCTTACACCGCATTTGGTGGGCTACGGGCTGGCGGATTGGAGATCTGGGAAGGCTTGAAGACCATGACACTTATTTGACGCCTTGTGCACGTGAAGACTACTGCCATGGGTGATTGACTGCGCTCTCGCACACGAGGGTGATTTCCTAGGGTAGGATATAGCTTGTGACCTGAGAGGAGGATGCGCGTTGTTTGCGAGTTGACGGCAGGGAAAGAGTCGTGTTGCTGCGCGGGTGAGCGTTTTGTGGGCACGTGGGGAACGCGCGGGTTCATGCACAGTACAGCTGGTCGGGGTCAGGCGAAGCGGGAGGCCTGATGCCGGTACAGCTTTGGGCTTGCGGTGCGTGTGACGTGCGCCATGCAGGTGATTGTGGCTGATATTGTTTCCTTTTATTGAGTGAGCCGCGCATGTGGGGCCACATGTGAACGTCTGCCGCAGGGGCATAGGTGGGAGAGTAATTTGTTGACCGATCAGCTTACTGATAACCTGATGCAGGATCCTTGCCCAGCCACCGTGTGGTAATACCCGGTAGGGTGGACGGGCGATGGAGGTGCGTTGTATGTCATGTTGTGCAGGCATGTGCGGAGGCGGGCACACCTCCTGTGAAAGAGTTGGCGCCCATGTCGATTTTACGTCTGGCCAAGCCACTCCAGCTCTTGTGCCAAGCAGAATTGTAAGATATGCGAATGCAAGGAACGAGTGTCGCCGCCCTTCGTTCCTTGGGTGGATACCGGTATGTGGCATGCAAGGCGCACCACCTTGTTAAAGCCCGAGAGCTGCGGCAGCACCAGTAAGCGTGGTACCTTGAAAATTGCCATGGTTGGGGGCTGGGACAGATTGAGCTAGCAGTTCCCGAGGTAACGCCGGGCAAAGTGCCCACGGCGGTGGGACCTTGTTGGGACCAGCAGAATGGGAGCGGACATCACCGAGAGAGGAGAGACACTGCACACGTTACTCATTCAAATTCGCAAGCGTCTTGCGGCGTGCAGCATATGTGTAAGGGATAATACATCAATCATTAGCCTTGTGTGCTGTGCTGCTGCCGGCCACGGTACATGGGGCAGGTGACTGCTGTCCGCCGCAGCGTGGGGGCAAGGCACGGGGCAAAGCAGACAGTCGGCAAAGCAGATGGCAACGCAGGGGGAGGCCTAGGGAGGCCGGTGGCCCACGCCTGCCTGCTCCGCTGACTTGGTAGATTCATCCGTGTTCTGTGGCGCTAGGTTAGCACGTGTGCACAAGAGACATTTGCATAGAGCGACCCGACGTTTCACACGTGCACGAGTTGTGTCGTACAGGGCAGGTCTCCCGCTGGACCGCCCTCTGATGTTGGAAAACGGGCTACGGGTAGAAGCTACAACGCTTAGGTTAGGATTTGCCACTACCTCGCTATATTGATTTGACCGCGATAACGAAAGTCCCCGTTAAATTACTTTGCGGGCAACGCGGCCAAGCCGCTCAGTTACAAACCATGCTTATCTTGTCATAATAATACCGTAAAACATGGACCGAAGGCTTGAGTGGCTTCAGGAAAAGACGTGCCTTGGTCTGGGTGTCGCTCCCGAGCTCTTCGAGGAGTCACTCAGCTACCCAGAGAACAGGTCCAAGGTCACAGGCTTTTTGGATGGTGGTAAGGATAATATATGGCTGAGCCTTGCTGCGTAACTTGTGCGTTGTGAGGCGACGGTCTGCTTCCGCGCGGTCTGCATGCAGCGGCAACCACTTCTGCACTCCTTTTCGCGCTCGAGGAGGCCACAATATATGTCGAAGAAGTGCAGGAGATACTAGCTGAGGAGTAAGTTGTATGGCAACACCCACTGTGAAAAGCATGTTACAGGCTCAGGTCAGCCAGGCGTGGCCTTGGTCTGACCCGGCGTACACATTTACGTACGCAGACAGCAAGCAGCAGACAGAGAGGGGGCGGGAGGCGAGGGGCTTGACGATGCGGATGGCCAGGAGGGAGGTGGTGAAGGTACGTCTTAACCACACTCCTGCAGCCCTTGCGGCCTGGAATGCAGCTTCGCCTGTGTATACCGGCACCGTCTACCCGAGTCTGTTCAAGCACATGTGTTGCTTCATGTTGCAGGCGGCGAGGTGGAGGACTCAGAGCAAGCAGCGGGGGCCAGCGGAGCAGCTGCTGACGAGCCTCAGGCGCCCACACCAGCCGAGCAGCAAGCGGCCCCTGACGGAGAGGAGGTCCCGGCCGCGGGCGAGGGCGGCACAGCAGCTGACGAGAGCGGCGAGGCAGGAGAGGGTGGTGAGGGCGGGGAGGGCGAGGAAGGAGAGGCCGAGCCTCCCGCCCCGCCCCCACCGAAGTACATAAAGCGCATTATCACTGTGCCGAAGGTGGTGAAGAAGTTGACGGTCGCGATGGGGTGCCTGCCGGAGGAGCTCAGCAGCTGCAGCGCCTTCTACTTCATCCTGGCTCGCCCTGGCCGGGTTTCCGCGGATGAGGTGGACGCGGCCTTGGAGTTTGGGCTGCTGACGGAGGGCCCATCCCTGCGCATTCTCGAGCAGGTGGGCCCACCACCTGGTCTCGGTGGCACTGGCAGGGTCTCGGAAGGGTCGGACACACCTGTTGCGCCTACTTGACCGGAAGAGTAGCCATTTCGACGGCCGCGGCCTTGAGCACACGCAGTCACCGATCGGCACCTGACCTGCTTCCCTGAATTCCCTGTCCGCTACAGCTGCTGTCCAGCGTGTTCGTGCCGGTGCTGGTGCAAATGAGCGGCGGCGACGTGTCGTCGGGCGGCGTGCTGCTACAATCCATGACCAACAGCAGCCACCGCGAGCTGCTGGGCAACATGCAGAAGTTCCACAGCCAGGTCACGCAGGCGCTGCAGCAGCTCACGGGCGACGTCACCCTGCAGGTGCATCCGGTGCCTCAGTACGGGGCAGGGCAGCGTCGTTGCAGGGGCACGGGCTGTGCTGTGAAGCAGACTGGCGCCATTTAGGCCTGGAGCAAGGCGCCGGGTCCCTGCCATGCTTGCGGGCTGTTGTGGCCTGGGCCATGCCCGGCGTGCTAGACATGCTGCCAGCACGCCGTGCACGCAAATTGCCTGTCTGGTGTACGGCACCGCTGACAGCGTGCTGGCACTGTGTCGTGCGTGCTGCTCAGGTTCCGGATATGCCGCTGGAGGACGTTGACCGGGCTGCCGCCGACAGCGATCTGGTCAACCAGCTGGAGCAGTACATGGCGGAGTGGTCGCAGGTGGGTGCGCGGGGGAACCTATGTGCAACCTGCTTTCTCTTAACGGCTGCCGTGATGGCCCTGGACCACGGCAAGGAATGCACACTGCAGGGGTTTGCATCTTCGGCGTAAGGATGTGCCTTGTCCGAAATAGCTGCACCACTTGACGCGCCAGGTACGGGTGTCAAGCCTCTATTCATCTGAGTTTCCATGCTCCCTCTCCCCCGCCAGGTGCTGGCGAGCGTGCTGCAGCGCGAGAGCCAGAAGCACCCCACGGGCAAGGGGCCCCTGGCGGAGATCGAGTTCTGGCGCGAGCGTAACGCAGTCATGTCCTCCCTCTACGAGCAGCTCAACCTGCCACAGGTGGGCCCATTGGTCCAGCCCGTCCATCAGATGGGCTTAAGCATAAGAACAGTCACGGCTGTGCTTGGTGAGCTGCTTCCGCGGGGCTGAGCTTGCTGCCTGCAGGCAGATAACAGCAGGCGGATACACGCACCGTATGGGCCTCGGCAGCTGCCCGCAGCCTCCTGACCCCTGCCGCCATGCCCCGGCTCCGCTCTCGTGCAGGTCAAGCGCATGATCCTGGTGGTGGAGAAGGGCTCGGACGACCGCAACCTCATCGCCGGCTTCAAGAGCCAGCTGGGCGAGCTGACCAAGCTGGCCACGGAGGCGCGCGACAACGTCAAGTTCCTCACCACCCTGGAGCGGCACTTTAAGAACATCGCCACGGGGCCGCTGGGCGGCATCCTGGACACGCTGCCGCCCATGATGAACGCTCTGCGCATGGTGTGGATCATCTCGCGGCACTACTCGGACGACCAGCGCATGGGCAGCCTGTTCCAGCGCATCGCGCGCGACATCGGGGACAGGGTGGAGAGCGCGGTGGACCTGCGGCACGTGTTCCGCATGCCCAGTGCCGACGCGGTGGAGCTGCTCAAGGTGGGTCTGGATAGGGTGGGGCCGCCAAGGGTGCTCGGGGCCGCCTAAGGGTCCTTAATTTGGCAGCTTGCGTGGGGAAGGGAAGGGCTGCGCGTCGTGCTTGATCGCACTATGAATGTGAGGAGTTTAGGGTAAGCGTCGGCATATGTGCTTGCAAGGGCTCTTACAACAACGTTGGAGGTTTAGGACTCCCGTAGCCTCGGGGTTTCGGGGCTGAGGATTGTGGGTACGCGGAAGACAGGGGGAAGCCGTGTGAGGCGTCAGGGAAGCACGGGAACGCTGGTGCCTGCACGCGACGAGGAAGTGGGTTGACAAGCGGAAGCAAAAACGGCCGATTCTTACCTGTAAATATTGCGGTGACAGTAGTACTACAAATCGTGTACTGGCCTTGCGGTGGTGGTGCAGGTGTGCAAGAGTGTGCTGGAGCACTGGCTGTCCACCTACATGGCCATGCGCGAGAAGATCGAGCTCAGCGGCCGCGACGCGCGCTGGGAGTTTCCCAAGCAGCTGCTCTTCGCGCGCACCAACTACATGGCGGAGATCTGCACCGACCTCATCGAGATGGTGGAGATCGTGGACGACTTCTTCCGCTTCCTGGGCCCGGAGCTCAAGGCTGTGACAGGTGGGCACACATCAAGGCCGTCCTGCGGTCTGGTCCTGCGTATGCCGGGGGGCAACCGTAAGGACACCGTCGGGCTTGTAATGATACGCTCGGGCACCAGCTGCTGATACGGTGTCATCATGCACGGTGTGCGGGCTGTGGCACTGTGTGCAGGCGACACGGCCGGCATCGACCGCGTGGTGCACCGCGTGGTGGCCATGTACGAGCCCATCGAGTCCATCGCCTTCAACGTGTTCGACTACGGCAACAGCCACGAGTGGAAGATGGCCAAGGCGCAGTTCTACGCCGACAACGAGGACATCAAGGCCGCCACGCGCGAGCTGATCGACACGTCCTTCCGCAAGCTGCGCAGCGCGGAGGGCGCCTGCGAGCTGCTGCAGAGCTTCAAGTCCATCAAGAGCAAGGGCGCCATCCAGAAGCAGGTGGGTCAAGTGTTGGAAACGGTTTCCAGAGATCATGCTGACAAGGGATGTAGCTAGCTATCGCATGCGCCTGTGCACCGTCGGGAGTGCAAGGCCCATACTCTACAAATATCCCTCCCTGCACCTGCGTGACCCCGTGACTTCCTGGCTGCCTCCCTCCCCACAGGTCATGAACAAGTTCAACGACATCCTGGAGCAGTTTGCGCGCGAGATTGAGCAGACGGCCGACATCTTCGAGCGCAACAAGGACAGCCCGCCCGTGACCAAGAACCAGCCGCCCGTGGCCGGCGCCATCAAGTGGGTGCGCTCGCTGCTGGAGCGGCTCAAGCGCACCATGGCCAAGCTGCTGTCCACGGAGGAGGACATGATCCGCACCACCGAGGTGGGCCAGGCGGTGGAGGCCAAGTTCAAGGCGTTTGCGCGCAGCGTGATGCTCACGGAGAAGAAGTGGTTCAGCACCTGGAGCGAGAGCATCAACGCGGTGGCGATGCAGCACCTCAAGCAGACCATCTTCCGGCGCAACGCCACAACTAGTGAGTCCCAGGGACGCAACGCTAGGTGCCGGGAAAGCGGGCGCTGGCCAGAACCCTGTGTGATTGCTACGACAAGCTGTGGGAGTTGCCAACATGTGTTCCTTGCACATTGCTTGATTTGCAGACCGCGTGGAGGTCAACTTCCACACCGACCTGATCAAGCTCATCCGCGAGACGCGCTACCTGGACCGCATGGGCTTTCCCATCCCGGAGATCGCGCTCAACGTGGCGCTGCAGGTGCGCAGCTGTGCGGAGAATTAGCTAGCTGCTGCCCCACTGCTAGCAGGTTTGGCCGGCTGCCCGACCTGCAGTTGATACGGCGTTGCCAGGAGTGCGCACGTGCGCCAAAATTTGAGCGAGCCAACATCAGCCTTCCCTTCTCCTCTTGACCGCACAGGAGGACAAGTTCCTGCAATGGCTTGAGGGCCTCAATAGCATGCTCGCCAAGTACTACGAGGTAAGCCATGCTTGCCTTCTACACCGCTGTCCTCCGCCGTCTAGAGCTGGTGATCTTGGACTGCTTGGCACTGCCATACTGGCAAGTTGGCAAGTTGCATGAACCGGCACTCTGATTACCTGGCCTCCCCTCCCCTGGTGCAGTCCATCGACGCGCTGAGCAGCGTGGAGCGGGAGCTCATGGAGCGCAAGCTGGAGGAGCTGGAGGGCTGCCTGCAGCCGGGCTTCACCATCCTCAACTGGAACAGCCTGGGCATCGCCGAGTTCGCCGCCGCCTGCAACAAGGCCATCGCCACGTTCCAGCAGCTGGTCAAGCAGGTGCAGAAGAACAGCGGCATTATCGAGCAGGTGGTGTACGCCATCGCGGGCGCACAGCTGGTGTCGGAGGCGGAGGAGGGTGAGTGCCGGGTGCGCAGGGAGGACAGGACAAGGCATAACGATGCGTGGCGAGGCATAACTTCAGCAGCCGCAGGGAGCAGGGGCGATTGGTTCCTCTTGCTTTGGCCGAGTACCTGGCCTACACATGACCTACCGTTGTAACGTCCTTGTGTACCATCATGTTTCTCCCGGCAGAGGCCGAGGTGATGGACCTGCAGGAGTTCTACGAGCACATCGAGCGGCAGCGCATGGCGGTGCTGGAGGGCCTGGTCAAGAAGTACCGAACCATCAGCCCGCTGCTGGGCAAGATCGAGGAGGTGGTGGCGGGCACCAACAGCGGCAAGAGCCCCGCGCTGGCGTCCTACTACGCGTTTTGGGAGCGCGCCATCTTCAACGCCCTCAACTCCATGGTGCTGTCCGCCATGATCAAGCTGCAGGTGGGGGGCTTGCGTGCCGGGAAGATACGCCCTGACGGGTACCGGGACTAGCGCCCACACGACAAACGCGCATCCTCCCAATAAGGTACCTGTAAGCCACTTCAGTGCAAGGGTACGTAGTGGGCGCTGTACGCACCTTGCGCCTGCTCGCTTGTACTGGCGCCGGGCTGTTGCTACGGTACACAGCGCCGGCCAAGCAGCTTTGCCGCTTGCCCTCCTTCACCGCAGGCCATGATCGACGAGCGCACCAAGAAGTTTGACGGCGCGCGGCGGCCGCCGCTGTTCAAGGTGACCTTCTCGCTGCAGAACGTGGACGTGGTGGTGCAGCCGCCCATGACGGAGGTGAACAAGGCGCTGGGGCGGCTGGTGCGCAGCCTGGTGGAGAGCACTAAGATGTTCGTGCGCTGGATGGACGGCACATGCATCGAGACTCCCGAGCAGCGCGGGGCCACGGACGACGACGAGCCGATCGTCTTCACCTTCTACTGGGACGTGGCGGCCAACCCCCAGGTGGGTACCGACACCGGGTCAATCGTCCCAACCGCCTGCTGCTGCCTCAATCTGGTGCCATGGCATAGTGTACCCTTCCAGCGCCCCCGCCGCCGTGGGCTGGAAAGCAACTAACCGGTACCGGTGCTGAGGGGCGTTGATGCCTGGCTGTGCCTGACCATGCCCGCATGTGTGCATGGTGCCCATCCGCAGGTCATTAAGACCATGCTGCAGCTCAACCAGTCCATCCAGAAGGCCATCAGCGGCGTCAACAAGTACGCGGAGAGCTGGCGGCGGCACCAGTCGCTGTGGAAGACGGACAAGAACAGCGTGCTGGACAAGTTCAAGGCGCGCGACCCCAGCACCGCCCAGTTCGAGGAGAAGCTGTCCAAGTACTCCAAGGTGCGTGCCCATGGCCTGAATTTACCCCCATTACGTGTTCCCAACGGTACCAGCTGCACCGTGTTCCGTTGCCGGACAAGGCTTGACGCTATGCAACCCCATTTTCGTGCTCCCTTGCTAACCCAGCTCCGCCCCTCGGTTGTCTGTGGCCTTGTCCCCCGCAGATGGCGACCGAGGTGCAGCAGCAGGCCAAGGACTTCGACCAGGAGTTCATCCGCGTGTCGTGCCACGCGCTGGCGTCCTCCGTGTGCGACGAGGCGCTGGGCTGGGTGCGCGCCATCGCGCAGACCATGCGCGACCTGGACGCCGCCACGGAGGCGGCGCTGCGCGACAAGATCGCCAAGTTCGACGTGGCGCTGCACCGCCCGCCCAGTACGCTGGACGAGCTCAAGCAGGTGCTCAACACCGTCAACACTATTCGGTGAGCGCTGGGTGCTGGCGTGCACAAGGGCCCAGGGGGTGGGCGAAAAGCAGGCAAGGAGCTCATCCGTAGGCTTGGGTTATGACAGCGGCTGGTACTGCTTAGTTAGGCTAACTGCTGTGGGGCATGGGCGAGACACGTGGCAGCCGGCTTACCGCTCGTTTCAATGCTGTTGGCATGCAGCGGCGAGTCCATGCTGATGGAGCTGCGCTACACGGACCTGGAGGAGCGCTACCGCACGCGGCTGCTGTACGCCAGCACGCCGGAGGAGCGGTCGCAGTGCGAGGCGGAGCTGGCCAGCGCCAGCCAGGTGCGGCAGACGTGGCTGGCGCTGATGGAGGAGGCGGACGCCGTGGACTGGTCGCTGGAGGAGACCAAGAAGAATTTCAGCGAGATCACGCGGGAGCAGGTAAGGCCCGGGCCAAGAGCACCCGACCACTCGCTGCTTGGCCGCTGCTGCTACCTAGGGGCTAAACATGAGCGAGTCTAGCCCGCACTCTGCCCCTGGCGTGTTCATCATTGTGGCATTGCTTCACTTTGCGGGCAGGTGGCTGAGTTCTCCGCCCACACGGCGGAGCTATGGGAGCGGTTCCGCACCACGGGGCCGGGGCTGCCCACCGTGGAGTTGCCCGCCGGCGTGGACGAGCTGCACAAGTACGAGTCCGACCTGGCGGACGCGCTGCGGCAGCGCGAGGCGCTGGTGCTGGCGGAGAAGCTGTTCGATATGGAGATCACCGCCTATCCGGAGCTGGCTCAGCTGGAGATGGAGACCCGGAAGCTGGGACAGGTAGGGGTTGGGGTGTTTGAAGCGGGGCCCGGGGGTTCAAGGCACGGCCAGGGCCCCCCAGCCTCTGATTTACGTTCCTCTGCAGGACGAGTGTTTACTAGTACCGTCAGGGTACTGCGGATGTTGCATTTGCACACCTTGGCGCCTGATGAGCTGTAACGCTGCCGCCGCTCACAGGTGTACGGCGTGTACTCGGAGCACGCGGAGGCGGTGCGGCAGTACAGCAGCCAGCTGTGGTCGGAGCTGGACGTGGGCAAGATGATGAGCGGCACGGAGGCCATCCTCACCAAGCTGCGCAAGCTCAAGCAGCTCAAGCTGCTGCCCGTGTACGAGCTGGTGGAGAAGGAGATCCAGGGCTTCTTCAACTCGCTGCCGCTCATGAAGGAGCTCAAGAGCGAGGCGCTCAGGTGCGCACCTGCCACCTACCCTTTAGAGTCCCATGCGTCATCCACTGTACCTGACCTTATGACTTAGGAGGCAGCCCTGCGCCTTGCCTACGGTGTCTCATTTATTCCAACAGGGCGTTGAAGACCCTCCTTTGGTATGCCAATGTGCCTTATATCTGTACTTGACGTACGCACGCACCCTTGTGTGCCTTGTTGGTCCGTGCAGGAAGCGGCACTGGACGCGGCTGATGGAGGTGACGGGCCAGGAGCTGGACATGGACCCCAAGACCTTCACGCTGGGCAACATGTTCGCCATGCAGCTGCACAAGTACGCGGAGGAGATCGGCAAGATTACCAACGCGGCCGTCAAGGAGCTCACGGTGCGTGCAGCGTGGCGCAGAGCAGCTGCCTCCTATCCCGTGCTCCAGGCAGCCAGTGTTGGGCTGGGTCAGCGCTGGGCCGTCCGTGGCCCTGATTCTTCCTCGATTCTCCGATATGTACCGTATGTAATGATTACATTTCTAACAGCCAGCACCCTTGTCTTAAAGCTCTATGCTTACTCGCCCCGCGATTGACGTGCTGGTCGCTGCCCCCCGCCACGCAGATCGAGTCCGAGATCCGCAAGCTGTCGGAGGTGTGGCGCGAGCAGCGCTTCGAGCTGGGCAAGTACATGAAGGGGCACGAGGACCGCGGTTGGGTGCTGCGCGCCACGGAGGACATCCTGGTGCTGCTGGAGGACATGGGCCTCAACCTGCAGTCCATGATGGCGTCGCCCTTCGTGCGGCCCTTCCTCACAGAGGTGGGTGCCGTACCGTAATCGAGGACAGCAGCACTGCCCCAAAATATTGCCTATCGTTGCCCCTTCGTTGCCCCTCTTTCTCGTTTGCCCCGCCGCTTCGCGGAAATTTATTCAGAGCGCCTGCCCGAGACCATGGGGGCTCCCAAGACTGCTGATACACTTTTCCTTTGTTCCCTAGCTTGCTGCTTGGGCTGAACGTTTACCAAACAGGTTATCTGATTCCTCGACTACATGGTGTCGGTGCACGTGTCTCGCCCCCAGGTCCGTGCGTGGGAGCAGAAGCTGTCCCTTATCGGCGAGTGCATCGAGGTGTGGATGCACGTGCAGCGCAAGTGGATGTACCTGGAGTCCATCTTCGTGGGCTCGGATGACATCCGCCACCAGCTGCCCGCCGAGGCCAAGCGCTTCGACAACATCGACCGCCAGTGGCAGAAGATCATGAACGACACGGCCAAGAACACCACGGTGCGTGCATGTACGGCATGGCCCCGGCAAGTTCGGTGACACGCCGGCACACATCGCAACAACCGGGCACGTTTCTGCTTGTGCAAGGGCAGCTAACATGTAACTGATGCCGGCGTGCGCCCGCAGGTGCTGGACGCGTGCACGGCCGACGGGCGGCTGGACCTGCTCAAGAGCCTGAGCGAGCAGCTGGAGATCTGCCAGAAGTCGCTGTCCGAGTACCTGGACACCAAGCGCTGCGCCTTCCCGCGCTTCTTCTTCATCTCGGACGACGAGCTGCTGTCCATCCTGGGCACCAGCGACCCCACCAGCGTGCAGGTGCGGGGGTCGGGGGTCCAGATCCCTAGATGGGGTGTTGAAACCTGAAGTGTTGCCCTGTACCTATGCTTCTCATGTGCTTCCATTGGCTGCAAGTGGCCAAGCTGCTTCCGCCAAGGGCCAGCCGAGAGCGCTGGCCGAACTTCAGTAGGATGTGGGGCTCACCTTGTTGTTCACCCTCTGGGCGTGCCCCTGCCTGTGTGCCAACAGGAGCACATGCTCAAGCTGTTTGACAACGTTGCTGCGCTGGTGTTTGGGCGCGGCAACAAGACCATCACGGGCATGGTCAGCAGCGAGAAGGAGGGCTTCGAGTTCCGCAACGTGGTGCCCATCGAGGGCGCGGTGGAGGTGTGGATGACCAACGTGGAGGCGGAGATGCGCAAGACGCTGTTCCAGGTGCGGCGGCTCAGTGCCCAGCGAGCTGTAAACAAGGCTTTACCATATACATACTAGTAGTGCAGGAGCAAGCGCAAGTACAGGCATGTGGACAGGGCTACCGCTGGGGCACAAAGTTCAGTGCGAAGCATCAAAGCCATGCCTTCTGGGCCTCCTTAAAAACAGGCACCGTAGTGAGCATACACGGTTGGACGGGAGCACCCCGCGATAGGGCCTTCGGTTCCCAAGAGTCTACGCTCACCTAAGAGTGCGCTGGCCAGCTGTAGGCCCCAACGCGGCACAACGGCACTCCGTTGAACACACCATTCCCACACAACTTCCTGTGCCCCACAGATCACCAAGGAGGGCATCTTCTACTACGCCAAGTCGCAGCGCACCAAGTGGATCAGCACCAACCTGGGCATGGTGACGCTGGTGGGCAGCCAGATCTGGTGGACGTGGGAGACGGAGGACGTGTTCCGCCGCGTGCGCGACGGCAACAAGCACTCCATGAAGGAGTTTGCGGCCAAGCTGACGGGCCAGCTGACGGAGCTGACGGGCATGGTGCGCTCCGACCTGACCAACGAGGTGCGCAAAAAGGTCAACACGCTCATCATCATCGACGTGCACGCGCGCGACATCATCGACACCTACGTGCGGGACTCGATCGTGGACGCGCGCGAGTTCGCGTGGGAGAGCCAGCTGCGGTTCTACTGGGACCGCCAGCAGGACGACATCCTCATCCGCCAGTGCACAGGTGGGTAGGGGGGGGCCACTGTAGGCGGCCTGAGCAGCACTTGGGGCCGCGGCGGGTGCTGGAGCCGTTGTGGGATTTCACTTGAGCTGGCTGCTTCAGAACTCCAGGCACACCATGCAGTAGTTGGAATCAAGCGCTCTTCTCTGTGCTGCCCATGTAGGTCTGTTCAAGTACGGCTACGAGTACATGGGCCTCAACGGCCGCCTGGTCATCACGGCGCTCACGGACCGCTGCTACATGACGCTCACCACGGCGCTCACCTACCGCCTGGGCGGCGCGCCCGCCGGGCCCGCCGGCACGGGCAAGACGGAGACCACCAAGGACCTGGCCAAGAGCATGGCGCTGCTGTGCGTGGTGTTCAACTGCGGGGAGGGCCTGGACTACAAGGTGGGGCTTGCGGCAGCCATCTGTGCTGGGAGCAACTGCTTTCCACTCAGTTGCTGGTGTGCATGCACGGTTGGTCAAGTGCTGATCTACCGCCCTGAACCTGCCCACCGTGCTAGTAGCACTGACGCAGCCTGCAATACTGATCGCAATTCCGTTATCCCTACCCATCTGCGCAGGCCATGGGCTCCATCTTCTCGGGCCTGGTGCAGTGCGGCGCGTGGGGCTGCTTCGACGAGTTCAACCGCATCGAGGCGGAGGTGCTGTCGGTGGTGTCGTCGCAGATCAAGCAGATCCAGGAGGCGCTCAAGAACGACCTGACGCGCTTCCAGTTTGAGGGCAAGGAGATCAACATCGACCCGCGCACCGGCATCTTCATCACCATGAACCCCGGATATGCGGGCCGGACAGAGCTGCCAGACAACCTCAAGGTAGGAGCCTGCAGCCTGTCCCCTACGTGGACGGCAGTCTTTGTCGCAGTACGGCAGTCTTTGTCCAAGTCTTGCCTTGCTGCACTTCAGGTCCATGCAGGCCCACACAGTACACAGGAGGGTGGTCACTTGTTGACCTGGCTCCTTCCCTTCCCGCGCAGGCCCTGTTCCGGCCTGTGACCATGGTGGTCCCCGACCTGGAGCAGATCTGCGAGATCATGCTCTTCTCCGAGGGCTTCGACTCCGCCAAGGTGCTGGCCAAGAAGATGACGGTGCTGTACAAGCTGTCGCGCGAGCAGCTGTCCAAGCAGCACCACTACGACTTCGGCCTGCGCGCGCTCAAGAGTGTGCTGGTGATGGCGGGCAGCCTCAAGCGCGGCGCGCCCGACATGAGCGAGCAGCTGGTGCTCATGCGCGCCCTGCGCGACATGAACCTGCCCAAGTTCATCTTTGACGACGTGCCGCTGTTCCTGGGCCTCATCAACGACCTCTTCCCAGGTGGGTTAGCAACCGGCCCGGCCCGCATGCATACCCGCCATGCTTAGCTCTACCCTCCATCAACTCAACGAACAGGCCCTTGGCTTCGCGGTATAGTGTCAGTTCCAAACCTCTGCCGTTGGCTTCTGCTCAACACATGCAAAAAGCGCACCGCTCTGTCTCATACTGCTGCTACTGCTGCTGCTGCCGCGGTCCCGCGCAGGCATGGACTGTCCCCGCGTGCGCTACCCCCAGTTCAACGACGTGGTGGAGGCCGACATGGCGGACCAGGGCCTCAAGGTGCTCACCGAGCCCAGCGAGCAGGTGGACAAGATCGTACAGCTGTACGAGGTCATGATGACGCGGCACACCACCATGGTGGTCGGCCAGACGGGCGGCGGCAAGACCGTCATCCTCAACAGCCTGGCGCGCGCGCAGACCAAGCTGGGCAAGAAGACGCACATGTACGTCATCAACCCCAAGGCCATCAGCGTGTCGGAGCTGTACGGCGTGCTGGACAAGGACACGCGCGACTGGACGGACGGCCTGCTGTCCAACATATTCAGGTGGGCGCCTTGCCTTTGAACATAACCACTGAAGTTTGGGTTGCCTTGGCCTAGGGGTGATCCAGCTACCAGCTTTGGAACGCAGCTTGCCATGGTTTCCATACAGCTGGAGGTTGCGGTGGAGGCTAGAAGTCTAGGGAGCTCACGTGTTGTTCCTGCCTTGCCGTTGGGCGGCTTGCAGGGAGATGAACAAGCCGCTGCCCGCCGAGCGCGACGAGGCGCGCTACCTGGTGTTTGACGGCGACGTGGACGCGGTGTGGGTGGAGAACATGAACAGCGTCATGGACGACAACAAGCTGCTCACGCTGCCCAACGGCGAGCGCATCCGCCTGCAGAACCACTGCAAGCTGCTGTTCGAGGTGTACGACCTGCAGTACGCCAGCCCCGCAACCATCAGCAGGTGGGCACAGGGGCGCCCGTGTGGGCCATGTGGGGCACCTGGCAGCGCAGTGCTTTGAGGACATCTTAAAGCAAGACCTCGCATATGTCGGGCCATGTACCTGCCCAAGTGATGGCCGTTCCCCGCCCGGGTGTAAACGCCATCAGCTACATTGCACGAGTTCTCACCAGCGCTCTGTATGCCTCGGTGTGGCCCCAGGTGCGGCATGGTGTACGTGGACAGCCGCAACCTGGGCTACAAGCCCTACATCTACACCTGGCTCAACGGGCGGCCCAAGCAGGGCGAGGTGGACATCCTGCGCGGCCTGTTCGAAAAGTACGCCGTGCCGGCCGTGGACTGGGTGCTGGAGGTGCGTGGGCTCCCACGGGGCAGGGGAAGGAGGGGTGCGGGGCAATGACCAGCTTGGGCTCGTGTTGGACTCGGGACGGACTGTTTCCCAACCCTGTACTATGCTGTGCACTCTATCTAACTACTTGGACGTGCTACCATTCGGCCTCTTACATTGTTGCATGTTGCTCCTCTTCGCAGGGCATCGATGGCGAGGAGCTGGTCCGCCGCCCCAAGCAGGCGGTGCCGGTGACCAACCTCAACATGATCACGCAGCTGTGCAACCTGCTGGCCGCCACCATCACGGACCACCCGCGCATGGCGGACCCGCAGATCCTGGAGGCGCTCTTCATCTTCTGCACCATCTGGTCGCTAGGTGCGACGTGCACCCGTGCTCCCCTGCCCAAGCGAGCCGCCCCGTAGTCCACCGTACCTTGAGCTGTGGCAGCCGTGCTGTAAGACTTGTCCCCGCCTTGTTTGTATGCCGATTTCGCAAGGCCCTTTCCTACCTCCCAACGGCGCTGGAGCCCACTGGCCTGAGCCCTGCTACGCTCCTCGACATGCATCTCCTTTCCACGCACAGGCGCTGCGCTGGTGCAGCGTCCCGAGAACACCGACCGCGACCGCTTCGACGCCTTCGTCAAGCACATCGCCAGCATGGGCCTGGTGGACGGCGAGCGAGTGGCCGCCACGCAGCTGCCCGCGCGCTCGCTGTACGAGTACTGCTTCGACACGCAGGAGGGCGTGTGGAAGAGCTGGAGGAGCTACCTGCAGCCGTACGAGCCGCCGGCAGACGGCGCGTTCAGCAAGATCCTGGTGCCCACGGTGGACGTCGTGCGGTGGGTCCTGGGGCTGGTTTCGTGCGCAGCATGGGCGCAGCTAGACCAACAGCAGCCCCATGCATCACAACCAAGAGCGAAGCGTAAGCCACGGCAATTGATGAAGGAGCTCTGCAAGGACCATGTCAGTCCGCCACACTGTCTGACTGTTATCTTGCCGGTGCAATACCGGCTTACCTTCCAACCTGTTTAGCGAATGCCTTACATCGCCTCACAAATGCTCGTATCTGTGCAGCTCCACGTGGCTGCTGAACACGGTGGTGTCCTCTGGCAAGCCCTGCCTGTTCGTGGGCGAGAGCGGCACCGCCAAGTCGGTCACCATCGCCAACTACCTGGCGCACCTGGACGCCTCCACCAACATTGTGCTCAACGTCAACTTCTCGTCGCGCACCTCCTCGCTGGACGTGCAGCGAGCCATCGAGGACTCGACCGAGAAGCGCACCAAGGTGAGCACCATCCCACCACAGCTGATGCCCACTCATTCCCCCTGGCTCAAGTTTCCACTGGCATTGGACGTTTGCGGTCAGCAGCCAGCTACCCCTACAACCGCATGGCAAATTATCCTCGTCACGCCGGCGCGTACCGTATACCATACTACCACCAAGCCGACCCGTTTCTGGCCTGTCTCCATATGCAGGACACGTACGGCCCGCCCATGGGCAAGCGGCTGCTGATGTTCATCGATGACCTCAACATGCCACGTGTGGACACGTACGGCACGCAGCAGCCCATCGCGCTGCTCAAGCTGTTCATCGAGCGGCGCGGGCTGTACGACCGCGGCAAGGAGCTGAGCTGGAAGAACATGAAGGACGTGCAGGTGGTGGGCGCCATGGGGCCGCCGGGCGGCGCGCGCAACCCCGTGGACCCGCGCTTCGTGTCGCTGTTCAACGTGTTCGAGATCCAGTTCCCCAGCAACGAGAACCTGCGCACCATCTACCAGGTGAGCTTTTGGCTGGCAGCACGGGCATGCCGCTAGTTGTCTTCCCAGCACAGCGTACCAGCTGCCAAGTGCATCTCCTATTTACAGCTTGTGGCAAGGAGCTCCATGTAACTGGGATGTTTGCTAACCGGCCGTCTTGCGCCACATGACACGCTCCCCAGGCCATCCTGTCGCGGCACCTGGCCAAGCTGCCGGCGGAGGAGATCCGCGACCAGCTGGGCGAGCGGCTGACGGACGTGACGCTGGAGCTGTACAACTTCATCATCGACAAGCTGCCGCCCACACCCTCGCGCTTCCACTACATCTTCAACCTGAGGGACCTGTCGCGCATCTACGAGGGCCTGCTGCTGTCCGTGGGTGCGTGGGGCACGCCATCCCCCTATGCCTACCTCCTGCCGGTACCTGCCTGACTGTGTTTTACGCTTCCTGGCATGGGGGAAAGTGTAGGGGTAAAGTCAACTGAGCTTGCTGCTGATGCCCTGCCATCGCTTACCCACTCTCACTTTTCAGGCGACTGCTTCAAGACGCCCCAGCAGTTCCTGCGGCTGTGGCGCAACGAGGTGATGCGCGTGCTGCACGACCGGCTCATCAGCACCGAGGACAAGCACCTGCTGTGCGAGCGGCTGGAGGCGCTGGTGCAGCAGAAGTTCCCCAACCTGGCGGAGCACACGCTGGCCTCGCCAGTGCTCTTTGGAGACTTCAAGTGAGTGCCTGCCCGCCTTGCGAGCATTGCCGCCTGCTGAGGCTAAACCCATGCACACCTGGGCCTTGCAGCCACGGCACAGGGTAATCTACACAGACGTGAATTTATCCCTCTCGGCCTGTCATGATCTCCTACTTGTTACGTTGTTCTCCCCTTCTAGGAACGCCGTGAGCGAGCTGCTTGGCGAGGGCGAGGTTGCCCCCCGCATGTACGAGGACCTGGGCGACTACGCCGCCATCAAGCCGCTGTTCGAGGAGATCATGGCGCTCTACAACCGCAAGCGCAAGCCGCTCAACCTGGTGTTCTTCGAGGACGCGCTGGAGCACCTCACGCGCATCCACCGCACGCTGCGCCTGCCCCAGGTGGGCACCTGTGCTGAATATGGGCTTGCATGCCAATGACCTCAGCGCATCTCGCGCGATTTGCGTGTCCTCGTGTGCGGTACCTCTGGCCCAGGAACTTGCGCCTTGCATGAGCCGAAGGGCTGAGCTGTATGTGCGGGTGTGTCCCTCCTTGGCATGCACAGGGCAACTGCCTGCTGGTTGGCGTGGGCGGCAGCGGCAAGCAGTCGCTGTCGCGGCTGGCGGCCTTCACCGCCGGCTGCGAGGTGTTCGAGATCACGCTGACGCGCGGCTACGACGAGGCGGCGTTCCGCGAGGACCTCAAGCGCCTGTACGCCATGCTGGGCAGCGACAACAAGCGCGTCATGTTCCTGTTCACGGACGCGCACGTGGCGGACGAGGGCTTCCTGGAGCTCATCAACAACATGCTGACCAGCGGCATGGTGCCCGCGCTGTACGACGGAGGGGAGAAGGACGGCCTCATCAGCAGCGTGCGCGCAGAGGTGCGGGCCACGGGGGGGCTTGAATGGGGAGCAGAGGCCGTGTAGCTCATCCGTGGAAGCTGTTGGCTTGTTAGGTAACAGCACGTGTGGCTGTGGCGGATGAGGTGCCTGCCGCTGGATGAGGTGCTGCCCAGCGTACTGATAGCCTGGTTGGGATGGGTCTTGCAGTCTTGATCGATTGGGGTGTAATGGGTGTGTGCTTGCGGCTGTCCTCAGGTTGAAAAGAAGGGCCTGCTGGCGACCAAGGAGTCGTGCTGGTCGTACTACGTGGAGAAGTGCCGCAACAATCTGCACGTGGTGCTGGCCATGAGCCCCGTGGGAGAGACTCTGCGTTCGCGCTGCCGCAACTTCCCGGGCATGGTCAACAACACCGTCATCGACTGGTGGGTGTCCACACTTGCGACTGCTGATGCTTTCGTTTCCTCGTACACGTCGTTGAACGGAAGGCCGCCTACCTTACTCCTGCCCCATCACCGAGTGCCAGCCTGCATGATGCTAACTCGCTCAACTCTCACTCCCATGCAGGTTCGAGCCGTGGCCCGAGCAGGCGCTGACCAGCGTGGCCGCCGTGTTCCTGGCGGAGGAGCAGCTGCCGGAGGCGCTGCGCCCGCAGATCGTGGAGCACATGGTCACGGTGCACCAGAGCGTGCGCACCTTCTCCACACGCTTCCTGGTGGGTGCGCGGCAGCCAGCGCCGGAAGCAATGTAGGGTTACTTGCTCCCCGCGTACGAACACTAGCGCTCCATGGCAACTTTGCAAAGGAGGGGTACAGGGGAAATTCAGTGGCAACCGGCCTTGAAGTTGAGCTGTTGGTGCCTGGACCCTACAGGAGGAGCTGCGGCGCTACAACTACGTGACGCCCAAGAACTACCTGGACTTCATCAACAACTACAAGCGCGCGCTGGCCACCAACCGCAGCACCATCCAGGACACGGTGGGCCGCCTGTCGGGCGGCCTGGAGAAGCTGATCCAGGCGGCGGTGGAGGTTGACGCCATGCAGAAGGAGCTGAGCCAGGCCAAGGTGGTCGTGGAGCAGGCAACCAAGGAATGCAACGAGCTGCTCGAGGTGTGTAGGGGTCGGGGTGCGGATGCTACGGCCTGGTGTTGGCCTGCTTGTCAGTCCTTTGTCGCGCCCCCCGCCGGCCCCCTCCAACCACCCAACCCACTGCAAGCAATGCCATCCTGCCACAATAGCTGCTAATAGCAGCTCTACCATCAACACGTTGTGCACTTGTGCGTGTGCAGATCATCTCCACCAACACGGTGGAGGTGGAGGCCAAGGCCAAGGCCGCGGGGGAGAAGGAGGCGCAGCTCAAGATCGACAGCGAGCAGATCACGGTGGAGAAGGCGGAGGCGGAGGCGGCGCTGGAGGAGGCCATCCCCGCGCTGGAGGAGGCTGCTGCCGCGCTCAAGGACCTGTCCAGGGACCACATCACCGAGATCAGGTCCTTCGCCAAGCCGCACATGCTGGTGCAGAAGGTGAGAGCGGCCAACGGAAAGGGGGTCTCCCTGGATCCTCGGCCGCCAGCCTTTGGGAGCCTGTCCGTTCGCGACCTCCGGCACCAACGCTTGCCTTTTGTGTGTGGCCGTGTGTGTGTTCCCCACGCCCCAGGTGTGCGAGTGCGTGGTGATCCTGCGCAACGTCAAGGACGTGTCGTGGGCGGGCGCCAAGGCCATGATGGCGGACGGCAACTTCCTAAAGTCGCTGCTGGAGTTCGACAAAGACAGCCTCACCGACAAGCAGGTCAAGCGCGTCAAGGAGTACCTGCGCGACAAGGACTTCAACTACGAGAACCTGCAGGTGTGTACGGGGCTGAAACGTTCGGGTGCGTACGTCCGTATACACAATGCTCTGTGTTTGGGCGCTGCCTGCCCGAATGGGGTCAACGTGATGCGGCTGCGTAGCTTGGCAACAAGGCATCTGCTGGGACAAAGAGCATGTTGATCCAGCTGCTTTAAACGGCTCGTGTGCGTGTGGGTTGCAGGGTATATCCACCGCGGGCGCCGGGCTGCTCAAGTGGGTGCTGGCCATGGTCAACTACAACAACGTGGCGCGCACGGTGGAGCCCAAGCGCAAGAAGGTGGCGGAGAGCGAGAAGAATCTGCGCATCGCGCAGAAGGACCTGGCCACCACCAAGGCCGAGCTGCAGAGCCTCAACGCGCAGCTTACGCAGCTGCGGCAGCAGTTCGAGGAGAAGACGGCCGAGCAGCGGGACCTCAAGGTGGGGCCGATGCCGTGACGCCCTGGCATTAACACTGCATAAGCACGCCCCACGCCGCTCCCGTACCCTGCTGGAAGTTAGCACCTACCGTAGTGCACAGAGTGGCCAACGACCTTGCTTGACGCGGATCCATGCCGTACGGCACATGCCGTTGTGTCAATGCCACCCTGCGTGCCTCCGCCCGACACTTCCGCGCTCCGCAGGCCAAGGCCGACCTCATGGAGCGCCGCCTGATCGCCGCCTCCAAGCTCATTGCCGGCCTGGGCTCGGAGCGCGAGCGCTGGACACGCGACATCGCGGAGCTGGAGGCCCGCCGCGACCGCCTCATCGGCGACTGCCTGCTGACGTCGTCCTTCCTGTCGTACACGGGCGCCTTCACGGCCACGTACCGCCACGCCATGGTGTACGACATGTGGCAGGACGACGTGCGCGAGCGCGGCGTGCCGCTGACGCAGCCCTTCCGGCTGGAGGCGCTGCTGACCAGCGACGTGGAGACCACGGCGTGGGCCAGCGAGGGGCTGCCCAGCGACGAGCTGTCCATCCAGAACGGCATCCTCACAGTGCGCGCCAACAGGTGGCCGCTGTGCATCGACCCGCAGGTGGGGCTGGGCACCTAGCAGGTGCTGTGTTTTGCGCTGTTTGCGGAGTTGCGAGTGGTGAGGCAGGGGTGGGCATGGCGTTGGGGTCGTGAGGCTGAGGTCGGTTGTGTGTCTGGTTGGTGCTCCCAGATGCAAGCGGTCAACTGGATCAAGAGCCGCGAGGGCAAGATGCTGGAGGGCAAGGTCAAGACGTTCAACGACTCGGACTTCCTCAAGCAGCTGGAGCTGGCCATCCAGTACGGCTTCCCGTTCCTGTTTGAGAACCTGGACGAGTACATCGACCCCGTCATCGACCCCGTGTTGGAGAAGAACCTGGTCACAGGTGGGTCGGGGCCAAGGAGGCGAGAGCAGTTGCGCTTCGATTGCCTTGCCCACGTGAGATCAAGCAGGGGCACGCGGCTGTAATGCTCTTTGGGGAGGTATGAGAACATGTTGACATACCGTTAACCTCCGCGTTGTTGGCCGGCAGGCTCCACGGGCAAGCCCATCGTGAAGCTGGGCGACAAGGAGGTGGAGTGGGACAACAACTTCCGGCTGTACATGACCAGCAAGCTGTCCAACCCGCATTACGGCCCCGAGATCAGCGGCAAGACCATGATCATCAACTACGGCGTCACGCAGCAGGTGGGCAAGCCCGCAGCCAGGCCACAACCCACTCCGTACCTCAGCCCACCTGTTGGCGTGCCAGCGGTTGTTGCAATTGTGCGAAATTTCCGGGCTGCCCCTTCTCGTTGCAGCCGGTTTCCAGTCCCCATGCCTTACACGCCACGCCCCGTGCTTTGCGCGCATCCCCGTTACCTCCGCAGGGCCTGACGGAGCAGCTGCTCAACGTGACTCTGCGCCATGAGCGGCCCGACCTGGAGGAGGCGCGCGAGGCGCTGATCAAGCAGATGAGCGAGAACAAGGCCACGCTGCAGGCGCTGGAGGACACGCTGCTGCGCGAGCTGTCCAACGCGCAGGGCAACATCCTGGACAACAGCGAGCTGATCGCCACGCTGGAGAGCGCCAAGCTTAAGGCGGTGGAGATTGCGGAGAAGCTGGAGGCGTCCAAGGTGCGCACGCCCTTGTATCCACCTTTGCAGTAGACCGTCCGTGCCTTCTTCCCAACGGGACCGGGGCCGGTCACCATGCACTGCTGCAACACGCTTTGCTTGCTGCACGGTAGCACTGCACCCACACGTGAGCTGTCACCCTCTTGGTCCTCTGCATTGCTAGGTGACTGCCGCGGAGATTGAGGAGACGCGCATCCGCTACTCACCCGCCGCCAAGCGCGGCGCCATCCTGTTCTTTGTCATCGCCTCGCTGTCCGCCATCACCAACATGTACGAGTACAGCCTGGCGTCCTTCTTGGTGGTCTTCAACGGCAGCCTGCACAACAGCCGCCGCGACGCGTCCATCGAGGGCCGCCTGCGCAACATCATCGACACGCTCACCTACGACGTGTACGCATACACGTGCCTGGGCCTGTTCGAGCGGCACAAGCTCATGCTGTCCTTCCAGGTGCGTGCGTCCTCTTCGCCGTTCACTTGCGGGGCCGCCTCCTATCCACAGCAAAAGCGGGACAGCTGTAAAGATCATAGGGCATCGGTACAGACGTATACCTGGTGTATAATCTTGGTGTGTTACTGATGTGCCATGGTGTCCCGCAGATGACGGCCAAGGTGCTGGAGGGCGACACCCCTCTGGACCCGCAGCTGCTTGACTTCTTCCTCAAGGGCAACCTGTCGCTGGAGAAGGCGGCGCGCCGCAAGCCCTTCGACTGGTTCCCCGACGCCGGCTGGCAGGACCTGATGCGCCTGGTGGAGCTGGGCCAGAAGAAGCTGGGTCCGGACGGCAAGATACACGTGCTGGCAAGGTGCGAGGCACCCCGCAGCCGACACCCCAGAGCGGCGCCCACCCACAGCTTTGCTTACTGGAACAGCAGGCTGGGAGTGTGTCATTCTGTCCGCGTCGTGTAACCTTAAAGCCCATGGTGTCCCCCGCAGCCTCGCCAACGACGTGGAGGGCAACGAGGAGGCGTGGCGCACCTACTACGACCTTGAGGAGCCTGAGCTGGAGCCCATGCCGTGCGGCTACGACAGCTTCCTGTCCGAGTTCGAGAAGCTGTGCCTGCTGCGCTGCCTGCGCATGGACCGCGTCACCGTGGGCATCACGCGCTTCGTGATCGGCGCCATGGGCGAGAAGTACGTGCAGCCGCCCGTGCTCGAGTACCGCGCCATCTACAAGCAGAGCACCGAGACCACGCCCATCGTGTTCGTGCTGTCGCCCGGGGCCGACCCGGCCTTCGACGTGTTCAAGCTGGGAGAGGAGATGGGTTTCAGGTGGGCGGGGCTGGGGACTGTCACACTGCTGTTGCTGTGCGCTCGCATGGGGAGTGGGGTGCAGCGCTAATATCACAGCAATCGCATAACCGGTACACATGACTTTGTTGCTGGGTTAGTACAACACTCCTTTGCGTCCTGAAGTGTCTTCCCGACTCGTCCTTTGACCGCGCGTGTGCGCCTCAGGCCCGGCGCCAAGCTCAAGTACATGGCCCTGGGCCAGGGCATGGGGCCCAAGGCGCAGGAGCTGATCGAGACGGGCGCCACGCGCGGGCTGTGGATCATGCTGCAGAACTGCCACCTGCTGCCCACGTGGCTCAAGACGCTGGAGAAGATCCTGGAGAAGATCACCAAGCCGCACCCCGACTTCCGGCTGTGGCTCACCACGGAGCCCACGGACCGCTTCCCGCTGGGCGTGCTGCAGCGCTCGCTCAAGGTGGGCAAAGGGGCCAGCCTGGGTACGGCATTTGAAATAGGCACATGAAGGTAGCGTCTACAGCGGTGGAGCCGCCCAGTCACATGTTGTCCACTGCTACCGCACTATATGACAACTACAATGCACAGGTTGCACGACCGGTGTTGCTACTGCCGCAGGTTGTGACGGAGCCGCCCAACGGCCTCAAGCTCAACATGCGGCAGAGCTACAGCAAGATCACTGAGGAGGTGCTGGCCGACTGCCCGCACACCGCCTTCCGGCCGCTGGTGTACGTGCTGGCGTACTTCCACGCCGTCGTACAGGAGCGCCGCAAGTACGGCAAGCTGGGCTGGAACGTGCCGTACGACTTCAACGAGACGGACTTCCGCATCTCGATGGCCCTCATCGCCACCTACCTCACCAAGGCGTACGACGCGCAGGACGACCTCATCCCGTGGGGCACGCTGCGCTACCTCATTGGCGAGGTGCGTTAAAGGGGCACCTGCTTGGCCCTACCGCTTAGCACCGCTGTGTTACGTGGCTGTGCAGCAGGAGTGTGCACATGCAGCTGCGGGATGCCTCCCGGTACCAGAGAACTGACTTCCGGTTCCCGCACCTCCTTGTGCCCTCATGTCCGGCACCCCCGCAGGCCATGTACGGCGGCCGCGTGTCTGACAGCTACGACCGGCGCATCCTGACCACCTACCTGGACGAGTACCTGGGCGACTTCCTGTTCGACGCCTTCCAGCCCTTCCGCTTCTACGCCTGCAAGGACTATGAGATCGCCATCCCGCAGGCGGGCGCGCGGGACGTGTACCTCAAGGCCGTCGAGGCGCTGCCGCTCGTGCAGGTGCGGGTGGTGCAGAGAGGGAAGCCGCATGGGCTGACATCCTTGCGGAGCGCTCGTAACTCTCGTGTGATCTGCAGCTCCTGGCCCAGCCTTAACTGATACCATTCCCTGATAACCGCTTCTAAGCTTTCGTCTCCCACCTCTCCCCGCCCCCAGTCCCCCGAGGCGTTCGGCCTGCACGCCAACGCCGACATCTCCTACTACACCTCCGCCACCAAGGCCATCTGGGCCGACCTGGTGGACCTGCAGCCGCGCACCGGCAGCGGCGGCGGCGGCGTGGGGCGCGAGGAGTTCATTGCCGGCGTGGCGCGCGACATCGCCGCCAAGATCCCCGAGCCCTTCGACCTGCCGCAGCTGCGCAAGGAGATGGGCACGCCCTCGCCCACGCAGGTGGTGCTGCTGCAGGAGCTGGAGCGCTGGAACGGCGTGCTGGCGGTCATGGTGTCCTCCCTGCGGGACCTGCAGCGCGCGCTCAGCGGCGAGATCGGCTTCTCCTCGCGCCTGGAGGAGCTGGCCAGCTCGCTGTTCAACGGCAAGCTGCCCGCCATGTGGGCGCGGCTCAACCCGGCCACAGAGAAGGCGCTGGGCGCGTGGATGGTGTGGTTCGGGCGGCGCTACCGGCAGTACAAGGACTGGGCGGAGCACGGCGAGCCCAAGGTCATGTGGCTGAGCGGGCTGCACATCCCCGAGACCTACATCGCGGCGCTGGTGCAGGCGGCCTGCCGCGACAAGGGCTGGCCGCTGGACAAGTCCACGCTGTACACCAAGGTCACCAAGTACACCGACCCGTACCAGGTGTCGGAGCGGCCCAAGTACGGCTGCTACATCGCGGGGCTGTACCTGGAGGGCGCGGCGTGGGACCTGGAGGCGGGCCAGCTGCGCAAGCAGGACCCCAAGGTGCTGGTCACGGAGCTGCCCATCCTGCAGATCATCCCCATCGAGGCCAACAAGCTCAAGCTGGCCAACACCTTCCGCGCGCCCGTCTACGTGACGCAGGCGCGGCGCAACGCCATGGGCGTGGGGCTGGTGTTGGACGCCGACCTCGGCACCGCGGAGCACAGCAGCCACTGGGTGCTGCAGGGCGTGGCGCTGGTGCTCAACATCGACCAGTGAGGGGCCGGGGGTGCGAGCGAGGTGGCGCTGCTGGAGGGGGTGGACGGCAGGTGGTGAGGTGTGGGGGTGCTGGGAGCCAGGCGGGCGGAGGCTGTTTGTGAGCAATGGGGGCGTTTGGGCATGGCTTGGTGAAGGTAGCGGCGCATGCCACCAACTGTACGTTTAAACTTGTTAATGGTGGAAGTAAAACGTGTGTCCTAGCGTACGCTCTCCATTCATGCGTGCAGTGCTGAAAGAGCACCTAATGACGACGTCGTGCGTTACTTGCTGTTAGTAAGGCGTTGGTGAGGTACTGGCTTGAAGCACAACTGTGACCCGAGCTGAAAACCAATGTTAGGCTGGGTTGCTGATGGGCCCTGAAGTGTGCCATCCGTCCAGTATATATGCATATAGCTTGGTGGTTGCGTGCGTGTGGCCTTCACTGCGTGCGCCTGTCATAGAGGCGCCGGTGGTACGGTGTTAGTGAGCGTTCACTGGTGGAACAGGCTGCTGGTATACGACTCGGTGGCACATTTGCTCGAGCACATAGGACTGCGATGCTGCAAAGGAGCAGCGCGCGGTTCTGTGTTGTTTCCGCGGCGCTGCTGCGATCTATCCTGCTTGTAGGGCAGCGTACGGCAAGGCCTCTATCCAAAGGCTGGCATGAGCTCCATGACCAAGACTTGTGGCTCAGTATGGCTCCATGTAAGACATGCTGCAGTGCCTGCTGTCGCTGGCCTATTTGGACCGTGAGGGTTCATACCGGTAGCCCGCCAGGGTTATAGCTGGGCTTGCGCAGATGCGGGGGTGCACGAGAGTACAACACAGCGGCAGCTGCGTGGGCTTGGCACTGCGCAGGCAGGGCCACGGGGCAACCCTCAGACAGGTGGATAAGTAGCCATGCCCACTATCTAGCCATGTCGCTGATTGCACTGTAGCCAACTCCGAACCACGGGATGAATAAGAGCAACAGCTGCAACCGCCTCAGGACAGGACCTTGGAGGCCTCCCAGCTCCCACCCGCTCCCACAGCCGGAAAGGTACGTGGAAACACGTGCGGGTGACAAGGCAAGCCCTGACCGACGAGCAGGACTTTGCCGGGCTTGCAATAAATTTGCGCTTACGAGCTTTATAGCGTACTACACCGAATGTGATGGTATTGCCGGGAAAGATGTCCAGCGTGCACAAGTAGCCTCATGTCCAGTGCGCATGCGCTCAGTGCTGCACTTGTTTACCGTTGTTCACCCTAGGGCCCCCATCTGACAGTACACAATGCATAACACCGATGATCCAGCAGTAAAAAATCCATTATTCATCCATGCTATGCACAGTTACCACCTAAGCAGGATGCACCCCGACAGGCACGCGCACCTATGTAGGCAGGTGCGGAGGCTGCACCAGGCCCCGTCGGGGGCGGCACTTGCTACCACATGGAACACAACTGCAGGTCCAAAATGGGGATACCGGTATGCAGTTATTGCATTTTGCGTGCCCTGCAGATAACCTTTGACAAACTTCAATCCATAGCGTAAAGGACAAGCCCCTCACCCAACATGGTCACACCATGCTGCCCAGCGCCACCCACGCCGGCAGCTGCCTCCACAGCTCCCCGCCCTGCCCCGCCGCCCACCCCTCCAGCGCCCCCAATGCCGCCTGAAGCCGCTGCTGCAGCGGCAGCTCCAGCGGCAGCTGCACGCCAGCCTCCCGACCCCCACAACCAAAGGTGCCAGCTGCGCCCCCGGCCCCTCGAGCTCCACTGCGCCCAGGCAGCAGCTGGTCCCGCTGCCCCTGTCCCCACTGGTCGTCCTTCTCTCGCTGCTGCTGCTGCTGCTGTTCCTGCCATTCCTGCTGCATATGATGCTCCTGCTGATCCCTGTGCGCCGCGCTCAGGTACGCTGCGCACTGGACCACAAGCGCAGCCTCCCGCACGCTCCCAAACCGCACCACCCGGCAGCCCCCGCCTGCACCCGCGCCAGGCGCCCAGCCCCTCGCACCCGCAGCTTCAGCTGCAGCGCAAGCGCAGTGCCCGCAGCGGCCCCTGCACTGCCCGGCTGCACAGTCCTGCAGCCCACAGCCCCCAGCCGCGTCACGCCCCTCACCGCGCTCCCCGCCGCAACCCTCGCTGGCTTGTCTCGCCTCATCCCGCCCGCAAAACCCCGCCTCCTGCGCAGTGCTCCCCTGCACTCCAGGTCCCTCTACGGCCCTCGTCCCACACCCACACCTCAACCTGCTGCGGAGGTGTTTCTTGGCCCATAAGGGCAGCAGCAGTACCACCACCATCGCTCGCCGTGGCGCACATGCCACCCGGCGAGGCAGGCGCAACCTCTTCCGTGCACTGTTGCCCGGCCGTACCCCGGCCCTCCTCTTCCCCATCTGCCGCATCCACCTCCACCAGAGCGACTCCGAGGCCCAGATCTCTGCGTGAACCCCAGTGAAGTCAAAGAGCATGGATAGAGGGGTACCTCCATGTGGCGCATGGACTTTGAATTTGCGGGGCCGTGCAATACGTCTTGCCGCAACAGCATATCCTGGTTAATGCGATAAGCCACAACCCCAAGCATTTTGCTCCGGACGCAAGAAAGCCCCCGAGGCGCCCTTCGTGCTCGGTGTATGGAAACAAGACCACGCGATACTAGCAGAACCGCTAGGGCCCCCACCCCGCTTGGGTCCTGGAGTCCTCCATGCTGCCACCACCACCACCACCACCACCACCACCACCACCACCACCACCACCACCACCACACACCTGAGGCGCTGCAGCCGCAGGTCCTCCACAGCGCCACCGCACACAGGCCCCGTCCAGCTGCAGTCGTCTGGGGCCATGCCGCCATCGCCTCCGCCTCCGTCTCTGGCCCCGCCTCCACCTCCGCCGCTTCTTCTGTCGGTATCACCCTGCGCCCCTAGGGCACGCGAGGCCGACTCACCGCTATCCGCCGCCATTCCCCCACCCTGCCCCTCTTCTCCGCCCGCCTTCTCTGCAATGTGCAGCCGATGCCCCTGCTCCTCTGTATCCTCAACCCTGCTTCCCCCCTCCTCCTGCTTCTCCTGCTCCTGCTCCTGCTGCTGCTGCTGCTGCTGCTGCTGTGCCGTGCCGTACATGGCGTCCGGCAGGCCAGGCCCCAAGGGAGGGCCCGACCACTGCAGCAGGGGGCCGGGCGGCGGAGGCAGCCGCCCGCGGCACGCCGAGCACGTGTACCGCGTGTGCATGCGCCTGCCTCCGTCTCGCGGCTCCGCAGCAGCATCGGCGGGCCCCCGGCCCGGGTCTGGCGCCGTGCTGCGGCCCACGTCCGGCGCCGCCTGCGTCGCACCTCCGTCCGATAGCAGTGCAGCATCTTTCCCGTCAGCAGCAGTACCAAGCCTGTGCTGATGTTGCTGCTCATCGCACGAGGCCGCATCCTCCGACGCCGCTGCTGCGCCCTGGTGCATCCGCCGCCGCTTGTGGGGCGCAGCCGCGCCGACACCGGCGGCCGCCTCCCCAGCCCCTGCGCACGCCGCAGGTCCACTGCAACCGCCGTCCGGCCCCTGAGCCGGGTGGACGGTCGGAACCGCCGCTGCTTCTGGGGCAGGGCAAGCCGTGCAAGCTGTACAGGTCGCTGCGGCAGCGGAGTCGGTAGCTGCCGCTGCTGTTGAAATTTCATGAGATTTTGCAGGGGCTAGGACAGGTGGGGATGTGGGTGCGTGGTATGGGGTGGTGTGCGCGGGCGGGCGGTGCAGCTGCTGGTGTCGCAGCAGCGTGTCGAGGACCTGGTGGGTGGGCGGGCAGGTGCAGGACCGGGCAGGCGCAGGTGGTGTTGGGCAGGTGGCCGCGAGGACCTGGCGGTCACGTGGGCAGGTGCAGGTGCAAGTGGGAGCAGGCGTGCAGGGTAAGCGGGTAAGCAGGCGATGACGCTCAACTTGCGGCGGACAAGTGCGTAGACAAACTTAATACCGGCAACGGCAATGGGCCTCGACCACAGGCATGCAGGCATATGCTCACCCCGCTGTTTCGGTCCGAGCCCCACCCTCCGCACCTTGCCGTCCTCCGCCGCCGCCGGGTCGAGGGAGGCCCACAGCGTGAGCGTCACGCGCTCGCCCCAAGCCACACGGTCCACGCGGTGCACGTTGCGCGCGTCTGCAGGGCACCGTACGACGTACATCGTGGGACGTACGACAAGTGCGCACCACACGTGAACGAGAAATGGCCAAGCGGTCCTTGGAAGACGTTCGCCACGTATGGTGCTGCTCTGCCGCGGAAGCAGGTTACCCCAGGATCCAGAGTTGCGCACCAGTTTGTGGGTATGCGTTCCACCGGCAAGAGCTTCGGGATATGGGTTCAAAGCCCTGCCTGCTCACCCGCCGTGTAGGCCACCAGTCTCCCGGCCACCGGGGCCACTCGCAGCGGAGGGCTGCCGTCCTGCAGCGCCCATGCGGCGGGGCGTGGAGCGCAGCGGGCACGAAACGCACAGCCGCAACGGGGCAGGAGCACCACCATATGGGCAGGGCAAGCGGCATCCACACAGCCAGGCAGTTCGACCTGGGGCAGCCAACCCTTCCCTTCTGAAGGCATACAGCCGCCGTGCACCTTCATACGTGTGCACATGTGCTTCCTCTCCTCCCCTCCCACACACGTAGTGCCCACCTGGAACCTGAATTCCCCTTCCCCGAAGTCCACCCCCTGGTCGTTGAGGTACAGCACCGCCGACAAGTGGCGGCGGGCCAGGTACGGCCTGCGGGCGCCGTACGCGCAGGCATGTGTCACGGCGTGGTGTGGCTTGGGGGCACACGGCACTCCATGGCGTGGCGTGGCTTGTCCCGTCGGGAGCGAGTAAGCGTTGCTCACTGAAACAGGGCACATACCCCTTCACATTCGGCTCCCAAGAGCCTCCTGAGTACACCGCCTCCATCAGCACCCATGCACACCCATCCGCGCAGCTGGCCGCCCTGCTCGCCCACCTACCTGTTTGCGTCGTGGTGCCACCCCAGGTCGGCTCCCTGCCTCCAGCCTATGAGCCCGCTGAACTCCACGCACAGCTCCATCTGCAGCCCGAACTGCTCCTCCAGGGCACACAGCACCAGGGCCCGGGCGCGCAGCTGGCGCACCGCGAGGGGGCGTGGGATGGGCGGGAGAGAGGGGCGTGGTAAGCGGAGGGGTTAAAGATTGTACCAATGCTAGAGCAGGACCGCGTCAGGACACTGGGAGCAGCAGGGGCCAGCATGCCTGCACAGGGGTCAAGGTACACGAGCCAAAAGCTGCCCCCAGAAAGAATCGCCAGCACAGGCGGAAGAGCCGACCACACGGTTTGAAGTCTCGAACGGCATTAGGCTCCCTTCTTGACCACCAGTGTGAGGACCCTTATTGCCCCCACAGCCCAGACCTGCCCCTCCACGCAGCTCCATTCCAAGCCCCGCAGCACACTTGGCAGTCACAGCACGGCGTGGCTTTGCATCACCCCTGGCCCACGGTAGGCCCACCCCATGCAGCGCACCAGGCCCACCGAAACCGCACCAGTCCAACCCCACAAGCCCCTCACCCCAGGCAAGAGGCGTAGCCACCCACAGTCAACGGTCACCGCTCACCAGCGGCGGCAGCAGGCACGGCGCCGTGTGTGCAACGTCGTGGATGGTGGCGGAGCACACGTGGGGCCGGTAGCCAACCGTGCTGCAGGCCTGGAGAGTGGGGACAAATATAAGCGGCATCAGATGATACCGGCTTACAGTTTTGTGGTTGTGAAACAGGGTTTGCTGTGCCGGGATGGGCAGAGGTGCGTGGCTGTGTGCCACAGGGCGAGGCGGCTGCTGCTGGAGCCGGGTTGTATAGCGACCTGCACGCACATCCTTCAGACCGGTGTGTTCGACACGCAAAGCCGTACTTCAATATCCTAGTATCGCCGTGAATACGGGTCCAAGGAACTGGCCCTGCCGCGCCCGTCCCTACCCCCCACGCACCACCGTCCCCCCTTACGACGCACCACCGTCCCCCCTTACGACGCACCCGGTACACAAACACCAGCTCCCTGGCGAGCTCCCTCGGCACCACACCGTCCAACACACACCGTGTGGTGGGGAGCTGTGCCAGGCGGGGGTGCGGAAGGCCCAGCGGGGGGGCAGCATCACCGGCGCCGGGGGCAGCGGCAGCGACCGCAGCCGCAGCGGACGGGGCGGGGCAGGGGCGGGGATTGCTGTGCTCGGCCATTTCCGCTGCCCGGCCCCTTCAGACGCATTACACTATATTGCCGCGCAATGTGTTTACATACTGTTGTACTGGAGTAAAGTCCGTTTTAGTGCAAGTGGAAGACAAGAAAGCGTTTAGCGGCTTCCTATCCTGTCAGAAGGCCGACTCGCAAGAAGGTATTCGGCATGCTGGTAAGGACTATCGCAGAACGTAGGATGGCACGATGGATAGCCGCGGCATGCTTGGAACCAGCGTACTGTATGCTGCGTATGCTGAGGAGTACGCATTTGACCCTACCGGACACGTGCCAGCCTTAGTAAGTGTAGAATGGTTAGCATAGACAGGGTGTTCGTTCCTGCTGTCAACGCATTTACGTGCCCGTCCTCATGATATTGGCGCTTGGGCAGCCCACACGGGCTGGGCTGCTGCAGGGGAGACCCTTGCCATGTTGGGCCCAGGGTAGGCCCTGTGCTACCGGTACCTGTGCTACGGGTCCTGCCAGGTCTTGTCAAGGCGTTTTGCTCGCCATTCGTCCCTGCTCGACGCGAGAGGTCAGCATTAGTACGGTATGGCGCGACTTAAATGTGTCTGAAGGCAGGACGACAGGGCTGAAGAGGTAAGGACGGGGGGTACGGCAGCGCGGTGGTTTGGCAGCTGGCTTCAAGACAGCCGACTTGACGCCCGCAGGCGAGGAAAGCCGCCCGCATACCGCACAAAACTTTGAACATCAAATCAAAACATACGACAGGGGACTGCTTACGCCGTCTTACTACTAGTGAACACCCCAAAGAATACTGCAACACCCGTCGCGTGTTCGCTTTGATTAACGAGTCACTGGGAAGCTAATAGATATCTGTGTATAGGTACAGATGACTGTGCCGGCGCCTCCGGCGCTGGCGACAGCGGGGGCTGCAGTAGAGTGCGCGACTACTTGTTCAACGTCCGGCCAGTGCGTCCCGCACGCTGACAAGGCTTGGGAGTGGTTCAGGAGCATAGGAGCTCCAAAGCTTTATGTTGCTCCCATGGTGGACCAGGTATGAGGGTCAAGCGACTTTGCCTCGCCGCCGAGAGAGCGACGCGCTTGGGCTTTACCTTCATGTTGCGACGTCTTCCGCAATTTGCAGTCGGAGCTCCCATTCCGGCTATTATGCCGCCGTCACGGCGCGACGTGTGCCTACACGCCTATGTTGCATGCCCGCATCTTCAGTCAGGACAAGAAGTACAGGTGCGTCTCAAGCCAGCCAGGCAGCATATTGCATGAAAGAAGTGCAACTTCACATAGCGCACAGCCCCTAACTCTGCAAGCTGGTAAGGGGCTCTAGCGCGGGGCTGCGGCGAGGTCCTGGCGGGGGGCCTTGGCGGGAGCTGCATGTAGCAGCACTGCACTTCTGGCGACCACGTACCCGACATTGGGCTGCCGCTCCGCACACCCTGGCGCGCCCCAACAAGCTACCACGTCAACCCGTATTAGATTGAAGGACTACTTACACTTCGGACCCAACTTCTCCACTTGGCACTGTGTTCCTTGTGGGTTGTTACCCACCAAACCACGGTCCAGTCGACACGCAACAAGATCGAACCCGACGTGTCTGCAAGGTCCGCACCGTGCACATTAATGCCTTCCCCTGGCCTCCCCGCGCCTGCACCCGCTGCCAGCACACCAGCATCCCCCCTCCGCCCCACCCCTCCCCCCGTCCTTACCCCATCCAACCCAACAGGGAGGAGATGCTGACGTGGACGCCCGAGGACCGCCCCCTGTTCGTGCAGTTCTGCTCCAACGACCCGCAGCACCTGCTGGCAGCTGCCCGCATGGTGGAGAAGCTGGGGGTGTGCGACGCAATAGACATCAACTTCGGCTGCCCGCAGGTGGGGGCGCGGGGCCTGGCCGCCTGACCAGCTGCGGGGCCACGGCCCTGGCTAGCTGGCAGCGCACTGCGGCACCACGGGCGTGCCCCGCACCCCTGCACCCCTGCAGACCAGCTCGTGATGCCAGGGCTGGTGGGCGGTGTGGAGTAGCCGTACATTTCCATCAGCGGTGGATTTGGGTCGGTGTTGTCTGTTAGTCCAGCACCGTAGGACCAGTAAGGTGTCCGCTACGCGCCTACGCCACTGGCCCGTTTGGGCCTTGGCTGCCGCCGTCTGCACGCATCTCTCCGCCCGCCTCCACGACCACCACAACGTCCACATCCGCCCACCGTCCTCCCGCAGCGCATCGCCAAGCGCGGCGGCTACGGCGCCTTCCTCATGGACGACCTGCCCCGCGTGGAGGCGCTCGTGCGCACCCTGGCGCAGGTGGGGCGGGGGGCGCGGCGAGGCGGCGGGGCTGGGGCGCCGTGCTGTGACTCGCGGGGGAGCAGGTGGCGCAATGCGGAGTACTTTGTGGAGGCACAGTGTTGCGCCGTCGGTACGGAGCCTGAAAGGCGAACGTATGGGGGTTGGGAAGAAGGTGCAGGGCGCGGCACGATTGCAGCGGTGCACATGGAACCTGTTGGGATGCAGCTGCACGTGCGGACTTGCGCATCCAGGCGGGACTAGCTGGACACGTGTTGTCTAGCTGTGCTGAAGCGTGGGCTAGGCGGACTGGGGTACACGCGGACCTTCTCGGGACTGAGGTGCATTCACTTGCATCCGCGCTTTCACGCGCCCGCCCTCATGTATGCAGCACTCCGATCCTCACATCGCGCCTCACGCACTCCCTTCGCGACCTCCCTTGCAGAACCTGTCCATCCCCGTGACCGCCAAGATCCGCGTGTTCCCCGACCCCGCGGCCACGCTGGCGTACGCGCGCATGGTGGAGGCGGCAGGTGGGGCGCGGCGCAGCAGGGCGGGAGCGGCAGGGCGGGAGCAGCAGCGCAGCCCTGGACATTGCCTACTGCCTACACGTGGCTACGGGCACGTGGCAGTGGGGCGGCATGGGAGGCGCGGCGCACAGCTGGTGCAAGGCCGGGGCACAGCCAGGGTTCGCAACGTCGCGTGCGAAACATCATCCCTTTCCCGCCCACCCCTCCTCCGTCCCTCGTTCCCCCCTCCCCCAGGCGCCATGCTGGTGGCTGTGCACGGCCGCACGCGCGACCAGAAGGACCTGTCCGCCACGCGCGCCGACTGGGCGCAGATTCGCGCGGTCAAGCAGGCTCTGCGCGTGCCCGTGCTGGCCAACGGCAACATCCGGCACCTGGGGGACGTGGCGGCCTGCCTGGAGGCCACGGGCTGTGACGGGGTGCTCAGCGCGGAGGGGCTGCTGGCGGACCCCGCGCTGTTCGCGCCGCGGAGGGCGCCGGTGGCGGTGGGGGACGTAAGTGGGGGGGTGGGGGACTCGGGGAGGAAAGCAGGGCCGGGGAGACCGCAAAGCTGCATGGAGAAATGGGGAGTGGCAGGGCACAAGGCGACCAGCAGGTCATGGGCGCCGGTGCCGGCCCCGGTCCCTTACCTTCCGCCTGTTCCCAGTAATGCTACTCTTCGTCACCTTTCCTACTCTTAAGGCTCCGACGTACCCTCTCGCCCACCAGCTGTTCCTTCCCCCCTCGCCCTGGCGTGTCACGCAGTTCGTGCCCTCCCCGCTGGAGCGCCTGGCCCTGGCGCGCGAGTACCTGGGCCTGGTTGCGTCGCACCCCGTGCCCATGCGCATGGTGCGCGGCCACGTGCACCGCATGGTGGGCGACTGGCTGGCGGAGCACACCGACCTGCGGGACAGCCACATCAACAGGCAGCGAGTCAGCGTGGAGCTGTACATCGAGGTGGGCGGAGAGCGGAGGGAGAGAGGGGGTACGCGTAAAACGCGAGGAAACCGTGTGAGGAGGGGAGGAGAGGGGGTGGGGTCGTCGCAGAGCGGTAGAGAGGGGCGAGGGGCGGGTTGCGATGGTTTTATTGGGTGATGGAAGTCAACGCAGTGTCAGAGTAGCGACCCTGTGCCCTTGCCCACCCGGTCCGGACTCAAGTGGAAGGGAGCGGGAGGGCAAGGGAGCAGGTGTGTTATGTGTGCTGTCTGCATGGACGCGTGGACCTGTGCGGGTGGCATGCGGCCGCGGGAAGTTGGTTTGTCGAGGGCGCACCCTGGGCTGGCGAAGGGCGGCAGTGGCCCGTATACGCCACGACGCTGGGTGACCATTGTTGTGCTTGGTGTCGCTTCCGCTTTACCCCGCACAACCTCTTTTGCCCAGGTGGTGGAGGAGATCCAGCGGCGGGCGGCGGAGAGCGGCCGGGAGATGCCCGTGCCGCGCGTCAGCGCCGCGGAGCTTGCGGCGCAGGAGCGGGAGGAGGCGCGGAGGGTGGGTAGCAGGCTTGGACAGGGCGAGGGCATGGGACGCTAGCTGGCCGCCAGGCGGCTACTGTGTGCCCCCTGCGCATCCTGCGGTCTTGCTGCAGCTCCTGCTCCCTCCGTCGTCCGCTCACCGCGGTGCCCCCCTGCTGCTGCTTGCTCCTCACCTTGAGGCTGCCGCCCCCTACGTACTTCGCTGCCCTACAGCTTGCCATCGAGGAGCAGGAGCGGGAGGCGGACGCCCTGGAGCGCCTGGACAAGGGGCCAGGCGGGCGGGAGGAGGACGAGGAGGAGCTGACGGCGTGCGACTGGAGTGGCGCCGGGCTGTGGGACTGAGGGGGCCTGGTGGTGCTGATGGGGGCTGGGGGGAGGAGCTTGGGGCGGGGACGGAGCGCAGTGGGGAGAAGTGGTGAGTGTGTGTGTGAACACAAGCGGTGTACAGCAGGAGCGCGCACGACGTGTTTTGATGCATGTGAGAGATTGTGACAGGTGCGACGGACAGGGCTGAGAGCGTTGACTTTGTGCTAGTGACTACCGAGCGCGGCTGCGATTGAGGTGCTGGTTCCCCACGTGAGCCTTGCGCATGGGATGCGGATCGCACGCGCAGCACGTTTGCGCGCGTTGCTGCGGTGTATGGCATAGCAACTACTCGACCGCCGTAGTGGCATGGAGTGTCTTGACTGCATGCACTACCATGATCTGCCAACGCATGTGTCCACGCAGCTACCATAAATGTACCTTCAAAACGTCAAGGCAAAGCGTTGTGTGTTTGCTTGGACAGGACATGGAGCGGCTGGTAGGGTGACATGTGGCTTCATCGTTTGCCTGCAAGCGTACAAGGCAGGAACCCAGGCCAGGCCTACTGATTACGTGTCAAAACACACGTGTGTGACAATGTGGCTGCTGGTGCTTTTGGTGGTGTTGATGGCGGCTGAGGTGCCGTCGGTGCTATGCGCTGAGGCGATGTGGAACGTGTGCTGTCGCACGAAGGAGGCCTCACCCGCCGCCTGCCTGGTGCAGCGGGGAGCTACAGGGAGCCGCCGTGTGTTGGGGCGACTATGGAAGGCGGGAGGCTGGTGGCCGTGACTGGACAACCAGATCGGCATTTGGGTCGGGGACTGAATGGAAGGCCGAGATTATGTTACGAGGGTCGCGATAGGGGTATGTGTGACAGAGCACAGGGTCGTGGTGCAAGGTTTGGCTGTTGGGGGCAGGCTGCACGGCAAGCCGAGGCGGTTTCATGTTTACAACATGGTATCTTGGCGGGCTTGCGTGTGCCGTACGGTGCTCACACGCCGCATTGATTGCCATTGACGGAGGTGCCTGCCATTCCGCTTCCTCAAAACACCTCGAGCTGGTGGTTACGGGTGAGATGGTTGTGCGTGCCTCCCTGTGCCACCTTGTCAACCTTGAGGGCTGTGACAGTGTGTGCCAAGAATCTTTTCTACGTTTCAAACTTCAGTGCCCCGCCGTTTTGCTGTGTCACTTCCGGCAGGGAACTTCACGGCGACGGCAACCCGTCTGACCTGCTGTGCGCGAGCGCGGGTGCGTATACGCTCTGACGGCAGCAAGCAGTTCTAGGCCACGCATTTGTGATGTCAATGGAACATGTGTCACGCAGTGTCAGCTGAAAGTCGGAGAGTTTCAGACCAGCACAGCCCAAGGTTCGCATGCCACACTGCCACCAACCAGGATAGCCCGGTCTGTTGCATACTCCAGTCTGCGCTTCCATTTACAGCGCACACTAGCATGAGCCTAGCTCCAACACTTCGTTGTGCAAGCTCGCGTGCTTCTCCCTTGTCTGACAAGGCTGAGATGACGTCTGACCGGAGGATCACAGGGGCGAAGAATGCAACGTGACAGAATGGGTTTGCCGCAAGGATGCTTGAGCTGTATCCAGACACCAAACTCGCGGCCTCGCATGGGAAGCTGCTATGCCAGACAGAGCTGCTGCTGCTGCGCGTCAAACTCCGCCAAAACTGCACGTACGTACACTCCAGACTGCAGGCACCGTAGCGAGGCCATATAGGCCAAAAGCATTTCCAGTCGATATACTTTTATCGATCGCGCTTGCACGCGGGCGGCGGGCGGGCCTGGCCGCCTCCAGGCCTGACAGGCCGCTGCAACCGCCCAACGGCCAGCTGATCTACGACGGACTGCAGCGCGCGCAGCTATAAGTACTCAGGAAAGCCGTTCTGTGTTCAATAGGCATCCAAGACCTCACCTTGCACTGGCTGAATAAGCCAGACTGTCCCTGAGCGCTCTGTTCTTTGTCGTTCACGGTAGCATCCCGCTGCCTGTTGCGAGCAGCTCGCCCCTTGGCCTAGCCAGCCTCCTGGAAGGATGAACAAGAACTCTGTCGCAATGGCCGCTCTGCTGGTTGCAGCATCGGCGCTGGTGATGTTCGCCGCGCCGGCTTATGGTGAGTTGAATGGGAACAGATGGAAAGTCCGACAGCCACGAGCGGACTACTGCCTGTCTGCAAGAGCTACATGTAAGCTTGGTAGATTGTCATGTTTGCACCTCATTCCCTACTAGTTCACTACCCAGGCAGCGACCCAAGGAGCCCCTGCCGCCATGCAACGGGGCCCTGGGTGGTCTCGCTGGCTGCCCGGCACGCTCCGTTGACGTGCCCCGCCCTGATGCCCCTCGCAGGCCAGAGCGTCGCCGCCTACCGCCTGGTGTCCATCACCAAGTGGAACGCCTCCGCCAACATCGCCTACCTGCAGGTGCGGCTGCGTCGCGTAGGCACGAAGCAGCGCTGTGGAGGTTGCAGCGGGGATCCCTGCTGCAGACTCCTGCAGGCCTGACTTCCTTGCTGCGTGGGCTTGCTGCTTGCCCGTTTGCACGCCTGTGACCGTGTCCGTGTGACGGTGTGAGTACCAACAATTTCATCCTGCGTTGAGCCTGCTCCGCGCGCCTCGCTTTCCTGCTTCCCTACCTAAGCCCGGCATTTCTGTCCGCACCCCGCCCGCAGTCTGCCGAGGTGAACGTGTCCAAGGCCTGCGCCCAGTGGCTGGTGGCCGGCGTGACTGGCTCCAGCACCGCCCGCGTCAGCGACCCCCTGTACGGCAGCCACATCAAGGTGCGTGGCGCACATGCGCACTGGCCCTGAACCAGCTGTAGGCCTGTGGTGGCTGCCACGTGCACCTGCAGCACGTACGGAGTACAGCTTCCGCTGCTGTTGCTTTTGCCGCCCCCTGCCCTTCCGCGCCCCCCTGCCGCCGCCTGCATGCACACAACCCAAATCCAGCGGCCGGACCCACATCCTGTCGGCAATATACTCACTATTATCAGCTTCTCCTGACACATTGCTGCCGTGCCCGCCCTCTGCTTTCATGCTCCGCGTCCAGATCTACGACTTCAAGAACCTGACCGCCTACACCAACTACAGCACCTGCGTGGCGGCGCAGCCCGCGCGCTCCATCTCCCAGGCGTGGGAGCTGTGGAAGAACCGCGTCATCTTCTCCTACTCGGGCAACATCACCGTGGCAAACACCGGTGGGCCGTGCGCTCGTGTGCTCGGGTCTGCTGTGGCACGTGCCAACCCGCCGTACGCCGCCGTATGTACCCTGTCGTGCTGCAGGAGAGACCTTTGTAAAGCACCCTGTCATACAGCCATGTATGTTGCCGTCACCAATAACCCCGCGCAACACGATCTGTTTGGTGTTGGCATCCCTCCACCTGGCGGTGCCTGATGGTGCATATCTGGTAAACCTGCTGACCTGCTCCCATGCCCCTGCCGCACGCTGGTTACGCCCGCAGGCGCCTCCTTCCACGCCGCCATCGTCAACTCCACGGCCGCCAACCGCAACACGCTGGTCAGCCGCTTCAACACCCTGGCCGCTGACGTCAGCAGCCTCACCACCATCCGCCAGGTGGGCGTGAGCTGTGGGCTGTGGGCAGCCGCTTTCTCTGCGTGTTCTTGCTACTTACTGCACGGCTGGAGCCTCGCCAGTCAGTCGACCCTTGTGTGTGCAGCCGTACTCAAGCCGCGACCCGCGCCATGAGGCGGGCTTTCGTCCTGTTGTCTGGTTTGCGCCATATGTGCTGTATGCCGCACGCACTGCGCCCAGCAGCAGCTCGACACGGCTCCCAGCACCAGCACACGCCGTGCATCCTGACACGGTTCTCCCGCGCCCACACGCACAAGGGCCGCGCTTTCTTCTCTAAGCCCACGCTGGCAAGTCACAACGCCCTGTCTTCTCCCGCCATGCATGGCCTCATGCCTAACCCTTTGCCCACTTCAGTCTCCAGACCTCTCCGTACCTTCCCCAACTCACCCACCACTCTCACCGTGTCGTGTTAACCCACACGCAGGCTGGCGTCAACGCGCTGGCCACCCTGAGCCTGCCGCTGGACGTGGCCCAGGTGGTGGGCTTCAGGAACGAGCAGGGCGCCAACGCCTACCTGGCCTACAAGAACGACCCCGCCACCGAGGGCTTCGCCGTCAACCCCCAGTGGACCAACATCAAGGCCCTGTACTCCGGCGCCCCCCGCTACATCAACGTCAAGGCCGTCGTGATTACGAAGTACCCTTAGATTGTTGCTATGAACTTGCGGATGTGCGGTAATGTGGTAGCTGGGTGGTGTTGACGTGCAGCAGGGGCGCGTGCCCATGTCACAGCACAAACCCTCTGGTGAGCACTTTACTGTGTAGCTAAGCGTGCATGCATTTATAGCTGGGGCTCTGCAGTTGCACCACGTGCACTGTTACTGGCCCTCCCCCTGTCCCCTGTGCACCAAGTTAGGCGTTCGGCCAGTCAAACACATTCTGTACCAACAGCGCGCGGAAAGGGAAGGGGCTCAGTCTGCCACTGCATGCCTGGCCTGCGAGCGAACATTAGCAATGCGGCGTGCGGCGTGTGTGCAACATTAGCACTACCCATGCATGGTGCTGCATTGTGGTGGTCCGTGGGGCGCAGCCGCCCTGTCGCAAGCCGCGGAGGCTCTGGACTCACGCGAGCTCTATTGGGCAACCATGCCCTTGTAACTATTCCGCTTTGCCCTTACATTCTGCCTTCGCCGAGCGCGCCCCTTCTCGTTACACGCCTGCAATGCCGTAAACTGTGTGTGGATTAGATGAAGCCTGCTCAGCTTTGTGCATGCTGAAACACACACGTGGGCACCGCCTTGCCGCCTTGGCACGTGCCGCAGTGGCTCCGGCATCTCTGGCGTTGAGAACCAGCAGGTGCATACGGCGGTTGGGGCAGTTACGGTATTCTTGTGCACGTGTGCCAACGGCGCAGAAGACACTTCGCTACACGCTTAGCCTGCTTGGCACTCCTTGACTATATCCTCAATGTTGGCATGGGCTATGGCACCTCCACTAAATGCGCCCACGCCTCCTGCGCCCAACTGTGCCAACCCTCCCCTGTTGCCAACGCGCAACGGCGCCGAAGCCACTTCGTTACATGCTTGGCCCGGTTTGGCCTTCTTGGTCGTATCCTTGATGTTGGGGTAGGCTACGACAACGCCATTCAGTGTGAACACGCCTCCTGCACCCAAATTGTGCTCCTGCTGCGGCATTGCTTGACTGTACACCGTTGCGGTGCCTCTGCGACTCCTGGCCAGTGCCCCACACGCCGAAGGCTCACAAGGAGTGCCATGGCGGGACTGCGGTCGTCCCATTATCTGTCACAGGGCTACCGGAGTGCCGTTATGCGCCATCCTCCTCTGCAGCGCCAAAATGGACTCCAACTCCTCTGCACCCTAAGCACGATCTGTCGTGCGTTAGTACGTCTATGGAGCGTGGGGCTACCGTAATCGGAATGGCCGGCAGCATCATACCCACTTCCGGACGGAAAGCTGTGCGTTGGCCACTTCCTGCGCCACCGATTTGTCTCCAGCCGCCTGGGGTGCAGAGCGCTGTGCTGCATTCGCAGGCTTCGCTGTCGCTGGCCCTCACTGGACGGCACCTCAAGGTTCCCGCTGCCGGCGGCAGGCCAAAGTACGACGGACAGTTACAGGTTGGTTGGGCCCCATCACACGCCCAGGCATGGCCAGTAGGCGGCGCAAGCGCTGCGAACCCTTGCGGCCGCGCCATGCCCTCTTGCCCTGGGACCATGGGGGCCGCCCTGACCCGCTTGCAAACATGCAAAGAAGCATGCCCTAGGTCAATGGCAACCGTCGGCACGCAAGCCAAACCCCTTATCGACGAACAAAACCTATGTTGGTAAGCCCCTTGACGCTGCTGCTGGCCCACGACATCCTGGCAGCGGCAACCACGGCGACGTGCGGCGCCGCTCCGCCACCGTCAGTCAGACAGCACCACACTCCGCAGACCACCGCACGGCTCCAGTGAAGCCGCTCCACTGAACCGCAGACCGACCACACCTTCCAGCGCCCTGGGTTCCGCGCTCCCAAGCCTCACTCTGCCGCCACACGACGCCGCCGCGGCCTTCGGCCAGCCCTGAGTAAGCCCCCAGCAAGCCACCGCCCGCCGCTGTGCGGTGTGGGTCATGCCGCTGCTCGCTTTCGCCCCCTTTACGCGCCCTTGACGAACTGCACGCCCTTCTCGATGGAGGCCAGCAGCTCGGGCATCATGGCCTTGAGGCCGGCCTTCTCGTAGTCCGACAGGGGGCCCAGGTCGTACACCTTGTCCACGCCTGTACGGCAGTACGGCAGGCCGCGCAGATGGCAGGTACAAGGTGAGAACAGTGAACGGCAATACTATTACCTTGGTGTGCATGGGCATGCTTTTAATACAATGAAGGTGTGGTTCACACCCCGGGAGATGGACAACAATAGCAGGGGCCGGCGCCTCCTGTAAACGCTGACGGTTACAGCCACTCCGGATCCGACAGTTGGACCCTGTTTGCAACTAACTGGTGCGAAGGACCGGCTGGCGCCGCATGTTGGCGACCACTGGTCTCGCCATGGCGCCGTGGCTTCCCGGGCGGCCCGCAAACGGTGCACCTCCCGCCCTTCGCCCAGCGCCCCCACGCCCCGCACCCACCCTCCGTGCTGAGCTTGCACTTGGAGGCAAAGTAGGGCGCATCCGTGACGGCGCTCTCCACGTAGGTGCACTCGATGGTGGGCGTGCCGTTGAGGCCGCGCAGGCAGCTGTCAGCGAACAGCGCGGCGGCGTACGCCATGGACAGCGTGGCGGATCCCTGGGCGGCAGAACAGGCGGGTCAGGTTTCACGGCTTCCATCGGGGACTGGCGGGCAACAGGTAGCATCACATCACTACAGCGATGGGCGGCAGGCTTGCGTACGGCACAGGGAGCGTGTGAATCCTCGGCGGGGACGGCCCCCAGACGCGAAGACGGCATCCTTTCGTATACCAAAGAAATCCCAAGCGGTGTCCTGCTCCCGCCCGCACTCCCATGCAGTACTTGCGGCCCAGCACTTGACAATATCCTGCCTCCGAGGCCTGAACCTGCCTCCCGCGGTAAGCAGCCCCTTCCCTGGCCGCTCCTCCTTCCTCACTACTGGTACGCCCACACATTACACACCCACGCGCCCCGCGAACCCCCTGCTCCCTGCCTCGTTCCCCGCCCCGCTGCCGCACCTTGCCGGCCTTGGCCTGCACCACCTCGGTGCCGCCGTCCTGCGTGCGCTTGGTCAGCGCGTCCAGCACCTCGGCGGCCATGGTGGCCTTGGGAGTGGCCTGCGGGGGGTGGGGGGTGGGTGGGTTGGAGGGGAGCTATGTGGGGTGCAAGTGGAACGCGGGAAACGAGTTACAGGCACACAGGAGAGGGGAGGAGTGCCGCAGCGTGGGGCGTGGGCAGTTGCCTTGTGGCAAGGATTGGCACGAGGCGAGCTGAGCGTGGGGGCTGGCCACAAGAGGACGTCGGGCCCGGCAGGGCAAACACGGCAGGCCGCAGCGACTGGATAGGTAGTCGGTGCAAGATATGTAGGGCAACTTGACATGTGATCTTATCCTTAGGCACGCTGAGTATCAGGCAACTGGCGCAATACATGTGTGCACACTGGACAGCCCACAGGGTGCCGGCAACACAGCGCCCCTGCGGTCTAGGCGCACGCTGGTAGCCCGGAGTGGGGTAACCTGCCTGGGAGAACAGGGGCAGGATGGTCACGCCGGCGTGGCCGCCGACCACGGGCACGTCCACGGCCGCCACGTCCAGGCCGTTCTTCTCAGCGTAGAAGGTCTTGGCGCGGACCACGTCCAGCGTGGTCACGCCCATGACCTTCCGCTTGTCGTACACGCCCATCTTCTTCAGCTGCTCCGCGGCGATAGGCACGGTTGAGTTCACGGGGTTGGAGATGATGTTCAGGACTGCGCCGGGGCAGTGCTTGCCGACAGCCTCCACAAGGTCGCGCACAATGCCCGCGTTGATCTGCGCGTCATGGGTCACGACATAAGGACAGTCAGGCACACTGGGGCCTTGGAGCCGTAGTAAGAGGTTGTACCGGAATATTTAAATTACCTTGAACAGGTCATCGCGAGTCATGCCGGGCTTGCGAGGAACACCGGCAGGAATGATGACCAGGTCGCAACCGCGCAGCGCCTCAGCGAGACCATCCTTGTCGTAGCCCTGCGTGGTACATGCAGCAACAGTGGTTGATACAAGAACCCAATAGATCGCGGGCCCGGGGATGATCCTCCAACGGAGAACCCATCGCAAACATCGAGGCTGCTTACCTTGACCTGTGCCTTCGTGTTGATGTGGCTGACATCGGCAGCAACACCCGGGGTGCCAGCAATATCGTATAGAGACAGCTGAGACACTTGGGCGTTCATCTGTGTGCACCGCCGAGGAAGCAAGTCAGTACCGGCAATCGCCGAAACGTGCACCGCAGCCAGCGACTACACACCTTCATGAGCATGGAAAGGGGCTGGCCGATACCACCAGCAGCACCCAGCACAGCGACCTTGCGGCCAGGACCACCGGCCGCTGCGGAAGCCATCCCGCGCGAGGCGCCAAGCGCCCACTGAACCAGGTGCCGGCTAGCGTTGTTGCTCATGTTGCAGCCTAGGTATCTGATAGCAATGTTCTGAAAATATGATGCCTTGGAGTGCAGCACGTTGAGTACTCATACTGCATGGGGGGTCTCGGAGCAACCGCGCTTTTTGCACTTTCAGGATGCGGTGCTACAAACAGAAAAGCGCAAGCGTACAGTTGAAGCAATTGCAATCGGGACCGCACCCATCACATGGTGACATATCGCAATTGCACGTGTAGGGGTGGTGTGGTGTGTGGCAGTGCAGTCTGCAGTGGGGCCTGGCTCGCAGGGGGTCACTGAAACTGATGTACCACAGTATGGGCAGTGTGACCAAGACTGAGGCATAGGAGCGGTGAGAGAGGTGGAAAGCACACACGGGCGCGGAGGGCTTGGCTGATTACCCAATAGAACCCCTGCATACACTCTTGCACCTGCACCCATAATGAGTCCACCGCTCGCCCGGCCAGGTAGCCTGCGGACTGCTTTGCTCCCTCGCTCGCCCCTAACCCTGTGTCCGCCTCCGGCACGCCGCCCATATGCACCCCACGCCCGAATCGCACACGCAACATGTACGCACGCGCAGCTGGCAGGCCACAGTCCTTGCTGCATCGGCAAAACTGCACACCGTCCTCGAGCAGCAATACCCGACCCTGCCCACTGCCACCGTCTCCCGGCACCCAACTCCGAGCGCCATGATTACAGCCCGGACACCCACATTGCTCCACGTGCACCACCACGCAGTACGTGCCCGCAGCCACGTGCTGCTGCCATCACGGCCAGTCGTTGCTGTTGTAGGGGCTGTCCGCCTTCCCGTTGACGCCGTCCCGGTGCGGGGCCGAGGAGCCGTCGCAGGAGGGCCCCCGGCCGCTGGCCCCGGCCCCGGCCCCGGCGCCGGGCGTGGAGGCGCGGCCCCGTGGCGTGGCGGACGGGGTGCACATGGCGCCCTGGGAGGGGCGGCTGACGGCCGCCTGGATGTCCGCCCAATCCACCTCGGCGTCCTCGGACGCCTGTGTGTGCGTGTGTGTGCAGGGGCAGGGCGGCCTGGCATGGGTTAGCTCATGCGGTGTGAGCTTCTTGGCTGGTCACGCCGGGGTGTTGGGTGAGCAGCGGGTGTTGTGTGGAGCACACGGCGGGCCGTAGGGAGGCAAGTTGCAATGCCCACAGGGCCCTTGAACCCAAGCTCCCTGCCACCACCCTGGCACTACCCAGCATGCACAATCCTGGCCACCGTAGCGCGTCACAAGCCAGTAGCTTACCAACATTCCCAGAACCACCGCCGCCCGCACATCCCACAAGCCCCCTCTGCACGCCCGGCCCTACACCGCCCCTTCCGCACTCGCCCTCGCCCCGCCTCCCCGGCCCGCCCCACCTGCGCCTCCTCCTCCTCCTCCTCCTCCTCATCGCTGCTGTCGTCCCACTCGTTCTTCTCCGTGGGCGGCGCGAACTCCAGCTGCCGGTCGTACTCGTACCCCGGATCCCCTGGCCGCAGCTGGTGGCGTTTGAAGTCCTCCTCCATGGCGGCCTTGGCCGCCTTGAGCTCCACGTCCGTCACCTACAAGGAAGGACAAGGGAGGGTCGGGGGCGTTTGGGTACCGGCATAGGTTGTGGACACAACGTTCTGCCTGGCCACTGTGGCAGTGTTGGCCAGAACGGTCCTTGTTATGCGGCTTGTGTGCAAGTACTCGTGACGTCAAGGCGCAACCATATGGCTAATCGCAGGTGGTGTGTGTGCGCTGGATGGCTGACGTGGGGCTGGGCGGGGGCACAGCACGAGGCCCGAGACGGAAGGCGTACCACGTTCTTAGGCTGACGTGGGCCGTGTGGTTGGCAGCCTTCTGGTTGCCTCATGGTTCCTGAAGCCCACGTTTGCGCCCAATCACAGGTAGGGATGGCAACTCGCCCCCTCTTCGCCCTCTCAACGCCCCTGCGTCCCCCAACCTGGCGGGCTCCCGTCCTTCCCCATCTGGGTCAAAAGGTCGCTGCGCAATGCCCTGCCTACTGCTTACCTTGTTGAGGTCCATGTCGTCCGTCACCGTCAACCCAATGGTCAGCTTCTCCGCCTCCGCCGCAAAGCGGCTGCGCGGCCCCGCGGCTTCGCCTGCGCCGCCAGCCCCGTTCGCCCTGGCGGCGCCGCTCGCTGGGCTGCCGCCGCCGGCGTTGCCACCGCCGCCGGCCGCCGTACCGCCACCCAGACCCGTGGGTCGGTCCCGGAAGGAGAAGGACGAGTCCCGGGAGGACTCCTCTGACGAGGCGGCGGCCGGGGTGGGCTGCGTGGAGCCGGCGGCGGCGGGCGCGGCTGCTGCCCCCGGGGGCGTGTGTCGTGTGGGCGTGGCACCAGCAGGGGTTGACGCGACGCTCCGGCTGCCGTACGGTGTGGAGCTACCTGTCGGTGTAAGAATAATATGGTAAGGCTGCAAGGCCAAGGGACTAGTGACGTGCTTCATGGCCTACAAATGCACTGGCGACAGTACAGCATGCCTACCACTTTCCGCTTGTCCCGTAAGCACAACCGCCATGGCCCATGCAGAGCCGCACCCCACGCGGAAGCGCCACGGGCGCGCCCGCCCGCGTGGCCTTGACACACGACGCAAACCCCCACGCGGTGACCACCGTTGCTTGCAGGGGACCCCCGTGACACTGCACCCTGTTGCGCAGCGCACCTCCCAGGCTGTCCATCTCCCTGTTCAACTCATCCAGCGCCGTCGCAAACTCGTCGTCCTCCTCCGCCTCCTCGTCGCTCCTGCTGGCCCCCGTGCTGGTGCTGAAGCGGCTCAGGTTGCTCTCCACGCTGCCGCGGTAGTGCCCCTGCCCGCCGCCGCCCCCCGCCCCGCCCGTCAGCCGGCCCACGGCCCCGCCGGGCCGCGGGGACACCGACGGCAGCGGCAGCGGCGCGCCGGGGCTCTGCGAATCCCCGTTGGCGGACACGCGCATGGGTCCCAAGGGGCTGGGGCCGCGGGGCCCGCCCTGCTCAGGGCGCGGGGCGCCAGGCGAGCCGGAGCCGGGTGCAGCGCCCTTGGCGTCCCGCTGCGGCTGTTGCTGCCGCTGATCGGATGCTGCTGCATCGTCTCCGCTGTTCGCTAGGTACTCAAGGAGCTTGACGACCAGCTTGCGGACCTGAGGGTCCAGCGTCAACAAGGGGTTGAGGAGGGGTCGAGGGTTCGTGCACCCAGTTGTTTTTGCACAGGCGCTGCTCGCATGAAAGGCACGCAGGACTACGGGCTTTAGGGGTTGCTATGTGGCGCATGATGATTGTCGCACCTGGTCATACTTCACAGAGGAAGGCTCGAGCTTGCGAGGGAAGCTCCGGATGACCTGCAGAAACGGCATGAAGGGTTGTTGCATAGTTTGGAAGTACATGACCATGCCTTAGGGTTGGGGTGACGGAAGGACGGTGGCCAGCCGGGGGGCCAACTGTGGGTTGAGGCAGGTGCTCAAGAGGCACCGGCCGCGTGCAGTCAACAACACACCTTCCGCGTTAACCTGTCGGGGTCTACGGTCGCCTGGACCCCATTGAGCTTCACCTGCGTGATTATGGGGTCTGATTTTGTTAGTCCCCGCCAATATGCAGGGTAAGGCGAATGGCCATGAATTGCTGGCTTCTAGACGCACCGCTCTAACCCTGCGCTTCTTTGAGGTGTCTTCGTACTCCAGAAATATGCATGGTGGGCTGAATTTGACAGCATAACGTCGCGCTTTATAACCCTGCACGTCGGGGTTCGCGTCCCCCTTCGTGTTCTCCTTGGCCTTGCGCTCTGCTTCTGACAAAACGGCGCTTGGCATGGATTATAGTATCCTAATACAGTGGCTAACCATCTCTGTGCGTGCGTAAGCGCTTGGCTTTGTTTGGTTCCACACTCAAAGCGGTACAACGTGTTCGCGCAACGATAGAGATGTCTTGTCGTGGGTGAGCTATAATATGCTAGAAGGCAATTTGGACATCATTCGCGGCCACACCAGTGAAGTAAGGGCGTCTAGCAGGGTGCACGACAGTCCTGTGACACGACGTGTGACCTGACCCGCTCAGGTAGTTGGCAGCACGCGGCCTTGCCATGCTCGAATGACCAAGTCCTCGCTATTCCGTGTGTGCAGCAGTAGCAGGTCCGTGCCACTTATGGCAGTATACCTATGATACTGGACTGCAACCAACAGTCAGCACACGTGTGAGGGCTTGAGGACCTTGAGGAGGGGACCCTCCCCTGGAGAAATCGTGCTACTGCCTGGTGCACAGCCCTATGTACCAAGGCCGGACAGGAGGCTGTCTCCAGCTGATGTCAGGAAATCCACCTCGATATGCCTTACAGTTCGTGTTGATGCGAGTATGTGCCGAAAAGACAGGACAACGTTCCAGCGTTGCGGCAATGAAGCTGCCTGTCCATTCACCGCTCCTCCTTGACCCCCACCTCTGTACACCCGCCGCCCGGCACGTGAGGATGAAGCCCGCCACGCCAACGAGCGGTCAACGTAACGCCCCCGACATGCATTATACCGGCGTCAAAGGGACCACGGAACACTGCCACCGTCCGCACACAACCCGTGCGCGCGAAGCGGCAGAGTCCAGTGGTAACTCCTGTCTAACCGCCGAAATCCTCCCTGATCCACGGGTTGATATCTCAACGTACGCACCTAACCGATTGCAGCCTGCAAGCCGCAGTGTCTTGGACCAGCTCCAAGGCGCATGACCGGCGCCTTTTCAGGGTAGGCGAGCATGCTAGCATGCCAGCACGTCATCACCGGCCAACCCAACACCAGAACGAGGTCAACCCAACCTTCCGGCAACGCACTTCGCGCTCTCCACCCGCCCAGCGGCGCACACACCGGGCTGCTTGCTGAGCACCCCCGCAGGCTGGGGCTCGGTCATGCTACGCCCTCGCTCCATTCCGTAACGCACCTCCGCAGCTATCGCAAGCCCGCATGCCGCCTCCGTGCTACTGATACGACAAGCCGCGCCCGGCCATTCCCCCAGTCACTTGGGCAGCCCAAGCACGTAGTCCTGCTTCAGGGACCAGGCGCCACGGGGTTTGTGAGCCCAGCGCTCCGGCGCTGCTGCTGCACCGCCGCCTGGCTGACCGCCCGATTGCCCGCCGCCGGTTGCAGTGAGCATGCAGGAGGCATCGCAGAGTACCCTTCGGACCGCGCTCCCGCCATGTAGTGCCACCATCTGCTCCCGCTGCGCCGTCGGCCGTCCCCTGTGCCACCTGTCCCAGCGCTGCCCACCGTCCCCTGCGGCCTTCCCCACGCCTTCCTACTCCACTTCCTATGGACGAAAAGCTCGCCGCACCTGTTTCTCGCTCCCACAGCCCAGCTGCTGCGCCGTTGCCGGCGCCGCCGTGCCGCCACCCTCCCTTCACGTACAGGCCTGAGCACTTCCTTGTGACGCCTTGCACCGGTCTCCCGTTTTCCCGCGCTGCGCGTGGTGCCCGCTCATGGCCCTGCCGCCTGGCCGCCCGAGGGGATCTGCGTGTAGCCCTGCGCGCTGCGCTTGGGCGGCAGCTTGCGCAGGATGTATAGCACTGCGGCGGAGGGCAGGATCTCCGCCAGCAGGTAGTAGGCCACGTTGAGCAGCGGGTGGCCCAGCATGTCCACCTCCAGGTCGTTGCGGTCAACCGCCGTGGCGGCGATCATGACCGCCCTGCACGCACACGTGCGCAAAGGAAAGGGGGGAGAGAGCGGGGCCGCGAGTGAGCTGGCGGGTAGGGATCCGCAGGAAGGGCGTCGTGGGGCCTTCTGTCGGGTGCACGGCACTTGTGCCTTCAGGACAGGATGTGCGGTCGTGCGCGTAGGTAGATGTGACGGCATTGGAGTGTGCTACGAGGAAGAATACCTTGTCAGCATCCAAGTTTGGGATTCCCATCAACAGTGGGACTGCGGCCAAGCTGCGTGTACAGCAGGAACAGTTGCACAGGTGGGCGGAGTTCGTGCCCCTTGCCCCTTCGCAAGTTTCCCTGCATCCCGAGCCTGTCCCCTCCGCCGCCTCGCAGCCCTCCGCACCTGAACGTGAAGCAGCCCGCGCAGATGGAGGTGACCAGCCCCACCTCCCGCAGCTTCTTGCGCCGCCCCCGGCTCTCGATGGGGAAGCGCTGCAGCATCACGAACAGCCGCCCGCCGTACAGCAGGAAGCCGGCGGCAGCTGCCAGGAACACGGCCGCCAGCCACACGTTGGACAGCGTGTACGCCAACTCCGTCATGTCCGCCGTCGTGCCGAAGGTGCTCAGCGACCACAGGAGGGCCTGGCAGGGCAGGGCAGGGCACGGCAGGGCAGGGCGGGGGGCAGCAGCGAGCACGGTCAAGGGCAAGGCAGGGTCGTGCCTCATTCTGTATCCTTGCTGGAACGGGAAGCTTTTCCAGCAGACCAGGGTCACCTGTGTCACCAAACAGACGCTTCCCTGCGGCCTTCACGTTCGCGCCGGCGCCTCTCAACGGCTACCCCCTCCGCGTCAACCTTAGAACTGCCACTGGCCAGGCAACCGGTCCAGGTTCCTTTATCGCTGGCTTCCCTCCCTCCCGCCCGCCCCCGAACACAGCACCCTCACTGCCGGGACCCCTGCCCGCCGCGCTCTGCCAGCACTGTCCGAACCCCTTCCCCCATCCCACCAGCACGGAGTAGAGTGCATTTTTGCAGGCCTAGCCCCACCCTACCAGCACCCGCCGCCGTCCTTCCGTGGCAACCCCCAACCCACCAGCACTGAGTACACCAACACATTGATGCCCAGGAAGGCGGGCCGCAGCGCGGCGGCGGGCAGGTTGCGCGCCTGCTGGTAAATCTCCGCCCAGAACAGCACCAGCAGCGTGTAGGTGGTGAAGAAGAGCAGGCCTGGGGGCGGGGTAACGGGTGGGCATGGCGGCGGCGGAGCCGGAGGGCAGCGACGTAGGGTTGGGGTTGGCCGAGCCCACTGCGGTCCCCTACAGCACTCTACCATGCTGCGTTCTGGAGTGCCCGGTCGTCATGGGAACAGGTCCCCTCCGCAAGTATTACTGGTGCACGGCTAGCCACCAGCTGATAAATGGCCCACTATGCCCCCACTCCCCTGCACCAGCAGGGTGGGCGCCGCATGCATCGACGTGCCTCATGCTCTGGACCGGTGGACCCTGTGCAAACCTCTGCCCGCAGCGGTCCCCGGCCTCGCATCTGAATGCAATGGTTGCCGGGTGTCGCCCCCAGGGCCCCACCTGGCAGGTCCAGCAGCATGACTTTGGTAATGGCAGGGTGGAGCCCCTCCAGCTGCACCCGGAAGAAGAACACCGAGCAGCGCAGCACCGATACCAGGCAGTTGAGCAGGTGGAACACCTTCTGTGTCGTCCACCCATACTCAGGGACTCTTAGTTGCAAGCGGCAGAGCTGAACCTGTGGGGTGTCGGTTCCGCGATTTGGTCAGGACCTGTCGGGGTCCGAGCGCGTCGGCCCTTGACCTGCGGACCGGCGAGCTACGCTGCTATTAAGGTTGACCTACCAGTGCAACAAGCCCAATTACGCCATAAGCGCCTGCTATGCCGAAATTGGCGTACTCCTGGAGCTGTGGCGACGCCTCCAAGTTTCGCCACCTGCAGGCCGCGACAGCCCGTGGGTTGGTGCATATTGGACTATAGCTTTGTATGCGCTGAAGGTGAACCCGCGCGTTCTAAAGGCTCCTGACGCACCATTTTGGAAAGGGAAAGGCTATGAGCCCCGGGTGAAGCAGGGGCATAGCCCCGAAGTCCGCTCGCACCATACCCAGCCGCACTCTAGTTTAGCGTTATGCAGCAATGCAGAGGCGCGGAGGCTAACGGTCTAGCGCGTCGGGTGCCTTCCCACGTTTTCACGCCCTTTTGGCAACGGCGGCACAGCGACTACACAGCGGCTTATACTTTCAACATGTACGCTGCGCACCGTAACGCGTGCCAGACATTTGGTTCAGGTGGCGTTTCCCCGACATTCCGCGCATGGCACCTGTTGAGGATTCCGGCCATCGCACGTGTCAGCAGCGCATGTTAAGAAACACCTTACATCTGCCTCCAGCATCGTTGTTGTCACTCACATTGCACCATTGCTTTTACCCTGGCGACGGAAGCCCGTTTTGGGGTGTTGCACCTTAACGACAACGTAACGTCCACGCCAAACTCAGTTGCTTCGCCACCAGCAGCGTCCCAGGATGACCAGACGTGACAACGCGGATTTGCATGAGGACGACGACGATGAAGAGGTGCTGATTGAAGGCGACGTGGTGGACGATTTAGAGGGAGAAGGTAGGCAGGGGCACAACGTTATGCAGTTCCTTACACCATGGCGTGTTATTATGTGCATTGTCGCATATGCTGTAAGGGAAGCGGCTTGACAAAGGAAAGAAGAGAGAAGCGCAGCAGCAGCTGTCGCAGGCCGAACGACGGGTCCGGCGGCGGCAGTCTCTCGACGCTGCCATTACGTTGGTGTGTTACTATTCGCGGCATAGATCCCGAGTATGGCGACGATGACGATGGGGACGACGAGCACGACGATGAGCGGGTGCACACCGTGCTGGAGGACGATTCCATCCACTGCTTTGAGGGCCACCAAGGTGCGAAGCCTACTCCGTTTCTCCACACCCCTCGCATGCCGTGCTGGCATGCTCGCATCACATATGTGGCGCGCTACGGGGCGGTATGTTTACCGCCGGACCACATAGTCCTCTGGCCATGTCGCATACAGTGGCTCGGGGGTAGCACTACCGCCCCCAAGGCTCCACCTGACTCGCACCCATGCACTGTTATGCCCGTTGTAAATCCCAAGCCACCCGGGTGGCAGTGGTGGCACTCAGTATGCCTACCCACATAGTCCAACCAAACTAGCACCTAGCCCGTCTCCCTCCGGTCCCGCTGCTCCGCCCTACAACCCCCAACCCCTCACTTCACCCACCCGCCCCCTCTACCTTCCCCCCCTTACTCTTCACCCGCCCTCCTTTCCTGGCATATCTCCAGACGCGGTTGTGGCGGTTGCCTGGAACCCCGCGCAGCCCGACGTGGTTGCCACGGGCGGCTGCGACGACGCGGCCTACCTGTGGCGCGTGGGGCAGGAGGCGTACGAGGCCACGGGCGGCAGCCTGGGCACGCACGAGCTGGGCGGCCACACCGACACGGTGGCGGCGCTGGGCTTCAGCGCCAGCGGCCAGCTGCTGGCCACGGCGGGCATGGACGGTGGGTAGCGGGCGCACGTGCAGAGCGGCTTAGTCTGGAAATTGGAAATCAGTAAGGCCACGAATACGAGGGCGTGTACGCCAGGTGCGGGGGTTGCCGCAGCGGGTATCAAAATGAAGGGTGAAAAAGTGGAGGACAGGGCCCGGAGAGGCAGGTGGAGGGGAAGCGGGGTTGGTGGGTGAGCGGAGGAAGGGGGCAGGAAGCAGGTGGGGGGAATAGGGAGCACTGGACACTGCCGGCATGGAAGAGGTGCGGAGGATGTTGAGCGATGGCCTCGTCATCAGGGACTGTGGGTGGGGCAGGCTGAAGCTGGAGCGCAGGAAGGGGTCTGGGGAGGAAAGGCGTGGGTTTGGGACGGCACGAGGGCGGGGGATTGCGGGTGGAATGGTCGTTGCCGGGTTGCGTCAGGCGCTGCGGCACCTGGGACGTGTGGGCGGAGCGTGGGCAGGAATGCATGGCGGGGCGGGTGAGGGCTGGCCACGCGTGCCGTTTGGGCCGCGGCGCGCAGACGGCGGGGGAGCAGGAGGGTCGGAGCACACCCGCGTGTGCTGGCGGCATTAGCGCGGGTTGGACGCGTGCCGCTGCCTTGCCGGGCCTGTGCCATGCCGAGACGGCACGCCCCGCCCACGCCTGGCATCCATGGCAGAGTGGGGCCTCAGTCCTCTTGTCTTGCCCTTCCGCCCGTCCCGATGGCCGTCGCCGGCCGACTAAGTCATCGTCGCAACGTCATGGTCCTTATGTCGTTGACCCATCCACCCATCTCCCACCCCCGTGCCCCTTTCCTACCCCTCCTCTTCATCCTTTACATAAGCCCCTTCTCTCCCTCTCCCCACAGGCCAGTGCCGCGTGTGGCGCGTGTCCGACGGCCAGCTGTCGCAGTGCCTGGAGGGCAGCGGGGGCGCGCTGCAGTGGGTGGCGTGGCACCCGCGGGGCGAGGTGCTGGCGGCGGGCACCGAGGACTGCATGGTGTACATGTGGAACGCGGCCACGGGGGCTGTCATGCAGGTGGGGCCGGGGGCAGCGGGGGAAGTGGAAAAGGCGCTGCGGAGGGAGAGCGGGAGCGCGGGGTAGCTGTGGATGGGTGCGTGTGCTCAGCGCCAGGCCATGGTTGTGGTTATATCCAGCCTCCTGACACGCTCAGGCCCGGCCGCCTGTCCGCCCCGCAGGTGTTCTCGGGGCACTCCGGCGTGGTGACCGCCGGCAGCTTCACTCCGGACGGCAAGGCGCTGGTGACGGTGGGCGGAGAGGAGGACGCCTCGCTGCGCGTGTGGAACCCCAAGACGGGGGAGTGCGCGCACACGGTGCAGGGGCACCCCTTCCACGAGTCGGGTGCGTGCACGTCCGCTCATGTGCTGGTTCGTAGGCAGAGGAAAAAGGCCGGATGCTTTGGTATCGGCTGTGGTTGGTAGCTAGGCTGGCTGCTAGCAGTGTTATTCCATGTTGAACGCCGCCGTCTTGGCTGGTGCGCAGGCCTTACTGTCAGGCCACCCTGCTCGTGTTGGAGCCCAGCCCTGCGCCCTGCTTGTACCACTCCTGCACAACCTGGCCTCCCGCCGTGCCTGGTGTGACACGTGCCCCTGCCTCCATCCACACCACGCACTTCAGGCATCAACTGCGTGGGCGTGCAGCGGGACGGCGCGGCGGCCATCACCGGTGGGGACGACGGCTCGGTCTTCATATCCAACATCGCCACAGGCCGCGTGGCGGGGCGGCTGACAGGTGGGGTGGGATGAGAAACGGGGGGCTGGGCTGGTTGCGGGGTCGCGAAGCGGGCCTGGAGCGAGCAGTGCCTGAGTGGCCGGGCTGGAAAGGCAGCTTGGCTGGGTGCCATGCAAGATGGCCACACGTCCGCAGCCTCACTGCGCACGCCTGTGCATGAAAGCCACGCAGGCATTGTCAAACCCTCCCGCACGCCTACGGCTCACCAACCCTTCACAGCGGTCTCTGCCATTCAGCATATCTCCACAACCACGTGGGCTCATCGGCGGCCAGGCCTGCTTTGGGCGTCCTGCCGCAGCACGTTGCGCCTCACAACCTGTTGCGTTTCTCGCCGTCAACCCAACGCCACCCCACGTCCGCCCCCGCACCCGCCCTTCCACCCACCACGCCAGGCCACGAGGACAGCGTGGAAGCGGTTGGGTTCAGCGGGCAGCTTCCGCTGGCTGCCTCCGCCTCGCTGGACGGCAAGCTGATGATCTGGGACTGCGGGACGCTCAGCCAGCGCGGCGCCTGCGAGCACCCCAGCGTGAGTGCTGGATGCCGGTGGGGGCCAGAAGCTTGTGCATCAAACTGGCCATGTGTTAAAAGGTCGTCAGGGCACGGACCAAGGTGGATCGCCCTCCTTACCGACCCTCTTCTCAATGTCACACAGCCATGTAGCGGCAGGAGTTGCGCACACCTAGCCTATAGCGCCCTTCCCCACATTTTCACCGCGTCGTACTGCAAGCAGCTATGCTACTGCCTGCCCCACACTGGCCCGCCTTCGCAGTCCACTGGGCGCATCATGGCGCTGAGCCTCTAACCAACCAACCTGCCGTGCCACCGCCTGCCCACGTGCCCCTGCCCGCGTGCCGCGCAGTCCATCACGCGCATGTGCTGGCACCCAACGGAGCCGCTGGTGTTCACCGCCTGCCTGGACGGCGCGGCGCGCTGCTGGGACCTGCGCACCGGCGCCTGCGTGCGCACGTACGGCGGGCACGAGGACGCGGTGCAGGACATCGCGGTGTCGCCGGACGGGGCCATGCTGCTGACGGGGGCCGACGACAACACGGCGCGCGTGTTCAGGGTGCGGCCGTGATGGCCTTGGAGGAGCGCGGAGCGAGTAGGGCTGTTTGGGGTTCTCGCGTACAGCGTGGTCGTGAGGGTGTGCGCGGGGTAAGGTCGCATCTCGACGTCTACCATGATGCATGGCACAGCCTTGCATCCATTTGGGTCGGCAATCAGGCTATCCTTGGTGAGACGTTGGCGAGAGGACAGTGCTGGTTGATGCATATGTGATGAGCGCGGCTGCAGGTTAGGAGCTGTGTGACGCGTTACAGACGGCAGCCCGACACGGTTGATTGGTTGGCTGCTGGTGAACTAACCTGCATCAGGTGAAGAGTTGCCATTGTGCCACAGCGTCATGCTCCGGCAGCGGTACCATATGTAGAGAGGTTGTTGCGCCGCAGTTGCAGGCCCCTCAGCCCGCAATGGCAGCACGTGGAATGTGCATGCGTGACACTCAGGTGCAGGTGCACGGGGTGAGCCGGCCACCCCATCAGCCAAATGTATGTTGGCGCATTGGTCGATGGGGTGGTGCGGGGCCTGCTGGTTTGGTCAGGGCGCACGCACCTGGGGAGGGCATGCGCTGTTCCTCCATGGCGGGTGGCGCTGTGTGCAGGATGTCGTGTTGGTGTCCTGCTGCCAAGGGTGGTCGCAGTGCGGGTGTTTCTTGGCGGTGCACTGTTGGGATGCGAGTGACCGACTGGTGGTTCAGTGGACCAGTGGCAATTGCGAAGGCTGCCGTAGCAGCATGTGACCACCTATTTTAAGACACCCGGTGGACTGAACGTTACGCTCAGCAGTCCAGTGCTACAACAGCGTCACTTCTTAGGCGCCTTCCTGCTCAGCGTTGCCCGTCCTGCTGCCCACGCATGGCACCGTAGTTTTGCTAACACGTACGACAAGGTGGTTGCAGCACGCAACCGCACCAACAAGGCACCATCAAGACCACTTTACTGCAGTTACTATTGAGCCTCGGGATCACTTTACGCCGCAAGTCAGCTCAGGATGTCTGCACCAGCGCTACGCAGCGCTGGAGCTCCCAGCTGTTCAGGCCGTAACTTGAGGCGTCTTTCTCAACGGCAATGCCCTTTAGCGCGACCTTTTGCGCGCCCTCTGGATGAGCTGTATGCCCGGCGAAACGCTGCCTGCCGCGCGGGAGGTCCCAACGAGGTCCGCTCAGCACCCTCGCTGTCCGATGACGCTCCAACGGATACATCGGCCAATAACACTCCAGCAGAGGCTCCAGCGGTGAGTCGATGCGACTGCTGTGGGCAATTCGTCCACTGGCAAATTGTCCGTGCTCAACGTCCTCCCTGGCAAATAGGACGCCATTCAGCCCGCGGTGATACAAAAGGCTTTCCTATGACGAGTGATATTATCAACGACCTTCGGCCTTCCAGGTTGTGGAGCCAGCCAACACGGGGATGTTCAACGCAATGGCAGCCCTGGCGTCAGTTGGTGTGGTCGAGACCGCGTACCTTACATACGTAAGTAGCCACCCTGCAGAGGTCCAGCAAATGTAACTGGGAAGTAATTGGGCTTGGCTTCGGCACCGATTGAGGGGGTTGGAGTACAGAGGGAAAGCTTGGGGGGCTGTGCGTCAAGCATGAACCCGGACACACGTGGGTACTTGGCGCACTGTATCAAATCCGGCGGTAGGTTTACCCTGGAAGACACGAGAGGCATACACAGACAATCGGCAGATTACTATGCGCCACTGTCCCCAGCCTTGCACTGTCCATGCCCGACACCCCATCCCTGTTCTTGCGGGTGCCTAAGATTCATTGCCCAAGCCACTTGCAGCCACACATTCACTGCGCTTCACACGTGCACCACGCTGCACCGACCCGCGTCCTCTCCACGCCCCCAGGTCAAGCTGTTTGACTTCGGCGCGCTGGTGTGCCCCACCAACGGCTGCGAGAGCGTGCTGAGCAGCCCCTACGCGCAGCTCTTCGGCCTGCCGCTGTCGCTATACGGCATGCTGGCGTACGGCACGGTGGGCGTGCTGGCCGCTACAGTCGCCCGCCAGGGCAGCGAGGGCGCGGCGCCCGAGGCGCGGCAGGCGACGGTGGGCGCGCTGACGGGTGGCGTCGCGGCGCTGGCCACCACCAGCTCGGTGCTCATGTGGGTTAACGGGGGCGCGCGGCGACGGGAGGTTTGGGTTGGTGGGGTTCACCAGAATGCGTGTATGCGGGCAAGCAGCAGGCCTGGGGGTGGCTGGGGAGAGGATGCGCTGGGGGTTGCATGGCAATGGGTGAGCCGCAGTAACCTTCCGTTGAGTATTCCCATGCCTGCGGCAAGTTTTGCAATATAGCTTACCGCCATAGGGGCTAGAGCTGAACGGTACTATGAGGTGTTAATCGTGGTTTCGCCTCTGGCGTTGCAGGCGCCTGCGAGCTTGGCCCCAGCTATATCGTCGTGCGGCCGGCCGGCCTTTCTTTCCTTAACACATGTCTCTCACGCCCATCGACCGCTTCTTTCCCCTGCACCCTCTCCCACGCCCACGCCCTGCCCGCCGCCTTGCCCCCGCAGCTACATCCTGCAGACGCGCTTCGGCGGCACGCCCTGCGCCTGGTGCTACCTGTCCGCGGTGCTGTCCACGGCGCTGGCCGTCACACTGGGCACCACGCTCAGCAGCAGGCAGCTCAAGGTGGGCGCACAGGGCAGGGGGGGAGCAGGAATAAGGGGGCGATGCCGTGCGCCTCTGCTGCCCAACGCCGATCATTGTCAATTCAATAGTGTGCCCAAACGTATTTATAGCAGCGTGGGGTAGGCATGGGCGCTGCCGGCCACGTCGTGTGTGGTGGGGCAGCATCTTCGCGCCTTGCCGTCCACCCGGGCACCACCGCCTTGCTCGCGGTTCCCCGCAGGCCGCCGCGCTGCCCGGCGTGGGCGCTGCGCTGGCCACCGCCGTGTTGCTGTACGCGGGGCTGCCTGGCGGCGCCAGGGGGGGAGCCGTGTACGACGACAGCTTCGTGCTGGAGTACCAGGTGGGGGTGCAGGGCCGGACATTGGGCGGGGCCGGGGCGGGGTAGTAGGGGCCAGGGCCTGGGGAAGGAGTGGGTTTGGGTTTAGGGTTGAGCGACACTGTGGGCCATCCATGGGCGCCAGGTGCTGGGGTGGGGCTGACGGTCCGGGTCGCGGCCTGGCCTTTGGCGCATGCGGACGTGGGTTCCTCGTTTCACACCGCCCAAAAAGCGCCAGGGCAGCTCCACGCCAGCTGGCATCCGCATGTTCCGCGACCAGCCGTGGACCTGACGGCCTGCGACGCCAGCAGCTCACCGTAGTACGACATGCAAGTACCAGTACACTGACCGATGTGTGTGCACTGCTGCTGCTGCTGCTGTCGGTCCGCAGCGGCCCGTGGTGTCGACGGAGTCCTCCGACAGGGCGGTGGAGCTGGCGCGGCGGCTGTCGGCGGCGGGCGCGCGCATGTACGGCGCGTTCTGGTGCTCGCACTGCCTGGACCAGAAGGAGACCTTCGGCGCGGCCGCCATGCAGGACTTCCCCTACGTGGAGTGCTTCCCCAACGGCTGGAAGAAGGTGCGACTTTGCGACTGGTGCGGGGGTGGCGTTCACACGGCTGCGGGACAACCGTGGAGAACGGCCCTTGCTCATTTGTGCAGCACGTCACCCATGTACCGTTGGCTGGCGCCAAGGCACGCCGAACCCCCGAGGAACGTTGTTGCGCTGGAGAATCTGGACGTCTCGCAGGAAGGTCGACCCTCTGCAGATTACCGGACAGAACTTCACAACAGCAACCCTTGTTCCGCTCGCCCCCTCCCGCAAACCCGCAGGGCGAGAAGGTTGCCCCCGTGTGCGACGCCGCCAACGTGCGCGCCTTCCCCACCTGGGTCATCGGCGGCAAGACCATCGAGGGCGAGCTGGACCTGGACGAGGTGGAGAGGGAGCTGGCGCGGGTGGAGCGGGAGGCGGCGGCGGCGGCGGCAGCGGCGCAGTAACGCGTGAGCTGGAGCGCGTGGAGAGGGAGCTGTTGCTGCTGCTGCTCCTGCTGCGCAAGAGCGTGTTGCTCCTGCCCTCTGAGCAGGACCAGGACAATGTGTCAGGGCGGACAGGGTGGTGGCGACGGCGGCGCAGTATTATGTCTACTGTGCTTGGACAGCCTCCAAGTGGGACATGCAGAACCGGACGACGCGGCGGGGTTGCTGGGAAGGGTGGAGAGGAGGCAGCTGCAGCGGCTGCTGCTACTGTTGCTGCTGCTCAGTAAGCCCGAATTGGCGCGTTGGGAGGGCTAGGGGGGGGGGGGGGGGGGGCACGCGGCGAGGAAAAGAAGCGAAGGAAGTGGGATTGAAAAGACGT
>VFQN01000627.1_pt1 | contig 64456 bp, 94 predicted proteins | sample 3512371 | NCBI WGS metagenome assembly VFQN01 (sample SAMN10412370, study PRJNA504923) | tailings metagenome | isolation source: Replicate 2 from Balatoc abandoned mine | place: Philippines: Itogon, Benguet | collected 2017-08-28 | reverse complement strand
GCCCCCCTCCCCCATCTCCAACTCTCCTCCCACCGCCCGGCCCCCCTCCCCCATCAACCTTACTCCCACCACCCGGCCCCCGTCTCCCATCTCCAGCCCTCCTCCCTCTCCCGTCCGCACCCCCCTGCCCCCTTCTCCCCTCCCGCCAAACCCCAACCCCGTCAACCACCCAACCGCCCAACCACCTACCAAGCCCGCTACCTCCCAGCCGCCCCCGGCCTGCAACAGCGAGTACCGCGGCTCCGATGGTTACCGTTACGTGTGGGTTAACGGCCTGCAGGGCGGTTACGACTCCATCGAGGCCCTGTGCGCCGCACGTGGCGGCTCCCTGCCGGTGTACGACACTACGACACCCGACCTGGCGAGCAACAAGGCCGTTGACGATCTGTGCGGCTGCCGTAGCGTTGACTGCTGGATCAAGAAGCCCGCCAACTACCAGCAGCAGCAGGGGATGTGCCCCGTGGCCGGCTCGTCCAAGGGTACGATCAAGTGGGTGCCGTGCAGCGGTACCGCCTACGCGGTGTGCCGTACGGACATGTGGAGTACGGGCTACCGCAGGCGGCTGGCACGTGCCTGAGGATGATCCCGGGCGCAGCTTGCGCATTGTTGACGCTAGGGCGATACCCCTTTGCTAAGGCGCCTGTAACAGCACCCCGTTGGGGCGGGGCTAGGTGTGTTAGGGTAACTTCCTGTGCGACGTGGGGGTTTGTGCGCTCACGGCTTGGACGTTTAACTGTCAGCTTACCTCCGTACGTTGCTCGGATGGCGCGTGGAATCAGATGAAAGGTGTGATAGTGCCGGTTAGGGACCACGCACGCTCTGCACACTTCACGGCAGGGGAGCTCCCCTGCTTCACGGTGATTGGGCCTTGGAGCCAGCAGTGCACGTGCTGCGACACCAGTACAGACACAAGTGGACCGTGTGAACCAATGTGAACCAATAGGTCTATGTCTTGCCTAGGGAGGCGTGAGGGACTCTGATGATCTACAATGTAGCGAATGTGGCAAGCTAGTGATGAGGAGGGGGCTTGTTGCAACAGCGGTGCCAAGGGCGAGAGCGCACGTGTGCATGCGAAGAACGTGTCAAGCGAGCGGGCTGCTGGAGCGGATGGCGTGCGGTGTTGGACGTTTGGTGTTAGCCCAGCGATGACCTGACACGTGACAGCGGGAGGTCCCGCTCTCTGCTTGGTATGCTCTGGAGCAGTCTGGAGTCGGGGCACGTTGGGCACGTTGTGGAAAAGGCCCCCGAGTTGACCTTGCATGAACGCTGTTCGCACCACGTACACACTTCACGCGCTGCTGTCTTGTTGGCGGTTGCTTGCGCGCAGAGTGCATCACCTACCCGTACCGTTTGCTCGGGGCGGACACGTGGCACGTGGTCACTGAAGGCTTGTCGTACTGCCGTGTGGCTGTCTGGCGTCCCAGCCAGGCGGGAGTTCTTCACTGAAGACTTCAAATTGAGGGTACATGTATGTGCTCGACCATCACGTAGATAACTCTGTAGTGCTGTACGTGTTTCACGCTTTCTGTATGCAACCACGTGTGCCGTTGCTTGGGCGTGGCGGTAGCTGTGTGCGGCGCGAGTGTGCGACACCCGACACGGCCACGTGTCATCGCACGGCAGCACGCCTGCCCACTTCGAAGCGCATACGGTAGAAGAGCGCCGATAACGCGTTGCATCGCCCATTTCGGGGCTTCCTAGGCACTGCATCTGTCATGAAGAATACTTTCTGATAGTCTGTCGTCGTTCCAGTGTACCGGTACTGTGCTGCTGGTGTGCTAGGCAGCAGGTGGGGTTGCCGTAGCCCCTAAGCTTTGCGTGGCTTACGGTCGTGTCACACGACAATCGTTGTCCCAGGTCGCCATGCGTTTTTCCAGCTGGACGTGTGTTGTGCGGTGCAAGCTGGGGTGTTGTGCGCACCCATGACGTGTGGGTAGTGCTTCCATGTGCGGTTTGGCATCCTGCAGCAGGCAACCAGCGGCAGCGTTAAGCAGAGCGCTGCACCTGCATTTGAAGCGTTAAAGGTGCGAATAAAGTATTGTGCTGTAAGCCATTTGTCGTATTTACGTGGGCTGTCATCATGTGGCCTCCCAATGGCCGGGACCAGCCCCCAGTCCGTGTGCGTGGGGACAGGGCTGGCTGCTGGGTTGTATTCTGGAAGGGGACGGAAATTGTAAAAGCATACAAAAGATCCTAATGGCTATCAGGATGATCAAAAACACTGCAAGCACGAGATGCTGACACCTGACTTGGTGGCAGGGTGTTGAGGCGTGGGGGTGTCGTCACAAGGGGTGACTTTTGCCTAGCCAACTCCTGCGACAAGCTCACGCCTGGCAGGTAGCAACTGCAATGCTGTGAGGCGTGTCACGCAGCAGCTTCAACAGTCCCAGGAAGGGCCGCAGTGGATGCAGCCGAAGCAAATGCATTGGCTGTCAGGCCCACGTGTGGGCTGTGACACCCTGCGTGTGCTATGGCACGTGGCACGCAGTGTCAGGTGCTGGCGCCATAACAACCAATCAGTACCATGCCAGTACAGGTGATATACCGGTAGTGAAGGTATTAAACGTGTTAACGTAGCCTTGTGGTGGGCCCTGGTGAACCCCTTCGCTCGTGGTCGCTGGTCTGACGCGAGTTGGAGCGAGGTGCAAGTTGCAGGGGAGTCCTGCCTCAGCGCCCCCGCGGGAACCCGGCACGCAGTAACTTGCGGCCCAGATATGCCGCGGCTTGTAGACACATACGTGCTTACACCTACTGCGCAGGCATGTGGTTCACGCGTGCTCTTGCCACCCCTATGCTGGCCATGAGGGTCTGCTGTCGTCCGGTTGCGGATATGCCGTCGACGCATGTAAAGGATTGCGTGCGCAACGTCTGTTGCACTACGATCCACGCAGACTTGCAGATACCTTGCAGAGTGAGCATCGCGTTTGGCCTCAGCAAGTACTGATGTGACTCGCGGTCCCACGCTGCCTCGAGTCGTGCCTCGAGGCGCCTACGCCTCGGGCAATGCCCGACGCGCATCTACCGCCCAGTTACCGCGCCCCATGCAGCCGCAAAGCACAAACGATGCAATACAAGGCTTGCTAGCGTGCGTGAGGGGTGCTTTCAGACTGTAGCGAACGGCAAGCGGTTGACTTGTGTCACCGCGCGCGAACGGAACCCCTTCGATTGCACACCGCACCAGCCGCGACGCACCGAGCGACGTCAAGACAGCGCAACATGTGCAAGTCAGTACTCCTATCGGCCGTGATGGCCATGGCCGTCGCTTCGTCTGCGATTGCGACCTACGGTAAGCCCCGCGCTGCCCCTGATTGACGCTGATGGTTGGGGTTCTGATGGAGGTCTGGGCTTAAACGCCGCCCTGCGGAGGCCGCCCTGCGGAGACCATATAACATTGATTTTCCATATAGTCCATGCTTTCGTTACTGCCGCATCTCTGGTATCGCGTTAGGTCCTGCGGTTGATGGGAGGCCATCACAACCAGGCGGACCTGACGGCTGCAGTGCCGTCGGCCCGTCTCAACTCAAGACTCGCTGTATTAATGGCGATGAATTACACTACTCTCCAATCGCTTGCCTCGCAGCTCCTCCTCCCGTCTACGGCCCCTATGGCGGTAGCGGCCCCCAGTACACGGTCATCCCCACAGGCGACCCTCGCGGCACCACTTTTGACGAGGTACGTAGGGCTTTGCACCCCCTAACCTTGCAACTGTCATATCCTTCCAGTAAACACGTCGCAGCCTAGCAAATACGCGCCTCTCTAGGCAAGTTGTGGGCCGGGTAACTTTTACGTGCCCCATGTTCCAACGGAAACAACACCCTCTTGCCCTGCCTGCCCCACACCCAACATTGCTTGTTCCTCCCCCCAGGCTGTCAAGGCGTGCTCCGCCCTGGGCCTGACGCTGGTGGGCGATGACAACGTAGTGCGCAACCTGTGCGCCTTCCAGCTGCGCACCACCTGCTGGGTCAACAGGTAGGCACTGGTGGGCATCGGTCTGAGCTGTAGCTGCAACCTCTCGCCTTGAGTCCTACTACCGCCGCCGCCGCCGCTGTCGCCGCCGATACGCTACCTTGATCCCGCTCATCTTATTGCTTCATTGTATCTCGTACTTGATGCACGCCCCCAGGGAGCCGGTGTTCGCGTCCAACGGCGAGCGGCTGTGCGCCATCATGACGCAGACAGGGGATGTCCCCTTCCAGGGCTGCGGCCAGCAGGTGGGCTACGTGTGCGCCAAGGACGGCAAGCGCGTCAACGGCCACCTGCCCGACACCACCGGGACCTACCTCATCTACACCGAGGCGGGCTCCGTCAAGACGTACGACCAGGTGGGTCATTGACAGGGGATATCCCCTGTAGCGGGGCCCAGGAGACCTCCCCTGTGCAAGAGGCGCCAAGACCGACAACCGAATGAACGCTTTCCCTCCTCTCTACGTCATAACGATGCCTTCTCCTTCTCCGTCCCGTACCCCTGGCCAGCTGGCCTTCCTGCCTGTCGCGCACCTCTGACCCATGGTTCCATCCCTACCCCACGCCCCCTTAACCCACCGCCCCCAGGCCGTGGCCGAGTGCTCCAAGGTGGGCGTGCTGGTCACCAACGAGGCGGTGGTGCGCCACTACTGCTCCCTGGACCAGCGCACCACCTGCTGGGTAGGAGGCCTCCCTGTGCAGACGCAGTCCAACGGCGAGCGCCTGTGCGCCATGCTGAGCCAGGAGGGAGACAAGTACTACCAGCTGTGCGACCAGAAGCTGGGCTTCGTGTGCGACACCAGCGCCGGCCCCTTCCGGCGGCCGCCGCCCTCTCGCCGCATGCTGCTCGAGGAGGCCAAGGCCTGAGCGTGACGCAAGACTTCTGACTCTGGACTAAGCCAACGCTTCAGTTTTTCTTCTACATTACGGCCAACGGACAACGGTCGGCGGCCAACGCCCAAGACTACTCAAGGACCAAGACTGTGCCGTTGTGCCGTTGTGCTTTGGACGGTTGCAGACTCCGGCAGACTGTGTGCGTTGCTTGGGGAGAACAACTCGTTGGCAAGTTGCCGTGTTGCACAATGACGCGTGCTTGAGCGGCTGGGTGCTAGCGTACTACATGTATGTACGGACAGTGGCGTACAGGGGCGTATGCCCATGGAGTAATTGGTGCGTGCAGGTGCGTGATCATGGGAATGTGGGATTGGGTGCTGTCCTGTGCCTGAGAGGGACTCCTTGCTAAAACCGTTTGGTGTTTTTGTGACCCTCATCTGGTTGGCGACGCGGGCGCACGACCGTTACGCGTGATGGCTGCGTGGCTTTTGCACTTTGCATACTTCTTTTTCTGCCCATCGACGCAGGCCCCTCGTGATTCTGGGGTGCATCTCTTGATTCCAAAGCTGACGCTCTAGGTGGCCCATTGATTTCTCGTGACGGCCTAACCCACTTACTACTCGACACGCTCTGACCATAAAGGCACTCATCCTGCCATCCTGTCATTGCTCATCGTGTGCAGTTGTCGTGTGCGTGAGGCCACAAAGGACGTGAGGTCTAGGCCTGTGGCATGGAGCAGTTGCATGGAGCTGTGCGTCCTTGGTTGATTCAGGTTGATGTGCTGGTCGTACGGGTGTAGCTGCCTGACCGTACTAGGTCTATTGCGCCTGACTTACCCAGCGCATTATTAAAACGCTGCTGTCATACTGAAACTCATCGCGGCAGCTGTATCGCTCTTCGCAGAACGTAAGGAAGGAACGTAAGTTTTCGGCAGAACCTCCGGGCTGACACGAAGGCCATGTACTTTCTAGACCTGTTGACATCGCAGCATAAACAACGTCAGCCTCATACAAGGCCTAGCGATGTCGCGACAACGGAGGCTCCTTCTTCCATGAGCGCTCGCGACGTTCCTCAGTCCCAGCGGCAAGGGAACGGCCTGCCGGCCTATGCACAACTCTATGTTCCACGCCGGGGAACTCATACTGTTGAGCTGCCACCGGCTCCGCCTTCTCAGCCGGAGGCCATCGCAGCCGATGCAGCAATTGGACCTGTCTTGGCCGATGTTCGCACGGAGGCCGCACCCAGACCAACCCCAGCAGCAGCAGATGGTGCTAGCCAAGCTCTAGAGCCGCTTAGCCACACCACCAGCAGCGACGTGGACGCGGCAGCGGCCCGCATGGGATGCGCAACCCGCGCGTGCGCAGGCGCAATCCACGCTTTCAAACGCGCAATGAAGGAGCAATCCTCCCTCCATCCAAACCCCAATCACCCTACACCCACAAGCTCGTCAGCGGCTCTCCACACTACCCACGCCGTACGGTCAGCAGCGGACGCCCCATCCTCAACCAGGTCACCCCAGGACGGAAACACCACTGCATCCACCACCACACCAATAACCACAACCAACAACAACAACAGCGACAGAGAACCCAGCGTGTCCATGCCATGCCCGCCGGACACTGCGGAGCTGGGCACGGCCACGTGGACGTTCCTGCACAGCGTCGCCGCCTACTACCCCGAGCGTCCCACTGCTCGGCAGCAGGATCTGATGCGGGGCATGGTGGAGGGGCTGGCGGAGTTCTACCCCTGCGAGGTGTGCAGGGAGCACCTCAGGTGCGTGCTACCGGCACCCCCCGTGGGTATGGGACAATGGGAGGATGTTTCCATGCTGGCCGCACTGTAGCAGGACAGAGCCTGCTGCTAGAGAGTGGCGGGCTGGCAGCGGTTACCGGTACGGCAGCCGCATCTAGGGTGCGCGGAGGCCTCAGGAACTGTGTCCTGAACATGCAGTAGGATCAGGCCTCGCTTTCTAGCTAATGTGCTGCATGGACGCAATCGTGACGGGCTGTTGGCTGGTGCAAGTAGACGGGGAAGGGGTGGCGGGGAGGGGGGGTGTACGGCATCCGAGCAGCTAGCGCCTGTGGTGGCGACAGCACCAGCACGAGCGGCAGCACCATCGACGCACCCCTTTTGCACTGGCAGAGGCTCTTGGCGCACAATCCAGCGCGTTGCGGCGATAATGCAGAGAAGGTTAGAAGCCTTCTGGACCCCTTCCTGCGCTGCCGACCCGCCTTGCCCGCGATTGCTCCATCCGCAGGGAGCAGGTGAAGGCCACTCCGCCCCGTGTGGAGACGGCCCTGGACCTCAACATGTGGCTGTGCGGCCTGCACAACGAGGTGCGTGGGGGTGGTGTTGCATCTGGCAGCTGGGCATGTGGGTTAGGTACAGTGGGCGTGTGGCTGTGTGGCTGTGCGGCATGTACAACGAGGTGCGTTGCTTTAGATGCATCTAGAAGCTGAACGTGTGCACTACGAGCAGTTACTGAATAGCTGTGTGGCCTGCACAGCGAGGTGCGTTGCCTTTTTGCACCTGGTAGCTGTGCGTGTATACGCACTGGGTGTGTGGCTGCGCGGCCTGCACCACGGGGTGGTCGAGTCCACATGCGGAGGTCCATGGCACATGCATTAGGGCCTTCGAACCGTGTGCTGTGCACAATGTCGCTGGTACCGATACTTTGTTGACTTGCATCGCCACCTGTGCGAGGTTGCTGGATATGGCCTGCATGCAGTGTCAGACTGGCCGACGTGTGACTGCATGGGCCACGTACGTGGCTCTGCGCTTATGCACCATACCACATACGGCAAACGAGGTACACGAGGCTCTGTGGCCGGCGTGACACAGCTGCTGCCACTTGTTCCAACACTTACGGGTCGGCTCAGCTCATATATTGCATCCCCTTGCATCCCCCCAACCCACGCCGCAGGTGTAAACGAGATGCTGTGCGACCGGCTTAAAATAGGTGCTGTTACCTAGTCTACGTGCATAAACACCCGTTTTGCGACCGTATCTGTGCCATCCCGTTAACCCACGCCGCAGGTGAACGAGATGCTGGGCAAGCCGTCTTTCGACTGCAGCCGCGTCGCGGAGAGGTGGAGGGACGGCCCTGCGGATGGGTCGTGCGGGTAGAGAAGCTGCTGCTGGAAGTTGGAGGGGGGCCGGGGACACTGGACTGCTGGGGCCACAGTGGGTGCGCTGGTATTCTGCAGGCGGGCGCATGCATTGCATGTTAATGTGCTCAGTACCAGCAGTGGGGGGACGGCGGGTGCGGGGTGGTTGCGGTGCACCCCGGCCACACTGCATGCAAGCGCGCGGCACGCATGTACCGGTATGCCTCACGCAAGCACCGAAGGGCACGCTACGCATCAACGTGGTTGTGTTAGCAGTGTTTATTGCAAGCATAAGCCGAGCGTGGTGTGTGTCTTCCGACGCGTTGACCCTGTGAACGGGAGTACCTTCTGGTGCACACAGCACAGCGTTTGGTGCATTCCTTGTGCGGGGGTAGCCGTAAAGCAGCAAGGCTGTCGTACCTAGTGACAGCACGTATTATTGGCATTCATTCGCTTGGCTGGCTGTGACCGCGCAGGACAGAGCAGTGTAGGAGTGCGGTACGCTGTCACAGGCGTGGGGGAAAAGGAAGGGAGACATTCTTCTGGGTATTGAACTTTGCGTGGGGTTGGGGGCCCGGGGTGGGGGCGGTATGCAACTACCGAGTGTTTTAGGTGCATCGAGAGAACGCGGCGAGGTTGCTGGAACTTTTGCAAGGGTGCGAGCTGGCTGGCGAGTGGGGTGGTGCCTGAGATGAGGGTGTGCTGTGGGGAAGGTCCTCTGTGCATTTGCGAGCGGTGTTCATGCATGCCGCCAAGTTGACTTGGGCCTCTCTGGCTCCCGTAATGTCCGCTATCTGTTGTGACGCACTCGAGCAACAGGAAGCGCGTAACCTTGCAGGGTTTGGGGCGTTACACGTGGTGGCACACCACGATGCTCCTGGCACATCGTGGCATGGTGCAGCATGGTGCCTGCTTAGGTAGCCTTCATTAAGGCCTTGTGAGCAGGACCAGGCTTACATGAGGTCTTACTGACAGTATGTAACACACTACCGGTAGTTCTGCCTGTGCAGCGGGCGGAAGTACTCGTCCCTGCCATGTCCACGCCGACCGTGCGTGCTCAAGTTGCGTGCACATTGACCCGAGCACACAGCAGCAGCTTCGGCACATGCTACCCACACAGCGCTGGAAACACAGCGCTGGTGGTAGACTGGCAAACCCCCCAATTGCCACTGCTGCCATTCATTAGAGCTGAACGGAGTGTCCATAAATATGCCCCACAAGCGGTCACGGCGCGCGACAAGGTCGAAAAGCACTGGAAATAAGACGATAGTACTCGAGCAAAGCGTTGGCCGTGGGAAACCTTTCAGCACGATCCCCGAGGGGCCCATCCGAACACAGGAATATACAGTGTGGCGTGTGAGACGCAGCACAGCACCAGTTATGGACTCTGGTCACAAGATACGGTACGGCAGAAGGCGTGCAACAACTGCTGCAACGCCCAAGGATGCCACCACAGGCCGTTTGCCTCAGGCGCCCACCTGCTCCCATGTCCTGGTCACAGCCCAGGAGCCCACGCAGCTTCGCCCACCCAATACATCACTCTTGATGCACCTGCAGTGCCAGCGCGCTGATGCACGTGCTTCACAAGTAACAGGATGAAGTCAGCTATATCAATACTACTCACTGGCCCTAGCCGCACTCCGAGCAATCTAACCGGTAAAGCCAAGTCCCCCCAGCCCACAAGTCCACGTTTCACGTCCCTCAACGCACTGCTCACCATGCCCCACAGCCCCACCCCTCCTCCGCCTTCTCAGCCACTCGTCCGCTCCCATAGCTCCGCCGTACAGTACCGCTACCCCTCTCCACCAGGCCCCCTGATCGTCGCGTTTCCTCTCCCATCCTGCCCGCTGCTGCGGCTGCCCCACGACCCATGGGTCACCCCGTCCCCGCCGACCCCATCTCTCTCTCTGCGCGCTGGCCGTTCCATCCCTTACCTGCCACCCCGCTTCCCGCCCGCTCCTCCGTGTCCGCTGCTTCCCACGTCCACCCCACGACCCATGGGTCACCCTCCCGACCCAGAGCGCTCCGCCGCAATCCCCACCAGCTCCTCCGTGTCCCCAGGCAACAGCTCGGCCCACGACCCATGGGTCGCCCCGCCGCCCCTTCCACCCCCACCCCTGCTGCCCCTCCCCCCGGCAGTTCAAAACCCCTCCGTTTCCCTACGTCCGCGGGCAACGGCCTGCTCCACCAACTCGAGTTCACCCTGTCCCTGCCGCCCCCGCCGCGCCCCCCGGCGGCTTGGGGTCCACCGCCGGCTCCTCCGTGTCCGCGGGCCACAGCTCGCCCCACACGCCGTGCAGCCGCGCCTCCAGCGCCCGGATGGTGTACTCGTACGCCCGACCGCCCAGCTTGGGGGCCCACAGGAACGCCCTGCGACACACAGCAGCAGGACTCATCTCGCAATGAACATGCAAGTAAATAAATGACGAAAGGGACCAGGAAACGGCGAGCTATCAGCGAAGCGACGGGCGACGCCTGGCCGCACAGCTTTGGGGAACACATGCACGCTCTGCAAGGTAGCGGGCACGGACAGCAGAAAGGGCGTGGGCATAGTCGGCTGCTCGCGGAGCAACAAGCGCAGGTCGCATTCGGGGCCTATCTTATCCGCAGGATGCGCTCCGTCACTTGCAACCTTCCAACTTAAGCGTGCTGTTAGAGGCCCACTTGAAGAGGGTACCCTGGCTGCAATTCCGGCTCGCCACCTCGTCTTCGCACCTGCTGTGGTACTGCACCATGGCCCTTAGCCGCACCTCCCTGTCTCTGACCCAGGAACTGAACCCCCGTACCCAGCCCTCTACGCCCACCCCATCCCCTGCCCCCTGCCAGCCGTCGGATACTGTCACACGCACGCACAACACCACCACCAGTTGCACTGTGATAATGCTGCACCATGCCGCGACAGGGACACGCCTGCCTCACCTGTGGTACCGCACCATGGCCAAGCGCATGGCCCGCAGGCGCTGCTCGCTGACCCCCCGCAGCAGCGGCACGATGTGCGGCACGTCCGCCACGCCCAGGCGGATGGAGAACTCGGGGTACGGCAGCACGCCGTCGGACTCGTACGGCTGCCACACGTGGTCCTGCACGGCAGCAGGTACGACGGCAGGTGGGTGTGTGACTAACCAGGCAGGCAATGCACGTGGGCCACCAATGCACGGCTTAGTGGAGCGAGTGTTAGGTAGGGGTGGCAGGAGCAGGTGCCAGTGTGTCGGCACGGCAGGCATTGTTGCCTACGAGCCTACCGCACCCCTCACCCACCTGTTTGATGATCGGCACACAGCAGTGGATGCTGGCCGGCGTGAGGCGCACCCCGTAACCCACAGCACCCTTTACGCGTAACCCACGCCTAACTCGCACCCTTAACCCACACCCACCTGGATGATGACCGGCACGCAGCCGTGCGTCATGGCCAGCGTGAGCCGCACCCCGAAGCCGTGGCCGTGCGGCGCGAGGCAGAACTTGGAGCGCCGGTACAGCTTGTGGTAGTCGGCGCCGATGTTGTTGCCTGGGCAGCGGAAATTAACACATGCTAACGTTTTTATATACCGGTATGCATCCCTTATAGGGCAATGCGGTACAGCTTGTGGTAGTCGGCGCCCATATTGCCTGGACAACGGAGGCGCGTGTGTGTGTCCTAGCTTGCAGGCAGCTATCTGACTGGGTGCTCATCCTGACATAACAGCAGTGTCAAGGGAATGTGCGGTGTAGGTTTGAGTCGGATCCAACATTGCCCGCAGGTCGAGGCCCCGTCAACGCCCTTCAAGACACACCTCTCCTTGTGGTGGACCCCTGCCCCGCGTCCTGGTCCGAAACACCATGTCGCTGTAGTTGCCCCGCGTGCTTGGGTCCCGTCAGTGACATCCACTAAACACACTACCGAATGCCACTTAACCCACTCACTCGTCCTGAACACGATGTCGCTGTAGTTGCCCCTCTTGCTGGCGTCCCCGCTGGCCGCCGCCTCCCGCTCCCTCGCCACCTGCTCCGCGTCGCTGCCCACCAGCGCCAGCAGGTGCTTGGCCAGGGCCTGCCGCGCGCCGCCGCTATAGGAGTGCTCATTCTCGCGCACCGAACCTGCACATGCATGGCAAGGGCGAATCGTGTAGTGTGTCTGGGAAGACAACGAGCTTTGTGGATGGGGCCGTGCGAATGGTCAAAGGTTGTTGACTGCGCGTCCTCCAGCAACGAGTCTGCAACGGGACACGAGCGAACCACCAGCAAGGAACAGTAGCAAGTCTGGAGTGGCAAGGGATGCACAGCAGGAGGGATGGAACCGCACGACGTAGGGGTTCATAACTAGCAGGGCAGGCGTGGGACGTGGGGCGTGGGGCGTGAGGGTTGTATAACGGCTGGCGGATGTATCCTCGGGCACGGAGCCGAAGGTGGGAGGGGTGACGTGTGCAAGCGAGGCCCACCGATACTGCTTGTAAACGGACCAAGGCGGCACATAGCCATAGGTGAGCAGCCTGGAGTTTGAGTTTGGGCGGGACGATTTGGCGCCACAGGGGACGCCAAAGCGGTTGCATGCCGTTGCGTGTCCGGTAGCGGCACCATTGACTACCCTCCTGGCCCATGCCACTGAGATGCCCTTCAGTAACGGCTTCCTACTCAGGCTACCCAGTGCCTTTCAGGCTACCCACCCGCGAAGAAGAAGAGCAGGTCCCGCTCCTTGTCCTCCCCCCTGTCCTCCTGCAGCTTGTAGTACAGCGCGGGGGCCTCCGAGGAGCCAGCCATGTGGTCGTACCTGTACGGCGGTGTACGGTACGGCACGTGTGACGCGCTGGAGTGAGGTGCGCCATACGTGCTGGAGTGAGGTGCGCCATACGTGTAAGAGGTTGAAAGGCATGCTTGCAAGGGGGGTAGCATGGTGTGCTGCGGTCCTACCGTCCTACCGTCCTGCGATCCTACCGTCAAGCGACCCGACACCGTGCTCATCCTTCCGTCCCACGCCGGACCAATATCCAGTCACAATCGCCGTTCCTTGACGCGTTTATGCAATACCAAGTTGCGGTTCCTGCCTTGTTAGCGTGCAAAACTCACCATGGTGCCGCCAGGGTGTCCTTCTTGAGGTGGAAGCAGCCGTAGTATCATGACAAAGCAGCACATACCACCCTCCCACTAAAGCAAGACCACACCCTGGCACCCACCATGGTGCCGCCAGGATGTCCTTCTTGGGGTGGAAGCAGCCGTAGTCAGGGTGCAGCGAGGGCTGGGCCTCCAGGAAGGTGGAGGGGGCGCCGGGCCGTGTGGATGCGTGCAGGCCGAACAGCGTGATGTGGATTAGCGGCGACAGCTGCGGCGTGTGTGGGTTAAGGGAGGGTGTGGGTTAGGGGCGGAGGCCGCGTGGAGGCGTGGATGGCGAACAGTGCGGTGTTGATAAGCGGGGACAGCTGCAGAAGGTGTGGGCGTGGGTTAGGGCCAGAGGCCACGTGGAGGCGTGCAGGCCAAACAGCGTCATGTGGATGAGCGGGGACAGCTGCAGGGGTTGGGGGCCGCGTGTGAGCCGATTGAGGGTACATGTTAGGGATCATATGTGGGTGCTGAGGGGCTGTGCGGCTAGAGCACCAGCTCGCGTGTCGGGCACCGATAAAGGGCGCTGGGTGCTATGCTCCACAGAAGCAGCTGGGGGCTGCGCAGACACACGGACGCGGAGGAGAGATGATGCGCTGATGAGGTCTTGGACTTGCTGGGGCCTGGGTCCTGGAGGTTTGAGTTTGTGACTCAGGAGCGTGCATGGGGCACTGTGCGGAGGAAATGCCAAATTATGAAGCCCCTTGTGCACGCAAGCCCCGGAACCGCCCTCCCCTTCGCTCACCTTGCGCGGCAGGAAGCATGAGCCCCGGTCACCTGGAGAGCGGGGAGCAGAGCGCGGACAGCAGTTGGTGGAAATGACGAATGCAAGAGGAAGGGTTGGCATTCTAGGTAATATGGAAGCGGTAAACAGTGGTTGCGCGAAAACGCATAGAGATGCTAGTGATGGCAGACACTAAATGTGACAAAGGGGCACCTGATGCCCTGCAGGCTACGATGTGCTATGGGCTAGGCGCATCGCCACCGTACAAGACGTGCATGCATACCGGTAAGCACAACGGCAACTAAAGGCGCAGCGCAGGCAGCCCGCAGGCTTGGGACCCTGGAGGTAGCTAGCGCGTCACCGTGCACATCACCCACCTGTGGTCCATATGAAGTGGTCCCTGCCCCCCGTGCGGTTGTAGAAGGGGAAGCGCTCCTGGATGTAGCGTATCACGCGCAGGAACTGCAGACAATAGGTCAGGAGGGGTGGAGCAAACTCTGGTGCCTAAATCCACCAAGCGCCACCGGTTGTCGGTGGATACGATTGAGGCCTGGGATGGGCGGTGTAAGAGGCGTCTGTATCCAGCGCCGTGTTTGGCCAGTCCAAGACCAAAGCCAGGGCAGTATGTGTAAGCCAGGTGCACGCCGTGCCGTGCATGGCGGTGTGCAGTACAAAACTTGTGTGCAAAGCGTACCTGGTTGCTTGCCGGCCAGGTGTTGGAGGTGTAGGAGTAGGCCATGGCGGGAATGTAAAACAGGTTGGCCTCCCAGGGGTTCTCTGGGGGTGAGGGGCACAGGGAGCGGGAGGAGGAAAGGGGCAAGCGGCATGGCAAGTGCAGAAAGGTAAGGCAAAACACACTGTACAGCGGCACGCCTGTCTGACACCGATGGTGTAGAAAACAGCATTCAGCGGGAGCAGCCCGGCGGAGCTTCCAGCCGCCTACTCAGCACCATCGCCTCAGAATGTCTTCGCCTTCCGGGACACGGAAGCGAGTGTTACTTTCCTATGCGTCTCTGCTTGTCAGAGATCCTGTATACCGGTACGCCATTCCCGCATCGCATTTGGTGCAATGTATCGTAGCAAGCCAATCGGCTACTGTGGCACCCTGGTGGCCCCCCGCCCACCTGTCCGCACGTCGGCATCTCGGAGCAGGAGGTCCTGGTGGCAGGGCAGCAAGAAAAGGGGGGCATGTGGGAGGTGTGTTAATGTTGCACGTGAGGGCCCAACGCAAGCGCGGGCGCCCCAACCTCCTGCGCCCCGTTGACCAGCCTAGGCGGCGGTGTGGGGTGGTGTAGGCAGAGGCACAGGTGCACACACAGCGTACTTCTGTACCCCACGGCATGGCTGCACAGCGCCCCCGCCCTGCTCCTACCCACCAGGAACATGGTGTGGGTGTGGTAGGACGGCTCGTTCACGTCCCACACGCCGTCGTCCTGCACGCAGTACGGCATGAGTACGACATGCAGTACGACGTGGGGCACGACATCGCGTACGACATTGGGTGGACATGTCGACGGTTGCACGGCATGGCGTCTCTGCAGTCATTCGGCTCCAGAGTCAAGCATCGGTTTGCTGTGCAGCAACGCCAAGCAGGCGGCGCTGATCCGGAGGAGGACCCACACACAGCCAGGGTGCCGCAGATCCTGGGGCTGCACGTGTGCACGTGTGCACGGTGGACCTCTAACACACTGTGGTTGTTTCAGTGGTCCCGTAAGCTCACGCCTCGCTAGATGATGGAGCCGTCTGTCCGTCTGAGCCCGTGCAACGGCGGGAGTGCGGCTGCGCCCACAGACCCAGGCAAGCTGCAGGCAGCACACACAGCCGCCACCCACGCACCAGGGAGATGGGGAAGGCGATGTGGGACGGCAGCTCATACCTGGCGGGGGTGAGGGCGTGGGGTGAGGGGGCATGATGGAGGATAAGATAGGCATGTGTGGATGGTGTTGCGGTTGCGCTGAGCGTTCTGATCAATCCTAGAGCTAGGCTTGTCAGGAAGCTCAGTATAACCGCATCAGGTGGCCCTAGCTTGGGCAAACGTGCATGGGGAGGTACCAGTGGAGGCACCAGCAGCAGGGGCCAAGCAACGAGTGCGAGCCCCGTCTGGGAGTGTACGAAATTGCTGCCGGACACACAGCGCACCTGTACGGCACAACGTTAGAGGGACAGAGGCACTACTCCTTGCATGGCAGATCCGGCGCGCGGGGATACAGGGACGATCGGCTCACAGGACCCTCCCAACCCAACATGCCCCATCACGCTCCAACCCCTCCTGCTGCCTACAAGCCCAGCAGTCAACCGCATCACCACCCTGCGACTCTGGGCTGTACCTAGCTAATGTTCCGTCCGCTGGTGCGCGTATGTCTGCTACTCACACGTAGATGCGTAGCTTGGCTCTGTTGGGCACGGGGGTGACTCTGGGCGCCAACTGCCACGCGTACTGCCGCCCGCAGTCCAGACCAAAGTACGGCGGCCTGTACGGCAGGGGGGCCATCACACAAAGGCGATACTAGAGGTGTCACATGAAGGCGAGGGTAAGGGGGAGGAGAGGCGTAAGGCAGGTAGCCCATAGGTCAGGATTATTGGCGAGGAGGGCGTCGGCAGGAGGACCCGAGGGATAAATTTGCGCGACGAGCTGCACAGACAGCTCCAACAGCAACCCCTCCTGCAACAGGTACTCGGCCCTGATTTTGATGCACCCAACCTGAGCACATATACCGTCCTGCCGTATGGCTCAATTACATGCGTCGACTACCAAGATGAGTTACCCTTACCCCCACGGCCCCTGCATCTTCCCCGGTATTCCAACCCAGTCCTGCCGGCTTCCCCCGCACACGCCCTCCAGACACAAGACGCACACCCCCGCCGACCACCTCCCACCTGCAGTGGCAGAAGCCGTTCTTGCAGGTGCCTCGGCCGCGGCACTTGTTGAGACACATCTCGTCGTGGGTTTCCCTGTCGTGTTGAGCGGCAGCGTTGCCGCGGAGGAGGGAAGCGAGGAAGCGCACATTTGTATATCGCAGGGGACCTTAAAAAAGGCAGGCACGCTCGCCCATCTCGACATGGCGAGGTACTATAACCGCACAACTGCACATGGAAGCGCATTCGCCCAGCACTACATAGGCTCCAAAGCCAACAGGTAGGCCAGGTGAGTGCACAAACCACGCGCGCCTCGGCCCCCTGGCTATGCCCATGCCAGTCGATGCTTCGCGCCTCACCCGCAGGTGTGCCCCCCAAAGGCCTTGTAGCACATGCAGTGCGGCGGCGAGCCCTTTCGCTGGCGCGCCTCCTGGTCGCTGACGGCCTGCGTGGAACAATCGTTCATTCAGCAGCGGAAGGACTGGCAAAGGAAGCGAAAGCTCGTGTGCGGGGTTCGCGGCAGGTGTATAAGTAGCTCTGTTTGGGTCTGGCCAGCTTACACAGCATGTTTGCTAGCGTTGCAAGGATCTCATCTGCGAAGTCCGGGCTTTGAGTGCGGGGTGCTTGAACGTGTTGATATGCTGCAACTCGTGCGCCACGCAGTGCACACGCGCTGGGAAGCACCCCATTTGCCCGGGCCTCATGTGATGACAAGACGCGCCACATCGTTTTAAGTTAGCACCTACGCAGCCTACGCTAAGCCACACATCATGCCCACCTTCAAGGGCAGCAGGCAGCCGCCCCGCTTATGGCATCGGGTCTCGCCGCACTCCTCCAGCGGCAGAGACAGCCACACGGACCACCTTGCACGAAGGAGGGCAGGGACGAGCAATAAGCCAAGGGTATCAGCCCGTGCAACATGCGCTTCGAGTGAGGCCTTCCCAGACCCGTACCCTACGTTCCTTCTCTTTCCTCCTCGCCACCAAACACGTTCCCTGCACCCTCGCTTCCACACCCTTGGACATATGTCGCTAAGTAAAAGGCGTAAAAGTCCATAGCACCTTATAGGTTGTGCTGTCCCTGCTGCTGTACGGCACCCTTTACGCGGTGCCCCACCCACCACAGGTCAATGGCCACCGCCGCCTCCTGCGGCTGCACGGTCTCCAGGCCGGCCAGCTCCCTCCCCGTCATCATGCGCCCTCGCCGCCACACCACGCCCGTGTCGTTCTCGTACGGCATGCGGCTCCACTGCTCCGAGGCGGGCTTGTCCTTGAACTGCGATGCAGGGACGCAGCGACAAGCAATTGGTGAAGGGCGGGCGCCGTACGTTGCGGTGGCTTCAGTGGCGAGCTCATTGGGCATGCGGCTCGGGTGCTATGAGGCAGACGACCGGACGTGATCTTGAACTGTGTTGAGAGGAATAATGCAGCTGTACGATGGACGGCAGGTGCGGTTGCGGTAGGTGACGCTTCCTAACGCTGGACCTACGGCTTCGCGGTATGGGGTAGAAGCGGTAAGACACGAGCTAGGAGGCGTGGAAGCGCTTGCGGGCGTGGCGGGCCTCTGCCTACAGCGATGAATGGATGTGTCCTGACCATGCAAGCCGTTTGAGGCAGTTCAAGGCTGGACAACACCGCGTGACATAAACGAAAGCAGGTCTAGGCGTCCCATGATGGTAAGGCCGTGCGCACCTCGTAGCAGCGGACTTCCCGCTGGAGGTTGCGGAACACGCAAGTCTCCTCCTGCAGGACAGCATCGCGATGAACACAAGTTCAAGCGGCATCGTTGCAGAGGAAAAGGTTTCATGTTGTTCCGCACACTCCTAAAGGCTTGACTAAAGGCTACGACATACAAATGATGTAGAAGTGGGCCCTTCCGCAAAGCTGCGCTCCGGTACGGTCAAGTCGCCACCAAGCTATTCCCCGTCCCCACCAGTCAGGCGACTCACAGCGTGCGAGCAGCCGAAGAACTTGTGCGCTTGCCGTACGCACTCGCAGTTGCGCGGCACGGTCATGCCAAAGTACGGCTCGCCGCCCGGCTCCAGCTGGCAGGCGGGCAGCAGCGCCTCGGAGCACGTGGGTCCTAGAGTAGCGAGCGAAAATAAGACACAGGTGCGTGTTCTTGGTTTTTCGTGTTACGGTGGGCATAAGTAAGCATGAAATGCCCATGCATATGGACGTTTAAGCCTGTCTAATTTTCGCTTGGCGGCAGTTGCCCCTACGCAGTCCCCTCCTATGTCACGCTCTGTGAGATCGGCCGCATCGCTACGACGGGGGATCGCCAGGCTCGAGCGTACCGGTACCTCCCCGCTTCCTCCATCTCCCGCCGCTGCCGCTCGCCCAGTCCCACCAGCCAGGCTTCTCGCCGCCGTGCAGCATCCCCTGGCCCCGCCCCCCGATGCCCCGCCCTGCACCGTCCACCCGCGTAGCTCCTACAGAAAAGCCAGCACCAAAAGCTGCGTCTCCCTTGACCCCTACCCCAGACTTGCCGCGCGCTGTTTGCGTTCCTCGCACCCTCTTCTCCCCATCGCTGTGGCGAGGCGGAAGTGCCAAGCGTGGTGTACTTTGCGCAGGTGACCCAGTCATCAATACCGGTTAAGCACCCAACCCTGACGCCAAGCCTCCCTCAACTGCAGCACAGGGTGGATGCTCCAAACCCATGTACCAAGCGCAACGGCGCCCCAACGTGCCCCCAACCCCACGCCCCAACCCCCAGAGCCCGTCCGCCCCCAGGGCGGCCGACCACCCGCGTCTGCTCACCCGTAACCCACTGCTGCTCACACTGGCACGGGTGCAACGTTCCCACTTGTCCAGCGCTCCCCCATGCCCGACCCCTTCGGACATCCCGCCACCCGCGTCTGCTCACCCGCGTAGCCCCATGGGCACTCGCAGCGGCCCTCCTCAATGTTGCAGTTGCCCCGCTCCGTGCACCCCGCCGCGCACTCCTTCTTCAGGGGCACGAACAGGTGGTCCAGGCCCACTGCGCGATGGGGGGTGTGACGGGGTCCATGTCAGCGGGGAGCATTCAATGCCAGCAAAGGCCATGCGCAGTGAGTTGGTGTGCACCAGGTGCAGAACCTGGCGTCGCGTGTCCTGTCCTGTCCTAGCACTGCCGCACACCACAAGCCCCATCAGGGGCACGAGCGGGTGATGCAGGCCCACTGTGTGTTGGGGAGCGGGGCAAAGTGCGGAGGTCAGTCTGGAGTCCTCACACGCCAGCGAATGCCACGCGCAGAGGACCTGGTGCGAACCCGGCGCCCTGCGCGGTGCCCCTAGTACTGCCTTACAGGGACCCTTGCCCTGCATCAGCCCCGAGCCCGGCCCCGCATGCGGTGACGCGGCTCCCTCCAGCGAGATGCACGGCCCTTCACCCTCACGTGCGCTTGCCAGGCCGCCTAACCCGGCCCTGCCCCCATCCATGGCCTAAGGCCAGGCACTGCTATGGAGCTGCACCCAGGCCTAGCCGCCCTTACAACAGAGCGGCAGACATGAATGACATGCTACAGCTATACGCAGTGCGGGCATTGAATGATTCCAGTGCTTCCCAGACACGGCCCATGGCACGGAGCGTCCTGAGGAGGCAGCTGCCTTGCTGCCCACCGCCCTGCTTGCTGGACCAGGACCTCCCTTTCCTCCCCTCCACCCTACCGTCGGGGTGCACTGACTTCGCCCGCAAGGCCTCCTCTTCCTCTTCGTTATGGCTGCCCTCCATGGGTTCGCTTCTTCGGAACAGGCCTGTGATCATCCAGTCTGATAGGCGCCGGGACGACCGGGTGCGTGTTAGACCACCACTGGCGGCAGCAGCGCTGGCGTCCATGCTGCGTGTGCTAATGCCACCGATGCTGCCCCAGCTGCGTTTCGGGAACAAGGCTGCGAATTCTGCATCCCTGGACAGGTCCACGTCGTACGCGAGGCTCAGGGTTGACCGGGGCTGCTCCACTGCCGCTGCGCCACCGTTGGCCGGCCCGAGAATCTCCCTGCGTTGCCCGTGCACTAGCTGGCCGAATTCTGCTTGCACTACTACCTCTGAGAGCGCTTTGCTGTCTCCAAGTGCCACTGCGGCACTACATAGCAGTGCCGCGAGCAGGAAAAGTGGCATGGTCGAAGGGCGGGAAGCGGCTCTCCGTCTAGGTACTCGACAATACTGCAAGAAGGTGACTCATATAGTTGTGAATGCCACCGGCTGCTTCTCGGCTATGATAAGTCCGTATAGTGGGGAGAACCGGCCAAAGGCAGTTGCACAGTGCGGTGGCATGTTGATGCTTATCATGACATCATCTGCCTTTAAGACAATTCCTTGTAACACCAGCTGAGAGGGTCAACGCAACGAGCCCTGAATCGGGCAAATTGGCCCCCAAATCACAGCCCATTGCAACTTTTGCCTCATGCGGCCGTCTGGCCGCATACTAAGCGGTTAACCTATAGAATCTTCACTTCGACTATTGCTTGTTGCTGCTGGTGATGTAGGGCTGCTCCAGCGTGCAGGCCGAGCAGAAGGCCTAGCTTGTGCTGGGGAGTCCCTCGGGTAGCAGCGTGCTTCTCGTGACCTGAATAGTAGCCTACTGCAACATAAGCACGCCTAGAATCGAGACTACCGACTACCTGGAACGAAAGTTGCCCATCGTCAGGAAGCAGCATGTCCGGAGCACCTGTCGGAGGAGGCCCAGCCCCACGCGATCGGATCAAGGGCCATGCAGGCTCTGTTATCCGCTTCTTCCTTATTGCTGTAAGCGCACGTCCTGCCGAAAGTAGCCACTGGTAGCGCCCCCTGCGCTGGCACCCGCCGAGCAGCAGCTTCCCCGGGGTACCGCTGTGTCATGACCCGCAGTCCCGCACATAGCCCCACCCATATCCCACAGTCTCACACATAGATTCCTGTACACTCTGTTCGGCGTAGTTCCGGTTGTGTACGCTAAGGCTCTGTGCTCGTTGCTGCTGCTGCTGCTCTTGTTGCCCCGCAGGTGGCCTTCACAGTGCTATGGATCCTGGTCACCTCCCAGCTGGGGCACTACAGCAAGCTGTATGGGCCCCAGGTGTGTAACTGAGCACTCGTTATGCTGTAGTACGGTAGTCAGGTGGTGCGGTGGGGGCAATTACGGGCTCCTGTCCGTCGCGCGTAGCCAGCAGCTGGCCTGTGGAAAGGCGCCTTCGAACGGCTCGCTGGCCTGCAGGATCCCCCAGCATCCACCTAACCACCCTCGCCACACCAGCAAACGCAGTCCATCATTTCATCAGTCCGACATGCGTCTTTATGAGCGCGTCTCTTCGTGCCCTCCATCCCTGTTCTGCTGCTCCTAACCCACACACCCCTCTCACATCTTCCCCACCCATTAACCCACACCCCTTACCCAGGCGCTCCGGCAGCTCGACCTGGCCTCCACCCCCGTACTTGCTGCTAATGCTAACCCACGCACTGTTCTTACCACAGTCACACCTAACCCACAATCCCCCTCCACAAACCCCACCCGCAGGTGCTCCTGCAGCTCAACCTGGCGTATTTCCTGCCCTCCATCCCCGCCCTGCTGTTCTTAACCCACATTCCCCCTCCACACCCGCCACCCGCAGGTGCTCCTGCAGCTCAACCTGGCGTATTTCCTGCCCTCCATCCCCGCCCTGCTGTTCTTAACCCACATTCCCCCTCCACACCCGCCACCCGCAGGTGCTCCTGCAGCTCAACCTGGCGTATTTCCTGCCCTCCATCCCCGCCCTGCTGTTCCTAACCCACAATCCCCCTCCACACCCGCCACCCGCAGGTGCTCCTGCAGCTCAACCTGGCCTACTTCCTGCCCTCCATCCCCGTGCTGCTGTTCCTAGCCCACACTCCCCATCCACGCCCGCCACCTGCAGGTGCTCCTGCAGCTCAACCTGGCCTACTTCCTGCCCTCCATCCCCGTGCTGGTGTTCCTAACCCACACTCCCGCTCCACACCCCACCCCCGCAGGTGCTCCTGCAGCTCAACCTGGCCTACTTCCTGCCCTCCATCCCCGTGCTGCTGGTGTCCGGCTCCCTGGAGAAGGCACTGGACGCCCGCCTGGGCCCCATCGGCTCCATCAGCCTGCGCCTCAACACGGGGCTGGCCGGCTGCCTGCTGTTCGCGGGGCTGTTCCCGCTGCTGCCGGGGCTGCGGCCGGGGGACGGGCCGCTGTGGCCGCTGCTGACGGCGATCGCGGTGGTGGGCTCGCTCAGCGCCATCGCGTTCAGCACCACCTACCAGCTGGTGCAGGTGGGTGGCGGGGAACAGGGAAAGGGGAAAGGGGATGAAGTGCCCGAGAGGTGTGGGGGTGCAGAATAGGGGACTTGCGCAGATGGGTGGAGGGGCTGGGACTCGGGTCTTCCTGGGGTGTGTGGTTGAGCTGCGCGTCGAGGGGATGGGTATGTGCCCGGGTCCTCATGCACGCACTGTTGTGCACGCACTGTTGTGCACGCAGTTGCGCAGTTCGATTGGCGCCTTTGCGTGACCCGCATCGCACTTCTTCCGCGCCGTCAACACCATCGGGCGAGGCGTGGACCCTTGTTTTGGCGGTACTCGTGCTGTGCACGCAATTCCCCACTCTCATGCCGTTCCACAACTCGCCCTGCAGTTGTTACGCCGGCGATATTAAGGGCCTGGCCGCCGTTGGGTCCTTCTTGTTGGCACTGAAACATCTCTTGACAGTCTTACAAGCGGCGCTAGCACACGACCACTGTTTCTCTTCACGCGTGCATGCGCAGTTCTTCCGCGCCGCGGACACCATCGGCCTGGGCGTGGGCTGCGTGGGCGCCGGCCCGCTGGTGCTGCTGCTGCAGCTGGCACTGGGCGTGGGGCCGCACCCCAACAAGTGGCAGTGGATAGCCATGTACGAGGTGGCGGCTGGTGAGCCTGGGGCTGCTGCTGCTGCTGAAGCTAATACACATGCCGGGCCCCCAACAGGGGCTGTGGCACGTTTACTGCCGTCCCCACGAAATGTGCCAGAAGCGCTGGGGCTTGTGCTGAGACTGCTCTACGCATCCGTCGCGACGTTTACTGTACACAGGGCACGCCTCACAGGCGCTTGCATGCAGTGACGTATGCGTTACCCCGCGGTAACGGTCCGCAGGCATCATCGCACTTGGGCTGCTGTCCGCCTCCTCCCTGTGCGGCCAGTACTGGGCACGCCTGGTGGCGGCGGCGGGCGGCACGACCGGCAGCAACGGCCGCGGCGCCAAGGGCGCCGACGACGGCCGGCAGCCGCTGCTGGGCAGCGGCGAGCGGGCGGCGGCGAGGGAGTACGACACAGAGGCGGCGGCGGCGGCGGGGGGAGGGGTCGGCGGGCTGTCGCCTCTGCGCAGCGCGGGCGGGTCGCGGGGAGGCGGCGTGCTGTCGCCGCCGCGGCTGCCTGCCACGGCGCCGGATCCCTTCAGCGTGCAGCTGCTGACCACCGGCCCCGACGGCCGGCTGGGCTTCGGCTGGGGCGACGACGGCGACGACGCGCCCCCCGTGCTGCTGCGCCGTGCGGCCTCTGCCGGCTTTGAGCGCGGCAGGGGCAGGAACAGAAGCAGCGCGTCGCACAAGCAGGACAGGTGTGATACGGGTGTAAAAGAAGTATCAACGTGATGCTGGTGCATGAGCTGGCAAAGCCTGGCCTTACTTACTTACTAAGCGCCGGCGATCCACAGGATGAGGACCTGGCACACATTGGATGAGGGCCCTGCGTCAGTGCGCCGCCACCTGCATTATGGCATGGAGGGCACCAGTGCCCGCCCAGCTTCTGCGCCTGCGCAAGGCCGCCAATAACGCCCATGCGCCTTCCCCTCCGCCCCCTGTCCTTTGCAGGTCCCACGGCGCCACGCTGGGCGGTGTGCCGCGCGCCAGTGGCGCCCCCGTGCTGCCCGTGTACGTCAGCAGCAGCGCCAAGGACCTGCAGCTCATGGACAACGCGGTGAGAGGGTGGGATGTGGGGCGTGGCCTGGGTGACCCATGGGTCCGCCCAGACACGTGTGAGTAGACTCACTGCCCGTGTACGTCAGCAGCACCACCAGGGACCTGCAGCTCATAGACATGGTGGCATGGGCCGCGTGGGCTGTGGTCAAAGCGCCGCATTGGCCGATAAGGCTGTGTAGACGACACGCTCCTAACGTGTAACAGCACCATGCTTGATCCTTGCTGTGGCCCACAGGGACGTGCCTTCCACCAGGGCACCTCCGCACATGCCCGCATGCTCCTTCATGTACGCCCCACTTACCGAAAGTGATGTACGTGCCCTTGCCACCTGGGTGGCGTGCAGGCGGGCGCTGGGGGCAGCTCCCACCACAGTAGCCGCTCCTCGCGCCATCCCAACCAAGGCCCTGGCGCGGAGGCCACACCCGCAGGCGGTCTCGGAGCCGCCCCCGACACGAACACGTGTGCCATACCCACCTTCCCGTCCGCGCCCGCAACATTACACAACCAGTACCAGGCGCAGCGGCAGTGGTCCCCTGATGGCAGTGCGCACGGCGGCGGCACGGACCTCACCTTTGGGGCCCCCGACCCGCCCCTTCCGCACCAGGCAGCAGCAGCAGCAGGGATGCAACTGTCACCGGGATCTGGGCTCAGCAGCAGCACACACCTCAGCGCGTTCGCTGCAGGGCAGCAGCAGCAGCAGCCCCAGGAGCAGCAGGGGACTGCGGTGGTGACTGCAGCCGACTTGGGTCTGGACCCGGGTCCGGCCCTGGCAGTGTTCAGCTCGCCCGAGGGCAGTGGGGCGGGGGCGAGAGGGGTGGCGGCAGCGAAGGGCGGCCAGGGGCAGCAGCAGGGGTCGAGCGGGTCGCAACTGGGGGTAGAGGGGGGCAGGGCAGGGACAGGAGGAGGAGGCGGTGGGGAGGAAGGGGGTGTGGTTGAGGCTGTGCTGGAGATGACTGTCAACCAGGAGATGGTGGTGGTCATGCGAGGTGGGTGGCTGGGGGAGGAGTGAGGTGGATCAACCTGCCTGTTGGGAAGGAGCGTGGCATACCGTGCGTGCGGAGCGTACGGGACGCGGCTAGCAGCAGGGTACTGGTAGGCTGCGAGGGGGCCCTGCAGGGCGCCTGTCACGGGCATCGCAATCTCTCTCCCGTCCAACCCGTAGCGACGCATCGTACGCCCCTGACCGCACCGCGCCTGACTGGGCCCAAGGGCGCTCGGCACGAGCCCCATCGCTTCGCAATGAACCTGCAGCGCCGGTGACCGCAACGCCAATTTGGCCAGCCCGTCAACCAGGCCGACCTTTTCGTTTATCAGTTGATAAGCCATCCTTGCTAACAAGCAGTTTGTCAACTCCAACTCCCTTCCTCACCTTCCCCCACCCCAGAGGCGTGGCAGGTGATGCTTGGCTTCCTGGTGTCGGCCACCATGCTGTACATCGCCTTCCCCTTCTTCACCTACGTGCCGTCCACCGGATGGCTGGGGGACAGCCTGCCGCAGGTGCGCTCAAGCTATGTCACAGGAGCACAGGCTCACGGTCAAGGACCATCCTAAGACACCTTATTCACTTCCAAAGCGCACGACCAGCACCGTCGGCCAGGAACGGGTGAAACAGCTTTGTTCCGTGCTCCCCGTTGCCGCCACACCTGTTCTACACGCGCCTGTCCATTGACCTGACCACCTCAGCTCGTAACTGCTTCCACGCATAAACACACCGACCTAACTTGTGGCTTGCTCCCCTCTGGCCCCCACGACCACCACCACCGCAGGTCCTGTTCTACACGCGCCTGTTCACGGACCTGGCCGGCCGCCTGCTGCCCCGCATGCGCGCGCTGCAGCTGCGCTCCGGGCCCGGGGTGCTGGGCCTGGCGGCTGCCGACGTGGCGGCGGCGGCGCTGTTCTTCGCCTACATCGTGCTGCCGCCGCGGCTGCAGCACCTGAGGCACGACGCGGTGCCGGTGGCGCTGGTGGTGTTCCTGTGGCTCACAGGTGGGGACAAACGGGAGGGAGGGAGAAGACACAGTACTAAACGCAAAGAAGTAAAAGTGGTAGTGGTGTGGTACGTAGTAAGCCAACCGTACTAGCGGTCCCGCTTCTGCTCCCGTTCCAGCGTGCGCCGGCAGACTGGCCGGCGCGGTACGCTGCGTGCATCGGTACTGGCGTCAGCTGGCGTAGTTAAGAAGCACCTGATTGGTTGTGTTGCCTAGCTAGGACAAGCGGCTGAGCTGATGTGGAAAAGGGAGGGGGGACAAAGAACTGGTAAAGCGGGAGAGCGCTAGTAGGAGATGCTGCGGGGGACAAAGCGGGGACGGCGGGCTCGTCGTGCTTGTCGTGCAGCCAGGGTGGTGAAGCGGCTGGTGTGGTTGGCGGTGGGCTGGAGGACGAGGAGGATATCCAGGAAGGGGAGGGGTGGCATACCGGTACCAGCGGAGGGGCATACCAGTGCACTGCATCCGGCAGTCGGTTCCACAGCTGGCTGCCCAACGGCTACCTGGTAGCCGTGCGCCAGAATGTCGTGGACTTGCTGGACATGGGGCCGCCGCCCAACAGTGGCCATGCCAGGGACGCAGACCTGGGCGACAGCCTGGGTGCAGAGCTGGCAAAGCTCCCGGACAGCCAGCCAGTGTCGCCGTACGCCGTGACCCTTGTGGTGGGAGAGCGAGGGTACGCGAGGGTGCGCCTGTGCTGCAGGTCACTGCTGGGCCCCGGCCCGGGCTTTGCAGGTGCAGCCTCCCAAAAGGTCCACCACCACCTGCCGACCCAAGAGCTGGAGTTGATGTTGATGAAGCACAACACAGCTTCGCAGCTCTTGGGTTGGCAGGTGGTAGTGAATCTTTCGGGGGGCGGCATCTGCAAAGCCCATGTTGGGGTCCAGCAGGGGCCTGCAGTACAGGCTCCTTGCCTTGCCGCCAAGATGGATGCCGCCAAGATCTTCCACCGCAAGGCTCACGTCGTACCGGACACTGGCTGGCTGTGCGTGCAGCTGTCCTCATCCTTGCTGGCTGTCTTCCGTATCCCCTCCCCGGCCATCTGCCATCCCGCCGTTCCCGCACAGCACGGTTGGCACCATGCTGAGCTGGACGGTTGCCAGGTCGCACAACGGGGCGCAGAGGATGGATTTCTCATATCCCATGACCAGGCCCAACCGCTCCTCCCACTGCAGCCGTGCTGGGGGTTGAAGCCAGCGTCCCCGGCGTGTCTTGGAGGGCATCGGGCAGAGCTGCGCTGGGATGAGCTGTGGAGCGGCAAAGTGGGAAACGGAAACACTCGGCCAAGGGGGGCGGGGCGGGGGGGGGGACAAAGTACTAGTAACGCGAGAAGGAGGAGGGGGGGGGGGCGGGGCGGTCCTGTGGCCCACATGTCGCGGACGGGGCGTGGGTCGGTGGAGTAGCATGCCGAGGCGTGTTGGGGGTTGGGGAGGAAGGGGGGTGAGAGTGACGCGGGAGGTGGTCGACGCCGGTCCTGGTTGCCCTTATGTGGCTTAAATTCATGTGGTAAGAGACCATATCCTACAATGTAGGACTGAACGCAATTCCCACCCCCTCCCGGCTGCTCCGTCTTTCTAGCGCCCAATTCCTCTCCTTGCATTCGCCCTCACCTCCCTCCCTTACCCCTGCCCCCGCAGGCGGCTACCTGGACACGTGCTGCAACGTGCTGGCGCGTGCACTGGAACCCAAATCCACCTCCTTTCCCCACCTCCCTCCCTACCCCACACTCCCGCAGGCAGCTACCTGAACACGTGCTGCAACGTGCTAACCCGTGCACAATCCCACTTACTTCCCCGCGTGTACGACACGGCTGTCCGCTTCGAGCATGCAACATGTATAAGCGTCATATTGAACACAATCCCCGCCCCTCTTCCCCCGCAGGCGGCTACCTCAACACGTGCTGCAACGTGCTGGCCCCCGCCCAGGTGCGTCCCGAGCTGGCGGGGCGCGCCACCGCCGTCATGGCGCTCATCTTCAACGTGGCGCACATTGGGGGGCTGATGCTGGCGGCGGCGGTGGCGGCGGCGGTGTTCGGGGACGTGGTCGGGTAGGCAGGGCCAATGAAGGGGTCAAGGCAGTCCAAAGAGCAAGGCTGTGTAGCACCCACAGTGTTGGCGGTGGCGGCGGCGGTGTTCGGGGACGTGGTAGGGTAGCGGCTGCGATTAAAGATGTGATCGGTCTGCAGGATACGGTACATCTTGCTGCGTGACGCACTTGCCGGGACGCGAACAGTGGTTGTGGTTATGCGTAGGCAGGGGGAATGCGGGAGCGTTGGCAGTCCAGGAAGCAAGGCTTTGTGGCACCGGCGGTGGCGGCGGTGGCGAGGCTGAGGCTGAGGCGCCGCGAGGCACAGGCCAGGATGGGCTGCTGGCAGTGGCAACCGGTGCCGAAGGTGGCAGCGGTCGTGGTCAACAATGCGATCGGGTAGCTGAACACGGTACATATGGTCTTTGCCATGCTTGTGAGGAAGAGGTTAGTGATCAACGACCATACGTAGTTTTGGTGCTGCTGACACCTAGTACGTCGTGCGTTGTGATCTGGGTCCAGCGGTGAGGTGCATCATGCATGACGGTACCGGTCAGCATGGCGTTGCATGCAGACAGAGCGCCTAGCAGCTGGAGCATAGGAGCATAGTACCTCTCCCGGGCCTCAGGCGCTGGAGGCGTGTATAATAGTTGACCAAGCACCACGGCACGGTGGGGATCAAGCACACGGGAGCACACGTGCGCGTGCCAATCCACGGACACCAAATCGTACTTTGCTAACTTTGGTATTATACGGGCTTCTCAGTATAGGAGGCTCCATGCATTTCACGCCCTTGTTGTGTCTTTGGCTTTGGCAGCTCCTTGTGATGAACGGCATGGGTGCCGCCCTAGTACATCGTGGTACCTTGTGCACGTGTAAACCCGACCGGTGCCGCGGTCGGACCTGTTTCACCCCAAGCTTCCCCGCGCAGAGTGCCAGTGCCGGCACCAAAACGCAAAGCGCTTTACACATATACAGCTGTGAGCAACCTCGGTTCTGTAGCCCAAGGAGCCTACACAGACACGCCCGAAAGAATTGCTGAAGCAGTTGGTTGACAGGATGCCCTATATGTGCTATTCAATTCACAAATAAGTGTCTCGACTAGGAGTCAAGCTTACTCTGTAGGACCAGGTTCTCGCCGGTTGGGCTGCACCATGCGACGCGGACCCGGCATCGCCGGCCTGCAGAATGCAGCCCGAGCGAAGGAGCAGTACAGAGCTACGGGAGAGGAGGTCAAGAAGAGCACGCTGCAGGCCATGCACGAGCAGCTGACGGCCTTCCGCACGCACCTCGAGGAGTTTGCCATGAAGCACCGCAACGACATCCGGCGGGACCCCGTGTTCAGGGCGCAGTTCCACACCATGTGCGCAAACATCGGCGTGGACCCGCTGTCCAGCAACAAGAGCTTGTGGGCCCAGGTTCTGGGCTTTGGCGACTACTACTACGAGCTAGGCGTGCAGGTGCGTGAGCCTGGTGCCACGTGGGCAAGCCACGGCTGTCACGGACACGGTGCCACGCAGTGCCGGGACCCCGCCGGGGCAAGCCATCGTGTGTTCCGGTGTGGCGCCAGGCTGTGCTGTATAACCTACAGCCTAATACTTCCCAAAGCGGCCAACAACGCCCCAGATCCACGGAAGCTCTGCTCCCATGAGATTTTCACGTGGGGGCAAGCCACAGCAATAGCAGTCTCCGGCACAATGCCAGGATTGTGCCGGGGACCCATCCGGGGACCCAGCCCCGCTTTTGTTCCTCAAAAGGGCCACCAAAGCCCCATTTGGATTTTTGGTAGTGCCTCGATTACCCTCGACGCTTGCGACATCACTCAACATGCGCAGGTGGTGGAGGCATGCATGGCCACCCGCGCCATCAACGGCGGCATGATCGACCTGCCCTCGCTCCTGCGCCACGTCAACAAGCGGCGAGGTAGCCAGGCCGAACCCGCCAGCGAGGACGACGTCGTGCGGTCCATCAAGAAGCTGCGCGTGCTCGGGGGCGGCTTTGACCTGGTCAGCATCGGGCCAAAGCAGTACGTCCGCAGCGTCCCGGGAGAGCTCAACCTCGACAAGAACAGGGCGCTGGGCGTGGCGCAGGGCAAGGGGTACACGAGCGTTCCGGAGCTGGTCCGGGTGGCGGGGTGGCCGGAGCAGCGGGCGGGGGACGTGCTGCAGGGGCTGACGAGGGAGGGGCTGGCGTGGGTTGACGACGGGGCGCCGGACGGTGTGCGGCTGTACTGGTTCCCGTGCCTCAGCGGGGGGCTGGGGGGCATGGACCCGGCGGACAGCTAGAGGGCTGGGCTCCTTGTGTTGTTGCTAGCTTGCAGTCCTTCAGTTCACATGTTGCTAGCTTGCAGCGCTTGTGGTGCTGATAGCGTGTAGGGCAGGGGTTGGACCGGGATGCTGCTTCCCGGTCCGAGGGAACGTTTCCGTGTGCAGCAGGCACAGATCACATCTTTAGGGACAAGACATAACATCTCTGCAGTAAAGTCTGGGAAAAGAGGGGAGGTACAGTAATGGGTATGCATGGGGTACAAGCCTCCGTGCTTGCGGACTGCGTAACTGCTATCGCACTGGGGCGCCCACTGGGGCATGGAAGTTGCGTGTGCAGCAGGAACAGATATGGGATGCATGGGTTGCAGCCTGCGCGCTGGGGGGCTGCCCAACTGCTACCACGATGCAGCGGTACCGTAGGAGTAGCCCACGACCGCCAGTGCCTCGCGTTGTGCAAGGTGTGATTGGTGGTGTAATGCAAGCGAGGCGGGCGTTTTTCATTTGCTTCTGCATCACGTGCATGGTGTAGCGTGAACCAGGGGGACAAGGGACAAGGGGATAAGTCGGAGGCAGCAGGAGGGCAGAGGAGGGGCGGGCGAGGCGACTGTTGCAGTGATGCTGTATGCGACGGCCAGGAGGCGGGCAGTGACTGGGATAGGCTGCATGTGGTTGTGGGGCACGCAGTAGCGTTGTGTATTAGCTGCTGTGCGGTGGCGGGCTTGGCGTTCCGCGGTGCAGGCTCTACTGCGTATGACTGGCGCACATGTACCAGCATGTACGCATACGGTATACCTTCATTATCCGCTACTAACGGCGCATGTGCTGGTGGCGTTGTTTCTAGTAGTACTTGACTGTTGCAGGTTCAAGGGATTGCTGTGCGCAGGGTAAGGCCCCAAGCTTCTTGACTGCAAAACAGGATTGCGCTCAGGGCCCGGGACGGATTTTGCAAGCTCGAGTGCTGCACCCGGATTAACGATAGCAGTCGGTGCCTGCCCATGAGTAAACTGCTTAGTGCTTACTCCTTATCCTGAATCGACGACGGGTGGGCATGTTGTAAGGCTTGGGTAAACTACTGCCGTGCACCAGCGCGTAGTACCACACGGCACGGTGCGCATCAGGACCTGTCAGGACAAGCCCGGGGACCAGAGAAGCTAGCACAGATCGCATATGCCGTCCTGCTCCGGGCCTAAGCATTTCAGGTGAAAAGTATCCGCACATGCGTAATCCGCGTCAGGCACAGGTCACATCAGAGAAGGTCAGGTTACATCGACCTGCAGGCCGCAGCCAGGGACCTCCAGGGCCGCCTGCAGCGTGCCAAGCCGCCACCCTACAGTTAAGCCCCGCATCTCCAAATGCTTTGCAGGTGGACGCTGGTAGCTTACACAAGCTTGCACTGTTGCGCATAACCAGACACGATGCACCTTGGTCGTTCAGTCGATTGCCGATCCCCCTTACCACACGCGGCACCCGCAGGCGGACCCAGTGCTCGCCAGTGCGTGTAGCAGCTACCGATCAGATTCCGGTATTCCACTCCTTCTTGCATCGTGACAGATGTTGGCTCGAGCTCGCTATTGTTCTGTCCTGCGTTGCCACGTCGCGCCCGCAAACCAACCCACACTCATACCTACTATCTGCACGCCTTCCCCAGACCCCAGCACCCCAGCGCCCAGCCCTGTCCACACGCAAAGCCATCATGGTACAAAGTTGCAATGGCTAAGCCCCTTCCTGCAGCTTCGCCCGATGTCCCTTCTCCGCCACCTGCCGCGTCCTCAGGTACACAGCGTGTGCGACGTAGCACTGCCGGCTGCAGTACAGCTGACCGCCGCCGCCTTGGCCACGGTCACACGACTGCCACGTGCCCGTGCCGTCCTCCATGCAGCCCTTCACCCCGCCTCCGCCACCACCCCCGCCTGCACCTCCACCCCGTTTCCCGCCACCCTCCAGCCCAGCCCCGGCCCCGGTCCCCGCGCCCGGCCCCCACACCCGCAGCGGCACATCCGCCTCGCTGTCCCCCTCCAGGTTGGTGCACAGCGGATAGCAGCAGGTGGGCAGCACGCGCCACGCCTCGCACGGCGGAGGCAGCACGCACGCTGGCACGCCCTCCCGCCAGCCCGACGCCTCCACGGCCGCAGGCTCCTCGCCGCCCCCGCGTCCCTGCTCACGCCCCTCTCCCTCATTACGACCACCACCGCCACCAGCACCTTCACCGCCATCGGCATCCCCCATCGCCACAGGCGCCCCTGGCGCCGTCCCGTGGGTCGGCCCTGGCGGCGTCCGGTGGGATGGCCCCTGAACCGTCCCAACGGTCGGCCCCAGCGCCGTCCCATGGGTTGCTCCCGGCGTCCCATGGCTCGGGCCCGCTGGCTCCCAGTCCCTGCGGTGCCAGCAGCCTGCCGCCTGCCGCCCCGGGGGCCGCAGCTCGTCCAGCGCGTCCCGTACCCAGCCGTACGACGCGACGTCGTACAGCAGCTGCCGCCAGCTATCCAGCGCCCGCCCGTCACCCGCCTGGTGCGCGGCGTCGCACGCGTCGAGGACCATGGCCGCGGCGCACGTCACCGTGAGCCCGATGTTTGGCACTGCGCCTTCAGCACCAGCAGGCAGTGCCACGTGCAGTGTGTCGCACAGGTCAACCAGGTGGACGGAATGCCGCAGCCACCGCGGCAGAGCAAAGCCGACAAGGCGCGTGAACTGCTGTCCAACCTCCGTTTCCATGGTCCGCAGCAGCCCACCAGGGCTGGAGGAGAGGCCAACAGCCCCGGCGCAACCGCTGCTGCTGCTGCTGCTGCCCCTGCTGCTGCAAGTCTAAGCCGCCGGCAGCACCGCTGCCGCCGTTGGGAACAGCGGCCTGGGGTGGCCTTGCCTCCGTCTGCAGCCGTACACAAGGGGGAACACCAACGCGCACAGCGTGTTGTGGGCGGCGTCAGCCATGCCGATGAAAGCGCTGGCAACAAATCCACTTGCGCCGTGCAGCTCTCTGCGCGACGACGCGGGGACGTTGCTGCTGCCGTTGCTGCCGCTGCCCTCGCTGCTGCCTCCGCTGCCGCCACTGCTGCCTCCGCCTCCACCGCCGCCGCCGCCGCTGCTTTTGCTGCTACCCGCCCCAGCATCCTCCTTTGCTTTGCGAGATGCCGTGCGGGCTAGGCTCAGCAGCAACTTTGCTGTGCTGGTGCTCACCGCTGCCGCCTGCCTCACCTCGCCGTGGGCTAGCAGCAGCTGCAGCAGCGGCCCTTTGCCAAGCACAACTGCGAGGGCCACCAACACGGCCGAAAAGGTTCAATCGGACAGCGGCGAACGCTTCCTACAGTCCCAACGTCGGCTGCTGATAACCTCGTCACTGTAACCGCTCGTGCGTGCCACCGCTCGGTAGTCCTCCTACATTGCCTCAATACACGCTAGGTGGCCTCCGTATACCGCGTCCTATTACACACCTGCCAAGTCCTGGGGGCCTGTGGAGGCGGTGCAGCTGTACAGCTTGCGCTCGTGGTCCGACATGTACGGCAGCAGGTGGCGGCGCAGTACGGCCTCCAAGCAGGGGATGTACCCCGCATCCAGGGCCGTACGCAGGCCGTGCACGATGGACGGATCCGGCACCTGCTCTGCCGCTGCAATCACAGGGTGTTGGCAACGGAAGTTCAGGACAGCTATGGGGCTCGACTGAATGGGGTGCAGCACGTGCCCGGAAGTGGCAGCAGGTCAGGGCAAGGCGCGCGCCTGCAGGGGGTGCTTAGCCCTGATGACCTGCTGCCACTGTTTCGCTGGTAATTGTTGTGGCAAACTCCCCTCGTCGGCCAACGAGGAGTGTTTCACGCAATCTGCTGCCTAACCCTGTTTACTGTTCATCAGCCTGTTCCGGGCACGACCCGGTGCTTGCACCCACCGCAATCGTCCAGCGCAGCAAGGTCCAAAGGAAGCAGGAGGCTGCTGCAGCGCACTGCCGCATTCTTTACCAGCACCTTCACATCCCATCCATCCTGCTCTTGATCCCACTGCTGCAGCTGCTGCTGCTCCCGGCCCCTGTCCTGCTGCAGTGCGGCCCGCACGACGCCCAGCGCCAGCCGCCACCACCCGTCGGCAAACGAGGGGTCGCCCAGGAGGAGCTGGCCCACGGCACGGGGCTGCCCTTCGCCCGGCTGCCCTGGGCCCGCGTTGCCGCTACCGCTGTCGCCGCAACCGCCACCCACGGCCCCGCCGCCATCGCCACCGCCGTTGCCGCCGCAGCCCAGAGTACCTGTGGCCCCGTCGCAGCTGCTGCCGTTGCCATCCTCCGTGGGTGCTTCTCCCGCCCCACCTCCAGTCCTCCTGACTCTGGCGACAACGAGACTCCTGGCCAGCTCCATCGCTGCGACCGCTAGCTCCGGGCTCTCTTTCGCGTCCAGCCGCCGCCGCACCCGCATCGGGCCCAGCAGTGCTTGCAGCACCCCACCCAGCCGTCCTGCGCTGCTGGCTCCGCCTACGCTGCATCCAGCTGCCACAGCTGTGTCCTGCCCCTGCTGCTGCTGCTGCTGCTGTTGTGTATCAGCCTCCTCGAAGGACGCCAGCGCCACGCGGGCGGTCCGCAGGCACAGCTCCAGCAGGTGCCGGGGGCGCAGCGGGCGCAGCGCCTTGGGTGGGCACAGGTCAAGGCACGTGTCCCACAGGGCGATGGAGGAGCGGAGTCCGCCGCACGACAGGGCCTCCTGCCCCTTCCGCTCCACGGGCAGCCGGTCCGCCAACAGGTACAGCATCAGTGCCTCATGCGGCAGGCCGTACAGCGCCCCGCCGGCCGCAACGTACAGCTGGGACACGGCCCGTACATCGGTCAAATACTGCAGGCAGCGCCCGGAGAGCAGCTGCTGCCGTGCGGCGTCGGCGCACGCCGCTGACTGCTCGTTTCCGGAGCGGAGTATGCCGGTGGTCAGGTGGTCTGTCACGTATTGAAAGGAGTAGAACAATGCCGAGAGGTCTGTGTCAGCGCTGGTGCCAGTTCCGCTGCCGCCCTGCCCCCGGCTCCTCCGCCCGCTGCTCGCGGGCACCGCCCCCGCCCGCCCCACCAGCTCCTTCGCCCAGTGCTCCAGGAGGTGGCTGTTGGCGAGCTGCCGAAGCAGCAGCCCCTTTTCAAACCGGTTGTCCACAGAGGAGACGGCAAGCAGTAGGCTCGCCAGGTTCTGCAAGTCTACGAAGACCTGCATGGGAAGCAGTTTTGCCCCGGCCGGGAGGCGGTTGTCAGCCGCGAACAAACGGCCCAGCGCGGCCAGCGCGTCACCTTGCAGAAGAGCTTGCGCTGTTTGCAGCCAGGCCAGCGACACATCTTGTGTGCCAGCAGCAGACATTTCTTTAATCTCACAGGCGAAGTAGGAGTAGATGAGGTTAGCGCAGGCAGCTAGGATCTCCATGTAGCAGCGAGTTTGGCGGTCCGTGGGTCGTGAACTCGCCGCAGCGTCGTTGTCAAGGCCTGCGGTACCCGCAGGGCGACTGGTGTGCACGACGCCACCATCTGTTGGGTACCCGCTGCCAGAAGTAGATAGTTGCGCGCTGCTGCGTGGGCCTGCCGGCGTGAAGATCCGCAATGCAGAGGAAAAGTGCTGCACCAAAGCAGCACGAGCGTCGGGAGCGAAAAGAAGAGGTTCAGCTTCCTCTGAGAGTGCATGTAGTTGGGCATCACATAGCTGTGTCAGCGCCCGGCCCAGGTGTAGCCGCTGGCGCAGAGTTGCGCCGGCCAGGCCGCTGCCACCCCGCGAGGGGTCCAGCTCAGTCGCGAATTGAACCACGTCGCGAATAGCATTTCTGCACAACTGCTTGGAAGGTAAAGCGTAGGTGCTGTGCGTCCGAGGCGGCATACCAGGCCACTCGGGCCCTTCTAAATTACGGAAGATTCAACGCAAGTAGTCTTTCGCTACGGTAGTTGTCGCCTTGTGATAGCCTGTAGTTTAACTGGACAATCTTGGTGCGGCTTTGTGGTGCTAGGCCAAAGAGTTAGCTTGGACTGAGGGCAGAACCAAAGATACATTCTGCGTTGCACTGATGCCAAGGTACACTCTGCCCCTGTACGGCCATGTACGGCTGTGTACACCCGAAAGAGACCCCTGCGTCGGTGGATGCGCACGCTCTGTCCAACGATACATGTTGGCTTGGATGCCCGCCTTACCCACCATTTGCCAACCTAGCTGTTGCCAGGCAATTAGGCATGCGTGTGTTGGGGCTGAGGTACCGGCAGGTCCTGCACAGAGCCCACCTTACTGCTGCCCCGCATCCCAGACAGAGGGCGTGTTTCTTGGGGTTTCCTGGGAGGCCGATTGCTACTTTCACACCTGCAAGGAAACGCTTTCCGGGGCCTTCTATTCAACGGCGGGACTATCAGTGGGTGAGACCTGCAAGGTACGTTCCTCCATCAATACCAGTGCATGCATGTCCCCTTGCAGGCATAACCTGCGGGGCGCTAGCACCCCTCAGAAGGCTGTCCACATGCCCCCTACCATATCTACAGTACAAGCCCGCACATCGGCATGGCAGAAAGTAAGGCACCATAAGACGACCACATCTATAGCCTATCGTGCCGTACATTGCTTCTGTATACGGCAGGTACTCCTCCCAAAGGGCAACCCCCACTCCCAAAGCGCCACAAGGCCCCCTGCTTCGGGCCTAAGTATCGCAAGTGAACATTGACCCACACATGCGCACTCCATGCGCAGTTCGCGTCAGGCCCAGGCTACTTCGTTCAACCCGGAGGCCGAAGCCAGGAACCCCTAGGTGCGCCTGCCGCGCGCCACGCCACCACCCTGCAGCCAAGCTCCGCCCTCCACATGCTCTGCAGGTGAGCACTGGTGCCTTGCGCACTGTTGCACATGCACCTTCCCAGACGCGATTCACCTTGGCCGTTCAGTTCATTGCCGATCCCCCTCACCACACGCGGCACCGGCAGGCAGACCTAGTGCTCGCCAGTGCGTGTAGCAGCTAGCAAGTGAGACACTCCACTCCTGCATCGTGACACATGCTGACTCACTATGCGTCGGCCCTGTGTCACCACGTCTCGCCCGCAAGCCAGACTACACTCATACCTACTGCTTTCTACGCCTTCCCCAGGCCCCAGCATCCGAGCGCCCAGCCCTGTCCACACGCAGTCTACAAGGAGTTAAAACAATCATGGTACAAAGGTGCATTCCCTAAGCCCCTTCCCTCGCTTGATGTCCCTTCTCCGCCGCCTGCCGCGTCCTCATGTACACAGCGTGCGCCACGTAGCACTGCCGGCTGCAGTACAGCTGACCGCCGCCGCCTTGGTCACAGCACTGCCCCGTGCCCGTGCTGCCGTCCGTGCTGCCCTTCACCCCGCCGCCGCCGCCACTACCCCCGCCTTCACCTCCGCCCCGTTCCGCGCCACCCTCCAGCCCTGCTCTGGCGGCCCCCGCCCCGGCCCCGGCCCCCGCCCCCGGCCCCCACACCCGCAGCGGCAGGTCCGCCTCGCTGTCCTCCTCCAGGTTGGTGCACAGCGGGTAGCAGCAGGTGGGCAGCACGCGCCACGCCTCGCACGGCGGGGGCAGCACGCCCGCTGGCACGCCCTCCAGCCCGCCCAATGCCTCCACGGCCGCAAGCTCCTCGCCGCCCCCGCTTCCCTGATCACGCCCCTCTCCCTCAATACGACCACCACCGCCACCAGCACCTGCACCGCTGTCGGCATCCCCCATCGCCGCAGGCGCCCCCGGCGTCCCGTGGGTCGGCCCAGGTGGCGTCTCAAGGGCCGGGCCCTGCGCCGTCCCGTAAGTGCCCTGCGTCCCATGGTTTGATCCCGGCGTCCCATGGGGGTGCCCCTGCGTCCCGTGGGTCGGCCCCGCTGGCTCCCAGCCCCTGCGGTGCCAGCAGCCCGCCGCCTGCCGCCCCAGGGGCCGCAGCTCGTCCAACGCGTCCCGTACCCACCCGTATGACGCGATGTCGTACAGCAGCTGCCGCCAGCTACCCAGCGCCCGCCCGTCACCCGCCTGGTGCGCGGCGTCGCACGCGTCGAGGACCATGGCCGCGGCGCACGTCACCGTGAGCCCGATGTTTGGCACTGCGCCTTCAGCACCAGCAGGCAGTGCCACGTGCAGTGTGTCGCACAGGTCAACCAGGTGGACGGACAGCCGCAGCCACCGCGGCAGGGCAAAACCGACAAGGGGCGTGAACTGCGGCCCAACCTCCGGGTCCGCGGTCCGCAGAAGCCCACAAGGGCCGGATGAGAGGCCGGCGCAATCGCTACTCCTGCTGCTGCGAGGCTCAGCCGCCGGCAGCACCGCTTCCGCCGTTGGAAACAGTGGCACCCGCTGGCCTTGCATCCGTCTGCAGCCGTACACAAGGGGGAACACCAACGCGCACAGCGTGTTGTGGGCGGCGTCCGCCAAATCGATGAAAGCGCTGGCAACAATTCCAATTGCGCCGTGCAGCTCTCTGCAGGAGGACGCGGGGACGCTGCTGCTTCCGCTGCTTCCGCTGCCCTCGCTGCTGCCTCCGCTGCCGCCACTGCTGCCTCCGCTGCCGCCACTGCTGCCTCCGCCTCCACTGCCGCTGCTTTTGCTGCTACCCGCCCCAGCATCCTCCTTTGCTTTGCGAGAAGCCGTGCGGGCTACGCTCAGCAGCATCTTTGCAGTGCTGGTGCTCACCGCTGCCGCCTGCCTCATCGCGCCGTGGGCAAGCAGCAGCTGCAGCAGCGGCCCTTTGCCAAGCACAACTGCGAGGGCCACCAACACAACCGAAAAGGCTCAAACGGACAGCAGCAAATGTTTTCCAAAGCCCCAACCTCGGTTGGTATCAACCTAAGCACTGTAATCGCCTGTGTGTGCTACCGCTCGGTAGTCCTCCTACACCGCCTCAATACACGCTTGGTGCATCCGTGTACCGCATCTAGTACGCACCTGCCAGGGCCTCGGGGCCTGTGGAGGCGGTGCAGTTGTATCGCAACACAAGCCATCACCGTAACTCACGCGGAGGTGCTTCGCCTCCCGCGTTGATATATGTTTGTTGGTCATCCCACAACCCTGGCCTCTGTCGCTAACTTCATCTCTAGAATTGCCCATGCTACCGGTCTGTAGTCCTCCTGCCACCCCTGATACCCACATGTCAGGGCGTGGGGGCCTGTGGAGGAGGTGCAGCTGTACCGCTTGCACTCGTGGTCCAACATGTACGGCACCAGGCGGCGGCGCAGTACGGCTTCCAAGCAGGGGATGTACCCCGCATCCAGGGCCGTACGCAGGCCGGGTACGATGGACGGATCCGGCAGCTCCTCTGCCGCTGCATTTATAGGGTTTTGGCAGCAAGAAGTATGACGGCAGTCAGTCCATAGGAGGCAAACCAGACCAAGTGAGGTGCGGCAGCACGTGCGTACACCCAGCGGCATGCGGGTGCTGCACCCCACATTGGGAGTCTGGTGTACGAGGCACAGCATTTTGGCCATGCCTGGCCGTCTGGCAGCAGGCAAGGCCAAGGCGCGCACGTGCAGGAGTCGCGTGGCCTGTAAGGTCTGACGCAACGGCAGTTTGCCGTACCATAGTAATGGACTCTCCTCCTGGGCTAACGAGCAGTACGCTGTCTTGTATTTCACGCAATGTACCTAACCTTATTGACTGCTACGGTGATAATCCGCCTGCTACTGCGCCAAGTAAGTCATGCCCCAAGGAGGGCAAAGGAGCTCCCACCCCACGCTTACACCCACCGCAATGGCCCAGCGCACCCAAGTGCAACGGAAGCAGGAGGCTGGTGCAGCGCACCACCTCGTCGTCCACCAACAGCTCCGCCTCCTCCACCTCCCGCTGCTGCTGCTGCGGCTGCTCCCGGCCCCTGTCCTGCTGCAGCGCGGCCCGCACAATGCCCAGCGCCAGCCGCCACCATCCGTCGGCAAACGAGGGGTCGCGAAGCAGCGGCTTGGCCCATGCCCGGGGCTGCTTTTCAGTCAGCTGGGCCGGACCCACGATGCTGCCACCGCCACCGCCATCGCCATAGCCATAGCCATCCACACCCTCGCCTCCGCCGCTGGCATCACCGCTGCCGCCGCTGCTGCTGCCGCCGCAGCCCACGCTAGCTGCGTCACCGCCTTCGCAGCCGCTGCCGTTGCCACCCTCCGTGCTTTCTTCACCCGCCGCCGCACCTCCAGCGCCACTGACCCTAGCAACAACCAGGCTCCTGGCCAGCTCCATCGCCGCTACCGCCAGCTCCGGGCACTCCTTTGCCTCCAGTCGCCGCCGCAGCTCCACCGGACCAAGCAGCGCCTCCACCACCCCACCCAACTGTCCTGCGCTGCTGGCCCCACCTAGGCTGTGCCCTACTGCCATATCGGTATCACCTCCAACCTGCCTCTGTTCCTGCTGCGGCTGCGGCTCCTGCGCATTAGCCACCTCGAGGGACGCCAGCGCAACGCGGGCGATCCGCAGGCACAGCGCCAGCAGGTGCCGGGGGCGCAGCGGGCGCAGCACCTTGGGAGGGCACACGTCCAGGCACGTGTCCCACAGGATGATGGAGGAGCGCAGTCCCGCGCACGACAGGGCTGCCCGCCCTTTCCGCTCCCCAGGCTGCCGGTCCGCCGTCAAGTACGGCAGGAGGGCGTCATACGGCAACCCGTACAGCGGTCCGCCGGCCGCAGCGTACAGCTGCGACACGGCCCGTACAGCGATGAAGTACTGCAGGCAGCGCCCCGAGAGCAGCTGCCGTGCGGTGTAGGAGCAGGCCGCTGGCTGCACGTTTTCGGGCCGGAGGATGCTGGAGGTCATGAGGTGGTGGGTCACATATCCAAAGGAGTAAAATGATGCCACGGTGTTCTCGTCAGCGCTCCTGCCAGCCCCGCTGCCGCCCTGCCCCCTGCTCCCCCGCCCGCTGCTCGCTGGCGCCGCGAGCTGCGCCCCCGCCCGCTCCACCAGCTCCTTAGCCCAGTGCTCCAAAAAGTGGCTGCAGGCAAGCTGCCGAAGCAGCTGCTGTTTTGGAACGCGTTTGTCCACCGAGGAGACGGCAAGCAGGAGGCTCACCACGTCCTGCAGCGCTATGAAGATCTCCATGGTAAACAGCTTTGCCCCGGCCGGGCGGCGGTTGTCGGCCGCGAACAAGCGGACCAGTGAGGCCAGCGCGTCGGCTTGCAGGAGAGCCTTCGCGGTTTGGACGCAGGCCAGCGACACATATCCTGCACCTGTAATCTTCATCAGCTCGCACTCAAAGCTGAAGTAGCAGTAGAGGAGATGAGTGCAGGCAGCTAGGATCGCCATGTGGCAGCTGACTGGGCGGCGGTCCGTGGAGCCGCAGCTGCTTTGTCAAGGCGTGAGCTACCCGCAGGGCGACTGTTGTGCCCGATACTGCCATCTGCTGGGAAGCTGCTGCCTGACAGCTCGCTGCTGCTCTGGCTTGCCGGCTCCGTGTGAGGCGCGACGATCCGCAGTGCAGAGGCGAAGAGTTGCACCGAAGCAGCACGAGCCTTGGGAGCAGCCAACAGAGTTCCAATCTCCCCTTTGTGTGCAGGGCTTTGTGCATCACATAGCTGTGTCAGCGCCTGGCCAAGGTGCGCTATCTGGCGCGGAGTTGCGCCGGCCAGGCCGCTGCCACCCCGCGAGGGGTCCAGCTCAGTCGCGAGCTGAACCACGTCGCGAATAGCATTCCTACATAATTGATTGGATGTTAGCGCGTATGCACTGTGTGTCCGAGGCGGCATATCAGGCCACTTGGGCCTCGGCTTTAAAAAGGACGACTTTGCAAGACTTCGCTGACGGTAGCTGTCGCCTTGTAATAGCCTGTAATGTGATCAATTAGTTGGATATGGTGCTGGGCCAACGAGATAACTTGGAATGAGAACAAGAATTGATGTGCATCCTGCTTGCATGGACCCGCCCTTCTGTTCGCCGTGTACATTGTACTCAAAAACTAACTAACCATGCGTCGGATGCACACGTTCTCTAAAATTGTACATGTTGCCACCCTAGATGTTTTCTGTAAATAGCAATAGCTAGGCTTGTGTTCGCTCGGGCGAAGGTAGGTCCACTTGTTGGCTGACTCGCCCCTGCCCTGTCCTGACCCCACATCACAGGCGGAGGGCCAAAGCACGTAACCGGTACTGAGGTTTCCTAGGAAGCCAATAGCTCCTTTCGCACCTGTACTGGTAAGTAAGGAGTCCTGTGAAACAGCGGCGGGATGTCCGGTCTGCAAGGAATGGTTCTCACCACTCATCAGCGCATGCACCTGTAACAGGCAGGAATGAGCTATGCCATACCCCCTACCGTTGCATTAGCGGTTACCGAGTAGCAAGTATACCAACCACGAGACCTCCACTGCCTATCGTGCCGTGCATTACTGGCTAATACGACAGAGAGTAGCTGCACCTCTCAGGAGCCATGCGTCCCCCTGGACAGTGGCGAGCTTGTTAAGACGAACCCTCTCATGCCCACCTCAGCAGGAAGCGCACTTTGGCCGTCATGTGCCCCTCTGGCTGCACGGCTATGTTATCCCCTTCTTGCAGTGACAGTCTTCTCAATCGCCGCCCACACAGTCACAACGGCAACAGGCCCTGCCTTGCATCCGCCTCCTCAGCCGAGCGGGAGGGTGTGCACCCGTGCTGACGCTTTGCCATTCGTACACCCTGCGCCTTAGCAACAACACGCACGCGGCGCACCAGTCTCACGCCTGAGTTGTAGTAAGATGCCACGGACCTGCTGCAAACACATACACCTACGCTCGGCGGTGTCATTGCCTTGCAAGCTGTGTCCCAACTCCCTGCATTCTCGACCTTGCCACACTACTCCCGCCACCCTAGCCACCTGCCACGTGCTCATACGCCGGCCCCTGCGTGTGCAACATCAGCAAACATGCAACGGTGCAATCCCTAAGCCCCTTCCTGCGGCTTCGCCTGATGTCCCTGCTCCGCCGCCTGCCGCGTCCTCAGGTACACAGCGTGCGCCACGTAGCACTGCCGGCTGCAGTACAGCTGCCCGCCGCCGCCTTGGCCGTGGTCACACGACTGCCACGTGCCCGTGCCGCCCTCCATGCCGCCCTTCGCCCCGCCTCCGCCACCACCCCCGCCTCCGCCACCACCCCCGCCTTCACCTCCACCCCGTTTCCCGCTACCCTCCAGCCCTGCCCCAGCCCCCGCCCCGGCCCCTGACCCCGCCCCCGGCCCCCACACCCGCAGCGGCAGGTCCGCCTCGCTGTCCCCCTCCAGGTTGGTGCACAGCGGGTTGCAGCACGTGGGCAGCACGCGCCACGCCTCGCACGGCGGGGGCAGCACGCCCGCTGGCACGCCCTCCTGCCCGCCCGATGCCTCCAGGACCGCAAGCTCCTTGCCGCCCCCGCCGCCCTCCTCAAGCCCCTCTCCCCCAATACCGCCACCACCGCCACCAGCACCTGCACCGCCATCGGCATTCCCCATCGCCACATGCGCCCCTGGCGGCGTTGCAGGGGCCGGCCCTGGCGGCGTCTCGTGGGTCGGCCCCTGCGTCCTGTGAGTGCCCTGCGTCCCGTGGGTCGGCCCCGGCGCACCGCTGTCGGCGTCCCCCAGCGCCCCTGGCGGTGTCCCGTGGGTCAGCCCCGGTGGCGTCGCAAGGGTCGGCCCCGGAGCCGTCCCATGGGTTGCTCCCGGCGTCCCGTGGGTCGGCCCCACAGGCTCCCAGCCCCTGCGGTGCCAGCAGCCTGCCGCCTGCCGCCCCGGAGGCCGCAGCTCGTCCAGCGCGTCCCGTACCCACCCGTACGACGCGATGTCGTACAGCAGCTGCCGCCAGCTACCCAGCGCCCGCCCGTCGCCCGCCTGGTGCGCCGCATCGCACGCGTCGAGGACCATGGCCGCGGCGCACGTCACCGTGAGCCCGATGTTTGGCACTGCGCCTTCAGCACCAGCAGGCAGTGCCACGTGCAGTGTGTCGCACAGGTCAACCAGGTGGACGGACAGCCGCAGCCACCGCGGCAGGGCAAAACCGACAAGGCGTGTGAACTGCTGCCCAACCTCCGTGTCCATGGTCCGCAGAAGCCCACGAGGACTGGAGGACAGGTCAGCAGGCGCGGCACAACCGCTGCTGCTGCTGCTGCTGCTACTGCTGCCAGCGCTGCTGCAGGTGGTGGTAGGGGCATCAATCCCGGACACCGGCAGCACCGCACGCAGCTGCTGTCGGGAACAGTGGCCTGCGCTGGCCTTGCACCAGTCGGCAGCTGCACGCGAGGGGAAGCATCAGCGCGACGAGCGTGCAGTGGGAAGCGCTGGCAGCCGTGGTCAGTACAGTGTCGACGAGTTCTCTACATGCGCTATGCAGCTCCTTGCACGAGGCATCCGGGAAGCTGCTGCCTCCTCCACTGCTGCCACTGCTCTCGCTGCTGCCTCCACTGCTGCCGCCGCGGCTGCGGCCGCCGCCGTCGTTGCCGTCACCCACCCTAGCACCCTCCTTTGCTTTGCGAGAGGCCATGCAAGCGAAGCTGAGCAGCGCCTTTGCCGCGCTGGTGCTCACCGCTGCCGCCTGCCTCGCCTCGCCGTGGGCTAGCAGCAGCTGCAGCAGCGGTCCTGCACCGAGTACAACTGTCAGGGGCACCAACAAAGCTGGCTTAGCTGCAAGGTTGGTAACTGGACAGCAGCAACCTTGCCTAAGGCCTGAGCCTCGGTCACCAACCTCATAACTCGTAACCGGCTACTGTCACCGCTCATGCCATCGCCCTCTCGCCCTCTTGTCATTGCCTCGGTACGCTCTGGGTACATCCCTGCACCGCACCCTAATACACACCTGCCAAGTCCTGGGGGCCTGTCGAAGGGGTCCAGCTGTACCTCTTGTGCTCGTGGTCCAACATGTACGGCACCAGGTGGCGGCGCAGTACGGCCTCCAAGCAGGGGATGTACCCCGACCCCAGGGCCGCATGGAGGCCGGATACGGTGGCCGAATCCGGCACCTTCTCTGCCGCTGCGAACATTGGGTGCGGTAAAAGAAGTTCAGGACAGCATCACTGAAGGACCTCAACCGCGTGGGGTGCAGCGCATGCCTGGGTTTGTAGACGCATGCGGGCGCCATTACAGTAGGTCCTGACGGACATAGGAGTGCATAACCGTAATGCCTAGCAGTCCGGCAGCAGGTCAGGGCAAGACGCGCACGGAAGGGGTCGCGTGGCCTTACTGCTGCCACTGTGGTGCGCGGTGCCGTTGCGGCGGCGGACCCCCTTCCTGGGCGCTGCTGCTCTCTCGACCCCGGCACCAGCAATAGGCTATCTGCCTAGCCTTCATGCCTTCGGACCCGCCTGCTACTGCGATACATCGAGCCCCTCTCAGATGGCGAAGTACACAGCTTCACACCCAATGCTTGCACCCACCGCAACGCTCCAGCGCGCCCAAGTGCAAAGGAAGCAGGAGCCTGGTGCAGCGCACCACCGTGCTGTCTATCAAGTCCTTCTCCTCCTGTCCCTGCTCCCGGTCCGTGTCCTGCTGCAGTGCGGCCCGCACGATGCCCAGCGCCAGCCGCCACCAGCCGTCGGCAAACGAGGGGTCGCGAAGCAGCGGCCTGGCCCATGCCCGGGGCTGCTCTTGACTCGGCTGCCCTGAACCCGCAATGCCGCCACCACCACCGCCATCCACACCCTCGCCTTCGCTGCCGCCATCACCGCCGCTGCTGCTGCCGCTGCAGCCCACACTAGCTGCTTCGCCGCCTTCGCAGCCGCTGCCGTTGCCACCCTCCGTGATTTGCTCACCCCCCGCCACACCTCCAGCTCGGCTGACCCTGGCAAGAACGAGGCTCCTGGCCAGCTCCATCGCTGCTACCCCCAGGTCCGGGCACTCCTTTGCCTCCAGCCGCCGCCGCAGCTCCACCTGACCAAGCAGCGCCTCCACCACCCCACCCAGCCGTCCCGCGCTGCTGGCCCCACCAAGGCTGTGCCCTACTGCCACGTTGATCTCTTGTCCGACCTGCTCTTGCTGTTGCTGCTGTTGCAGCTCCTGCTGCTGCTGTGTAGTACCCTCTACGACCGACGCCAGCGCCACGCGGGCGGTCCGCAGGCACAGCGCCAGCAGGTGCCGGGGGCGCAGCGGGCGCAGCGCCTTGGGAGGGCACACGTCCAGGCACGTGTCCCACAGCGCAATGGAGGAGCGGAGTCCGCTGCACGACAGCGCCTCCTGCCCCTTCCGCTGCCCGGGCTGCCGGTCCTCCGTCAGGTACGGCAGCAGGTCGCCGTACGGCAGGCCGTACAGTCGTCCGCCGGCCGCAGCGTACAGGTCCGATACGGCCCGTACGGCTGCGAAGTACTGCAGGCAGCGCCCGGAGAGCACCTGCTGCCGTGCGGCGTCGGTGCACGCTGATGGCGGGGTGCCTCCGGGGCGGAGAATGTCGACCGACAGGCGGTGTGTCACGAAGTGGAAGCACCAAAGTGACGTGGAGGTGTATGCGTCGGCGCTCTTGCAAGCAGAGCTGCTGCCGTGTCTCCTGCTACTGCGCCCACTGATCCCTGTGTCCGCAGACTCGCTCTCCGCCCGCTCCACCAGCTCCTTTGCCCAGTGCTCCAGGAGGTAGCTGCCCGCGAGCTGCTGTACCAGTTGCTGATCTGGAACGCGTTGGTCCGTAAAGGATATGGTAAGCAGTAGGGTCGCCAAGTTCTGCAGCTCGTGGAAGGCCTCCGTTGGAAACAGTTTTGCCGCGGCCGGGCGGCGGTTGTCGGCCGCGAACAAGCGGCCCAGCGCGGCCAGCGCGTCGGCTTGCAGGAGAGCCTTCGCGGTTTGGACGCAGGCCGGCGACACATCTTCTGCGCCTGTAATGTCTTTAAATTTGAGCTCATAGGCGAAGTGGGCGTGGATGAGGTGAGCGCAGGCAGCTATGATCGCCATGTAGGAGCTACTTGAGCGGTCCGTGGGTCGTGAACTAGCCGCAGCTGCTTTGTCAAGGCGTGAGCTACCCGCAGGGCGACTGTTGTGCCCGGTGCTGCCATCTGCTGAGAAGCCGCTGCCTGACAGCTCGCTGCTGCTCGGGCTTGCCGGCTCCTCGTTGCCGGCTCCCCTAGACGTGACGATCCGCAATGCGGAGGAAAAGAGCTGCACCAAAGCAGCACGAGCCTCGGGAGCGGCAAGCAGAGTTCCTATCTCCTCAATATGTCCAGGGCTTTCTGTATCGCATAGCTGTGTCAGCGCCCGGCCAAGGTGCACCCGCTGGCGCGGAGTTGCGCCGGGCAGGCCCCGCGAGGGGTCCAGCTCAGTCGCGAGCTGGACCACGTCGCGAATAGCATTCCTGCATAATTGATTGGATGTTAGCGCGTATGCACTGTGTAAAACTGCAAACTGCTTGGATGTTAAAGTGTAGGTGCTGTGCGTCCGAGGCGGCATACCGCGCGGGCCGCAAGACTGTGCAAGATGGCAGCCTTCGCCTTAGCCTGTAGTTTGACTGAACGGACTGGTGGTGCCGGGCGAAGATGAATTGGGATGAGGGGACATAAATCACATTTGCACTGCATACGAGGTCTCCCCTCTGTACGCCGTATAATGCCGTATATTCCCACGTGGGCACAAAGCACCCTGCGTCAATGGATGCACGATATGTGAGCTTGGATACCCGCTTTACTTACCACTTAACACCTGGCTACTGCCTGGCAATCAGGCATGCGTGTGTTAGGGCACATGCACCGGTAGGTTTTGCACAGAGCTTACCTGACTGCCGCCCCACCAGTCCAGAGGAATGGGCGTGTTTCTTGGGGATTCTTAGGAGGCCAGTACCTCGTTCCGCACTTGTAAGTTAAGCCTTCATTCAACAGCGGCAGGACTATCAGTGGGTGTGATCTGGAAGGTGCGGTTCTGCTGTGCACGTCCCCTGGTAGGCAGAACCTACGGGGCGCCAGCACCCCCTGTCCCCGCGCCCCTTCCCGTTGCTGCATCAGTCAAGTAGTACTTAAACCATGGCCGTGGAGGTATTCGACGGATATCACCCCGAGTGGGCCCGAGGGGTGAGGGAGTGACTTGGACTTCCCGAGCGGAGCCCCGAGGGGCGGAGTGCCCGAGGGGGCGGAGCCCCGTCGGTAGCAAGTCACGACACCTGAGGGCTGACTCGATGTAAGTCAGTTGGTGACTTACACTGGAGCCACGGTCCCGCCGGGGTATTAGCCCGCACATTGGCACGGCAGCAAATTAGGCGACCATGAGACATCCACATCTACAGTCTATCGTGCCGTACGTTTTGAACATACGCGGCAGACTCTCCTCCCAAACACCACCTCCCAAAGAGCCACGCGTCCACCTGGACAGTGGCGAGCGTGCACCTCCAGGTACGACTAACCCTCTCATGCTCACCATCGCAACGAAAGCACGTTGGCCGTCATGTGCCCCTATGGCTGCCTAGCTATGTCGTCCCCTTGTTGCAAGAACAGTCTTCTCTAACGCCGCCCACACAGTCACAGACATCCTAGGGCCTCTGGGCCCCGTGGGACGCTCTGGCGCTCCCTCCAAAAGCCCCGCCGCACTACCCGTGCAGTCCAAGGGCGCCTCAGCTAGCCAGGGCATCCGCGAAACACATCCAACATGCACATGACCTCTGAGAGCACGTCCTTGGGGCTGGAGCCATGTACGTTATCCCCCTAGGCACACTGAAAGTCCATGGCTCCAACGAACGGTCTTCCCAGACAGACCACCGCCCCCCTGGCAACGGTCATTGCAACCGGCTCCCCTCCCCTGCGCCCGTTATAACCACTTCCTTGCTCGCACTGGCGCAGCAAAGCTCCCCTGAGTTAAGACCAAATGTTCCTTTGCCCACGTAGACCGCTCTACCCCTGGCCCACAACCCTGTAGCACACCCGCCACCGCATACCCGATTCTTACTATGCCACAAACAGCCTTACTGACCAGCACATTTTTTTCTACTCATCACGGGAACACCCCTTCTTAACACACACACTCCGCGCCTTTCACTCGGGGACCTTCCCCGCCATGTACGCCTGGTACGACGCCTGCTGCTTGGGCGTGAAGGCGGCGGTGGCGGCGGTGATGGCCTCGGCTGCGGGGTGCAAGCAGGGTGCAAGCAGAAGGTCAGTGCTAGGTTCGGGGTCAGCAGCGGGTAACTGGCATGGTGACTGGCACTGAAGGGGAAAGAGAAACGGTGACATTGTGCTGCCCAGAAACCAGTAGGCGAACCGCACGGCTCCCTGCAACTGCTGCAGCAGCTCTCCTACCCACCACTCTCCTGCCCCGCCGTAACCCCCACACCCTGCCTTCCCCCTGTCCCTCACCCCCAGTCCCCACTCACCCGGCACCGCGCCCTGCAACCGGTGCAGCAGCTGCGCCGCCCGCAGCCCCACCGGCCCAGCCACCAGCTGCTTGCCGTGCCCCAGCACCTCCGCCAGGACGGCGGCCACCTTGGCGGCGTGCGGCACCACGCGTGGGTCCTGCGCCTCGCACAGGTTGACCAGCTGCTCGTGCATGGCCTGGGGGGAGGGCAGGGGAGGAGAAGGGCGGGCGGGGATGAGCAAACACTTAGGCACCCCCAGCTGCGCGTGCACAGCCTGGCGACGAGGATACGGTCCAAGGAAGTATTGAGGTTCACAGAAGAGGCAGCGGGGCGAGTCCTGTTCCCTCCACCGAGTCCGTGGGCTAATGCTTATGCAGCTGACCATCCCGTTGCGTCCGATGGACCGCTACCCGCCGTCGGCTCCGCGATTGACGGCAGGCTGTTGACCCACATCCCCACTCCACCGCCCATAACAACACACGCTCCAGTTTAAACCACGCTGAAGCACAACTAAGTTTCTAAAACCCACCATCACCTCCACCGTATCCGCCATGAGCGGCAGGCTGTTGACCCACAGCGCCACTCCACACCCAATCCACATCAACCCCGCGCATCCATGCATGTACGCCACTCTGTGTCTTGACCGTTAACCCACCGTCGCCTCCACGGTGTCCGCCTTGAGCGGCAGGTTGCTGACCCACAGCCCCGCCGCCGCCGCGCCACCGTCGGGCCCCAGCGCGGGGCCGTGGTGCAGCAGCAGCCGCCCCAGCGCGCTCACGGCGTTGTCGGTGGCCATGTCGTTGTCGTCGTTCCTGCGAGGGGTGTGCAGCAAGATGTGATGTGGGTTAAACGACTGGGTACTCGGACAGACTGGAGCAATTGGTTGTCAAGGATCATGTCGTCACTGCTGGGGTTGCGGCAGGTCACGAGCCCAAGTGTCCAGCTAAGGGACATATCCCGCCATGCAGCAACGCAAAGCAACCAGTGGCGTTTGATACCGTAATGGGCAAGTCAGGCGCGAAGTGACATACCGTACACGCACGGCAAGCAACGCTACTTCGCTGACCCCCCTCCGCTCTCCCGCTCACTTTGCGTCTGGGTGCTGGATGATGGCTGCGAGCAGCTCTGCAATCTGCGCCGCGTGCGGGCGGAACGCGTCCGCGGGCGCACGTGCCGCCATGACGCCCAGGCCGTACACTGCGCACTGCCGCAGGTCGGCGTGGTCGGAGCGCGCGCACTCCAGCATGATCGGCAGCACCTGGGGTAGTGGGTTGGCGCGGCGGGGGCGTGATCGACAACAGATTACCATAACAGATATATGAATGTGAGTGAGGAGCGTGCGGCACACACCAGCATGATGGGAAGCACCTGGGGTGGGGTTTGATGTGGGAGGACCGTATGCGTAAAGCAGGCCGGGCGCGGCGTGCTGAAGCATGATGGGCGTCACATGCACTTTGTCCCAAACTTAGGCAGAGCGGACGGTTAAGCGGCCAGGCACGTGGTCGCAGTGCATGTCGCAGTACGCCTACCGCAAGCGTTCCTAAGCGTCCCATCTTAAGCGTGCAGCTGGCACAGATATGACGTCCTTCACACGCACGGGCGCACACAACTCACATTTGCGAAATGCTTGGCCATGCCTGCGGGCGAGTTCTCGATGAGGTCGTCCACCAGGCACACGGCGATGCGCCGCTCCTCGTGGTTGCGGGACTTGTCCTGCATGGGGAGAGGCGACATGTACGGAGAAAGTGAAGGGTCAGCTCTTGTGTTGCCATGCTAGGGTCGCTTGTGAACGCCCCTGGAGCCGTGGTGGTTGCAGCACTGGACCCCGAGCAGTGGAAGGAGTGAGCGGTGCACGATATCTAGCAAGAGGAGCGCTGCCTGTGACGCACGGGAGCACCCCTCGCCCCCTCACCGTGAGCATGGCCCCGTATCTGCTCATGAGCAGGGTCTCCACCAGCGGCAGCACGTCGTCGCCGAACTTCTTTAGGAAGGAGCCCACGCAGGAAGCAACCTGGGAAGGTAGGGAGGCGTGGAACAGGGGGAGGGGGCTAGAAGTGTGTGACCCAAGTGGGATCGAGTCCAAGTGAAGGGCGTCGGGACTTCAGTGCGTACCGAGGTGCTGCAGCGGCAGCACCGCAGCGTGCACACTGCCGTTCCCCGAGGCTGATGTACCCACAAACGTTCGCTACCCCACCTGGTCGAACAGCTCCTCCTCCGCCTCGTTCTCCACCTCAATCTGCTCCGCCTCCTCAGCGTCAAAGTCCTCCGTGGCGCGCCGGGCAACGCGCTCCGCTCGCCGCTTGTCGGCCTGGGTTCGGGGGCCGTCACAATTACAGACGTAAGGGTATGCTTAGGATGTGCGGGCGGTAGCCGTGCACTATCTGATGGGAGGGACTGGTCAAGCGCCTGGCTGGTGGTAGTTCAGGTGGCCATTCCTGGTACCCACCTCGCGTGCTAAGAGTGGGTCACAGGACTGGAACCAGCCCCTTGACCCACCCGTCCATCTGTCCTTACACTTTGTCCCCCACTTGGTGTAGCTTAATGGTTAAAGCAGCGGGTTGGTTTGGACCAACATTAGCCGAAAGATCTGGGTTCGATTCCCGGCGCCACCCCCGGCGAAAGTGTCGGGTACAGGATTATGGCTATTGGCCGAGAGTGGAGTTCGAACCTCAGTCGATGAGGTTGGATTCGCACGCTTGATTGGTTGAGATGCTGAACCCCTGTACTGCGGTAGCTGGGTGATTGAGTCGTGGGCGCGGCGCAAGGCTCTAGAATGCTTGAGTGGCATGATAGGTAGGCGCTGGAGACGGGCCTTATCCCTGTGATGCTGAAAGCTGAAGTAGGACGGAGCAGGTGTTGGTGGGAAATAGGGAGTTGTCCCTGTAGCTGCGCGGGATTGAGCTTGGGTCTCAGTCCGAGTGGTCTGCTTAGGTGGCCTGGTGTTGGATGCATAGGTTGCACATATGGACAATGGATCGAGCACGGATACCCTTGAACCCTCGGTTCGTATATGGGTAGTTGCATTGGGGCGTAAGCACCCGCACAATGTAACAAACTTACTTACTTACACTTTGTCCCCGCACCTTTTCTAGCACGTTGTCGAACACCTTGAAGGCAGCGGCGATCACCTCACCGCTGAGCAACGACTTGTCCACCTGCATTTGGACAATGACAATGATGGTCAAGTCAGCCCAAGGATGGGGTCTGGGAGTGAACAGTGGGGTATTTCTGGCGGTTGAGGGCGGGTTGCAGCCAAGGAGGCTAGAGCATCTCGGTCTGCCGGCGGCCAAGGAGGCCTAAAGGGTGCGTCGGCTGTGTGGCTCGTTTCCAGGGCCACCTAAATTAGTCCGCGAATCGCATTGCGCATCCGCGATGCCCCCACGGCCTATGCCATACCACCACTCATCGCCTTGCCCGTGCCCCAATACACCGTCTTGGGGCCGCGGTTTGCCCTAGGTGAGTAGACCCCGTGTGAGCTGTCGGGCGTTGCCCCGTGTTTCGAGCTCTTTCGGCTCGTGCCTAAGGCCCAAAGAGGCCATCGCTGTGCTCGGTCCGGTTATGGACCCCCGCCTTGGGCCCACAGTACAACACTGGTTTCACACCGTATAACACACGTGCCACCACCCTGCTCCACTCACCGCCTCCACGATCTGGCCGATAGCCTCCAGCTGCACCGACTGGATGTCGCCCTCGGGCTCCTGTGGGGTAGTGTTGAAGACGTACTGTCACTCACAGATAATGGTGCAGTAGCCACTGAACAATCACGGTCTCGTTACAAGTGGTGCACACGTACGGGCGAGGTTAAGCCAGCAATCAGCATGCTAAAGCGCAAATTTGGTGCGGCTGGCGTCCATGCGCTGCTCCACACCCACTTAAGAGTGACCATCCCTGCCAGGTTTGTACCGGAGCGTTCCGTGAACCCAGGCCGTTAATCCACACCCAAGTGCCTTTTACCCCCCCCCCCCTGCCCTCTGCCCAACGCCCCATCATCGCCAGCGCCTCCAGCAGCCACCCTGCTGACCCACACCAACAAAAACACCCCCCTGCTAACCCACGCCTACCTTCCTCAGCGCCTCCAGCAGCGGCTGCCAGGCCATGCCCAGGAACTCCACCACGCTGGCCGCCGAGGCGCCGGGCTTGCCGCGCTCCGCAGCGGTCACGCAGCAGCGCAGCAGCGAGGGCAGGATGTCCGCGGCGGAACGGCGAATCTGTGAGCGGTGGGCAATGAGGAGGGCGGGTGAGGTTAAGGTGGGCACACTGGTGGCGAGCAACATATTCCGGTGGGCAAAGCTACAGTGAACAATCGTCTGCGCTCGCCTCCGCAGTGTCAGGTGTGTAGTAACACCCCCGCCAAGCCACTGCGACTTCTGATATTACCTCCTCGTTGGTTGGTTGGTAGGTAGACTGCGATACGTGCAACGCACCGCTGACACCCCGGGCCCCCGCGTACTGCATTGAGGTCATGCTTTGCACAGCCGCTTCCGCCCCATCCCGACCCCTCCCTCACCTCCTCGTTTAGGTAGAACTTGATGAGCGGGCTCTGCCCCTCCGCCCCGTTGATGACCAGCTTGAGCACGGCGGGCACGTACTCCCAGAAGCCGTCCTTGAGCTCCTCCGCGTAGCACGACAGCATGTTGACGGCAGTGGCCTTCTCCTGTGGGATAGAAATACAGGTGAAGGCATTGTACATGGTAGTTCAGTAGTGCCCACTACGGTACAGCAGCTTCTTTGTACAGCAGCCGCCTCTGCCCGCTGCATGGCACACATGAGGCACGGCCGAAACATTCTGCGTGTTAAGCACCGCCCATTCACAACGCCGGCGCGGACACAAGGCTGGAACCAACGAAGACCTGTCCGTGCTCAGCCGCATCAGGCGGTGCGCCAGATGCTTAGCACACCTGGCTGCCGAAACCACACACAGCCCTGCGCTGTACCGCACCTCCAGGATGCTGCTCCTGTACATCAGGCACTTGTCCCCCATGGCGATGGCCTCCATGTCGTCGGGGATGTCGTCGGCGTTGATGTCGTCCTCGTCAACAACCTGGAGCGAATTCGGTTCAGCACATTCACGTGCCAGCATGTCATGTGATGTTGCTATGCATAGGGCCATAACGGCATGCTCCCGTTCACGCGTCGCGTCAGCCAGCCCCCGAGTCCACCACTATGCCGAGGCGCCAAAAGTCAACGTGGCGCCTGATGAGCATGCATGGCCCCCATCCTTGCATGCCCGACCCCAGCCCCACCTGCAGTCCGTTACCCCTGTCCCCGTCAACCCCATCGTTGTTGCCCCCATACCCATTTTTGCCGTACACCCCCACCCGCGCGCCCACGCCCGCTTCCGCCCGCCCCCACCTGCACGTCCGGGTCCGCCGACGCGCTGGTGATGAGGCTGGGCATGACCAGCGGCAGGTAGGGGATGAACTCCTCGCCCATGCACTTGCACAGCCGGGCGCCGGCCTGCGCGCGAGGTACCGGATAGTGAAAGGGGCGGCGGGTCAGGCAAGTGCATAGGCAATGAGCAATCCTCAACACACGCAGGGCGTAGCGACTGAACAGCGTTGCCCTTGTGCGTGAGACCACGGACGGCCACCGCAAATCGGCTATTGCCAGGTAAAGCGGTGCGCACACCTGTGTTGGAATGAGTGACATGAGGGGTACCCGCCCCACGCGCCCGCAGCATGTAGGATGCACACGACCGTGTGCTCGTGCCCCACCCCAAGACACACCCAATACATACACCCACTAGCCCACGCACCTGCAGCATGTAGGACGACAGCGGGTCGTCCGACTCAATGCCAGCGGCCTGGACCTGTGGGGGAGAGTCCGGGGGTAGCAGATGCGGGAACGGGGTGTTGGGGCGCGCTGGGTCGTGGATTCAGGTTCAACGGCCTGCGACGCGACGAATGTGCCGGTGCGGCAGGAGTCCCGGCAACAAACCGGGGTGTCAGATGTCACTCCCCTCCGCCCCGCCCCCTTGTGAACAACTGTCACGTCCCTTGGCGGCCTATTTCCCGCTCGCGCACACGTGAACCCCCTTGCACACAAGACAAAGTCCACAGCACCCCCCAGAAGACTCCCCGCACCTCCTGGCCCCCTCCCCCTTCCCACTTCCCCCACCTGCTGCATGTACGCCAGCACCGACACGGCGTCGCTCCGGAAGGTGTCCCGCCCCACCGCCATGCCCACCAGGCTGATGCACTCCAGGGCCTTGGCGCGCATCAGCCTGCGCACACACGGCGTCCACGTAGTCGTTAGCGCATATTGTGGTCACGTAATGTCAGGCAACATGAGCAGCATAGGTGCATTGCTTTTCCACACAATCTCCTGTTAGCATGGCCGCGTGTAGGATTAACGGCGTGCGGCACGCGACCAGCCTGATGCGTAAATGCAGGAAGCATGTGCGGGGTGCCGTAACGAGATGGAGCCCCCCTCCCCCTTGCTGTGGCCTTGCCTGTGCTCCTTGGCCTGCGCGCTGGTGAGGATGTGCCGCAGCAGCGGCATCACCGTGTCGTAGTACTTGACGAACATCTCCTGCGCGGATGGGAGAGGTAGGGAGGCTCATTCAGCCGCCATCGCCACCCGCATGGCTCCATGGCCGGTCGCTAGCAACCGTCATTGCCCTCACTCACTCGTCAGCTTTGCCCTATTCCTTGTTCTGTACATCCCTGAACCTCATCCTACCACCCACATGCCTTCATGGCTACGCTGGCCAACGCCTCCAGCGCGCCCTCCTGCACCCTGTCCTGCCCGACCCTGTAGACCCACACCCGCATCTGCTTATACACAGGCGCCCGGCTGCCGCACCTGGCTGCTGTCCGCCACGCTGGCCAGGGCGGTCAGCGCGCCCTCCTGCACCAGGCGCGCCCCGTGCTGCAGCAGATTGAGCAGCTTGACGATGAGCGGGTCCAGGTAGGGCGGCAGCACCTCCGCCTCAACGCCCTCGGAGAAGTTCACGATGGCGGCGCAGGCGTGGGCCTGGGGGCGGGGCGGCGGGGTGAGGGAGAGGAATGGGTTAAAGGGGCCGGCCATGAAAGGGCGGGAAAGGTTCGGAGGTGCACGGTCGCGGCGCAGGCGTGGGCCGGAGGGCAGGCGGCAGGGTAGGGGTGGCGGCCAGTCGCATGGTGTCCATTAAGCCAACATCTTGGCACCCCGCCTCAACCGTTAGCCTGTCACAGCCTCGTAATGCACGTCCAATTGGTTGAGCAACCCTGATTCAGACGTTTCGGCAGCACTCCACACGCACCTGAACGCGGGGGCTGTTGAAGTCGTCCATGACGCGCATCAGGGCGGGCAGCACTGTGGCGTGGTGCTTTGCCTGGGGAACGAAGGATACACACGAGAAAGCGCAGTTTAGCACCTTGTGAGGGTTGAAGACCATTTACGTTTTCGCAGGCCACTGAACCGTGGCTAAGGCTAACCCTTGGCCGTAGCCCATTGCTTTCCTCGCCCCACTAGCTCCCGCCCCGGGTTGATCCGGGTTGGTTGCATCCGCGCACTGTTGAAAACGGGACATCCGAGACACTCCAAAACAAACCCCTTGGACTCAGTCTCACCCACGACTCGTTCCAGAGGCATGCATGTTGCCGCTGACGACCATGGCAAACTGCCCACCACGCTCATTTCCCTGACACCAGCCCCTTACTACACACGCGTTTACGCTACACATGCCCCAGCCCACCTGCAGCTCCGGCCCCAGGTCGGTGCACATCTGGCCCAGCGCCTGGCACGCCGCCCACCGCACGTGCGGCTCGGCGTCCCCGAGCCCCATCACGCACATGCGGGCCAGCTGCTCCAGGTAGGCGGGCGTGGACATGACCTGGCGGGGGGAGTAGGGGAGTAGCTGGTTGAAATCAAGGCCACGCGCGCTAGGCACGTAAGCAAGACGCCGTGTGTGCTGGCCGTTCGGTTGTTGGTCGTGTAACCCCGGCCGGCCACGTCCAGGGAGTACAGCTCCCTCTGTGTGCCAGGTCCAGGGCTCCCCGCCCTGCTGTAGGCCAGGAGGATAAGCCGCCCTCCCTGCCCCCACCCCGTGTGCGGACTGATTGGACCCAAGGTGAAGCGGCCAGGGTCCGCTGCCGCCGGCTGCGCCTTCGTCAGCAATACCGCCTGGAGCAACGCCGCTCCGCCCCAGCCATCCCTCCACACCAAACCCTTGTGGCCCCGCGGCAAAAGCGTGTGGCCCCCTGGAGTGATCTCTCCGCCCTTTCCGCCTGCTCACGCTGCTCCGCCACAGCGGCTTCCGCTACCGCCTCCTGCTGCTGCCGCCCGCGCTGGATGTGCCGCTCTGCTCCTGCTGCTGATGCTGATGCCGCCGTTGCTGGTCCTCATGCGGCGCAGGCGGACACGGTAGCCCCACCACCTCCATGGAGACTCTGCCAGATTGCTGCTGCCATGCTGGCCCCCTCTTCGCCCGCCGTCAAAGTGTTCGTCACCGGCGCCGGGCCGCACCCGGCACCAGGCGCCTTCACGCACCCTGGTCATGATGACCTCCCAAGTCATTGTAAAGTTCCATGACCGCTTCCCGGACCCTCACAGCTGCCACCTCAACCGCCCACCCCACCTTTTAGCGGCCCTCTGCAATATGTGTCAGCTAGGTGCTCCACACACTCAACCCTGAAAACCTGTACCCCTTCTTGAGTGATTAGGTGTGCGTTGCCTCTCCTCTCCTCTTCCCTACCAACCTTCTGGCAGCCCTCCGCGATCTGCGCCAGGCAGATGAACACGGCCGCGCGCTTCTGCCACTGCGCGTCCTGCAGCCAGCTGCCCAGCAGCGGGGCGGCTGCGTCCGACACCGCCTTGCCGCCCAACGACAGAGCCAGGCGGTCCAGGTACTCCTGCGCAGGTTGAGCAGAGTGGGGCGAGGTGAAGGTGTGGGATCTGCTCATGAAGCCGCGCAGTGCCCTGCCAGCTTTCAGCGGTCCGCATTCTAGCGGCCCTGCGCTGTGGGCCGATGCAACGCCTGGCTACACCGCCGTCCCCCTGTCCTGCCCGTCGTGAAGCTCGCCCCAGGCCATTTGCTTTTTGGTAACCCATACCTCCCAGCCGTGCCCTCACAGTGGTACACAGCGGTCGCTTAGCCCACCTGGCCTTTGCATGCCCCAACCCTCGCATTCCCTTTCTGCCGGCCTCACAAACCCTCCCTCCTCTGCCCTTCGTTCCTAAGCCACCTGCTGGCCGCTCCGCCAACCTGGCCTGCATCGTGCAGCTCTGGCCCCAGCCCCCGCATTTCCTGCCTGTCAACCCCAATGCCCGTCCTCCCCTGCCTCCAATTATTACTTGGTTCGTAGCAACAGCGGAACGCTGGCGGCTGTCACCCCCACCTGGCCTGCGTCGTACAGCTCGCCAGCGCCCGCGTCCTCATTGGAGTCGTCGTTGGCGGAGTGCCACCGGGTGTCGTCCTGCGGTCAGGTGGCGTAATGCTTACCCATTGGACCAATCGACATGTGCACAATTGGCCACTCGTACACTCGTGAGCTCGCCTGGTGCGGTCCGCATGCCGCCACACGCTCATCACAGTAGGTCGGGCACGGGGCACGTGACTACCGGTAGCTGGTGCAGGTGCTGCTGCGCCACCGCCGCTTATACACACACGTGCCTGCTTAATACACACGCCCTCACCTCGATGTCCAGCAGGAAGCCCATGACCAGCTCGTACAGGCTGCGGGCCAGGTTGGGCACCTTGCGCATCATGCCTGCGGGCGGCACGTTCAACCCAACTCACAGGTAAAGGCAACAGAGAAGGAGCCGCGTGACAGTGCCATGCACGGCTGAACGGGGAAGGCCGCTGAAGGGCGCGCAGACGGCAGGACAGGAGCGAGGTATACAGCACGCGCAGATTCAAAACCAAAGCTCGTCCTTTCCGCTCACCCTCAGAGACACCTAAACTAACTCCGCGCATCCCAATAGAGTTCGCAGGGGCAACCAATCCCGCCCTGTTGCCACACGTGCCCGCTTGCCTGGCGTGTGCTCGCGCGCCTCGCATAGCGACACCAGGAACTCCACTGCGCTGCGCCTGGTCTCCGGCTCCAGGGAGTCCCCGGCGCCCGCCACGCGCATCATGGCGTCCACCAGCGGGATGAGGTGCGGCCGCAGGAAGCGGGCGGACGACTCGGCCAGCTGTGGGAAGATAGCGCGAGTGGCGTGCTCAGCCCGTGTTGGCGCGCGGCGGTGTATTGGATGGGGTATGCATAGTGGGTGGTCGGGGTTGCAGCTTTGGATGGCGGTTCCTGTGCGTGCGTATGGGACCTTATACCCGTCCCACGACTCATCCCCACACGCTACGCCCCGTGCATCACTGTCCATACTCCCGTCCACCCCGATGGGCGCTCCCGCACGCTCTACGCCGCGCTGTGGTTCCCCGGCCCCTGACCAGCGCCAAACGCACATCCGTGCCCCTCCCATTCCGCTCATGCTCATAACCCCCCACATGTTGCAGATGCACCCACGCACGTACCCACCACGATGAACGACTCAGCACAACCTCGTGCATGCGGCCTCACCCGCCCCTATCACACACCACGCGCACTCTTTGCCGCTCTGCAGTCATCCCTCGCGCACACGCACCACGATGAACAGCTCCAGCACGGAGTGCGCCTCCGTCTCATCCCCCGAGCTGAGCAGCTGCCCCAGCACCGCCAGCATGGGCTGCACCAGAGGGGACAGCAGACCGCGGCTGGCGGCGTCGTCGTACGCCTGCAGGACGCAAACGGGACAGTGGGTGCACCATTAGGCCACCGCATACAAGTCAGGCGCAGCTGGCAGCGCCGCAGCGCGCGTGGACAAACAGGTTTCGGGGCAGCTACCAAACATTCCGTCCCCCTCCCTTGACAGCTGTACGACAGCACAATTTTACCACCCGTACTAAAGAAATCCCATGCCGCCTCAGCCACAACCCCCCTGGCCTGCGCTCCGCCTTGCCGCACACCCGCAGCCCGCTACGCCCCCACCTCGATGAACGAGGTGGCCGCGTTGGCGGCCGCCACCGTCACGTCCTTGTTGCCGCTGCCCAGGAACGACAGCAGCATGTTGACAATGTCCTGCGGGGCATTAAAGTGGGGTATGGTGCGCGACACGTTCAGCCACGGTCCTGGAACACCTTCACGGGGTATTGTGTTTGGCATATGGGGTACCAGCTTTGCTCCCCCGCGCCATCATTGACAGCCGTTACTGCCCAACCCCGTTCCACGTGCAGCAGGAAAGGCCTCCCTTGCACTGGAGCATCATGTCCCAGCCCCGCAGCCCCGCCAGCACCGCCCCTGCCTTATATCGCCCCCGCCACGACAGCAGGCACCTAACCTCTGTGCCCTGCAGCAGCCCCACATCCTCGGGGACGCTGCGGTAACGCTACCCGCACGTCTGGTTGCAATCCTTCGACCCCACACTTTGTCCCGGGGCCCCGCTGACCCACGTTCACACCCCTGCCCCCTTACACCCCTGCCCCCTTACACCCCTGCCCCCTTACGACCCACGACCCCTGCCCCCTTACGACCCACCTCCACAGCTTCCCTGGAGTTTCATCCTCCCACGCTCCGCCCCTCCCTTACGACCCCACTATATGCACCCCCACGCCGTATCCACCCGCCCACCTGCAGCTGGCTCCTGAGGTGCTCCGCCAGGTACCCAGCCACGTCGGCCAGCACACTCAGCGCGCTGGCGACCTGCACAAATAGCAGCAGCAGCAGCCGGAGAGCGCCTTTAGCGGCGCCTGTAGCGATGCCATCAGGCAGCTGCGCAGCAGCTGTGGCGGTGACAGACTGGGCGCCGTACTAGCACCGACATGCCATCGCTGTGTCCCGGTCCGGTGATGGACCCCCCGGCCCTTGCGCAGAATGTAACACTGGACCCAACATCTCCGTCACGGTGGGTCCCACCTGCAGGTGCTGGTTGCTGCGCAGCATGGTCAGCAGCGCGGGCATCAGCTCCGGCCACCCCGACTTGTCGTAGATGAGGTTGGCCAGGTCGGACACGGCCGTGCACACCTGGAGAGTTCATGTACAGCGGGGAGCGGCGACACTACTGTTAGGCAGGGCCCAACGGCCATGGCTCATCTAGATAGCACCGTGGCCGTGCGGAGGGGTGCGGCGGAAGGCCATCGAGGACCCAGGCCCACACTCGACGCGGCCTGCCGGCCGGAATACATCCGGGCGCAGGCCCTCTGCTCTAGCTGCTGTGGTGGCACCTTGGCCAAGTGCATGACGCGTCCAGGATCCACCCGACCCCTGAGTGTGCCCCTGAGTAGCACAATCTTTCAGTCGGCCGCACGCTGCAACCCCTCAGCTGGCCTCAGTCGCGCCTTGGGTGCGGGACAGGCTGAGCCTCCTTTGCCCCAGTGCGGTGGCCAGGTCCACAGCCACTGAAGCCCTCGCTGCGGGTGCTGCAGCTACCTCCGCTAGCGGTGCTGCCTCTGGCTCGCTCGCCATGCAGCCCACGTGGCAGCCGGACGCCTTGTGTATATGTGCCGCATAACGGATCCTGCCGTTGCTGAGGCGCATTTCCGTTCCATACTGTGTAGCATATCCTCCGACTGCGCACTGCTGATGCTGATGCCCTCACCCCGGGGCTCAACATCTCCCATACCCCCCAATCCCACCTTGGAGGCCACGTTGCGGTCGGGCTCCTGCACAAGCGCCTCCAGCAGCGCGTTCTTGGTGCCCGCCTGGGGGAGAGGGAGGAGGAGGCGCATGTGGGTGGTGGGGAAACCGTCAGGGTCAGGGATCGAGGTTCAGGAAGGTCAAGAGGGTAGGAGGCACGCTGTTGGATGCAGAGAGGGACGGATTTGTGGAGTATGACGTCCGCTGCGGTGAAGAAAGGTGTTGGGGTGGTCTGAAGTCCGCGTGAGGGCAGGGTCTGACAGGGGGCCACACTTGCACTGTGCTTGGAGTGAGCCGTGATACCATGCGTGAGCCGTGAGTCGGCAGTGAGTCGTGATATTGACCAGGCGCATATTCATAAAGGGATGTGATCCAGGTGCTTCCGCAGCTAGCCGGGGGGGAAGCGGGCGAGGGGGAGGGGGTTGAAGGCGCGAGCAGTCACCCCGCTCCACGGCAACCCCCTCCCTGTGCAACACCCCACCTCCCCTAGCCTAGGTGCCTCTCCTCGTCGCCAATCCTCCCGCATTTCCAGACCAGTCTCTCACACGTGGTTCAGCGCATTCTCCATGCATCGGTAAAGTAAACCCGGTGCGCGCCATGCGCGAGCGCCGCCGCCAACCGCTAGGTCTTGTGAACCCTGCTGGCATCGAATCCGCACCAATTCTACTCTGTATCTATTAAGCGTGCTGTCAAGCGGTCGCACCTGGACATTGGCGTTGCACTTGTCCCAGAGGACAGGTGACTTCAGGTCCGAGTCCGAGCGGTGGTAGATCACCTGTGAGTCGACGGATACCAATAATTGTGATTCTCCTTAAACTTTTAAGCTGGGGGCTGGTAATTTCGAGCGGGGCCCGATACCTTGCGTATCATGACACTGCAGAAGAGGCGCGCCTCCAGGTTTGCGCAGGTCCGGAGTGTCTGCACAAGGCAGCTCATGCAAAGGTCCGGGTTCTCCTTCAGGGCATTGAACACGTCCTCGGCAGCCTTCCGCCGCTCGTTGTTAGCATCCTGCAGCTGCGCCACCAGTCCTTCAAACTGCGCCGGGTTGGCTGCCAGAGCAGCGACTGCGGCTGCAGGGTCCATGGTAATCTACTGCGTGGCTACTGTCTGAATTGTGAGAATTGCGAGCTGTCTCAGAATGTCAGGGTTAGGGAGCTATCTCCAACTTGGTCGGGTAAGGGAAAGGCCGTCTCAAGTAGTCAATACTACTGAGAGGCTTGACTGCAAAGGGTGGCACGCGCTGTCAGGTTCACTGCCATCGTTCTTCTTCTCTGTCCTGCATTGGGGCCGCCATGGAAATGGAAGGCCAACTCAGCTAAGGCCTACATGAGCACGCTCGATCAAGTACTCACTGCTTTTGTGCTTCCAAAGGTTAGCTGTCACTGTTGCTGTCTGTACTGGCACTGATCACTAGGACTAAAAGGTACAGGATTTCAGCATCCCGTTTCGTTTCGCGCGTGCGAACGACAGACCCGCAAGCCTACCACATACATCAACTGCCACCAACAGTGCAGCACTGCTGGCGGGGGCAGAGCGCTGCTTGTACCAGTGTACCCTGGCGATCCTCGAGTTCCCGCCGAAACATCCCCTAGTCCAGCACTGTGGCTTGCACCTCCCAAACCACCGGTGTTACGCCGCAGATGTAACGGATCATGCACTGGAGGCTCCCATGGGTTACATTAGGGGCAGAGCCTTGGCACGGAGGTGAAAGTCAACCCTCAAAACCGGCCCCACCAGGCCCCGCCAGGCCCCACAACTGCCCCACTGCGAACAACTGCCCCACTGTGCCATCCCGCTTTTTGACTTGCAACCCTTTGCACTGTCATCCCCTCGGCCGGTCGATAGCGTGTCCGTAATAGTATGTGCCCAAGATGGTAATTTTGTCCCAGTCAAGCACAAAGCAAAAGAGCAAACGCGCATGCAGGCCAGCCTTGTGGGCACCGCCAGCCAACCGGGTTCCACCTCCCCTGGCCTGGGCGGAAATGACATGGCAGCGGCTTTTA
>VFQN01000626.1_pt1 | contig 64511 bp, 63 predicted proteins | sample 3512371 | NCBI WGS metagenome assembly VFQN01 (sample SAMN10412370, study PRJNA504923) | tailings metagenome | isolation source: Replicate 2 from Balatoc abandoned mine | place: Philippines: Itogon, Benguet | collected 2017-08-28 | reverse complement strand
GGTGTCGTGCACGGCATACGGATCTGCCCTGATCTCGACCGGAGGCTCGAGGTCGGTCCTGCGGAACACGATGCCGGTGTGCGGCTGCGCCGGGCGCAGGGTCAGATGGACCTTCTCGCCCGTGTGCAGACCCACGCCGGTGGCGCGGATCACGTTTTTCAATGTGCGCTGCCTGATCATCGTACCGAAGCTTATCCCTTGCCCCCGCTTTGCGGGGCTTCATAGGCGGATTTTATCATGCTGCGGCACTGCAACAAAACCGGCCCGCGGGCGCCGGATGACCGGCCCGCCCGCCGGCGGCGCCCGCATTTCCCGCCGCATCCCGCGATCAGTCCGCCTGCTTGCGCAGGAATGCCGGAATGTCGAGCATTTCCACCCCGGATTGCCGCATCGCCTCCACCGTCGCATCGCGGTTGCGGCGGCGGATCACGGCAGGCTGCTCCAGCGCGCCGTAATCGACGTCCATCCCCATGTTGTCTGTGCCGGTCTTCTGCGACACGACAATCATCGGCTTGGGCTGCTGCCGGACCATCGGCTTGCCCAGACCGGTCGCCACGATGGTCACCCGCAGGCCGTCTTCGAGGCTGTCGTCGTACACCGTGCCGACGATGACGGTCGCCGAGTCGGCGGCAAAGGCCTTGATGGTTTCCATGACGTCGTACATTTCCTGCAGCTGGAAGGTCGCCTTGCTGGCCGAGATGTTGACCAGCACGCCGCGTGCGTCCGAAATGTTGATGTCCTCAAGCAGCGGGCAGGCCACGGCCTGTTCGGCCGCTTCGCGGGCACGGCCGATGCCGGCCGCCTTGGCGGAACCCATCATTGCCATGCCCATTTCGCCCATCACCGTCCTCACGTCGGCAAAGTCGACGTTGATCATGCCCGGACAGCTGATGATTTCGGCAATGCCGGCGACCGCCCCGTGAAGAACGTCGTTGGCCGCGCGGAAGGCCTCGTCGAGGGTGATCGAGTTGCCCAGCACCTGCATCAGCTTGTCGTTGGGAATCACGATCAGCGAGTCGACATGCTGCGCCAGCGCATCAAGTCCTTCCTGCGCGATGCGCTGCCGCTTGCCCTCGAACGCGAACGGCTTGGTCACCACGGCCACCGTCAGGATGCCGAGTTCCTTGGCGATTTCGGCGACCACCGGCGCGGCGCCGGTGCCGGTGCCGCCGCCCATGCCGGCGGTCAGGAACAGCATGTCGGCGCCCGAGATCAGTTCGGCGATGCGCTCCCGGTCCTCAAGGGCGGCCTGGCGGCCGATTTCCGGGTTCGCGCCGGCACCCAGTCCCTTGGTGATTTCACCGCCAAGCTGCAGCTGCGTTTTGGCCTGATTGCGCTTGAGCGCCTGGGCATCGGTGTTGGCGCAGATGAACTCCACGCCCTGGACGCCCTGGACGATCATGTGATCCACCGCATTGCCGCCGCAACCGCCGACACCGATCACCTTGATTACCGCTTCCTGCGCCTGTGCATCAATCAGTTCAATCATGTGAATCTCCTTTTTCCGCAAACGAAGTAATGTTGAAAAGTCCCGCCATCCCGAAAACCAGAAACCGTATGCCCTGCATTCCCCGCACTAGAAATTCCCCGTAAACCAGTTCTTCATGCGCTCCAGCACCTGCTGGAGGCTGCTGACATGCATGCGCGCCGCGTCGCGCTGGCGATGCTCGTCGGCGCCCGCGATCAGCAGTCCGACGCCGGTCGCGTAACGCGTGCTGCGCACGACCTCGGACAGCCCGCCCGAGTACTGCGGCATGCCGATGCGCACCGGCATGTGGAAGATCTCCTCCCCCAGTTCAACCATGCCCTGCATCGCACTTGAGCCCCCGGTCAGCACCACGCCGGAGGACAGCAGTTCCTCGTAACCGCTGCGGCGCAGTTCCGCCTGCACCAGCGAATACAGCTCCTCGACCCGCGGCTCGATGACTTCCGCCAGCGTCTTGCGCGACAGCTGGCGGGTGCTGCGGTCGCCAACGCCGGGCACGTCGACCATTTCCTGGGGATCGGCGAGCTGCGACAGCGCGCAGCCGTAACGCTGCTTGATGTCTTCCGCGTCCTTGGTCGGCGTGCGCAGCGCCATCGCAATGTCGTTGGTGATCTGGTCGCCTGCAATCGGGATCACCGCGGTATGGCGGATCGCGCCGTGGGTGAACACGGCCATGTCGGTGGTGCCCCCGCCGATGTCGACCAGGCAGACCCCGAGGTCCTTTTCGTCATCCGAGAGCACGGCGACCGATGACGCCAGGGGCTGCAGGATCAGGTCGTTGACTTCGAGGCCGCAGCGGCGCACGCACTTGATGATGTTCTGTGCCGACGACACCGCGCCGGTGACGATGTGCACCTTGACTTCCAGGCGCACCCCAGACATGCCCAGCGGCTCGCGCACATCCTCCTGGCCGTCGATGATGAATTCCTGGTTGAGCACGTGCAGGATCTGCTGGTCGTTGGGAATCTGCACCGCCTTCGCGGTTTCGATCACGCGATCGATGTCCTGCTGCGACACCTCCTTGTCCTTGATCGCGACCATGCCCTGGGAATTGAAGCTCTTGATGTGGTTGCCGGCGATGCCGGTGTACACCTCGCGGATCTTGCAGTCGGCCATCAGCTCGGCCTCCTCCAGCGCGCGCTGGATGGCGTTGACGGTGGTTTCGATGTTGACCACCACGCCTTTCTTCAGCCCGCGCGAGGGATGGCTGCCCATGCCGATGATCTCGAAACCGCCCTCCGGCTTGAGTTCGGCGACGATGGCGACGATCTTCGAGGTTCCGATGTCGAGCCCCACCACGATCTTCTTGTTTTCCCTGGCCTTGTTCATCTGTCCTGTCATTCCCTGTGGATCACCTATGCACCGCTCCTGCGCCGGACATCTTCCGCCGCCGGCAACCCCGGCACCCGCGCCGCAAACCCGTTCGCATACCGCAGATCGACCCGGTCAACCGGACGGGTCATGCGCGCGATCGTCCTCGGGTAAACGGCGACAAAACGGCGCAGGCGCTGTTCAACCTGTTCCCTGCCGAGGTCCAGCGTGGTGCCGTCATCCAGCTTCAGCTGCCAGGCCCGCCGCGGCGACAGGTTGATTTCCCCGGGAATCCTGCCGATGTCCTCAAGGTTGCGGCGAAAATGGTCGTACTGGATGGCCATTTCCTTGGCGGCACCCGGCGGACCGTTGAAGACCGGAAGTGCGCCGTCGAAGGCAGCCGCAAACACCTCGCCCTGCACATTGACCAGTGCGTCGCGCCCCCAGCGCGCCAGGGGCACATGTTCGGTCAACGCCACCTCCAGCCCGCCCGGCCACTGCCGGCGCACGGTGGCGCTGCGCACCCAGGGCAGTTTCTCGAAAGCTCCGCGCACCGCGTCCAGGTTCAGGGTGAACAGGGTGCCGCCGATCTCGCGCCGGACAATGTCCTCGACCTGCTGGCGTGTGACATGGACCACCGGCGTCGCCACGCTCACCTGCGTGATCGAAAACACCGGCTGCCTCACCGCATGAAACACGCCGGCGTAAAGGACGGCGAGCAGCACCGCGACGAACAGCAGGTCAGCGATGAAGTTCAGCGCTGCGGGCTTATCCCACATGGGCAAGCTCCAGTATGCGCAGCACCAGCTGTTCGAAGGACAGGCCGGCCTGGCGCGCGGCCATCGGCACCAGGCTGTGCCCGGTCATGCCGGGCGAAGTGTTCATTTCCAGGAACTGCACGCTGCCGTCGGCGCGGCGGATCAGGTCGGCACGCCCCCAGCCGGCGCAGCCGAGAGCCCGCGCGCTGTGCATCACCTGCTCGCGGATGCGCAGCTCCTCCACCTCCGGCAGACCGCAGGGACAGTGGTATTTTGTTTCGTCGCTGAAATACTTGTTCTGGTAGTCGTAGTTGCCCTGCGGCGCCTCGATGCGGATCAGGGGCAGCGCCTGGTCGCCAAGGAAACCGGCGGTGAGTTCCTCACCGGCGACAAACTCCTCCGCCATCACGAACGGGTCATGGCGCGCGGCGAGCGTAAAAGCCTGGGGTAGTTCGGACGCAGTGCCGACCTTGGTCAGCCCGATCGTCGAACCTTCGCGCGCCGGTTTGACGATCAGCGGCAGGCCGAGCCGCGCCGCCACGCCGGACCAGTCACTGCCGGCGTCGATCACCTCGAAGCGCGGTGTCGGAATGCCGGCCGAAGCCCACACCATTTTCGTGCGCACCTTGTCCATCGCCAGCGCCGAGGCCATCACGCCGCTACCGGTGTAGGGAATGCCCATCAACTCCAGCGCGCCCTGCACCGTGCCGTCCTCGCCGTAACGGCCGTGCAGCGCGATGAACACGCGGGAAAAACCGTCGCGCTTGAGGTCGAATATCTCGCGTTCCGCCGGATCGAAGGCGTGCGCGTCGAGTCCGGCGCCGCGCAGCGCATCGAGCACGTTGCGCCCGCTCATCAGCGAAATCTCGCGCTCGGCGCTGCGGCCGCCGAACAAAACGGCGATCTTCCCGAAGCCGCTCATGCCGCCTCCCCGATCACGCGGACTTCGCGTTCGAGCTCGATGCCGAAACGCTGCCGCACCGTGGCCTGGGCCAGCGCGATCAGCGCCTCGATGTCGGCGGCTCTGGCGCCGCCGTCATTGACGATGAAATTGGCGTGCTTCGCCGAAATCGAGGCGCCGCCGATGCGTTTGCCCTTCAGGCCGCAGGCCTCGATCAGTCTCGCCGCGTGGTCTCCGGGCGGATTGCGGAACACCGAGCCGGCATTGGGCATGCCCAGCGGCTGGGCCGCGATGCGTTTCGCCAGCAGTTCCTTGATGCGCGCCCGCGACTGCGCAGCGTCGCCGGAGCGCATGCTGAAAGTCGCCGCGACGAACCACTCTTCGCCGCCGCGCACCTCTTCCCCCGGCACGCTGGACATCTGGCGGCAGCGCCGCTCCACGCTGCGGTAAGCGATGTGGTAGTGCTGCGGCGTGCGCAGGCGCAGCGTGCCGGCGCGGTCGATGGTCTGCACCTGCGCCACGAGATTCCAGGTTTCCCCGCCATAACAGCCGGCGTTCATCGCCAGCGCGCCGCCGACGGTACCGGGAATCCCGGCCAGAAATTCGGCTCCCGCAAAACCGTGCAGCGCGGCAAGCCGCGCCACCTTGGGACAGGCAACGCCGGCCTGGGCACGGATCTCGCCGCCGTCCGCGGTCGCGGCGATGTCCGTGCCGCGCAGCGCCCAGTGGGTGAATATCACGGTGCCGTCGAAGCCGCCGTCGCGCACCAGCAGGTTGCTGCCCAGCCCGACGACACACACCGGCTCGCCACCGGGCAAGGCACGCAGGAAGGCCGCCATATCCTCGAGATCGGCCGGGGCATAACTGCGGCGCGCGCGGCCGCCCGCACGCCAGCTGACGTGGCGGGCCATGGATTCGCCGTGGCGAAGTTCGCCGCGCAATCCGGCTCCGGCCATCATTTGCAATTCGCTCATGTCCATGTCGGGTTGTCTTTCGCCGGCGGCCTTTCCGCTCACGCGCCCTCCTTCGCCAGCCGCGCCGCAACCGTGCCGATCGATCCGGCCCCCATCGCCAGCACCACGTCGCCGTCGCGCGCGGCCGCGGTGATCGCCGCCGGCAGCTCCGCGACCTGCTCCACGAATACCGGCTCCACCTTGCCCAGGACCCGCACCGCCCGCGCGAGCGCGCGGCCGTCGGCGGCGACAATCGGCGCCTCGCCCGCCGGATAAACCTCGGTCAGCAGCAGCGCATCCACGCTCGACAGCACGCGCACGAAATCCTCGAAACAGTCGCGGGTGCGGGTGTAACGGTGCGGCTGGAACGCCAGAACCAGCCGGCGGCCCGGAAACGCACCGCGCGCAGCGGCGATGGTTGCCGCCATTTCCACCGGGTGATGGCCGTAGTCGTCGATCAGGTCATAACTGCCGCCGCGCAGCGCAATCGCACCGTAACGCTGGAACCGCCGGCCCACGCCCTTGAAATCGGCCAGCGCCTTGACGATCTTGTCGTCCGCAACGCCGGCCTCCATGCCGACAGCAACCGCCGCCAGCGCGTTCTGCACGTTATGCACACCCGGGAGGTTGAGCACGATATCGAGATCTGGCAGGCGTTTGCCGTTCATGCGCTGAACCCTGAAACGCATGCGCCCCGCATCCGCCGTCACCGACTGCGCGCGGATCTGCGCGCCCTCGCCGAGGCCGTAGGTGACGACCGTCTTCGTCAGCCGCGGCATGACCGAGCGCACATTGGCATCGTCATTGCACAGCACCGCGACGCCGTAAAACGGCAGGCGCTCGACAAAATCGACAAAAGCCTGCTTCAGCCGGTCAAGCGAGTGATCATAGGTTTCCATGTGGTCGGCATCGATGTTGGTGACCACGGAAATCACCGGCTGCAGGTGCAGGAAGGACGCATCGGATTCGTCGGCTTCGGCAACGATGAATTCGCCGGCGCCGAGCCGGGCATGAGCTCCCGCGCTCTCCAGGCGTCCCCCGATCACGAAGGTCGGATCAAGGCCGCCCTCGGCCAGGACGCTGGCCGCGAGGCTGGTGGTGGTGGTCTTGCCGTGGGTGCCGGCCACGGCAATGCCCTGTTTCAGCCGCATCAGTTCGGCCAGCATCAGCGCGCGCGGCACTACAGGCACATGGCGCGCGCGCGCCGCGACCACCTCCGGATTGTCCGGCTTCACGGCGCTGGAGATCACCACCACGTCGGCGGCCGCGACATGTGCCGCATCGTGGCCGATGCGAACCTGCGCACCGAGGCCGGCGAGGCGCCGCGTGGCGCCGCCCTCACTGAGGTCGGAGCCGCTGACCGAGTAACCGAGGTTGAGCAGCACTTCCGCAATGCCGCTCATCCCGGCACCACCGATGCCGACAAAATGCACGTTGCGGACCTTGTGTCTCATTGAACGGTCCTCATGCCGGCGCCAGTTCCATGCAGTAGTCAGCCACGCGGATCGCCGCATCCGGCTTGCCGGCGGCACGGGCGGCCCGCGCCATCTCCAGCAGCTTCCCCCGCGTCATTCCGCGCAGGACGCCGGCCAGCACTCCCGGTGTAAGGTCCTTTTGCGGCATCAACAGCGCGGCCCCGCGGTCCGCGAGATAACGCGCGTTGCGCGTCTGGTGATCATCCACCGCATGCGGGAAGGGAACGAGAATGCTGCCGACGCCGGCCACCGCCAGCTCGGTCACGGTTGTGGCCCCGGCGCGGCACACCAGCAGGTCGGCTTCGCCGTAACAGGCGGCCATGTCATCAATGAAGGCGGGCACCTCGGCTTCCACGCCCGCCGCGCGGTAGGTTTCACGCAGGCGCTCGGCATGCGCAGCACCCGCCTGATGCACCACCTGCGGACGCTGCGCCGCAGGCATCAGGGCGAGTGCCTGCGGCACCGTCTCGTTCAGCGCTTTTGCGCCGAGGCTCCCGCCGATCACGAGCAGCCGCAGCGGGCCGCCGCGGTTGGCAAACCGGGCTTCCGGCGGCGGCAGGTTGACGATGTCGGTGCGCACCGGATTGCCCGACCAGATCACGTCGACGCGCCCTTCAAAGGCATCGGGAAACGCCGACAGCACGCGATCCGCCACACCCGCGAGCACGCGGTTGGCCAGGCCCGGAACCGCATTCTGTTCATGGATCAGCAGCGGTCTGCCGAAAAGGGCGGCCATCATGCCGCCGGGGAAAGAGGCATAACCGCCCATGCCCAGCACCACGTCGGGCCGGTGCCGGAATATCACCCTCGCGCTTTGCCAGAACGCCACCAGCAGCGCCGCCGGCAGCAGCAGCTTGCGCATCCAGCCCTTGCCGCGCACGCCGCCGAAACGGATCCATTCCGCCGCGTAACCCCGGGGCGGCACCAGGCGCTCCTCCATGCCGCCTCGGGCACCCAGCCATACCACCCGCCAGCCGCGCCCGCGCAGCACGTCGGCCACGGCCAGCGCCGGAAAAATATGGCCGCCGGTGCCGCCGGCCATGACGAGAATGGTCCGGTTCATACGGTAAACCCGCGCTGCATCTGGCGGTTTTCCCAATCGATCCGCAGCAATACCGCCAGCGCGCAGCAGATGGCTAGGATCGCGCTGCCACCGAAGGACAGCAGCGGCAGCGTCAGGCCCTTGGTCGGCAGCACGCCCATGTTGACGCCCATGTTGATGATCACCTGCACACCGATCCACAGCCCGATGCCCTGCGCCACCAGCGCGGAATACGGCCGGTCGAGATCGGCGGCGCGGCGGCCGATGGCGAAGGCGCGGGCGACGATCCACGCGAACAGCATGATCAGCGCCAGCACGCCGATGAAACCGAGTTCCTCGGCGATCACCGCCAGCAGGAAGTCGGTGTGCGCTTCCGGCAGGTAAAACAGTTTTTCGACACTGGCGCCGAGGCCGACGCCGAACCATTCGCCGCGGCCGAAGGCAATCAGCGCATGCGACAGCTGGTATCCCTTGCCGTAGGGATCGGCCCAGGGATCCATGAAACCGATCACCCGCTGCATGCGGTAGGGACTGCTCCAGATCAGCAGCAGGAAGCCGAGAACCAGCATCACGATCAGCCCGGCAAACAGCTTCCAGTTCATGCCGCCGAGGAACAGGATGCCCATCGCGATCACGGTGATCACCGCGAACGCGCCGAAATCGGGCTCCCGCAGCAGCAGTCCCCCGGTCAGCAGCATCACCCCGGCCATCGGCAGGAAACCCTTGCGCAGGCTGTGCATGAAGGCGGCCTTGCGCACGGTGTAGTCTGCCGCGTAGAGCACCGCGCACAGTTTCATCAGTTCCGAGGGTTGCAGGTTGGCGAAGCCGAGCGGCAGCCAGCGCCGGCTGCCGTTGACCTCGCGGCCGATGCCCGGGATCAGCACCAGCATCAGCAGCACCATGCCGAGCACGAACAGCAGCGGCGCGGCGCGCTGCCAGACGCGCAGGGGCACCTGGAACACGATCGCGGCAGCCACCAGGCTGACCAGGATATAGGCGGCGTGCCGGGTCAGGTAATAGACGGCGCTGTTGCCGGTGCTGCGGCTCGCTTCGGCGATCGCGATTGATGCCGAGTACACCATGACCATGCCGAAACCGAGCAGCAGCAGTGTCACCCAGATCAGCGCGCTGTCGTATTCGTCGCCTGCCGCGCGCTGGTTGACCGTGGCGTAGTACTGGCTCATGCGCACCTCCGCTGCAGGGCCAGTACCGCCTCCGCAAACACCTCGGCGCGGTGCACGTAATTGCGGTACATGTCGTAACTCGCGCAGGCCGGCGACAGCAGCACGGCGTCCCCCGGCTGCGCGGACCTGAAGGCCAGCTCCACCGCCTCATCCATGTCGCGCGCCCGGCACAAGGGCACGTCATTCCCGACCGCGGCCGCAATGCGCGGTCCGTCGCGCCCGATCAGCACGATGGCCCGCGCACGACCGCGCGCAGCCGCAGCCAGCGGCGCAAAGTCCTGCCCCTTGCCGTCCCCGCCGGCGATCAGCACCACCGGCTCGCGCAAACCGGTCAGAGCGGCGACGGTGGCGCCGACATTGGTGCCCTTGGAATCATCATAGAATGATATGTTATTGATTTTATTGATATTTTTTACACGGTGCGGCAAACCCTCAAAGCGCCGCCAGCCCTCGACAATGGCTCCGTCGGCAACAGCGATGGCGCGGCACAACGCCGCCGCCGCCAGCGCATTGGCCGCGTTGTGCAGGCCGGCAACGCGCAGAACATCCACCGGCGCGAGTTCATGCGGACCGCGCCGCAGGGTGGTGCCCGCATTGCCGAGCCCCCAGTCCTCGCCGGCCTCCGGCGCATCAAGGCCGAAAGTCACCCGGCGCCGGCCGGCCAGTGCCATGCCGCGGCTCCAGGCATCGTCGCGGTTCAGCAACTGCAGGCCGTCACCGCCGAAAATCCGCGCTTTCGCCGAGGCGTATTCATTCATGCCGTCGTAGCGGTCCAGATGATCTTCCGACAGGTTGAGCACTGTTGCGGCCTGCGGCCGCAGCGATGCCGTGCTTTCCAGCTGGAAACTCGACAGCTCGAGCACGATCGCCCCCGGCATCGGCGCGCCGTCCTCGATTTCGCCGAGTGCATCCAGCACCGGCAATCCGATGTTGCCGGCCACCAGCGGCCGCAGGCCCGCGGCAGCGCAGATTTCGCCGGCCATCGCCGTCACCGTGCTCTTGCCGTTGGAGCCGGTGATGGCCAGCACCGGCGGCGCATCGCCGCGAGCGGCCAGCGACTGCGCGAAGAGCTCGATGTCGCCGACCACCGGCACGCCCCGTTTCGCCGCTGCGGCAATCGCTCCGCCGCGACGGTCGATGCCGGGACTGACCGCGATCACTTCGGCGCGGTGGACTTCGTCGTCCGCGACGCCGCCCAGCAACAGCGGCAGCCGGGGATATTCCCGCTGCAGCACCTCCGCCGCGGGCGGCGCCGCGCGCGTGTCCGCGGCGACCACATCCGCCCCGTGGCGGTGCAACCAGCGCACCATCGACAGTCCGGTGTCACCGAGACCGACGACGAGAACACGGGCGCCTGCGAGGTCGAGCATCAGCAGCACCTCCGCGCATTCGCCGCGGATCCGGACGATAACCGGCGCACCGCCGGCATCTCGGTAGTCGCTGGCATCAGGGGTTCCGTTCGCCGGCATGGGCATCTCATCGCAGCTTCAAGGTCGAGAGTCCGATCAACACCAGCATCATCGTGATGATCCAGAAGCGGACGACGACCTGGTTTTCTTTCCAGCCCTTCAGTTCGTAGTGGTGGTGCAGCGGCGCCATGCGGAAAATGCGCCTGCCGGTGAGCTTGAAGGAGGCCACCTGCAGCATCACCGACAGCGTTTCGACGACGAACACCCCGCCCATGATGAACAGCACGATTTCCTGGCGCACGATCACCGCGATCGTGCCCAGCGCGGCACCCAGCGCCAGCGCGCCGACGTCGCCCATGAACACTTCCGCCGGGTAGGCGTTGAACCACAGGAATGCGAGCCCGGCACCGGCGATGGCGCCGCAGATCACCGTCAGCTCGCCGGCACCCGGGATGAAGGGGAATCCGAGGTACTTCGCGAACACCGCGTTGCCGGCAACATAGGCAAAGATGCCCAGCGCGCTGCCGACCATCACCGTCGGCATGATCGCCAGGCCGTCGAGGCCGTCGGTGAGGTTCACCGCGTTGCTGGTGCCGACGATGACGAAATAGGTCATCACGACGAAGCCGATCGCCCCCAGCGGATAGGCCACCTGCTTGAAAAACGGCACGATGAACTCGGTCTGCGCCGGCAGGTTGGTCGAATGCGCGATGAACAGGGCGGCGCCGAGGCCGATCACCGACTGCCAGAAAAACTTCGCCTTTGCCGACAATCCCTTGGGGTTGCGGTGCACCACCTTGCGGTAGTCATCGACCCAGCCGATCGCGCCGAAACCGACGGTGACACAGAGCACCACCCAGACGAAGCGGTTGCTCAGATCGGCCCACAGCAGGGTCGTCACGATGATCGACACCAGGATCAGCGCGCCGCCCATCGTCGGCGTGCCGGCCTTGACCAGATGGGTCTGCGGGCCGTCGTCGCGCACGGCCTGCCCGATCTTGTAGGCGGCCAGCTTGCGGATCAGTCCGGGCCCGACGATGAAGGAAATGACCAGCGAAGTGAGACAGGCCAGCACCGCGCGCAGCGTCAGATAGTTAAACACATTGAATGCGCGGACATGCTGTTCCAGCCATTGCGCCAGTTCGAGCAGCATCGGCTAACCCTCCGCCCCGGAAATTTCGCAGGCGCGCACGACGCGCTCCATACGCATGAAGCGCGACCCCTTGACCAGCAGCGCGGCCTGCGGACCGAGGTCCCGGCTGACATCCGCCAGCAGATCCTCGATGCGCGCGTAATGGCGGGCGCCTTCGCCAAAGGCCGCCGCCGCGGCTGCCGCCAGGTCGCCCAGCGTGAACAGCCGGTGCACGCCGGACCGCTTCGCATAGGCGCCGACCTCCTCGTGGAATGCGGCACCCTGGCTGCCCACCTCACCCATGTCGCCCAGCACCAGCAGCCGCCGTCCCGGCATGCCCGCAAGCACGTCGATCGCGGCACGCACCGAATCGGGATTGGCGTTGTAGGTATCGTCGATCAGGGTCGCGCCCCGCAGGCCCGCCTTCACCTGCAGCCGCCCCCTGACCGCGGCGAAACGGGAAAGCGCGCCGGCGCAGACGGCCAGCGGCACTCCGGCCGCAGTGGCGGCGGCGATCGCGGCCAGCGCGTTGCGCGCGTTGTGTTCTCCGGCCACGGGCAGCTCGAACCGGGCCTGCGCCTCCGGCGTCGTGACTTCCAGTACCGATGAAGAGGGGCCGCAGCGGCCGTGCGCGCGCACGCAGGCCGCGCCGCCCAGCCCGAAGTCGCGCACCTGCCGCGAAGCCGCGGCTTTTTTCCAGGTGGCGGCATGCGCATCATCACCATTGATCACCGCGACGCCATCCTCCGGCAGGGCCCGGATCAGGCTGGCGTGCTCCTCGGCGACCTCCGCCACCGAATGCATGAATTCCTGGTGCTCGCGCTGCGCGTTGTTGACCAGCGCGATGGTGGGCGCGGCGATCTCCGCCAGCTGCGCCGTCTCGCCCGGATGGTTCATGCCGATTTCCACCACCGCCGCCCTGTGCGTGTCGCGCAGCGACAGCAGCGTCAGCGGCAGGCCGATATGGTTGTTGAGGTTGCCCTGGGTCGCGAGAACCGCCGCATCGCCAAAACCGGCACGCAGGCAGGCGGCGATCATCTCCTTGACCGTGGTCTTGCCGTTGGAGCCGGCCACCGCGATCAGCGGAATGCTGAAGCGGCGCCGCCAGTGCGCGGCCAGTGCGGCCAGGGCCGCAGTGGTGTCGGCCACGGCAGCCACCGGCAGCGGCGCGGCGGCAGCGCGGTCGCGCTCGACCAGCGCGGCGGCCGCACCGGCGGCGGCGATCGCCGGGAGAAAATCATGGCCGTCGAAACGCTCGCCGCGCAGCGCCACGAACAGCTCACCCTTGCGGATGCTGCGGCTGTCGGTCGAGACGCCGGAAAAACGCACATCCGCCCCGTGCAGTTCGCCGCCCAGGATCGTTGCGGCAGTGGCCAGCGTCATCACCGTGCCCTCCCGGCCAGGACCGACCGCACCACCGCCGCATCGCTGAAACGGCGGCGCTGGCCGCGGATTTCCTGGTAGTTTTCGTGCCCTTTCCCGGCCACCAGCACGACATCGCCGCGCCGCGCCTCGGCCAGCGCCGTGCGGATCGCCTCACGGCGGTCGATGATCCTGCGGTGCGCGCCACGCACGCCTCCGGCAATTTCGTCGATGATTGCCGCCGGATCCTCGTCGCGCGGATTGTCGCTGGTGACGATCACCCGGTCGGCATGGCGTGATGCCGCCGCGCCCATCAGCGGCCTTTTGCCGCGATCACGGCTGCCGCCGCAACCGAACACGCAGAACAGGCGGGCCTTGGTGCCGGCGATGCCGCGCAGCGCGTGCAGCATCTTTTCAAGCGCGTCCGGGGTGTGCGCGTAGTCAACCACCACCAGCGGTGCTTGTCCGCCGCCGTAGCGCTCGGTGCGCCCCGGCACGGGGCCGACTTTTTCCAGCGCGGCCACCGAACGCTCGAGATCCATGCCGCTCGCCAGCAGCACCGTCAGCGAACCGAGCAGGTTGGCCGCGTTGAAGCCGCCGATCAGCGGACTGCGCAGCCTGGCCCTGCCCCAGGGCGATGCGATCTCGAAGGCCATGCCGTCGAGGCCGAGCCTGAGATTGCGTCCTTCGACGCAGTCCCTGCGCGAACGCGCGGCATTGCGGCCGAAGCCGTAACCGATCAGGTCCGCGCGGCGGTGTTTCCAGCGCAGCGCGAGTTCGCGTCCGAAGGCATCATCGAGATTGACCACTGCACGGCCGAGTGTCGGCCAGCGGAAGAGTTTCGCCTTTGCGGCCTTGTAGCTCCGCATCGTGCCGTGATAGTCGAGATGGTCGCGGCTCAGGTTGGTCAGCATCGCGACGTCGAACTCGACGCCGGACAGCCGGTCCTGGTCGAGCCCGTGGGACGACACCTCCATGCACACCGCGCGCGCACCGGCACGGGCGAGGCCGCGCATGCGCGCCTGCAGCGTGACCGCATCCGGCGTGGTGTTGGCGTGCGCATCCAGCCGTCCCGGAAAACCGCTGCCCAGCGTGCCGATCACGGCGCACCTGCGCCGCAGCCGGGTCAGCGACTGCGCGATCCACTGGCTGCAGGAGGTCTTGCCGTTGGTTCCGGTGACGCCCACCGTCCACAGCCTTGCGCTGGGCCTGCCGTAGATTTCGGCGGCGATGACGCCCGCCTCCCGCCGCAGGCGCGGAATGCCGAGATTCGGCACCCGCCATCGCGCGTTCCAGGCATAACCATCCGCGCTGTCCCACAACACCGAGGCGGCGCCATTGGCAACCGCCTGGGCGATGTAGTCCCGGCCATCGCGGGCCTCGCCGGGATAGGCCACAAAAGTGTCGCCGGCCCTGACCGCGCGGCTGTCGACGACCAGCCGGCGCACCCCGAGCCTGCGCACGGCCTGGAGATCCACGGCCATCAGACCTCCTCCCGCACCAGGGGTGCGTCTTCGGGCGCCAGCATCGTCGTCCTGCCGGGCGCATCGGGCGGGACCGCCAGGAAACGCAGCGTGCCGGCGGTCACCTGGCTGAACACCGGCGCCGCCACCGCGCCGCCGTAATGCTGGCCGGCCGAAGGCTCGTCGATCATCACCGCGACAATGATCCGCGGCTGCGATGCCGGCGCCATGCCGACGAACGACGACACATAACGATTGGCGGCATATCCCTTGCCTTCGAGCTTGTGCGCCGTGCCGGTCTTGCCGGCGACGGTATAGCCCGACACCTGCGCGCCGGGCGCCGTGCCGCCGGGTTGCGCCGCCATTTCCAGCATCCGGCGCACCGCCAGCGCAGTCTGCGCCGAAACCACGCGTGTCCCCTGCGCGGGGCTGTCGCGCTTGAGCAAAGTCACCGGATACAGAACGCCGTCGGAGGCGAATATGGTGTAGGAACGCGCTAGCTGCAGCAGCGATACCGAGATGCCGTAGCCGTACGACATCGTGGCCTGCTCGATCGGCTTCCAGGTCTTGTGGGCGCGCAGCCGCCCGGAAACCTCGCCCGGGAATCCGGAGCGCGGCGGCGCGCCGAAGCCGGCGCGGCTGAACAGGCTCCACAGCATCTCGGAGGGCATGGCCAGCCCCATCTTGGCGGTGCCGACGTTGGAGGATTTCTGGATCACCTGCGCCACCGTCAGCGCGCCCTGCGGATGCGCGTCGCGGATGGTGCGGCTGCCGATGGTCAGCTGGCCCGGCGCGGTCTGGATCACGGTTCCCGCCTCGAACAGCCCCGCCTCCAGGGCCGCCGCGGCGGTGAAGGGCTTCAGCGTGGAGCCCGGTTCGAACAAATCGGTGACTGCGCGGTTGCGGGTGCGCTGGGCGTCCAGCCTGCCGCGGTTGTTCGGGTTGTACGCCGGCAGGTTGGCCATCGCCAGGATTTCCCCGGTGGCCACGTCAAGCACGACGATGCCGCCGGCTTTCGCGCGATGGGCCGTCACCGCCGACTTCAGTTCGCGGAATGCGAGATACTGGATGCGGGCATCGATCGACAGGCGCAGCTGCTGCCCGTTCTGCGGCACGCGGATGCTTTCCACGTCCTCGACAATGCGGCCAAGACGGTCCTTGATCACGCGCCGGCTGCCGGCCTTGCCGGCCAGCGACTCCTCGAACGCGAGTTCCAGCGCCTCCTGCCCCTTGTCGTCGACGCCGGTGAAACCGATGATGTGCGACATCACCTCGCCGGCGGGGTAATAACGGCGGTGTTCGCGCTGCAGGAATACGCCGGGGATGCCGAGCTGGACGACACGTTCGGCCTGGTCCGGCGGCAGCTGGCGCTTGAGATAGACAAACTCGCGCCGGGTGTCCGAGAGGCGCGCACGCAGTTCGTCATTGCTGATGCCCAGCAGCTGGGCGAGCCGGCGCAATGCGGCCGGATCCGCCTCGACATCGGCCGGGCTGGCCGCCACCGATTCGACGGGCGTCGAAATCGCCAGCGGTTCGTTGTTGCGGTCAACGATCATGCCGCGGCTGGCGCCGATCTCGACCACCCGCGAATAACGCGACTCCCCCTTGCGCTGCAGGAAATCGTTGTTCAGCGCCTGCAGCCACAGCGCCCTCCCGGCAAGCCCGACAAACCAGGCGCCGAGCAACAGCAGCAGCAGGTTCGCACGCCAGCGCGGCAGGCTGGGTGACTGTTCGCGTGCGGCTTGCGGCTTCACTGCGCACTCTCCGGACGTGCTGCCGGCACCACTTCGATCCGTCCCTGGTGCGGCAGACGCATGCCGAGCTCGCGGGTGGCGATGCGTTCGATACGGCTGTGTGTCGCCCAGGTGCCCTGCTCGAGCTGCAACTGCCCCCATTCGTCATCAAGCTGCTTCGCCGCGGCCTGCTCTTTCTGCAGTTCGACGTAAAGCTTGCGCGCCTTGTGCTGCGCGGTGACCAGCGCAGACGCGCAGAAGATCAGCGCGGCGAACAGGATGAAGGCCAGGCGCGCGGTCAAGCAGCCTCCGCTCCGGTGCGTTCCGCAACCCGCATCACTGCGCTGCGCGCGCGCGGATTCGCGGCCACTTCCTGCGCCGCGGGACGCCGGGCGCGGCCGACGAGCCGCATCCTCGGCTGCGGCAGGTCGCGGGCGCGCACCGGCAGCCGGGCCGGCAGGGTGTCGGCACGCGACTCGGCGCGCAGGAAACGTTTGACGATCCTGTCCTCGAGGGAGTGAAAGCTGATCACCACCAGGCGTCCGCCCGGATGCAGCAGGGCCACGCACTGGGGCAGCACTACCGATAGCTCCTCGAGCTCCTGATTGACATGAATCCGTAGAGCCTGAAACGTGCGCGTCGCCGGATCCTGGCGTGGCTCGCGCGCGGGAACGGCTTCTGCCACGAGCGCGGCAAGTTTTCGTGTGGTGTCAACAGGTCCCCGCGCCCGAGCCGCAACAATCGCTGCTGCAATCTGTTTAGCAAACCGTTCTTCGCCATAGTCCCTGATGACCTCCCTGATGTCCGCCTCTTCCGCTGTCGCCAGCCACTGCGCCGCGCTGATGCCCTGCCCGGGATCCATGCGCATGTCCAGCGGCGCGTCACCCCTGAAACTGAATCCGCGCCGCACATCGTCGAGCTGCGGCGACGACACGCCAAGGTCCAGCAGCAGGCCATCCACTCCCGTCACGCCGGCACCGCGCAGCGTTTCCCCGACGCCGCTGAAGGCGCCGTGCAGCATCGTGAACCGCGGATCGTTGATTGCCCGTGCGGCCTGCACCGCCTCCGGGTCACGATCCAGCGCCAGCAGGCGCCCGGCACTGCCCAGCCGCTCCAGAATCAGCCGGCTGTGGCCGCCGCGCCCGAAGGTGCAATCGACGTAAACGCCGCCGGACCGGATGTTCAATGCCTCCATGGCTTCCTGCGCGAGCACTGCGGCATGCGCGCCGTGCGTCACAAGGAGAAATCCTCCAGCTCCGCCGGCAATCCTCCGGCACCGAAGCCCCCCGCGCCGTCAATCAGCTGCGTCCAGCGTTCGTCATTCCAAAGCTCGAATTTTTTGCCCTGCCCGACGAGGACGACGCTCTTCTCAAGCTGCGCGTAACGGCGCAGTTCGGGCGTGATCAGCACGCGGCCCGCGCCGTCCATGTCGACATCGACGGCAAAACCGATCAGGCGCCGCTGCAGTTCGCGCACGCGCGGATCGAGGTTGGAGAGGCCTTCGAGTTTCTGCTGGATGAGTTCCCAGTCGGGCAGCGGATAGACCAGCAGGCAGCGGTCGGCATCCGCGGTGATCACGAGATGTCCCGCGCAGCGCTCGAGCAGCGCATCGCGATGGCGTGCGGGCACCGCAAGCCGGCCTTTGCTGTCGAGATTGAGTTGTGCGACCCCGCGAAACACGGTACTCCCCCTTTGCCCGTGGAAGCCCGCCACGCCGGAGATCCGGCAGGCACTTCTCCCACTTTCTACCACTTCATCCCACTATAAATAACTGGGGGTTGCGGGTCAAGGGTCGAATTCCGAAATTCCTTTTTAATGACAACGACTTACGGCGACTTGTTGAGGCCCGATTTTATGGTTTTTTGCCCCGGTAATAAGCCAATTAAAACAAAGGGATATTAAGCGTACTGAAAGTAGCGCATTAAGTAATTATGCTTAAAAATCAGGCAATTACAGGCATTCGCTCCGTCGCCGGGCGGCGACAGCCTGTCCGAGAACCATTTTCGGGGGTGAGGAAAGGTGAAGCTGGCCGGTAAGCCGGGTTCTGTCGTGGACAGCCATTCCTCTGGGCCGGACATTGCTGGCCGGCTCAAGCCACCTACCCGCAAGCTCGGCGGGACGCGTCATCGCTTGCCTATTCGGTGTTGCTCCGGGTGGAGGTTACCGCGTTTCACCCCGCCGAACTTGCGTCCGGCGGACTCGTCTCTGTGGCCCTGTTCCTCGCCTCACGGCGGACGGGCGTTACCCGTCACCCTACCCTGTGGAGCCCGGACTTTCCTCTATGCGCGGCACGTGCAGGTTGCCCTGTCCGGTTTGCTCCGCGCACAGCGGCTGCCTGGCCAGCTTCGCGGCGGATGGTAACACGCGGCTGCGGCAACACCGGATCAGCGCGCCTGGCGGCGGCGCACCACGGCCAGCAGGCGATGCAGGTGCTGGTCGTGCACCCCCAGCGCATCGAGATGGCGCAGCGTGTTGACCAGGTAGTCGATATTCGGCCCGCGTTCGCCGCAGCAGTCGGAAATGATGGCGGCGCAGGATTCCAGCGCCAGCCGCCCTGCGTAACCCTTGTGGCCGCGATTCGCGAGAAACGCCAGCGCGGGCCGGCGGCGGGCGGCCGCGGTCACCGGCAACATCCGCGGCACATACACGCCACGGCGCATTTCCCTCTGCCACAGGGCCTCCAGCGCATCGCCCACTTCGGCGGCCGCGATGCGGTACACCATGCCCCTGCAGGCGCCGCCGGGGTCCAGCCCCAGCACCAGACCCGGTTTGTCCACGGTGCCGCGGTAACGGCTGGAGTAGATGCAGAACGAACGGTGATAGCCGCGCAGCAGCGCAGGCTGTGCCTCGACATGGCGGAAACCCGGATCCCACATCAGCGAACCGTAGGTGAACACCCACAGGTCACCGCGCGGAAGATCCAGCCGGCTGTAATGAAGGGGATCCGCCGCCGAAGCGGCGGACGCGCTGCGGGACGCTTGCAGCGGCTTCGCTCTCAAGTGCCGGCAATCCTCCACTGTACGGTGCCGCCGGCACGCATCGGCACCAGCGTATCGGCGCCGAAGGGTACGCTGGCCGGAACCTCCCAGGGCTGCTGCTGCAGCGTGATTTTTCCGGTGTTGCGCGGCAGCCCGTAGAAATCGGCGCCGAAATGGCCGGCGAAGGCCTCCAGGCGGTCCAGCGCGCCGGCCGCGGCAAACACTTCCGCATACAGCTCGATGCCGGCGTGCGCGGTGTACATGCCCGCGCAGCCGCAGTCGTTCTCCTTGGTATGCCGCGCATGCGGAGCGCTGTCGGTGCCGAGAAAGAATTTCGGATTGCCGCCGGTTGCCGCAGCCACCAGCGCCGCGCGGTGCACTTCACGCTTGAGTATCGGCAGGCAGTAATTGTGCGGCCGCACGCCGCCGGTGAACAGCGCGTTGCGGTTGAGCAGCAGGTGCTGCGGCGTCAGTGTCGCCGCCACCCGCTGCGGGGCAGCCGTCACGAAAGCCGCCGCCTCGCGCGTGGTGATGTGCTCCATCACCACTTTCAGTCCCTGGAAACGCTCCACCAACGGCGCCAGCGTGCGCTCGATGAACACGCGCTCGCGGTCGAACACGTCGATATCGGCATCGGTTACCTCGCCGTGCACCAGCAGCGGCATGCCGGCCTTTTCCATCGCCTCCAGCACCGGAAAACATTTCTCCAGCGCGGTGACGCCGGAGTCGGAATTGGTGGTGGCGCCCGCCGGATAGTATTTCACAGCATGCACCGCGCCGCTGTCCCGGGCGCGGGCGATTTCCGCGGGCGGCGTGTTGTCGGTGAGGTACAGCGTCATCAACGGCTCGAAACGGCCGCCCGGCGGCAATGCGCCGCGGATGCGTTCGCGGTACGCAAGCGCCAGTTCGGTGGTCGTCACCGGCGGCTTCAGGTTGGGCATGACGATGGCGCGGGCAAAACGTGCGGCGGTATGCGGCAGCACATCGCGCATCGCAGCGCCGTCGCGCAGATGCAGATGCCAGTCATCGGGGCGGGTGATGGTGATCGTGTTCATGTCGGAAGTGATGGTAATCGCTGCGCCGCCGGGCGTAAATTGCCGCAACTCAGTTTTCCCCTTTCAGTTCCAGCGCCAGCCCGTAGAGCTCGTTGCGGTTGCCGCCGGTCAGTTTCACCGCCAGCGCAACCGCCTGCTTCAGCGGCAGTTCGGCGAGCAGTACTTTCAACACATCACCGGCACCGGCCGAAGCGTCCCGCGCGGTTTCCGGGGCGCCCTCGACGACCAGCACGAATTCGCCCCGCCGCCGGTTGTCGTCCCCCTGCAGCCATTCGCCGGCGGCCTCAAGCCGGCAGCGATGCAGCGTTTCATGGAGTTTGGTCAGTTCGCGGGCAATCAGGATCTCCCGCGCGCCGCCGAACACCGCGCAAAGGTCGGCAATGCAGTCCGCGATGCGGTGCGGTGTCTCGTAGAACACCAGCAAGGCCCGTTCCTGCACCAGCGCGTCCAGCACCCGGCGCCTCTCGGCGGCGCGCGACGGCAGGAAACCGCAGAACAGGAAACGGCCGGCCTCGAACCCGCTCGCCGACAGCGCGGTGGCGGCGGCGTTGGCGCCGGGAACCGGCACCACGGCATGTCCTGCCGCCCGTGCCGCCGCCACCACGCGGGCACCCGGATCGGCGATGCCCGGCGTGCCGGCATCACTGACCAGAGCCACCGCCTTCCCGCCGGCCAGCAGACCCAGCACCGTTTCCGCTGCCCGCCGCTCGTTGTGTTCATGCACGGCAATCAGGCGGCCGGCGATGCCGTGGCGGTTGAGCAGCTTCGAAGTGACGCGGGTATCCTCGGCGGCGATGACATCGACGCTGCGCAGCACCTCCAGCGCCCGCAGCGTCACGTCACCGAGATTCCCGATCGGTGTCGCGACTACATATAATGTTCCGGGAAGGACGGCGGCGCTGCCGCCCGCGCCCGAACCTGCTTCAGTTCCCGGATCCTGCGGATGATTCATCGATTGTTGCGATACCCGATCGCCCTGATTTTCAGCTGCCTACTATACGGAGCGGGCACGGCATTGGCCAGCGAGGCCGCGGCGCCGCCGGCTGCCGCAACCACGACGCAGGTGCCGCACATTGCGCTGCTGCTTCCGCTCGACTCCAAGGTCTTTGCGCGGCACGCCAATGCGGTGCGCGACGGATTCCGGGCAGCGGCGGGCGTCGACGAACGTCCGCTGCTGCCGGTGCGCGAGTACGCGGTATCGGGCGACGCCGGCGGCAACCTGGAGGGTTTCCGCACCGCGGTCGCGGCCGGCGCCCAAGTGGTTGTCGGTCCGCTGACGCGCGATGCCGTCACCGCGCTCGCCTTCGGCGAGCCGGTGCCGGTGCCCACGCTGGCGTTGAACGTACCCGATGACACCGGACGCATGCCGGGCAATCTCTACGTGCTGGGCCTGCAGGTCGAGACCGAAGCGCGGCAGGTCGCGCGACTGGCCTGGGAGACGGGCCGCCGCACGGTGGCGACCCTCAGCGGCGGCGGTCCGGTGCAGCGCCGCATGCAGGCGGCATTCGCCGCGGAATTCCGGCGCGCCGGCGGTACCGTGGCCGCCGACATTCCCTTCGTTTCCGATCCGGCAAGGCTGCGCGCCGCGACCCGCGGCCTGAACGGGATCGACGCGGTGTTCCTGGCCTTGAGCCACGCCGAAGCCCGCAGTGCACGCCCCTACCTCGGCACCCTGCCGCTGTACGCGACCTCCAGCGTGCATGGCGGCGACCTCGGCCCCCTCGCCGGACATGACCTGTCCGGCATTCATTTCGTCGACATGCCCTGGCTGCTTGAACCCGAACACCCGCGGGTCGCCGCCTATCCCCGGCCGAAAACGCCGGTCAGCGCCGAGCTGGACCGCCTGTACGCGCTGGGCATCGATGCCTGGCGCATCGCCAGGCAGTTGCTCGAGGGCACCCGCGACATCCGCCTCAACGGCGTCACCGGGCGGCTGATGCTGGGTGCGGACGGCCTCATCGAACGCGAACTCGTCACCGCGCGTTATGCCGACGGCCGCGCCCAGGCCATGCTGCCGGGACAGCATGAACCCCCGCGGTGAACAGGCCGAAGCCCTCGCTGCCGCTTTCGTCGAGGGCCGGGGCCTGCGCATCGTTGCCCGCAATTACCGCTGCCGCTACGGCGAACTCGACCTGATCGCCCGCGACGCCGACACGCTGGTGTTCATCGAGGTGCGCCGCCGTACGGGCCAGCGCTTCGGCGGCGCGGCCGCCAGCATCAACGCGTCAAAACGCGAAAAACTGCTGAAAGCCGCCCGCCACTACCTCGCGGGACTCCCCGTGGCGCCGGCCTGCCGCTTCGATGCGGTACTGCTCACCGGCGATCCCCCGCGCATCGAATGGCTGCACAACGTCATCGAAGAATAGGCTGCGGCAACAATCCGGACATCCGTTCGGAGTAGAATGCCGCCCACCATGGACCTGATCAGCCGCATCAGCGAAAACTTCTCGGAAAGCGCCCACCTCAAGCTGCAGTGCATGGATGCGCTGGCCGTGCCCATTGCCGCCGCAGTGCAGCTGATGGTGCGCTGCCTGCAGCAGGACGGAAAAATCCTGTCCTGCGGCAACGGCGGATCCGCCGCGGACGCCCAGCATTTCTCCGCGGAACTGCTGAACCGTTTCGAGGTCGAACGTCCGGGACTGGCCGCGATGGCGCTGACCACGGACAGCTCGACGCTGACGTCGATCGCCAATGACTACGACTACACGCAGGTGTTCTCGAAGCAGGTACGCGCGCTGGGCCATGCGGGTGACGTGCTGCTGGCGATATCCACCAGCGGCAACTCCCCCAACGTGATCGCCGCCATAGAAGCGGCGCATGAATGCGGTGTACATGTGGTCGCGCTGACCGGGCGCAACGGGGGCAGGATGGGCGAGATGCTGAAGGGCGAGGATGTGCACATCTGCGTTCCCGCCGGCAGCACCGCGCGCATCCAGGAAGTTCACCTGCTGACGCTGCATTGCCTCTGCGACGGCATTGATTGTCTACTTTTGGGAGTCGAATAGATGCGCAACATCATCACCATGAGCTTCATTGCACTGCTGCCCGTCCTTTCCGGCTGCATCGCCGTGGCCGCAGGCGGGGTCGCCGCCGGCGTGATGGTCGCCGAAGACCGCCGCACGGTCGGCACCATGACCGAAGACCAGGGCATCGAGCTGAAGGCGGCGAGCCGCATCGAGGAAAAGATCAAGGATGCGCACATCAACGTCACCAGCTACAACCGCGCCGTGCTGCTGACCGGCGAAGTGCCCAGCGAAGCCGCAAAAGGCGATGCCGAGCGTATCACCCGCGCCGTCGAGAACGTGCGCAGCGTGTTCAACGAACTGCAGGTCTCCGGCAACAGTTCACTGCAGGCACGCACCAACGACAGCGTGATCACCTCGAAGGTCAAGGCGCGTTTCGTCGACGCCGGCAAATTCAGTCCCCTGCACGTCAAGGTGGTCACCGAGAACGGAGTGGTCTATCTGCTGGGCCTCGTGAAACGCCAGGAAGCCGCCGACGCCACCGAAGTGGCGCGCACCACCGGCGGCGTCCGCAAGGTCGTGCGCGTATTTGAATACCTGGACTGAATATTCAATAAAATCAAATACTTATAATCAATCACCCTGAGGCGCCTGCGGGCGCCCCAGGCGTTTCAGCAGGCGCATCAGCGGCCCGATCACCGGCAGCTTCCCGTAGAGTTCGGCGGCATCCCAGTAATCGCGGTGCATCGCCACCAGACCCGCGGCATCAAAGGTCAGCAGGCTCGCGCCGTGGATGCGCTGCGTTTCCCCGGCCCTCCGGCGGCGGAAGCGGAATTCGAAATCCCAGGTCAGCAGCAGGCGCGACCCCTCGGCGACACGGTCGCGCACGATGAAGCGCGGCGCATCCAGCTGTTCGAACATGTGGCGGAATATGGCGGCAAGGCAATCAACGCCGCGCACATCATTGAACGGATCGACAAAACGGCAATCCGGCGCGTAATACTGTGGCAGCGCAGCGACGGTTTCCGGGCTCAGTGTTTCGAAGTAACGCACCAGCGCATCGATCCGTTCCGCACTCACAGGCCCGTCCCCCGGCGCACCAGCGCAAAATAGATCCGGTAGGGCAGCAGCCGCATGAGTTTCAGCCAGCAGGTGAACCGGCGCGGAAAGTGGATCTCGAAGCGGCCCTGCGCCAGGCCTGACAGTATCGCCCCGGCCGCCTCTTCGGCGCCGATCAGCGCCGGCATGCGAAAGCTGTTGCGGTCGGTCAGCGGCGTCTTGACGAAACCGGGATTGATCAGGAACACGCCAATGCCGCGGGGCGACAGATCCAGATAAAGGGTTTCGGCCAGATTGATCAGCGCGGCCTTGGTCGCGCCGTAAACCAGCGCAGTGGGCAGGCCGCGATAACCGGCGACGCTCGACACGATGCCGATCGCCCCGGATTGCTGCTGCAGCATCTGCTGCACCACCGGCGGCAGGCAATTGAGCACACCGTTGAGGTTGACATCGATCAGGCGGCGCGCGGCGCCGGTGTCCAGTTCCCAGGCGCGCGCCGGCTGGTGGGTACCGGCGCAGAGCAGCACAAAATCCACGCCGCCCCAGGCCCCGACGATGCGTTGCAGCGCCGATGCCGCCGCCGCGGCATCGGTCACATCGAGCGGCAGCGCGAGGGCCGCGTCGCCATGCAGCGCGGCGATGCGTTCCAGTTCCGCCGCACTGCGCGCCGAAACCGCCACCCGCGCGCCGCGCGCCAGCAGGGCGCGCGCCACCGCCGCGCCGATGCCGCTGGAGGCGCCGATGATCCAGGCGCGCTTGCCGGCCCACTCGCGCAGGGGACGGTTCAGGCTCATGTCCGTTTGCGGAAACTGAGAATCACTTCGCCGAGGCGGATGCCGAACTTGCTCATCACCGAGCGGTTCAGCATGACCTGGTCGTCGACCATGTACATCCAGTCGTCAAAATCCACCTCCCAGGTCCTGCCGTCGACCTCGAGCCTCAGCACATATTGCCAGCGCAGCGCATTGCCGTACACCTCGCCGCGCGCCTCGCCGACGACATCGTCCGCGGTGCCTCGGTAACGGTTGCCGCCGAGGTGCGTGATGGTCCACACCCGGCGGCTGCGCGTGCCGTCCGAGTATTCGAAATGTTCGTCGAGGATACCGGTGTCCCCCTTCCAATGCGCATCGATCCGCACGTAAAACCGCTTGACGACCCTGCCGCCGCGGTCCTGGAACAGGCCCCAGGCGTCGACCGTGCCGTCAAAATAGTGCCGCAGATCCATGGCTGGCCGTTCGTCCCGGTACGTCTCCACCGGCACCGTGCCGCATCCCGCCAGCAGCAGCGGCAGCACCGCCAGCAGCCCCTTCCATCGTTTCCATGCGTTCATGCCCGGACTCCTCTCCATCCCGGTGACGGCTGCCGGGACTCCGGGTCCGACAGCCACAAGATCAGCAGCGCCGCCAGCTTGATCACGCAGGGCAGCAGCGCATAAACCCAGGACAGCGCCGACCCCTGGCCCGCGGCGGTTCCCGGGACATAGTCCAGCCATTGCAGCAGGGGCAGCGCTATGCCGGCGGCCAGCGCCAGCGCGAGTTTTTCGAGCAGGTGCCAGAGCCCGAAGTAAGCGCCGTCGGGCCGTCCGTCGCGGCCTTCGTCATCATCGATCACGTCGGCCAGCATCGACGCCGGCAGCGCCAGGTCGGCGCCGAAGGCCAGCCCGGACAACACGCAGACCGCGGCGAAGGCCGCGGCATCGCCGGCACCCAGGAAATAGGCCCACACGAATGCGGCCACGGCCATCGCCATGGCCAGCAGCCAGGCGCGTGCCTTGCCGGCACGCGCGGCGAGGCGCACCCACAGCGGCATGCCCGCGGCACCGGCAACGAAATAAAGCACCAGGAACAGGGGCGTCAGATCCGGGCGCTGAAGTACGTCGGCGGCAAAAAAAAGCAGCAGGGTTGCCGGCACCGCGGCGGCGACGCCGTTGACCAGGAACACCAGCGCGAGGCGCCGGAAACGCGGATTGCGCAAGGGCTGCAGCAAGGCGCGCAGCGTCACCGCGCGCGCCGCCACCGGCGCGGCCGCGGGCCCGGCCACCAGCGTGATCAAGGCCGCGGCCAGCAGCAGCGGCAGGTAAGCGGCGGCGAACAGCGCGAGACCGGCTGCCGCGCCCCGAGAACTCACCAGCAGTTCCGGCACCGCGGCCGCCAGCAGCACGCCGGCCAGCGCGGCTACGCCGCGCGCGGCCGTGATGCGCGTGCGTTCGGCGTAATCCCGCGACAGGGCGCTGCCCAGCGCAAAGTGGCCGATGCTCGCGGCACTGAGGCCGAGGTAGGTCAGCACCAGCGAACCCGCGAGCCAGACGGCGAGGCCCTCGCCTGACGCCGGCGGATTGAACAGCAGCCAGAATCCCGCGGCCAGCGGCAACAGCGCGCCGCCGATCATCGCCTTGCGCCCGCCGCGGCGTGCCGGTATGCGGTCGGCAAGCGCGCCGAGCAGGGGATCGCTGACGGCATCGAGCAATCGCACCGCCAGCAGCAGGAACCCGACCAGCGCGAGATCAAGTCCGAGTCCGGCATAATACTTCGGCACCTGCACATGCACCGGCAGCGCAGCCGCAGCCAGCGGCAGCGCAACGGCCGCATATGCCGCCAGGGCCCTGTCAGTCAGCGCGGCCATCGTTGCCGAGCAATGCCGTGCGCAGACCCGGAGTCTGCGTCCGCGGGTCCAGCCAGATGGCGAAGAAGCGGCGGGCAAATTCCGGATCCTCGATGATGCCCAGTTGCCGCGTTCCGGAATGGAACAGGGCACCGCGCTCCGGCAGATAGAGTCCGATCAGCCTGCTGCCCTCGCGCACATCCGGAAACACCTTCCGCATCGCCGCATCCCAGCGCGCCAGCCGGGCCTCGTCCTTCATGCCCATGCGCCGCATTTCGTCGATGCTGGTCGCGGCAAGCTGCGCGGCACTGATGTCCCTCGCATAAACGATGTCCAGCACATGGGGTGTGCCGGGCTGCCAGCGGCCGTCGCGCGCCCACAGCGCGGCGTCGTAGACATGAAAGCCCCACCAGCGCAGCCGTCCCTTGCCGACCATGCGGCAGTTCTCGAGAGCGCTGCACACCGGTGGCGGCAGTTCCGCCGGCACATTGACCGCCGCTGCCGGCGCGGCCAGCAGCAGCGCTAGCACGCAGAATGCCGCCTTAATCATGCACCAGCACCGCCTGCATCACGCTGGTGGCGCCGGCGCGGAAACCGGCTTCGCAGTACGCGAGGTAGAAACGCCAGGTGCGCATGAAACGCTCGTCGAAGCCCTGCGCTTCTACCTGCGCGCCCGCAGCATCGAAGGTCCGGTGCCAGCGGCGCAGCGTTTCTGCGTAGTCGAGGCCAAAAGCATGCATGCCGGCAAGGGCAAGACCCTGACCAGCCGCTTCCGCGCGGAACCGTTCCGGCGACGGCAGCATGCCGCCCGGAAAAATGTACTGCTGGATGAAATCAGTGCCGCCGCGATAACGCTCGAACTTCGATTCGGCAATGGTGATGGTCTGCACGACGGCCAGGCCGCCCGGTTTCAGCCGGTCGCGCAGCGTGGCGAAATAACCCGGCCAGTAACGCTCGCCGACGGCCTCGAACATCTCGATCGAGACGACGTGGTCGAACTGTCCCTCGAGGTCGCGATAGTCGCAAAGCCTGAGCTCGACGCGGTCCTGCAGGCCGGCCGCGGCAATGCGGGCCCGCGCATAATCCAGCTGCGCCTCGGACACGGTGATGCCGGTGATCCTGCAGCCGGCGCGCGCGGCATGCTCGGCAAATCCGCCCCAGCCGCAGCCGACTTCGAGAATGTGGTCACCGGCCTTTGCGCCCAGTTCGCGCAGGATTCGCGCGTACTTGGCGGACTGGGCCTGCTCCAGACCGAGCGACAGGTTGCCGTCGAACAGCGCCGAGGAATAGGTCATCGTTCCGTCGAGCCACAGCCGGTAGAAATCGTTGCCGATGTCATAGTGGGCATGGATGTTGCGGCGGCTGCCGGCGCGCGTGTTGGGACGCAGCCAGTGGCGCAACCGGTAAGCCAGCGTCGCCCACCAGCGGCCGTGGATCGCCTGCTCGATCGCCTGCTCATTCAGCGCACCGAGCAGCAGCAGCTGCGTCAGGTCATCGGTGTTCGCGCGGCCGGCGATGTAGGCCTCGGCCAGACCGATGTCGCCTTTCCTCAGGATATCGCTGCAGACCTGCCAGTCGGCCAGCGCGAGGTTCGCGTGGGGGCCGGGACGGGCGCCGGCAAATTCAAGGTGCCTGCCGTCGGGCGTGCGCAGGGTGATGCTGCCGCAGCGCAGCTGTTCGAGCAGGCGGAACAGCCAGCGGGCGGCGGCAGGTTCGTTGCCGGAGGGTGCGGCATCGGTCAGGGTGTTGTTCATCGTGTGGTGTCCTCGGCTGGAGGCAGGGGTTTCGGAAAAAAGGGCACGCGCTTCAGCCACAGCCGCAGCGCGTGGTAATGGATGCGCAGCATCACGCCGAAGGTCAGCGCGGGATGGCGCAGCAGCGCGCGCGCCAGCGCGGCGCCGGTCAGGGGCAGCGCCGAGCCGCCGACGCTGGTGACCAGCCGGTGGCCGCGTGCATCCTCGTAATCGATGCGGAAACTGCAATGCGCACCGGCATCGCTGAACCGGAAACGGTAGGCGCCGGATACCGGAAAAAACGGCGAAACGTGAAAGACCTTGCGCGCGCTGAGCCAGTCGCCTGCGGCAATCGGCCGCGCGTCTTCGTGGGCGAGCAGGTAGTTGTGATGCTCACCGAAGGTGTTGTTGACCGCGGCCAGCACCGCGCGCAGCGCGCCCTGGCGGTCATGGCACAGCCAGAAACTGACCGGGTTGAACACATAACCCAGAACCCGCGGGAAACACTGCAGCCAGATCGCGCCGTCGGCACAGGCGAGGCCGTGATCCGCGAGCAGTCCGCGGATCCAGGGTTCCAGCGGACTGCCGTCGCGCGGGCCATGGTCGGCATCATGGAAGGCGCAGAGGTTCCAGCGGTTGCGCGAACACAGGGCCGGCAGCGCCGGCGGCGGCCCGTCGATGCGCAGGCGCAGGAAAAACACGCCGTGGCGGAACGCATGCACCGCCGGCGCGTGGCGGTGGTGCATCACCGTGCCCGTATAGAGCAGTGCGCGCGGCGGAGCTGCAGTCATGCGGCAACCTTCAGTGCCTCGGGCTGGGGCAGCCAGGGCGCGCTGACACCGAGCCCCGCCGCCACCGCCATGCCGGCCTTCAGGCCGTCCTCATGAAAACCGTAACCGGTCCAGGCACCGCAGAACCAGGTGTTGCGATGCCCCTGCAGCTGCGGCAGGCGGGCCTGTGCCGCATCGCTGCCGACATCGAATACCGGGTGGGCATAAACATACCGGTCGATCACCGAATCCGCGCGCGGTGCGCGCGCGGGATTCAGGGTCACAATGACCGGTCGCCGGAAGGGCAGCGGCTGAAGCTTGTTGATCAGGTAGCTGACGCCGACCGGCCGGCCGGCATCGGCCTCGCCCCCGGCGTGGTAATTCCAGGCCGACCACGCGGAACGCGCACGCGGCAGAAAACTCTCGTCGGTGTGCAGCACCACCTCGTTGTCCTGCCAGCTGACCGCACCCAGCAGCGCACGCTCTTCGGCGTCGGCATCGGCAAGCAGGCGCAATGCCTGGTCGCTGTGGCAGGCCAGCACCACCGCATCAAAGCGTGTTTCCGCACCGCCGGCCTGCAGCACGACGCCGCGATCCGGCCGGCGCACCGCGGAAACCGGCGTGGCCAGACGGATGTCGGCGATGCCGGCGGCGAGCTTTTCGACATAACTGCGCGCGCCGCCGGTCACGGTGCGCCACTGCGGCCGGTCGCTGACCTGGAGCAGGCCATGGTTGTCGCAGAAACGGAAAAAGGTCTGCGCCGGGTAACGCAGCATCGTCGCCGTCGGACAGGACCAGATGGCGCCCGCCATCGGCAGCAGATACCAGTTTCGGAACGCCGATCCATAACGTCCGGCATCCAGAAACTCGCCCAGCGACCCCGCGGTGCCGCCGGCCGTCCGGGCCAGCGCCGTCGCCTCTCGGTTGAAACGCAGAATGTCGGCCAGCATGCCCCAGAACCGGGGACGCAGCAGGTTGCGGCGCTGCGCGAACACCGTATCGAGACTGGCACCCGCCCATTCGATGCCGGCCTCCTCAAGGCGCACCGAGAACGACATGTCGCTGGCGCAGGACTGCACGCCGAGATGCCGGAACAGCGCAATCAGGTTGGGATAGGTGCGGTCGTTGAACACCAGGAAACCGGTGTCGACCGGCGCGCTGATGCCGTCGAGGGTGACGTCGACGGTGTGCGTATGCCCGCCGAGGTAATCGTTGGCCTCGAACAGGGTCACCGCGTGGCGGCGTGACAGCAGCCAGGCCGCGGACAGTCCGGCGATGCCCGAGCCGATGACGGCGATGCGCCTGCCCTGTGTTGCGGGATGCATGTTATTTCACCCGCTCGACCAGGGCATAGGCCGAGTGATTGTGGATCGATTCGAAATTCTCGGCTTCCACGGTGTAGCCGAGCACGCGCGGATCGGCGTCAAGGCGCAGCGCGATGTCGCGCACCAGGTCCTCGACAAACTTCGGATTGTCGTAGGCGCGCTCGGTGACATATTTCTCGTCGGGCCGCTTCAGCAGGCCGTAGACCTCGCAGGACGCTTCCTGCTCGGCGATGCCCGCCAGTTCCTCGATCGCCAGCGGCTCCGCGCACCGCACCGTGATGCTGATTTCGGAGCGCTGGTTATGGGCGCCGTATTCCGAAATCTCCTTGGAACAGGGGCACAGGCTCGTCGCCGGTGCCGACACCCGCGTGGTGAATGCCGGCCCCGCGGGCGTCTGTTCGCCGCGGAACATCACGCGGTAATCGAGCAGGCTCTCCACGCCCGACACCGGCGCGCGCTTGCGGATGAAATAGGGAAAACGCATCTCGATCATGCCGCTCTCCGCGCCGAGCCGCTGCAGCATGCCTTCGAGCAGGCGGGCGAAAGCCGGCGGATCGATCGCCTCGTCGCACTGCTGCAGGACCTCGACAAAGCGCGACATGTGGGTGCCCTTGACCTCGGGGGGCAGCCCCACGGTCATGTCGACGCTGGCCACGGTCGGCACCGCATCGCCGCCGGCGGCGGCGATGCGCAGGGGATGAACCAGTGCCTTCACACCGACGCGGTTGATGTAGACGTTGCGGCGATCGGCAATCGCCTGCACATCGGGTAACCGCCATTGTTCGGGTGCATTCATGATGCGCTCCTGTCTTGGGCAAATTGCAGCAGACCTGGGATGGTCAATCGGGTAATCCGGCTCGTTCTGACACGAGGCTGACCCGCAAAGGCTTTACCAGCGATTGACTTTGTTCAGCCAGTGACCAATAATGTCTTGGTCAAAGATACAGAAATGAACCGAAAATTCCCATTTTTTGCCATTTAATCCTTATAATGTCCAAGACAAATGACTGAGATACTGGACAGCACAGCGGATCCCCAGGGTGCCTGCTACAACATCGCTGCCGTCGAACGTGACACGGGTTTGTCCAAGGACACACTGCGGGTCTGGGAACGGCGCTACGGCTTTCCCAAGCCGCGTCGCGACCAGCACGACGAACGCCTTTATTCGCTGCCCGACCTCGAAAAGCTGCGCCTGCTGCGCCTGCTGATCGACTATGGCCACCGTCCCGGAAAAATCATCAATTGCAGCACCGCCGAGCTGTCGCAACTGGTCAGCGCGCGCACGCCGGACCAGTCTCCGCCGCCGGAGATCGCCGCGATCATCGAACTGCTGCTGCAGCACGACGTCGACCAGTTCCGCAATGCGCTGCTGCAGGCGCTGATGAAGCAGGGCTTGCTGCGCTTCGTCACCGAGACCGTGGCCGGACTCAACCACTGGATCGGCGAAGCCTGGCTCGCCGGGCGGGTGCCGGTGTTCGACGAGCACCTCTATTCCGAACACATCCAGAACATCCTGCGCAACGCGATCATCGCCCAGCCCGGCCGCGGGTCGGGACCGCGCGTGCTGCTCACTTCACTGCCCGGCGAAAAACACCGCATCGGGCTGCTGATGGTCGAGGCCGTGCTGACCGCGGAAGGCGCGGCCTGCGTCGCTCTCGGCACCGAAACGCCGATCATCGACATCAAGGACGCCGTGCCGGCCTATCGCGTGGACGTGGTCGCGCTGTCCTTCAGCAGCGCAATCACCCAGACCGCGGCGCTCTCCGGACTCGCCGAATTGCGCACGCTGCTGCCCGCAGGCGTGGAAGTCTGGGGCGGCGGCGGCGCACTCGCGCGCGCGCGCAAGGCGGCGCCCGGCGTGCTGCTGCTGCGTTCATTTGACGATCTGCGTTATGCACTGGAGCGCTGGCGCGTCGAACACGCGCTGCGCTGAATCCCGCGGCAGGCATGTGATGCGCAAATCCGAGCTCCCGGCGAAAACCTGCAGCGCCTGCGGGCGCCCCATGGTCTGGCGCAAGCGCTGGGCGAAGAACTGGGATGCCGTCAAATACTGTTCGGAGCGCTGCCGGCGCGGACGCTGAGCCATGCGCAACCTCGTCCTGATCCTCGGCGACCAGCTCGACGCCGACGGCGCCGCGCTGGCCGGCTTCGACCCGCAACGCGACCGCGTGCTGATGATCGAATCACCGGCCGAAGCGGTCCATGTCTGGAGCCACAAGGCACGCATCGTGCTGTTCCTGTCGGCGATGCGGCATTTCGCGGACATGCTGCGCCGCCGCGGCTGGCCGGTCAGCTACCGCGCCGGCGATGATCCGGCCCCCGCAACCTCCCTTGCCGACGGACTGCTCGCCGCGATCAGCGAATATGGGCCCGACCGCGTAGTTGCCTGCGAGCCGGGAGAACTGCGCGTGCGCGAACTGATCGAACAGGCCTGCCGCAGCGCAGGCGTGCGGCTGGACCTGCGTCCGGACGCACACTTCCTCTGCAGCGGTACGGAATTCGCGGACTGGGCCGGCAAACGCAAAACCCTGCGCATGGAATTTTTCTACCGCGACATGCGCCGCCGGCACGGCATCCTGCTGGACGATGGCGCTCCTGCGGGCGGGCGCTGGAATTTCGACGCGGCCAACCGCTCGGCTTTTCCGAAGGACGGTCCGCCCGCCCTGCCGCAGCCGCCGCGGTTCGCGCCGGACCGCATCACCCGCGAAGTGATCGACATGGTTGCCAAGCGGTATGCGGACCATCCCGGCACACTCGACGACTTCCACTGGCCGGTCACGCGCGAAGAAGCACTGACGGCCCTGGATGATTTCATCGCATACCGCCTGTCAGGATTCGGCACCTATCAGGACGCGATGTGGACGGACATGCCCTTCGGCTGGCACTCGCTGCTGTCGGCGGCGCTGAACCTCAAGCTGCTGAACCCGCGCGAGGTGATTGCGGCAGCGGTCGATGCCTGGCGGCGCGGCCGGGCGCCACTGCCTGCGGTCGAGGGTTTCGTACGCCAGATTCTCGGCTGGCGCGAATTCATCCGCGGCGTCTACTGGCTCGACATGCCGCGGCTGCTCGAGGCCAACCATTTCGGCCACGAACGGCCGCTGCCGGCCTGGTACTGGACCGGCGAGACGCAGATGAACTGCCTGCGCCACTCGGTCGGGCAAACGCTGCGCCACGGCTATGCCCACCACATCCAGCGCCTGATGGTCACCGGCAATTTCGCACTGCTGGCCGGCCTGCAGCCGCGCGCGGTGCACGAGTGGTACCTCGCGGTGTACGTCGACGCCGTGGAGTGGGCCGAACTGCCCAATACCGCGGGCATGGCCCTCTACGCCAACGGCGGGCGCTTCACCAGCAAGCCCTACATCGCCTCCGGGGCCTATATCGGCCGCATGAGCAACTACTGCCGCGGCTGCCGCTACGATCCGAAGCTGCGCAGCGGGCCGCGCGCCTGCCCTTTTACCGTGCTGTACTGGAACTTTCTCGACCGCCACGAGGCCGAATTCGCCGGCAACCCGCGCACGGTGCTGATGGCCCGCAATATCGCGCGTTTCGATGCCGCCGAACGGCGGGCGATCCGGCAATCCGCCGATCGCATTCTTGCAACAATCGAGCAACTATGATTAGGTTTGACACGCCATGCCCCCGGAGCCCCTGATGCAGCCCCACGCCGAATTCGTCACCAGCGGACACATGCTGTACCCCGAAATCTTCAAGTCGCTGGAGAGCATCCGCTGGAACATGGCCGATGACGTGCCGTGGGACGGTTTCGACGGCAGCCTGCTCTCCGACGAGCAGGCGCTGACGATCAAGATGAACGCGATCACCGAGTGGGCGGCGCTGCCGGCCACCGAGATGTTCCTGCGCGACAACCGCCATGACAGCGATTTTTCCGCGTTCATGTCGGTGTGGTTCTACGAGGAGCAGAAACACTCCCTGGTGCTGATCGACTACCTCCGCCGTTTCCGTCCCGAACTCGCGCCGACGCCGGAGGAACTGCACGCCGTGCGCTTCGATTTCGACCCGGCGCCGCACCTGGAAACGCTGATGCTGCATTTCTGCGGCGAGATCCGCCTCAACCACTGGTACCGCTGCGCGATGGAATGGCACACCGAGCCAGTGATCAAACAGATCTACAAGCTGATTTCGCGCGACGAGGCGCGCCACGGCGGCGCCTACCTGCAATACATGAAACGCGCGCTGAACAGCACCGGCGAGCCGGCGCGTGCGGCTTTTGCCAAGGTCGGCGTGCTGATGGCGAGCTCCGGGCGCAGCGGCAAGCCGCTGCATCCGACCAACCTGCATGTCAACAAGGCGCTGTTCCCCAACGACACGGTGCAGAGCCGGCTGCCGGACCCCGCCTGGCTCGAGCGCTGGCTCGACGAGCAGATCCGTTTCGACCGGGCCTGGGAGGACAAAGTGGTGAAGGTCATCCTGCACAACCTGTCGCTGCTGTTCGGTCGCCGCTTTGAATCGGTGAAGGACCTCAACCGCTTCCGCAAGGACATCGCCGCCGTCTGAAGTTCCGCGGCCGCGGGTTTGTCGCGGCCTGCGCGGCCGCGTAGACTGCGGGGCCATGCACGACACTCCCGCCTTCGAACAGCACATCTGCGCCCCCGGCGAGGCCGCGGCGCGCGCCGCCGCGCTGCCGCGGCCGCTGGTGTTCACCAACGGCGTGTTCGACATCCTGCACCGCGGCCATGTCACCTACCTTGCCCAGGCGCGCGCGCTCGGCGCAAGCCTGGTGGTCGCGCTGAACAGCGATGCCTCCGCGAAACGGCTCGGCAAGGGGCCAGACCGCCCGGTCAACACGCTGGCCGACCGCGCCGCGGTGGTGGCCGCACTGGCCGGCGTCGATCTGGTGACCTGGTTCGATGCCGATACGCCGCTGGAACTGATCCTGGCGCTGAAGCCGGAGGTGCTGGTCAAGGGCGGCGACTGGGCGCCGGAATCCATCGTCGGCGCGCGCGAAGTGAAGGACTGGGGCGGCAGCGTGCATTCCATCGCCTTTGCCCACCAGCGTTCGACCACGGCCCTGCTGCAACGGGTGCGTACCCACCCCATCGGTTAAGCGAGCGCCCACCAACTTTCCGGCCACTCCCCGGATTATCAGTAAGTATTTGTTTTTATTTATATTTTTATGATTTGGCCGGGACAGGACAGGGCGCCGCCCTGATTTCACTCGCCGGAAAATCACGCTGCAACTCGGTCAGGCGCGCCACCGTGGGTACATCGGGCTCACGCAGGTAGAAGGTCACCTGCTTCAGCAGTTTCTCCCGCCGCACGATGACGGCCGAACGCACGCCGCGCTGGCGCAGCCGTTCAAGCTCGGCCTTTGCCGCCTCCTCGTTCTTGAACAGGCCCAGCGATACGGCATTGCGCCAGGGGCCGGCATCCTGCACCACGAAAAACTCCTCCACCCCCAGCGCCTTCAGTTCGCCGAGCTTGCGGTCAACCTCGGTCCGCGTCTTCAGCGGCGGCATATGCACCCAGTAACCATCGACGTCGGCAACACGGCGCTGCAGCGCGTCGGCCGGCAGGGCCAGTGCCGCGATCACGGCATCGGCCCGCGCCACTTCGGCGCCGCCAAAGGCGCCCCATTCGACACAGGCCGCGGGCGCGGCCGCCGCAACCGGGGGATTACCGGACGCAGGGGACAAGGTGCCTGCGGACACCGTGCTGATCCGTTCGGGACTGATCTGCAGCAGTGCGATCTGCGCCGCCGCCTCGTCGTCGGCGCCGGCCAGGTGGTGATAGGCAAAAAAACCGAGGTTCGCGAGCAGCAGCAGAAGGAGCAGGGTTCTCATGTACGGCTTCGGGTCGCGGACTGCAGCGCGATGTGCAGCAGCCCTTCAAGCACCAGATTATCCACAACCGTGACCTGCGCGTTAAGCCGCTTCTCCAACAGGCCCGCATCGCCGCCCGACAATATCACCGGCGGCGCCGCGCCCGTGATGTCCCCCAGATAGCGGGCCATCTGCCCGATGGCCCCGGCCAGGGCGTTGACCGCGCCGCTGTACAGCGCATCGCCGGTGTTGTCGGGAAAATAGCTGAACGCGCCGTCGCGCAGCGCCAGGTTTGCGGTGTCGCGGGCCATCGCCTCGCGCATCAGCCGTGCGCCCGGCACGATGCAGCCGCCGAGAAACACGCCGTCGGCGCCGAGGGCATCGACCGTCATCGTGGTGCCGGCATTGACCACCACGCAAGCGGAGCCGGTCATGTGCCAGGCGGCGATCAGCGCGGCCCAGCGGTCGGGGCCCAGTGCGGCAGGATCGGCGTAACTGCTGCGCACGCCGCACTGCGCCGCGGACGCGGCCAGCCACAACGGCGGCGCAGCCGCCGCGGGCAGGATTGCAGCCACCGTAGCGCGCACCGCTTCACCGGCAACACAGGAAATGACGATGCTGCCGGGCGCCGGCAAACCTGCAAATTCCGCGGCCAGCGCCTGCGGCTGCGCGGTGGGCACCCAACCTTGGCGCAGCCAGCCGCCGCTGCCGCCGCAACCCCACTTGATGCGGGTGTTGCCGATATCGACGGCCAGCACGTTCATGCCGCCGCCCCGCGCAGGCTGACTTCGCCGCTGTGGCAGCGCTGCAGGCCGGACGCCGTCTCCAGCAGCAGTGCGCCGTCCTCGGCGACGCCGCGCGCAATCCCGGCGCGTGATTCGCCGTCAGGCAGCAGCAGGTTCACCCGGCGATCCTGGAAGGTGTGCAGCTGCTGCCATTCCGCGCGCAGCGGCGCGAACCCGGATCCGGCAAACTGCTCCAGCACCCCGGCCAGTTCCGCCAGCATGCGCGCCAGCAGCTGATTGCGGTCGACCGCGGCGCCGCTTGCCGACTCCAGATCGGCCAGCGGCTGGTCGACCGCGGCAGCCACCCGCGGATCGGCGCGCACATTGACGCCGATGCCGATCACCGCGGCGCTGGGCCCCAGCACATCGCCCTGCATTTCAATCAGGATGCCGGCGAGCTTGCCCCCCGCCAGCTGGACATCGTTGGGCCATTTCAGCGCGACGCCGGCCGCCCCGGAGGCACGCAGTGCCCGCGCCAGCGCCACGCCGACCGCGAGGCTGAGGCCGGCAAGCTCGCGGGCACCCTGCGCAAACCGCCACAGCAGGGAAAAGGTCAGCGTGCTGCCGATCGCCGATTGCCAGGCCCGGCCGCGGCGTCCGCGTCCGGCCGTCTGCGCCTCGGCGGCCAGCACCAGCCCCGATGGCGCACCCTCCGCCGCGCGCAGCATCAGCCGGGTGTTGGTCGAATCGACCCGGTCCAGCACCTCGAGCACGAATTTCGCGGATCCCGCTCCCAGCAGGTCCCTGATCCTGCCGGCATCGAGCAGCGACAGCGCGCGTGACAGGCGGTAACCGCGGCCGCGCACTTTCTCGATTTCAAAACCCGCGGCGGCAATGTCGCGGATGCCGTACCACACCGCGCTCCGGGTCACGCCGAGCATTCCTGCAATCGCCTCGCCCGAATGAAAAGCGCCGTCGGCCAGTGCGCGCAGGGTCTGGAAAGCCATGGTGTTCATGGACCCAAGCATAGCCGATTGCGCGTCCGGACGACCCCGCCCCCTGTCAACGGGCCGCATTTTCGGCGGCAACGATGATGACATCGGGATATCATGGACGCCCTCATCGGCCATCCGACAACTCCCGTGCACAACGCCGAACCCGGCACCCCCGGCCAATCACCGACCGCCGCATCGCCGCAGCCTGACGGCATCCTGCGGGCGGCCTGCGACGCCGTGCGCGTGGGCATCTGCCTGGTCGATGCCGAAGGGCGATTCGCCTTCGTCAACCCGGAATTCTGCAGGATGACCGGCTTCACCGCCGGGGAATTCATCGGCCAGTCCTGGACCATCGCCGCGCCGGCCGACGTCGCCGCCAAGGCGGGCGCCTTCCTGCGTGCGGTGCTTGCGGATTCCTCACGGATCCCCGACCGCTGGAAACTGAAACGCAAGGACGGCACGCTGATCGATGCGCTGGTCAGTTTCCGCCCGCTGCAGCACGAAGGACGGCAATACGCGGTGCTCAGCTTTTCCGACATCACCGAAGCCAAACGCGCCGATGACCGCCTCCGCGACCTGAACCGCGACCTCGAACGCGGCATCGCCGAGCGCACGGCGGTCATCCGCCGCAACCGCAACGTACTGCTGCAGCTGGCGGCGCTGGAAAAACACGAGCGGCTGCCGGCGCTGCAGGCCATCCTCGGGGCCGGCGCACGCACGCTCGGCATCGAACGCGTCAGCTACTGGCAGCTCGCCGGTGACGCCTCCGCGATCGAATGCGAAATGCTTTATGTGCTGTCCGGCGGCGGCATTGATGCAAGCTTCGCCGGCACACGCCTGACCGCCGAACGTTATCCCGCCTATTTCGCCGCGATCGTCGAAAACCGTCCGGTGGTCGCCCCGCAGGCGCAGACCGATCCGGCCACCGCCGAATTTGCGGCGGACTACCTGGTGCCCCGCGGCATCTCCTCGATGCTTGACGTGCCGGTGTGGCTGCGCGGCAAGGTGGTCGGCGTGTTGTGCCACGAACACGTCGGCCCGGCGCGCGAGTGGACCGCCGAGGACATCGATTTCGCTTCCTCCGCCGCGATGATGATTTCGCTGGCACTGGAGGAGGCGCGCCGCCACGAGCTGAACGAGGCGCTGGTGCGCTCCGAGGAGAAATACCGGCACGTCGTCGAAAACGCGAACGAAGCCATCGTCATCGCGCAGGACGGGCGCATCCGTTACGCGAATCCGCAGACTTCGCGGCTGTCCGGCTACCCGCCGGAGGCGCTGGACAACAAGCCCTTCCTCGAGTTCGTCTACGCCGAAGACCGGACCCTGGTCGCCGAAAACTACATGAAGCGGCTGCGCGGCGAGCAGACCGCGGCCAGCTACGACTTCCGCATCATCGACATGCAGGGACGCGTGCGCTGGCTCAACATCAATGCCGTCACGCTGGAATGGGACGGGCGTCCGGCAACGCTGAATTTCCTGACGGATGTCACCGAAACCAAGACGCTGCAGCAGGACCTGCAGCGTAACCTCGCCGAACGCGAGGCGCTGCTGCAAAGCGCCCTGGTCGGCATTTCCTTCGCGGTGAACCGGCGGCTGACCTGGGTCAACGAAACCTACGCGCGGATGCTCGGCTACAGCCGCGAGGAGCTCGTGGGCCAGCTGTCGCGGGTGCATTACCCCGACGACGCCGGCTACGAGGCCTTCGGCGCCAGCGCCTATCCGGTGCTGTCCTCCGGCCGGCCCTTCGAGAGCGAGCTGCAGATGCGCCGCAAGGACGGCGCGCTGATCTGGGTCCATGTCTACGGCATCGCGGTCGATCCGGCGGATCTCGGCAAGGGTTCGATCTGGACCAACATCGACATCACCGAGCGGCGCCGCGCGGAGGAGGAGGTGCGGCGGGCGCTGGCCAAGGAACGGGAGCTCAACGAGCTGAAATCGCGCTTCGTCGCCATGACCTCGCACGAATTCCGCACGCCGCTCGCGACCATCCTGTCGTCGACCGAACTGCTGGAGCGCCATTACGACAGGCTGCCCGCGGCGGAACGCCAGGCGATTTTCTCGCGCATCACCGCCGGCGTCGGACGGATGGCGCAGATGCTCGACAACGTACTGACCATCGGCCGCGCCGAAACCGACGCGATGCACTTCCAGCCCGCGCCGCTGGACCTGCGCGGCCTGTGCCGGCAACTGGCGGAGGAGGCGCATCTGCAGCACGGCGGAAACCGCGATGTGCGGCTTGAATTCTCGGGACTGACCGATCCCGTCAACATGGACGAGAAGCTGCTGCGCCACGCGCTGGGCAACCTGCTGTCGAACGCGCTGAAATATTCGTCCCCCGGCAGCCGGACGACGCTCGCGGTGCATGTCAACGACAACATGGCGACCGTCCGGGTCATCGACGAGGGCATCGGCATCCCGCTGCAGGACCAGGAACGCCTGTTCGAAGCCTTCCACCGCGCGCGCAACGTCGGCAACATTCCGGGCACCGGCCTCGGACTGGCGATCGTGCGCAAGTCGGTGGAACTGCACGGCGGCACGATCGCCTTCATCAGCGAACCCGGACGCGGCACCCGCTTCACGGTGCGCATCCCCCTCGCAAGGCACTGACCCGGCACGCCATGGCCCGCATCCTGATCATCGACGACGAAGCCGCGATCCGCGACAACCTCGCGCAGCTGCTGCGGCTCGAGGGCCACGAGACGCACCAGGCCGCCGACGGCATCGCCGGCCTTGACGCGGCGCGCAGGCTGCGGCCCGACGTGGTGTTCTGCGACATCCTGATGCCGGGCATCGACGGTTATGGCGTGCTGGCGGGCATGCGCGCCACGCCCGAACTCGCCGCCACACCCTTCCTTTTTCTGACCGCCAGCGCGAACCAGGACGCCCGGGCCCAGGCGCTCAAGCGCGGCGCCGACGATTACCTGGTCAAACCCTTTAGAATCGCGGACGTGCTCGACGCCATCGCGCGCCAGCTCGACAAGACAGGCAACGACAGGGGAAAGACATGACCGGGAAAATCCTGGTGATCGAGGACGAGGCGGACCTGCGCGCGAGCATCGCGCGCTTCCTGCTTGCCGAAGGTTATGAAGTGCTGGTCGCCGGCAACGGCGAGGAGGGCGTGGAAGTCGCGGTGAAGTCCATGCCCGACCTGATCATCTGCGACATCGCGATGCCGCAGATGGACGGCTTCGGCACGCTGTTCAGCCTGCGCGAAAACGTCACCACGTCGCATATTCCCTTCATCTTCCTGACCGCCAGCGACCGGGTCTACGACCGCAAGTTCGGTTTCGAGCTCGGCGCCAACGACTACATCACCAAGCCCTTTTCCTTCGACACGCTGATGGCGGTCATCCGCAAACGTCTGTCAGCCTGAACCGCGCATGCCCCGCAAAACCCAGATCATCGCGATAGGAGGCGCCGCGCTGCCGCAGGATTCCGACAACCTGCTGCTGGTCGACTACTTCCTCAGACAGACCGGACGGCGCAAGCCGAAGGTCTGCTTCATCGGCACCGCGCACGGCGACGCCGATGCCGGCCGGCTGCGCTTCTACGCCGGCATGAGCCGGTTTTCCTGCACGCCGACCCACCTGCCGCTGTTCGCGCGCACGCCGCGCGACCTTGAATCCTTCGTGCTGGAGCAGGACGCGATCTTCGTCGGCGGCGGCAACACCCGCAGCATGCTGGCGGTGTGGCGCGACTGGGGCCTTGATCTCCATCTCCGCAGCGCCTGGCAGCGCGGCATCGTGCTCGGCGGCTGGAGCGCGGGTTCGATCTGCTGGTTCGACGAGGGCATCACCGATTCCGTCGCCGGGCCGCTGACCGTGCTGCCCTGCCTCGGCCTCCTGCCCGGCAGCAACTGCCCGCATTACGACAGCGAGCCGCAGCGCCGCCCGACCTACCGCCGCCTGGTGGCGCAGGGCCGGATCGGCGACGGTTATGCCGCGGACGACGGCGTCGCGCTGCACTTCATCGACGGCCGCTTCGCGCACGCGGTCGCCGGCCGGCGCCGGGCACGCGGCTGGCGGCTGATCCGCAACGGCCGCCGCGCCACGGAACGCGCACTGCCGACCCGGTACCTGGGCGGGCGCTGAGGCCGCTGCGGGTTAAAATCGCGCTTTAATACCCTGCACAGTCGCTCCAGCATGTCCAAACCCGCGAAGTCCGGCACCGAAGCCGCTGCAGCATCCACCTCGAACTTCATCCGCAGCCACATCGAAGCCGACCTCGCCGCCGGAAAGTACGCGGCCAGGGGCTGGGCCGGCAAACCCGGCCCGGCACAATCACATGCCGGCGCCACCGCGGATCCGGCAAAAATCCGCACCCGCTTTCCGCCGGAGCCCAACGGCTACCTGCACCTCGGCCACGCCAAGTCGATCTGCCTGAATTTCGGCCTTGCCGAACATTACGGCGGCGCCTGCCACCTGCGCTTCGACGACACCAATCCGGAAAAAGAAGAGCAGGAGTATGTCGATTCGATCCGCGACGCGGTGAAATGGCTCGGCTTCGACTGGGGCCCGCACGGCTATTTCGCCAGCGACTACTTCGATTTCATGTATGCCGCCGCCGAACACCTGATCGAATCCGGGAACGCCTATGTCGACGAGCAAAGCGCCGAGGAGATGCGCCGAAACCGCGGCACGCTGACCGAACCCGGCCGCCCCAGCCCCTGGCGCGAGCGCCCGGCCGCGGAATCGCTGGCCCGTTTCCGCGAAATGCGCGACGGCAGGCATGCGGACGGCAGCATGGTGCTGCGGGCAAAAATCGACATGGCCTCGCCCAACATCAATCTGCGTGATCCGGCGATCTATCGCATCCGCCGCGCGGCCCACCATCGCACCGGCGATGCCTGGTGCATCTACCCGATGTACACCTACGCGCACCCGGTCGAGGATGCGCTGGAGCGGATCACGCACTCGATCTGCACGCTGGAGTTCCAGGACCAGCGTCCCTTCTACGACTGGCTGCTGGGCAAACTCGCCGACGGCGGGCTGCTCGAACGGCCCCTGCCCCAGCAGATCGAGTTCGCGCGGCTCAACCTGACCTATGTCGTGCTGTCCAAGCGCAAGCTGATCCAGCTGGTCGCCGAAAAACATGTCGACGGCTGGGATGACCCGCGGATGCCGACACTCGCCGGCGCCCGCCGCCGCGGCTACACGCCGGAAGGATTCCGGCTGTTTGCCGAACGCATCGGCGTCTCCAAGGCCGATTCCTGGATCGACTACTCGGTGCTCGAGGACTGCATGCGCGAGCATCTCAACGACGCGGCGGAGCGCCGCATCGCGGTGCTCGATCCGCTGAAACTGGTGATCGACAACTATCCCGGGGGTCAGCAGGAAGACTGCTTCGCGCCCAACCACCCGCAGAAACCCGAACTCGGCAAGCGCGCGCTGCCGCTGACACGCGAGCTGTGGATCGAGCGCGAGGACTTCAGCGAGACGCCGCCGAAGGGCTATTTCCGCCTGTTTCCCGGCAACAAGGTGCGGCTGCGCTACGGCTATGTGGTCGAATGCACCGGTTGCGACAAGGATGCCGGGGGCAACATCACCGCGGTGCATTGCAACTACCTGCCCGATACCAGGTCAGGCACGCCCGGCGCCGAATCGGTCAAGGTCAAGGGCAACATCCACTGGCTCAGTGCGCAACACGCCGTGCCGGCCGAGGTGCGCCTCTACGACCGCCTGTTCCGCGCCGCGCATCCCGGCGGCGGCGACCGCGACTTCCTGCTCGACCTCAATCCGGAATCACGCCGGATCGTCAGCGCCCGTGTCGAAGGCGGCCTGAAGGACTCCGCGCCGGGCCGCTGCTTCCAGTTCGAGCGCCACGGCTACTTTGTCGCCGATTGCGCCGACTTCCGTGCCGACGCGCCGGTGTTCAACCGCGCCGTGACGCTGCGCGACTCCTGGGGCAAATGATTCCGCGGCCGCCGTCACCGGGACATTGGCTGCAGCGGCTCTGTGCAATCGCCGCGCTGCTGCTCTGGGGCATCACGATGCCGGCGCAGGCGGATCACCCGCCGCTGAAACTTGATGCTGCCACCGGCAGCAGTCCCGCCGCGCAGGCCGCGCGGGCCCTTGAAGATAAGGGGCATGCGCTGCAGGTCGAGGACGCCGCCGGCGCCCTTGCCGCAGGCCGCTTCCGCCACGCCCTCGGCGAAGGCAGCCGCGGCGAAATCAATTTCGGCTATTCGCGCTCGGCCTGGTGGCTGGCGCTGCCCCTGCAGGTCGATGCCCATGCGCCGGCGCGCTGGCTGCTCGAAATCGGTTACGCCTCGCTCGACCGCGTGGAGGTCTATACCCGGCGCAGCGACGGCGGCTTCGACCGCATGGCCGCGGGCGATCTGCAGCCCTTCTCCGCACGCCCCTATCCCCACCGCAACCTGGTGTTCCCGGTGCTGCTGCAACCGGGGCAGGAACAGGTGGTCTACCTGCGCGTGGTCTCCGCCGGCAACCTGACTGTGCCGCTGACGCTGTGGCAGCCCGAAGCGCTGGCCCGCAACGACCAGACCGCGTACACGATGCTGAGCCTGTATTACGGCATGCTGCTCGCCCTCGGGCTCTACAACCTGCTGCTGTTCATGTCCACCCGCGACATCAACTTCCTCGCCTACGTGGCCTTCACCGTGGCGATGGCGGTGGGCCAGGCCTCGATGAACGGCTTCGGCAACCAGTTCATCTGGCCGGAATGGCCGGAATGGGGCAATGTCGCGCTGCCCTCGGGCATGGCCGCCACCGGATTTTTCGGCGCGCTGTTCACCCGCCTGTTCCTGGAAACCCGCAGGGGTTCGAAACTGCTGGATCGCAGCATCGTCGGCTGCGCGATACTGTTTGCGCTCGCAGCGCTGTCACCGCTGCTGCTGCCGTACCAGACGGTGGCCATCCTGGTGTCGGTGCTCGGCATCGCCTTCTCCGCCGTCGCCGTTGCCGGCGGTGTCTGGTGCCTGCGCCACGGACATCCGGGCGCGCGTTATTTCCTGCTGGCCTGGTCGCTGCTGCTGGTGGGGGTTGCGGTGCTCGCCATGCGCAACCTCGGCTGGCTGCCGACCAACGGATTCACGCTCAATGCCATGCAGATCGGGTCGGCGCTGGAAGTGCTGCTGCTGTCCTTCGCGCTGGCCGACCGCATCAACGTGATGCGCAGGGAGAAGGACCGCGCCAACGAGGCCGCGCTGGCGGCAAAGCAGCAGGTGGTCGAAGCCCTGCGCGATTCGGAACAGCGCCTCGAAGAGCGGGTCGCCGACCGCACCCGCAGCCTGGAAAACCTGAACCAGCGCCTGCGCGACAAGGAGCGCGAACTCGAGCACCTGGTGCGCCACGACCCGCTGACCGGCCTCGCCAACCGCCTGTTCCTCAGCGACCGCATCGAGCATGCGATCACCCGCGCCCGCCGCAACAAGTCAAGCGTCGCGCTGCTGGTCATCGATCTCGACGGCTTCAAGCAGGTCAACGACCGGCACGGCCATGCCGCCGGGGACGAACTGCTGGTGCAGATCGCCGACCGGCTGCGCGAATGCGTGCGCGAGACCGACACCGTGGCCCGGCTCGGCGGCGACGAATTCGTGGTGATGCTGGAAAACGTACGGCCAGCCGAGGACAGCTCGGTCATTCTCGAAAAACTCGTCGCCCGCATCCGCGAACCGGTGCGTCTGGCCAATGGCACCGTGGAAGTCAGCGCCAGCATCGGCATTGCCTGCTGCCCGCTGCACGCCGGCAACGCCGAGGAACTGCTGGAACGGGCCGATGCGGCGATGTATGCCGCCAAGGCCACGGGACGCAACTGCTGGGCCATGGCGCCGGAAAACCGCGCGGCATGACGCAGCACATTCATCACCAGTAAAAAAGGACAAGCCATGAGCACGACACGCAGGGTTGCAGTCATCACCGGCGCCGGCAGCGGCATCGGCAAGGCCACCGCACTCGCCTTCCTGAAGGACGGCTGGAACGTCGCCCTCGCGGGCCGCCGGCAGGACGCGCTGGACGCGGCGCTGGCGGAAGCCGGCCCCGATGCCGCACACGGCCTCGCCGTGGCCACCGACGTCAGCAATCCGCAATCGGTTGCCGCGCTGTTTGCCGCCGTGCAGCACCGCTTTGGTCGCATCGACATGCTGTTCAACAACGCCGGGCAGAACGCGCCGGGCGTGCCCTTCGAAGACCTGCCGTACGACAAATGGAAGTCGGTGGTCGACACCAATCTCAGCGGTTCCTTCCTCTGTGCCCAGGCCGCGTTCAGGATGATGAAAAGCCAGAACCCCCAGGGCGGCCGCATCATCAACAACGGCTCGATTTCGGCGCATGCGCCGCGCCCGGACTCAGCGCCCTACACCGCCTCCAAACACGCGATTTCCGGGTTGACGCGGACCATTTCACTGGACGGCCGCAAGTACAACATCGCCTGCTGCCAGGTCGATGTCGGCAACGCGATGACGGGGCTGGCGGAACGGATGGCGAAAGGCGTCAAGCAGGCCGACGGCACGGTGAAGGTCGAGCCGATGATCGACGTCACTGACGTCGCGAAGTCGGTGCTGTTCATGGCCAACCAGCCGCTCGACGTCAACATCTACCACCTGATGGTGATGGCCACGAACATGCCCTACGCCGGGCGCGGTTGAGGATTGGCGGCCGGGCCTTACGCAGCCGTAATACACAGCCGGCGAGAGGTCCGGGACAAAGCGTGCAAACAAGGGCCGCGAAAACGACGCGTCATGGAACCGCCGCCGCCCGCACGAGAACCCCGGCATCCGGCAGATCCGTGAGCGTCCAGCACAGGGATCGCAAAACCTCACACTTCTGTCCGCCGAGCATGCCACCGGCCAGGGCGAGGAATTTCGCTTCGAGATCGGCATCGCTCATCGGGCGCTCCAGAGAGCCGAGCGGATGCGGCACATGACGCTCCAGCACACGCCCGTCCCGGAGCCGTACGGCGACACGCGCTTGGGTCCACAACAATGACTCATCCGCGGCCGCATGCACCCTTTTCCGCAGGCCGGCGATCTCGATATCCCCCACGCGCGCATCACTGAACTGGGCTTCACCTGCGGCACCGTCAACAATCGCGACGGCCGCGGCGTGAAACACGCTGAACTTGCCCTCCAGGCCGGTCTGCGGATCCGTTTTTCCTGTGAGTTCCAGGACCAGCGGCGCCACTTCAAGATCCACGCGATCGATCAACGCCGGCTTCAGTCCGTACTCATCCCTGAGCTGGATGCAGCCGTCAATCACGCCGTGCACCACCAGGCCGCAGGCAAACGGCTTGTACATGTTCGACAGGAGCTCGTAATGTGCGCCCCAACCTTCGGTGATCACATCCGGGTTGAAACGGGAGGACAGCACATGGCCGAAACCGCGCTTCGCCTCCAACCCTTGTTCGGAACTGGTGAATCCCTCCCGTGCCAGCAACGCCGCCTGCAGGCCGTTCTGCGCAGCACGCCCGGGATGCAGGCATTTGCACATCGAGCCAAACATCTCGCGCAATCCCGCGGACTGGGTTGCCGCCATGCCCAGAGCCCAGGCCATCTGCTGCTCGTTGAGTCCCAGCAGCTTGCCCGCAGCGGCTGCGGCACCAAACACGCCGGCAGTGCCGGTAATGTGCCAGCCGGCATCATAGTGCTGCGGAAACACGGAGCGTCCGATCCGGCATTCGACCTCGACGCCGAGCACGAAGGCATGTGCCAGTTCAGCGCCGCTGAATCCCCGCCATTCGGCGAGCGCGAGCAGCGCGGGCAACACCGGTGAACTGGGGTGAATCGCCTCCGCCTGGGTATCGTCAAAATCCAGCACGTGGGAACTGATGCCGTTGACCAGTGCGGCATTGAGGATGTCCAGGCGCTCACCGCGTCCCGGTATGCCGGCCTGGCCGGCGCCTGCAAAAGGCAGGATGGCAGCCAGCGCACGATCGACAGTTTCATGGCGTGAGCCGGCGACCGCGCAGCCGAACCAGTTCAGCAACGCCCTCGAAGCCTCGTGCCTTGCCGCCACCGGCAAATCCTCATACCGCGACTGCACGACAAGGCGCGCCAATGTCCTGGTGACATCTTGCTGCATTGATATTCTCCGTCGGTGGCAGCCGCGCCTGTACCGGGCCCGGGCAACTTCAGCGCGGCACGCCACCCTCGATGGTGGTCCGGTACAGCAGCCTGCGCTGCGGCAACGCGTAATCGGCCGTCGCCAGATGCAGCGTCGCCGCATTGTCCCACATCACCACGTCCCCCTTGCGCCAGACATGGCGGTAGATGTACTGCGGCTGGATGCAGTGCTCGGTCAGCTTCGCAATCAGGGCGAGCGCCTCATCCTCGGGCATGCCTTCGATGCCGGTGCATTCGCCTTCGAACACGTAAAGCGCCTTGCGACCGGTGTTGGGATGCGTGCGCACCACCGGATGAGACACATCCGGCGTCTGTTCGAGCTGCTCCCGTGTCAGTTTTGCGCGCTGACTTCCGGCAACGCGTTTGCGCTGGCCGTAGCTGTGCACGGCCTTCCTCCCCTCGAGCCGCGCCTTCATGTCCGCAGACAGGTCGTCATAAGCCGGCGCGGTTCCTGCGAACAGTGTATCGCCGAGCGGCCGGCCATCAGACGCATGAGGGATCTCCAGCGCGTACAAAACTGACCCCCGGCTCGGCTTCCGGCGATAGGACGTATCGGTATGCCAGGTCTGGCCGGCATCGGGCAAACCGACAAAACCACCCCCATCGTCACGAATGTTGGAAACCACGAGAATTTCGGGATGACCCGGCAGCAAGTACGGCTTCAGGACATGTATCTCCAGCGGGCCGAAAAATCCGGAGAAACGGATCTGCCGCTCCGGCGTCAGCCTCTGGTCGCGGAATACCAGCACGGAATGATGGTCATAGGCCGCCTCGATCTGCCGCATCACATCCGGATCGATCTCCCGCGACAGATCAACCCCCCGGATCTCCGCGCCTATCGGCGCCTTGAACGGGATTACATCCAGTTTTCCGCTGACCACAGCACTCATCGCCTCGTCTCCATGTCGGTTTCGCGGATGAAACCTCCGCAAGGAGCGGATCATAAAAATCCGGCAATCATGCTGTAAAAGACTTTTATTTGATTTGTCGAAAACTTCTGGTTATGGTTCCGGCATGAAGCTGCAGCAGCTCCGCTACCTCTGCGCCGTGGTCGACCACGGTTTCAACGTGACAGCCGCCTCGCAGGCGCTGTTCACCTCCCAGCCCGGCATCAGCAAGCAGATCCGCCAGCTTGAGCGGGAGCTCGGCGTGGACATCCTTGTCCGCCAGGGCAATCGCATAGTCGGCCTGACTGAACCCGGCCGCGAACTGGTGCTTGCCGCACAGCGCCTGCTGATCGACTCGCAGGAACTGCACAAGATCGCGACGAGCTATTCAGCCGCTGACAGCGGCAGCCTGCGCGTGGCAACAACACATCTGCATGCCCGCTACCCGCTGATTCCGGTGATCAGTGCGTTTTCGCGCAAGTACCCGAAGGTCCGCCTCAGCCTGCTGCAGGGCCCGCCTGCGGAAATCGCCAGCCATGTCGGCAGCGGGCGGGCCGACATCGGCATCACCACCGGCCCCGCCAACACGGACCCGATGCTGGTCATGCTGCCCGCCTACCAGATACGCCGCTGCCTGATCGCGCCGCCGGGCCATCCGCTCCTGAAGTCACGCCGTCTCACGCTCGAGGCCATCGCCAGGCATCCGCTGATCGTCTATGACGCCAACTTCAGTTCGGGCTGGACGGTATCACAGGCTTTCGAAAAACAACGCCTGACACCGAACGTGGTCCTGAGCGCCACCGATGCCGATGTCATCAAGGCCTATGTGGCATCCGGCCTGGGCGTGGCCATCCTGCAGAGCATGGCCTACGATCCCGTGCAGGACAGCGGAATCCGCTCGGTGCCGGTCGATCACCTGATCCCGCCGTCAACGACGCACATCGTGTTGCGGTCCGGAAAGTACCTCACGCGCTACATGTTCGACTTCATCGAAATGTTCTCTAGAAAGTGGCCGCCCGCGCTGGTCCGCGGTGCACTGCGGAAGAACCTGAGGAATACGCGGAAAACTCCATAACCAGAAGTTTGGCGTACGGAAAATAAGTTCTTATGTAGGCAGGTTTTCCCGTATTTAAAATCGCGGCATCGGCGGCCAAAAGCACCGGCAGAGCACAAGACCGGCGGCACCCGACACTGCCCGACACCTGACGAGGAGACCCGCACATGTCCATCATCCGACTGCTGGCCGGCACTGCAGCGCTCTGCTTCATTGCAGTCACCGCCGCCGCCCAACCCTATCCCGCAAAAACCGTACGCCTGATTTCACCCTATCCGCCGGGCGGCGGCACCGACGCAACGGCCCGCATCATCGCCCAGGCACTTGGCGACCAGATGGGCCAGCAGGTCATTGTCGATAGCAGGGGCGGCGCCAGCGGCCAGATCGGCACCGAACTTGCCGCCAAATCGCCCCCCGACGGATACACGCTGGTGCTGGGCAACGTGGCACCGCTGGCCATATTGCCCGGATCCGGAATCAAGCTGCCCTACGACGCGGCAAACAGCTTTACACCCATCAGCCTGATGGCGCTGTCGGACTACGTGCTGACGGTGCATCCTTCACTGCCGGCCCGCACGCCGAAAGAACTGCTGGCACTTGCCAGAACGAAACCCAACGCGCTGACCTACGCTTCCAGCGGCAACCTAGGCGGGCCGCACCTCGCCGGCGAACTGATCAACCTGATGGCCAATGTGAAGATCCTGCACGTTCCCTACAAGGGCAATGGGCCGGCCGCGGTGGCCTTGCTCACCGGCGAAAGCACGATGATGTTCGGCAGCGGCCCTTCGGTGGTCCCGCATGTCAACAACGGCAAGCTGCGCGCACTGGCGACCACGGGCAAGAAGCGTTCGATTTCCGAACTGCCCGCGATGGCCGAACTGCTGCCGGGTTACGAGGTGACCCAGTGGTACGGGATTCTCGTACCGGCCGGCACGCCGAAGGACATCGTCGACCGCCTGAACCAAGAGATGGTCCGCGCAATTGCCAATCCGAAAATCGCCGCGATGTTCGTCAAGCTCGGCACCCAGCCGGTTTCGACGACCTCCGACGAATTCGCGGCATTCATCAAATCGGAGCAGGCCAAATACGCCAAAGTCATCCGTGACGCCGGCATCAAGGCCAACTGATCCCCGCCACTCCGGCAAATGAACACCATCGTCGACGAGTTCGAGTTCTTCCTCGACAAGCAGTGGTCGGACGGGCTTCCGGTGGTCACCCCCACTGAAGCCCGCCTGCAGCGGATGCTCGCCGGCACCCGCCGCGATCCGGACGAGCCGGTGGGCAATATTCCCCCGGCGATGGAACCCGCCACCGTGCGCACCGTCGCCATCCATGCGTTGATGGCCGGTTGCCGGCCGGAATACCTGCCGGTGGTGATCGGCGGCATCACGCTGATGCTGCGCGAAGAGTTCAACCTGAATGGCGTGCAGGGCACGATGCACGGCGTCGCGCCGCTGATGATCGTCAACGGGCCATATGCACAACAAATCGGCCTGCACGGCGGCAACGGCTGCTTCGGTCCGGGGTTTCGCGCCAACGCCACCATCGGCCGCGCCATACGCCTGATGCTGACGAACCTCGGCGGCGGCATTCCCGGCGTCGGATCGGCCACCGTGTTTTCAACGCCGCTGCGTTACACCGCCTGCCTCACCGAAAACACCGAACGCAGCCCTTGGGGCACGATCGCCGAATCACGCGGTTATGCCCCGACAGACAACGTGATCACCTGCGCGATGGTCGAAAGTCCGCGACTCTGTTACGACGATGTCAGCCAGGAGCCGGAAAGGCTGCTGACCGGCGTCGCCGATTCCATGGCCGCAATGAGTTCCTGGAACATGCACGTGCGCTCCGACATGGTGGTGGCCATGAGTCCGGAGCAGGCGACGGTCTGCGCCAAGGCCGGCATGAGCCGGGCCGATGTCCATGCCAGGCTGCGCGCCCTCGCCGGCCGCCGCGTACGCGATCTGAAAAACGGCGGCAACTGGCGCCGCGAACGCGCGCTGAAAATCAACGTCAATCCCGACGACGACGACTGCTTCGTGCCGGTCATCAAGGATGAACGCGACCTGCACCTCGTCGTGGCCGGTGGCTGGGGACCGTTGACCGCGGTCTGCCACGGCTGGGGCGGCGGCAGCCGTGCCGTGCATGGCCGTTACGACGTCTGAACCCCGCCGCACCCGCTGCCCCCCAACCGGAAACCATACAGGCCGCTGATGAATGCCGTAGTCGACGAATTCGAATTCTTCCTGGACAAGCAGTGGTCCGACGGATTGCCGGTGGTCACTCCCACCGAAGCCCGCGTGCAGCGGATGCTCGCCGGCACCCGCCGCGATCCGGAAGAGTTGATCGGAAACATCCCCCCCGCGATGGAACCCGCCACCGTGCGCACCGTCGCCATCCACGCGGTGATGGCCGGCTGCAAGCCGGAATACCTGCCGGTGGTGCTCGGCGGCATCACGCTGATGCTGCGCGAGGAGTTCAACATGAACGGCGTGCAGGGCACGATGCACGGCGTCGCGCCGCTGATGATCGTCAACGGGCCATATGCACAACAAATCGGCCTGCATGGCGGCAACGGCTGCTTCGGCCCGAGTTTCCGCGCCAACGCCACCATCGGCCGCGCCATCCGCCTGATGATGCTCAACCTCGGCGGCGGCATTGCCGGCATCGCCTCGGCCACCATATTCGCGACGCCCCTGCGCTACACCGCCTGCATCACCGAAAACACCGAACGCAGTCCCTGGGAAACGCTGGCCCGCTCCAAGGGATATTCCGCGACCGACAATGTGATCACCTGCGCGATGGTCGAGAGCCCGCGGCTCTGCTTCGACGACGTCAGCCAGGAACCGCAGCGCCTGCTCAACGGCATCGCCGACTCCATGGTGGCGATGGGTTCCTGGAACATGCACGCGCAATCGGACATGGTGGTGGCGATGGGCCCGCAACACGCAACCATCTGCGCGCAGGCCGGCATGAGCCGTGCCGACGTGCATGCAAGACTGTGCGAACTGGCAGGCCGCCGCGTGCGCGACCTGAAAAACGGCGGCAACTGGCGCCGCGAACGCGCGCTGGGTTTCCCGATCAGGGTCGATCCGGACGATGATGATTTTTTCATCCCGGCGATCAAGGACCCGAAGGACCTGCAGCTGATCGTCGCCGGCGGCTGGGGCCCCTGCACCGCCGTCTGCCACGGCTGGAGCGGCGGCAGCCGCGCCGTGCACGGCACTTACGAAACCTGACCCCTTACCCGAAACCGACCAGGAGAAACGGAATGAACGACGCACTCGGATTCATCGACCCCACCGCCGGCGGCGGCAAGAGCAGGATCGCGCTCGCGCCGCGCCCGATGGATCTCGCCGGCAAGGTTGTCGGCCTGCTCGACAACACCAAGGAGCAGGGCACGCTGATCCTCGAAACCCTGGGCGCCGCACTGCGCGAGCGTTACGGCGTGGCCCGCGTGGTGATCCGCAGCAAGGAGCACTACTCCAAGCCGGCAACCGATGCGCTGATCGACGACATGGCAAAGGAGGTGCAGGTGGCGATTGCCGCCGTCGGCGGATGAGGGTCCTGCACGTTGTGCAGTGTGCACGACACCATCGAATTCGAAAAACGCGGCATCCCGGCGACGGTCGTCATCACCCAGGCCTTCCGCAACGCCGCCGTGTTCCAGTTCAAGGGCAAGGGCATGGAGGGACATCCCTACATCGAGCTGCCGCATCCGATCAGCAATCTCAAACCCGAAGAAATGCAGGCGGTAACCCTGCGCTTCGTTGAACAGACCGTGAAGCAGCTGATTGCCTGAACCAGCCGGCAGCAATGAAAAGGCCGAATCCCGCGGGATTCGGCCTTTTCATTTTTATGAATAAAATCAAATACTTATGATTTTAGTGGCTTGAAGCGCAGCCGCTTCGGCTTCGCACCCTCCTCACCCAGCCGCTTACGCTTGTCGGCCTCGTATTCCTGGTAGTTGCCGCTGAAAAACACCACCTGCGATTCGCCTTCGAAGGCGAGGATGTGCGTGGCGATGCGGTCGAGGAACCAGCGGTCGTGAGAGATCACCAGCACGCAGCCGGCGAATTCGAGCAGGGCATCTTCCAGCGCGCGCAGGGTTTCGACGTCGATGTCGTTCGACGGTTCGTCGAGCAACAGCACGTTGGCGCCCGTCAGCAACGTGTGCGCCAGGTGCAGCCGGCCGCGTTCGCCGCCGGACAGCGTGCCGACCTTCTTCTGCTGGTCCTGGCCCTTGAAGTTGAAACGGCCGAGGTAGGCGCGCGAGGGCATTTCGAATTTGCCGACATTGATGATGTCGAGCCCGCCGGAAATCGCCTCCCAGGCCGTCTTGTCGTCGGGCAGTGACTCGCGCGACTGGTCAACCATCGCCAGCTTCACCGTGGAACCGATCACGATTTCGCCGGCATCCGGTTTTTCCTTGCCGGCAATCATCCGGAACACGGTCGACTTGCCGGCGCCGTTGGGGCCGATGATGCCGACGATGGCGCCCGGCGGCACCGCGAAGGACAGCTTGTCGATCAGCAGGCGGTCGCCGTAACCCTTGGACACGTCCTTGAACTCGATGACGCTGTCGCCGAGGCGGGCGGCCACCGGGATGAAAATCTCCTGGGTCTCGGCGCGTTTCTGGTAATCGTGCGACGACAGTTCCTCGAAACGCGCAATGCGCGCCTTCGATTTCGCCTGGCGGCCCTTGGGATTCTGGCGCACCCACTCCAGCTCCTTTTTCAGCGCCTTCTGCCGCGCCGACTCGGTCGCCTCTTCCTGCTTCAGCCGCTCTTCCTTCTGCTCCAGCCAGGAACTGTAATTGCCCTTCCACGGAATGCCGTGGCCGCGGTCGAGTTCAAGGATCCACTCGGCGGCGTTGTCGAGGAAGTAGCGGTCGTGGGTCACCGCGACCACGGTGCCGGGGAAGCGGTGCAGGAACTGTTCCAGCCAGTCCACGCTTTCGGCGTCGAGGTGGTTGGTCGGCTCGTCGAGCAGCAGCATGTCGGGTTTCGACAGCAGCAGCCGGCACAGCGCGACGCGGCGTTTCTCGCCGCCCGAGAGATTGGCGATCTTTGCCTCCCAGGGCGGCAGTCGCAGCGCGTCGGCGGCGATCTCCAGCTGGTGCCCGGTGTCGGAGCCGGCATTGGCCAGCAGCGCCTCGTACTTGGCCTGCTCGGCCGCAAGCTTGTCGAAATCGGCATCGGGTTCGGCATAGGCGGCGTAGATTTCATCCAGCTTCTTCTGCGCGTTGAAGACCTCGCCCAGCCCCTCCTCCACGGCCTCGCGCACGGTCTGCTCCGGGTTCAGCTGCGGCTCCTGCGGCAGGAAACCGATGTTCAGGTTCGGCATCGGCGTCGCCTCGCCGTCGAACTCCTTGTCGACGCCGGCCATGATCTTCAGCAGGCTCGACTTGCCCGAGCCGTTGAGGCCTAGCACGCCGATCTTGGCGCCGGGAAAGAACGACAGCGAAATGTCCTTGAGGATGACGCGTTTGGGCGGCACGACCTTGCTCACCCGGTTCATCGTGAATACGTACTGGGCCATGTTGCGGAATTCCGGAAATGAAGTTGCGAAGAACCGCGAGGATAGCCGAAAACGGCGGGACACCGGGCATGCGCGCGCAAGTCATGGATAATGCGGGCTTCCCGCGAACCTTTTCCTTCAACTTATACGGATCACCGCATGTCCATCGTCAGCCCCTGGCTCACCCTCGGTTATGTCATCCCCCATCTCTACACCGACATGGACGCCTACCAGTTCTACCGCGTCGCGCCCGACGGCATGATGCTGGTGACCACCGGCCTGAACCTCAAGGAATACAGTCTCGCCGCGGTCGAAACCGAGCTGCCGGCGCTGTGGGCCGCCTTCGACCGGATGAAGGGCAAGAAAGTCGACCGCATCGCCTTGAGCGGCGTGCCGGTGGCTTCCGTGCTCGGCCGCAAAAAAATGCGGGAAATCCTCGACGAGGGCGCCCAGCGCACGGGCATCGCCTGCGACACCGACCTCGAGGCGCATATCGCCACTCTGCAACATTTCAACGTAACCAAGCTCGCACTGGCCACACGCTGGCCCGAACACGTCAACAATGCGCTGTCGAACTACCTGAAGGAGGCCGGCATCGACGTGGTGTCACTGCGCGCCCGGGGCCGCAACCTCGACCAGAACAAGATCTCCAGCCCGCTCGCCGACCATGAACTCGCGCTGGAACTGGGCCGCGCCGCGCTCGCCGCCGCCCCCGAAGCCCAGGCCCTGCTGCTGCCCGGCGGCCTGTGGTTCGCGATCCACGCCGTGCCCATCCTCGAAGCCGAATTCGGCAAACCGGTGCTGCTCAACATCACCTCGACAACGCGCACCGCGCTGGCCGCGGCGCCTCAGCCGCTTAAGATCAGGCCGGATGCGAAGTGGGGAAAGGTGATGGCGGGGTGTTGAGCCGCTCCGCCGGTCGCGTTATTGCGGGTTTCTCCGGAAAAATTCGACTCGGGTAATCCTGGTCAGGCCTGCGCGCGGTCAAGCAGGGTCAGGCGCCACATCTCGCGGCTATAGCGCTCATAGTCGTAACCGGTGGCGGAATGGATCGTGCAGCGATTGTCCCAGGTCACGATATCGCCGGGCTGCCAGCACCATTTCACGGTGTATTCCGGCCCGGTGATCGCGGGCAGCAGACTGCGGAGTATCTGAACGCTTTCGTGCTCGGTGCCTTCCAGATCGCAAACGTCCAGCACGTCCGGCGCGATGTCCTGGCCTTTGGGCAGGATGGCGCAGGTGGAGGAATTCAGGCCATAAAGCGCCGGCTCGCCGCTGACCGGATGTTTCAGGACGATGGGCACCCGGTTCGGCGGATTGGCTGCCCGCTGCGCCGGCGTCAGGATCGGATAGTCCGGAGAGTACTTGTTGATCTTCTTGTCGTGATGGGCCAGCGAGCACACCGCCTCCAGCCCGTCCAGCTTCGCCTTGGTCGCGCCGTCCAGCCGCTGGTAGGCCGCGCGCATGTCGGCGAACAGCGTCTCGCCGCCTTCGTCGGGCGCAATCCTGCAATGAAAAACCGAGCCGATGGGCGGATGCTTGCGAAATGTGGAGTCCGTGTGCCAGACCGGGCGGCGGGTTTCCGGGTTATAGCGGATGTCGTCATCGCTGCGCAGCTGCGGCACCCGCGACAGGGAGGCCTTCAGTTTGCCCGCCTCGTCACGGATGTTGCCGATGCGCATGATGGGAAAACCTTTGACCGACTTGTCTTCGCGGGCAGTCATGCCCTCGTATTCCACCGCGCCAAAAACCTCGGACCAGGCGACCAGTTCTTCCGGCGGGATGGCGGCCAAATCCTTGCCGCGGACAGCCAGCAGACCGCCCCGGCGGGTCCACAGGTCACAGGCTTCGCGCTGGAAGCTTGCGTCTTTCAGGTCGCGGCGGCTGACGCCTTCAATCATCACACCAAAATCGCCGTTCAGGGGGCTGGTCTTATGCTGCATGGTCGAATGCTCGCTTTGCTGTGGGAAGGGCCGAATTGCGTGCGATCAAGTCTAATACTCGCCCCCTGGGCGGTCGAGAGGGCGCGTATGGGAATTTCAAATTACGTCGCGCTCGCCGCAACCACCTTGCCGCTGACCAGTTTCTCCACCTCCGCATCCCCGTAACCCACCGACTTCAGCACCTCCCGCGTGTGCTCCCCCACATGCGGAATGTCGAGACGGGTGCCGAAGCGCCGGCCGTCCATTTCCAGCGGCAGCACCGGCACCTTGGTTTTGACGCCGTTGTTGAGCCGCACCGGCGTGAGACCGCCGGAGGCGTTGAGGTGCTTGTCCTCGAACAGGTCTTCCGGCTTGGCGATCGGCGCGAAGGGCAGGCCGAGTTTCTCGCAGCGGTCCATCAGTTCCTGCTTGCCCATTTTTGCGAAAATCTCGGTGACGATCGGCAGGATGCGCGGTCGCGCTTCGACGCGCTGCGGATTGGTTTTCAGCGACGGATCGTTGAACAGCTCCGTCAGCCCGAAGGAATCGCAGAACACCTTCCACTGGGTGTCGGTCACCACGCCGACGAAGACCAGTTCGCCGTCCTTGGTCTTGAAATTGTCGTACAGCGCCCAGGCGCGGATGCGATCGGGCATGGGTTTCACCGGCTGGCCGGTGGCATAACCTTCGAGCATGTGCTGGGCCATCAGGAACGCAACGTTCTCGAACAGCGCGCTCTGCAGGTACTGGCCTTCGCCGGTGATAGTGCGCTGGTTCAGCGCGGCAAGGATGCCGATGGCGCCGAACATGCCGCCCATGACGTCATTCACTGACGCGCCGGCGCGCAGCGGGCCGTGGCGACCGCCGGTCATGTAGGCGAGGCCACCCATCATCTGCACCACCTCGTCGAGCCCGGTGCGGTGCTCGTAGGGACCGGGCAGGAAACCCTTCATCGAGCAGTAGATCAGGCGCGGATTGAGTTTTTTCAGGGCTTCGTAGCCGAATCCCAGCTTGTCCATCGCACCGGGGCGGAAATTTTCGGTGACCACGTCGGCGCTGGCGATCAGCTTCAGCACCAGCTCGCGGCCCTCGGTGGATTTCAGATCGACCGCGATGCTTTTTTTGTTGCGGTTGTAGGTCGGGAAAAATCCGGCGCCCGATGCGGTGAGCTTGCGCGTGTGGTCGCCGTCCAACGGCTCGACCTTGATCACCTCGGCGCCAAGGTCGGCCAGCACCAGGCCGCAGGTCGGCCCCATGACCACGTGGCAGAACTCGATGACGCGGATGTTTTCGAGGGGAAGTTTTTTGGCCATGATGGATTCCGTTACTTTGATACAAAGAACCTAATTAACAGGATAAGCAGGATGAACAGGATTAAAACCTGTACATATCCCGGGTCTTATCCTGACTATCCTGTACATCCTGTTAATTGGCTTTTCAGTTTGAGCGCGTCGCCGGCACGAAGCCCTTGGTCACGCCGGCCAGCGGCACATAACCGTAGAGCGGCTCTTCCGGCATGCTCTGCTTGAGGATGTCGCGGACCGCCAGCAGCTTGTCCATGTCGATCCCGGTGCGCAGGCCCATGGATTCGAGCATGAACACCAGATCCTCGGTGACGATGTTGCCGGAGGCGCCGGGGGCGAAGGGGCAGCCACCGAGGCCACCGAGCGAGCTGTCGAAAGTGGTGACGCCGACGTCCAGTGCAGCGACCACATTGGCAAGTCCGAGGCCGCGGGTGTTGTGCAGGTGCGCACCCGAGAGTTTGTCACCGATCGCTGCGCGGACCTTTTTGAACACGCGGCGGATCTGTTCGGGGTTGGCGTAGCCGGTGGTGTCGGCGAGGCCGACCTCGTCGCAGCCGGCTTCCACCGAGGCCACGGCCATGCGCACCACTTCGTCTTCGCTGACCGCGCCTTCGAGCGTGCAACCGAACACCGTCGACAGGCCGGACTCGATCACCGGACGCTTGTCCTTCGGCAGGCTGTCGCGGAATTCGCAGATTTTTTTGGCGCTGGCGATGGCTTCGTCCGGCGTCATGCGCACATTGGCGAGGCTGTGTTCACGCGACACCGAAATCGTCAGTGTCAGTTTGTGCACGCCGGCCTCCATCGCGCGCTGCGCGCCTTTGAAGTTCGGCGCCAGTGCGGCGACGTTGAGGCCGGGTATGGTCAGGCTGTGCGCGACCACTTCCGCCGCATCGACCATCTGCGGAATCAGCTTCGGCGGTACGAAGGAGCAGACCTCGATTTCACGGATGCCGGCTGCGGCTGCTGCGCTGATCCAGCGCTTCTTGTATTCGGTCGGCATGAAAGCCTTGGTGTTCTGCAGGCCGTCGCGCGGCCCCACTTCGCTGATCAGGATGTCGATGTCTTTGTTCATGAGGGTATTCAGGATGATGAGAGGAGCAGTGCCGATACTGACATGGCAAGGGCCGAGGTGCTAACGGGCAGGGTCAGTACCCCTGCACTATATCATAAGTATTTGTTTTTATTGATATTTTTATCATTTCCACGGGAAACGCCGGAAACCGAAGTCGGGATCACTGCTCACCGCGTCGAGCAGTTCCACCTCCCATTTCAGGTACTCGAGCATCGCTTCCTTGACCTTGTCCTTGCGGTCGAGCGCGCGATAGCTGAGGTCGTCGGGCTCGCCGGTCATGCGTGTATCGCCGGTCTCCAGCGCAAAACCCGCAGCGGTCCAGGCCGCTGTGCCACCGGACAGCACCTGCAGCTTCGCCGGTGTCAGCCGCGACGCATCAGCCGCGGCCAGCCGCGCCAGGGGTTCCTCGGCGGCACTGAACACCAGCAGTGGGGTCGCAGGGATTTTCGGCAGTTGATCCTCCAGCCGAGAACGCACCACATGCCAGGCGCCGGGGATGTGGCCTTCGCGGTGCTGCAGGCTGGAATCGAGGTTGGCAACCTGCGCCTGCCCGGCATCGAGCAGGCGCTTCAGTTCGGCTGCGCCAATCGATGCGTCGTGCAGCACGGCGCCATCGAGGATCGCCGGCACCGGCGTGCCGCGCTCGCTGCAGTCCGCCGCAGTCGCGGCCAGCACATACACCTCCCCGTGCCCCATCTGCGCCAACCAGGCCGCAGTCATCGTCGCGCGCACACCGTCAGTGTCGACGAGCACCACGACCGAGGGCCGCACCGCGATGAAAGTGTCGGTGGCCTGCACCATCTGCCCGCCCGGCGCGTGAACTGCGCCCGGCAGGTGCCCGGCCTCGTATTCCTCGGGATTGCGCACATCGAACAGATAGGTCGTGCGCGAGGGGTCCGCCTGCAGTTCGCGCAGCCGCGCAGGATCGATGCGGCGCACACCGAAACGCCGTGCCACCCGCTCCGCCGCCTGCTGCGGCCAACCCTTGCCGCCATCGGGTGGTGGCGGCACCGCCTCGGTGCGGCCGTGGTTCAGCTGCAGCCCGGCGAGTTTCCAGCCCTGGGTGCCGTCCTTCAGTGCATAGACCTTGTTGGGAAATCCCGCATTGATCAGCACCTGGGCGCCGATGATGCTGCGGGTGCGGCCACCGCAGTTGACCACCACCGTGGTGTCCGGCGATTTGACGAAGGCGGGCATCCGGTATGGCAGCTCGGCGCTGGGGCAATCCAACGCGCCGGGAATGCTGTTGCGTTTGAATTCGTTCAGCGGCCGGCTGTCGACCACCACCAGGTCCCTGCCGGACTTCATCCAGGCATCGAGTTCGGTCGCGGTCACCTCCGGCGGCGCATCCTCGTGCTGGATGTATTCGCCGAAGGCCTTGCTCGGCACATAAACGCCGGTATAAAGCCGTCCGCCCGCGGCCTTCCACGCGGACGTGCCGCCGTCGAGCACGCTGACATCGGTGTAACCGCCAGCGCGCAGCTTCTCGGCGGCCTGCGCGGCCAGCCCTTCGCCGCCGTCGCAGACGACAATGCGCACGTCCTTCCGCGGCAGCAGCGCCGGCACCCGCAGCTCGAGCACACTCAGCGGCACGTTAGACACGCGCAGCAGGTGGCCGGTGTATGAGTACGCGCCCTCCTCGCGCACATCGAGCACGGCAAGTTCCCTGCCGTCGTCGTACCACTGCCGCAGTTGCTGAGGCGTGATGTTCTGCTTCTTCAATACACTCTCCCTTGTTTCAGATCCGGCACTCCTCGGAACCGCAGCCCAGATCGCGGTCCGATTCCGCCAGCAGCCGGTCGAAGGACTCCGGCGTGCGGATCAACCGCCCCACCACCGCCGGCGAATGCGCCTGCAGCCACTGGCTGTGCGTCGGATGGTCGCCGCCGGCCACCAGGAAAACCAGGTTTTCCGGTTTCATCGCGATCGGCCAGGGATCGAGTTCGAGGCTCGCCCGCGCCTTCGGGTTCGGATCGATCTCTATCCAGGCACGGCCGCCGGCGCGCCTGATGGTTTCCATCGGGATCTTCGAGTGTTCCCACAGGAAGTCCTGCAGCTTTGCCGGCGTCCAGCCGAGTTTCGCCATCATGCCGGCGACCACCGGCGAGATCAGCATCGCGCCGGGCGTGCCCTTCTCCCAGCCGGCGAGCGCGGCAAAGTTAGGCGTGCGCATGAAATCGGCCATCCGGTGCAGGCCCTGGGTCACATCCTCCTCCGGCGTTTCCTTCTTCGCGCCGCGGCGGCGAATGTTGGTGACGCCGCTGGCGAAAAACACCGACACCGAATTCGTGCCCGGCGCAAAGCCGTGGCGGCGCGTGCCATGCGGCTGCCAGCCTTCGGGCAGGCTCGCTTCGTCCTCGGCGAACACCGCATTGGTGTAGCGCATCGCGCCGTAGATCGCCATCGTGCCGATGCCGGGCAGCGCACCGCCGACGTTCTGCTGCAGCAGGCGCAGTGCGCGGCCGATGCTGCCGCCGGCAGGCCGCTGCGGATCGGGGCCGAGGCAGCCGAAGCCGGCATTGAGGCGGATGTCCTTCGCAATCGGCCCGTTGACAATCACCACCGGGAACGGCCCGCCCGAAGTCGCCTGCAGCTGGTCGAACAGCGCCTCGGAATCAAGGCAAGCCTCGACCGCGGCAATCAGCACCGGCAGGTACTCGGGCCGCCCGCCGGCCATCGCCAGCGCGACCGCGCACAACTCGACCGTGGTGATGCCGCCGCGCGGCGGGAACTTGCCGAGCACATGGTCGCGCGGCAGCGCCGAGCCGCGCAGGATCCAGTCGACGCGTTCGCGCGTCGCCGGCCACAGCGGCAGGCCGTCGCCCCAGAGATTGGTCAGCAGCAGGTTGTTGGCCTTCTGCAGCGCATCCTCGTAGCTCGCGCCCTCGACCGTCAGCATTTTCGGACCGTCCGCCGCCTGCGCGAAATCGGATTGCCATTTTGTCAGTCCGTTGTAGAACTCCTTCCTGCGCGCAGTGACAGCAGACAAGTCGCTGCCCGGCAGGAACATGTCGATCGGGAAAGTCACCATCGCCGCGTCGGGCGCGAGGCCGAGCCCGGAGACGGCGTTTTTCATGACCCCGACGAAGTCCGTCCGCGTCAGCGTGACGGTGGGAATGCCCAGCGCTTCAATCCTCGCGGCAGCACGGCCGCAAGCAGTGGCGCAGGAGCCTCAGGCCGCGTTGCCGACGATGACCGCATCAACCCCGCTTTTTTTCACCAGCGCGGCGGTCTCCTCGGTCGGGATCAGCACATTGCCCTGCGGAAAGGCGTCGATCGGCAACAGTTCCGCCGTCGGGAAATCAGCTTTCAGCAGGTCGCGCAGCAGCGGCAGCATGCGGAAAGCCTGCCACTGCTCGTTGCTGACGAAACCGATGCGTTTGTCCGCCAGGGTATCGACACGCGGTGCAAAGGGCTGCGTGACCTCCAGCGTGCCCGACGGATCGTGGAATTCTATTTTGGTCATCATGGAACCCTCCTTGGTCCGGACATTCTAAAGGACCAGTCACCGGCAGGCATGGTGACGATCCACCTAATTGACATCCACAAGCGATTGCCAAACCCAGCAATAATGCCTATCACCATGCGCAGGCAAGCCATCATCCGCATACTGGGCACGATCGCCGTGCTGATGCTCTCCGGCCCCGCAGCGGCCCGGGTACCGCCGCCGTCCGATGCGCTGCTGCGCTCGGCAGTACCGGTCAGCAAAACCATGCCGGCCGCCCGCGGCACGGCGCCGATGCACAGCGTCACCGGCGTCGCGCCGGGACAGGCGGGTTATGTGCACTACTTCCTGCTGCGCATGCCGGACGACAGCGTGGAAGTGCAGGTCGGCATCGAACTCGAAGACCAGCGCATCGCCTGGTCCTTCCCGGAACTGGGTGTCGTCATCTCGCCGTTCATCAGCGGCGAAACCCTGGAGGTCGGCAACAACAGCTACGACGTCTGGCATCTCTACGGCCTGCGGCCCTTCCCGGACAACGCGGCGATGGCCCGGCTGCGCAAGACGCTGCCGGCCCGGGTCAATGCCTGGACCAAGGCAGGCATTCCTTATTGCCTCGACGACAGCCCGCAGGGCAAGTGCATGAGCTGCATCGGGCTGGTCCTGCGTGCGCTGTTCCCGGGCAGCCGCGGTTACCCGGACATGCCCCGTGATTTCTGGCGCACCAGTGCCGGAAACCGCTATACACCCGATGACCTGCTGCTCTACCTGACCGGGATGCTCGACCTGCCGGACCGCAATGCACGCCTGCAGCGCCTCTCCCGGCTGGCACTGCCGGCCGACCTGCGCAACGACCTGGAAAAACTGATCCACACGATAGGCACCGGCGAATCGAAACCGGCTGTGGCAACGGGGAAACGCCCGGGCATGCCGCGCGAGAGACTCCAGGCCGCGTTTTAGCGGAAGCGTTGCCGACTTGCGCCACTGTGCAGTGGCCCGTCGACACCGGTCAGGCAAACAGCGGCCGATCACG